>MDTB01094788.1_pt1 | contig 116106 bp, 114 predicted proteins | sample 811161 | NCBI WGS metagenome assembly MDTB01 (sample SAMN05326650, study PRJNA326480) | marine metagenome | isolation source: seawater | place: Mediterranean Sea | collected 2009 | reverse complement strand
GCCAATAATTGTCGGATTATTGACTATTTCGGCAATATTTAAGGTGATTCTGTGCCGCCACTTTCCTAAGCCATTGTTTTTATGAAATAAATATAAATGGCACGCTACTTGCTTTATCTATGCCACGGTTAAACGGCGTGGAAAAAATGTTTGAACAACACCCTTTAGAAATACTTTGGGATGACTTAATTCCCATTGACCTGGATCTGACAACAACTTTGAACCGGTGTGGTTTGACCCCGGTCCCTGTTGCTGTGCACACGTTAGACAAGGGCTCTGTCCCTGAAACTCCCTTTCTGCTTTATGTCGCACTTGAGAGTTTCGCTTCAACGGATGCACTGATTGTTTTTCTTAAATCGATGGGTGGGGCTGCTTTCCCAGTACTGAAAATCTCGCCAGATCAGATCGATGATGGTGTAGAAGCACTCCGTCTGGGAGTGCAGGAGGTTATGTGCGAAGGGCAGGATGATCCGGAAAAGTGGACACAGATATCCCGTAAAGCGCGGTCAGTGCTGCTGAAATCCGATTCTTATGTATTTGTTGATGAGGTATCTCAACATATGCTTGCATTGATCGAGCGAGTGGGCTCATCGGAAGTTACGGTTTTGATGAATGGTCCTACAGGGTCGGGGAAGGAAGTTCTGGCGAAGCTTACCCATGACTTCTCTCCCAGGAGAAACGGTCCCTTTGTCCCGGTCAACTGCGCTGCATTGCCAGAATCTCTTGCTGAGAGTTTGCTATTCGGACATGCGAAAGGTGCATTTACCGGAGCTGCGAAGTCGACTATCGGGTTCTTTGAACGTGCAGAGGGAGGCACTTTGTTTCTGGACGAGATAGGGGAGTTGTCTTTGCAGATCCAGGCGAAACTGCTTCGCGCGATCCAGGAAAAAGAAATAACACCCGTTGGGCATCCAGACGCGAGGCCGGTTAATGCACGCGTCATCTCTGCCACTAATCGTGACTTAGGTAGATCGATTAAGCTTGGTAGCTTCAGAGAAGACTTATATTTCAGAATCAGTACGTTCAGAATTAATGTGCCAGGTTTGAATGAAAGACGGGACGATATATTACCGTTGGCCAATTTTTTCCTGGTTAAGTATGGAAACGGGGTGCGTGAGCACCGCTTTACCCCTGATGCAACGGCAAAACTCCTTGGTTATGAGTGGCCTGGAAATGTCCGGGAACTCGAGAATGTCATTCAGAGAGCGATCGTGTTATCTGATGATGACTTTATCGAGGCAGCACACCTCTTCTTTGATGAGGTAATAGACTTTGGCGAGGACTCATCGCAACTGATGGTTGCGAGCCATTTGAATACAGAAAGTGACATTATAAGAGGGCCTGCCCAGCGTTATCCTTTGGGCAATCAATCTTCTCAATCAGAAGGTAAAAACCTGCAATCTGCGATGGATGCTAATGAATTCCGGGTTATCGCAGAAACACTTCGTACCTGTAGAACCAGAAAGGAAGCTGCATCTGTTCTTGGTATTAGTGAAAGAACGCTGCGCTACAAAATGGCGCGGATGAAAGAACGCGGTGTAGAAGTGCCGAAGAGACGAACGGCTTAAGAGTATTGTAATCATGATCCGTGCAAATTATGAAAATTCTGTTGCCTCGCTGCTCAATCAAATTGAATCGAATAGAGAGCATCTCGATGCTTTGCGTCTTGATGATACTAAAGCCAATGAACAGACGAGAGTTAATGAAACCAGTGATTTAAGTTTTACAGAGATCGCCAGAAATGCGCTGAACGAGGTTAGTGCTACACAGGAAAGTAGTAAGGCTCTTCGGGAAGCATATGACAGAGGCGAGGATGTGCCATTAACGAACGTTGTGTTAGCCATGCAAAAGTCATCGTTGGCTTTTGAGGCGACGCTTCAGGTTAGAAACAAAGTCTTGAAAGCGTACGAAGATATTCTCAATATGCCTGTTTAGAAAAGCATATTGAGTGAGGATAAATTATGTCTGATATTGCCTTAGATCAAGAAGCTCTTCCGACCCAGGACATCGGGGTTGATCTTAGTGAGCCCGCTGAAATGGGTACTAATTTGGTTGAAAACCAAGTTAATACCGACGATTCCAGTAGAGAAGTATTACCCATTGATAGAGAAAGGTCGGTCCTGGAAAGATATTTGGACGATCCTAGGGTTAAACAAGCCGCGCCGATAGTTATCGGTTTGCTTGTCCTGCTTTTTTGCGTGTTCTTCTACATGTGGATTTCTGCACCGGGTTATCGAGCAGTCTATCCGGGCATGTTGGAAAGTGATCGACAAACTGCTTACGAACTTCTTCTCAGTAGCGGTTTTGATGTGAAAATTAACTCGACATCGGGTGAGTTGGAGGTTACTAATGACCGCTATCATGAAGCGCGTATGATAATGGCGGCTCAAAATATCCCTAAGTCTGCTGCCTTAGGTAGTCTAGGTTCGTTGGTCGAGCAAGGCTCTATAACGACTAGTCGGTTTATGGAGCAGGTCAGCTATCGTGCTGCGATGGAATCAGAATTAGCGAAGTCAGTAGAACAAATAGGGTCTATTAGCTCTGCAAGAGTCCATATTGCAGAGTCTCACCAAAGCGCGTTCGTCCGCAATAAAAGCCCGTCTAAAGCCTCTGTTGTGGTAAGACCTTATCCAGGTCGGTCCGTCTCAAGGTCTCAGATTCAAGCCATAGTGCATTTGGTATCTTCGAGTGTCCCTCACCTTGATAGAGAAAACGTCACAGTCGTTGACGATTTAGGTCAGCTATTAACAGACGCAGAGAGTGATGTGGCGCTAGCGCTTACCGCGGCTCAATCCGAACATAAGAAAAACATAGAGGTAGATTATCAAAATAGGATTCAGCAATTAATTTCTGCGATTGTCGGCTTGGGTAACGTCCGAACGGAAGTTGATGTCTCTGTGAACTTCACCGAGGTGGAGTCGACTTTTGAAGAATTTGATCGTGGAGGGAATGGACCGAGTACGCGATCAGAATCTTTGCAGATGGAGCGAGATGCTCAATTATCAGCTGAGGGTATCCCCGGGAGTATTTCTAATCAGCCACCTCAGGTGCCGAATATTCAAGCAAGCAAAAGTATCGGAAATTCATTCGGCGCTGGTGGAGCAGATGTATCTACCTCTTCGACTACGCGCAATTATGAATTAGACAGGGAAATCCGATACGTCAAGCAGCAAGTCGGTGCAATTGAGCGCCTCTCAGTGGCTGTGGTGATTAATGAAACTGTATTCGAAACAGACGGTGAAGAAATAGATCGAGGTGTTTTGGATAGCGAGGTATTGAGAATTCGCGATTTGGTGCAAGGTGCTATTGGCTATAATAGTGAACGCGGCGATATCGTGACTGTTGTATCGTCAGCATTTGCCAAGCCGGTGGAAGAGATCAGATCTACTCCATGGTATTTGGAGCCTGATAAGCTGGATGGTTATATCCGTCTATTAGCTGTTTTTGGGGCTCTTTTCTTTATCTATTTTACGATGGGAAGGCCTTTCATCAAGGAATTGAGGGCAAAAAGCGAGATGGAATTGCCTACAGAACAAATAGATGACGATGGCCTGTCGGATGAGGAGAGAGAGTTAATGAGTGCTGGAGACGCTGAAACTATTCAAGATGTCACGGCAAGATTGAAACCGAAGTCTGTCGGTATTCCAGCAGAGTATCTCGATACCTCGCAACCTTATGACCAAAAGGTTGCTCTGATGCGATTTCTAGCCAAGGATGATGTTGGCCGTGTATCGAACCTATTAAAACGCTGGATCGCTGAATAATCAGTTACCGAAAGGAATCTAGAAATGTCTGAAATTGCTACAGAAGGTGCTGAAGGTCTAACTGCAGCGGAAGAACTGGCTTTCAATAGCTTAACGAATACTGAAAAAGCGGCGATCGTTATGTTTCTTCTTGAAGAAAATGGCGCCACTTCTGTGATGAAAACACTGTCTCCGAATCAAGTTACTGCAGTATCTCGCGCCATGATCAAGGTAAGTGATGTCGATCAGCCGATCATTGTTGCGGTGGTAGACGAATTTTTGGCTACACTTCAGGGTTTAACAGACCTTGGGATGGGCGGGCCGGACTATGTCCGAAAAGTTCTGCTTGAATCTGTGGGTGAATCCAAAGCTGCCACAGTGTTAGCAAAAGTGGATCCAGCTGCCCGTTCCTCAGGCCTTGAAATGTTGGACTGGATGGCGCCGCGCGCAATTGCAGATATGGTAGGTGCTGAGCATCCTCAGGTGATCGCCATCATTCTCGCAATGCTGGATGAACGTACGGCTTCTGATGTGTTGAGTTATCTGCATGTTGATTTGAAATCAACGGTTATCGGCCGTTTGGCTACGCTCGATACGATAACTGACTCAGCGTTAAGCCAACTAGAAAAAGTGATGCAAGCTCGTTTCTCTGAATCGACTTCGATCTCGGCTGCTCAATTGGGTGGTCTAAGGGTCGCTGCGAAAGTAATGGACAAGACCAAATCAGAAGATGCGGCTGACATTTTTACGGAAATGCGGGGCTCTGATGAAGCGCTAGTGATGGCGATTGAAGATAATATGTTCGATTTTGAAAATCTTGTCGATTTGGCTGATCGAGATATTCAGACAATGATCAACTCTTTCGATGAAGAGGAACTAAGGACTTCTCTGAAGGGCGCAGATGATGATTTGCTGGATAAATTCAAAAATAATATGTCGAAAAATAAAGCAGAGATGTTCCAGGATGAAATGGATCTCATGCCACCGCTTGCTATCTCAGTGGTCGATGCTGCTCGGAAATCTATCATACGTCAGGCAAGACAGTTGCAGGATAAAGGTGAGTTGATTCTCGCATCTCCGGATGGAGGTGATTTTGTCTAGTGAAGTCTTTCATTGCAACGAAGCTTTATGGGTAAAAGACAAATCTTTAAACCCGAATGAGTTTTTGGCTGAAAAAAAGGACGCAGAGGCAGCTTTTTTTGAAGGTAAGCCACTCTCAAGCGCAGAAGATAAGTCAGTAACGGATGTTGAGCAACAAGCGGAAGAGGCAGCCTTAATTGAAATAATTGCTGATGAGGAAGAAACACTCCCGGAAGAGCCCGCAGAGGAAACTGTAACATTCACTGAATCTGAGTATAACGAGAAACTTGCTCAAGCGAGGGCGGAAACAGAGTCTCGCCTGAAGGAAGTGTTAGAAGAGAAGTTCAAACTTGAATTGAACCAATTACGAGATCAGCAAACAGGTTTTTTTCGTTCTATTTTAAATAATCTAACTGATGGAGATGGTTTAGTAACAGATATCGTTTCTTTGTCACTAAGAATTGGCGAGTTATTAGCCCGAAGCCAATTGCAATTGGACGAAAAAGTGGTCTCGCAATTTATCGAAGATTCCATCATGGAGAGCGAGTTTAACGAATCTGATTTCGTTTCAATCAGGGTTTCTAATCAATGGCAAGCCTATAGAGACTCATTGGATGGGCCATTACCCGATGGACTAAGCCTTCTGTTTGACGAGACGTTGAAGCCTGGAGACATCATAGTGTCTGCAGGTCAAGGTGGTTACTTTGATTTGTTGAAGGATCGAATCAATATCATTGAAGGCCAACTAAATGCAATTGAATATCCGGGCTCGAGTGAGCTACTGACTGACTCTATGCGACAATTTTTCTTTGAAAACTCTTTAAGTGATTTAGAAAAAGCGGAGCAAGCAGATGAGACATCGGGCAGAAGCTCTGACGAAAAGGTAGCGACTTCTGACCAAGATGAAATCAACCTAGAACAAACGGGGTTCACGGGACCCGAAATTCAGGCGAAGGAAAACTTCCTTGAGCCCAGGGTTGATGGTGAACCAGAGAATATTGACGACGAGGTGAATGAATGACTGAGTCTGTATCTCTAGCTAATGATTTGATCTCGACTCGGCTCAATGTAATCAGTGGCGGACTGGAAAACCCTGCAACGGTTTCGTTTGGTACTGTTAGTAGAATCGTTGGTATGACCATTGAAGCGAAAGGATTGATGATTTCTTTGGGAACTATTTGTCTCATTCAAACTCATTCCGGGCTAGAAATTGAGGCGCAAGTCGTTGGTTTCAAAGAAGATGCGATTTTATTGATGCCGTTCGGAGGGACTCAGGGCCTGGAATCAGGGGCGAGAGTTCGACAGAAAGATCACTCCGACATGGCATTAGTGGGGTATGAGGCTCTAGGTCGTGTTTTGGACGCTAGAGGAGAGGCTTTAGATGGTTTGCCTACACCTAAATGCTCTGCATCGCTGTCCTTAACGGGGCCGAGCATAAACCCCATGTTAAGAGATCCCATTGAGGAAATTCTCGATGTGGGTGTTAGATCAATTAATTCCTTATTGACCATCGGTTGTGGCCAGAGGATTGGCTTGATTGCTGGTAGTGGCGTTGGTAAATCTGTCTTGCTGAGTATGATGACAAGATTCTCTAGTGCTGATGTGATTGTAATCGGTCTCATAGGGGAGAGAGGTAGAGAAGTAAAAGCATTTATCGAAGAAAACCTTGGTACCCAAGGTTTGAATAGATCTGTAGTTATCGCGTCCCCGGCTGATAGTTCCCCTCTATTGCGCATGCGTGGTGCTAGCCTCGCTCATAGTTTTGCTGAATACTTTAGGAGCGAAGGAAAAAAAGTTCTGCTATTGATGGATAGTCTTACCCGAGTGGCACACGCTCAACGTGAAATAGGGTTGGCAATCGGTGAGCCACCTGCAGTTAAGGGTTATCCAAGTTCTGTATTCAGTATCTTGCCGAAGATGATAGAAAGGAGTGGTACGGGAATAGGTGGCCTAGGCTCAATTACCGCAATTTATACAGTCCTAGCAGAGGGAGATGACCTTAATGATCCAGTCGTTGATATAGCAAGGTCAGCTCTAGATGGGCAGATTGCTCTCAGTAGAGATTTAGCAGATGAAGGTCATTTTCCTGCCATAGATTTGCAAGGTTCAATCTCAAGGTTAATGCAGGTTTTGCAGGCAAAACAGCATCTTCAGCGCGCTACTCGCTTCAGGAAGCTATGGGCAACGTATCAACAAAACAAAGACCTCGTTCAGGTAGGCGCTTATGAAATGGGTAGCAACACAGATTTGGACTATGCGCTCCACATAAAAGAGAACATGTTGGATTTTCTAATCCAGGATATGAACGAGCCTTGTGAATTGGATCAATCAGTTCAAGCGTTAGAAGGATTGATTGATGGCGACTAGAGCTAAAGAAGAAGTTTGGTCAACGCTAAAAAATCAAGTGACTGAAGCGTTAGAACTGGAAAAGGTTCGCCTAGGTTCGATTCTTTCCGAGCTCGAGCAAACCTCCAAGACTCTTGTTGAACTCGCGGAGATGAAAAAGGATTATCATCCAGATCGATTAGCTCCCTCTGTTCGCAATTCCGCTTCGATAGGACAGATACGCAGAAACTGGAACTTTGTGTCCAGTCTGGAGGAGGCTATAAGGAAAACGAATCACCAAAAACTTTTAATTAAAAAGAAAGAGAAAGAAATTCGTCGGAAATGCATCCAACTAGAAAATGAACTGAAAAAGTACCAGACCCTAGAGGACAGAGCCATTGCTAAGAGGAGGAAGTCCGAGGCATTGAAAGAAAGTAAGGCATCGGATGAGATGGCTGCCATATATTGGCTTAGGCAGAAAGCCGAATAGGTTATTGTAGTTAGGCTGGCACGCGGATTGCTTTTGGTTAGTGAGCCAAGAGGATATTTCAGCATGAGCGATGACTCAATTACCAGTTTTCTTAAATCACATACTACAGTGGAAAGTGAGGTTTCGCCTGAAAAAACGTTAGAGAAAAATACCCAAACTACTGATTTTAAAGAAATAATCTTTCAGGAAGGAAAGAAGCTATCCAGGTCATTATCAAACGATGAAGTCAAGAATCAGGTAGAAAGTAAAAATTCACGGGCAGGAATAGCTTCAATTGAGAACCCAACAGGGGCAATTCAGGGTCAAAAAGAAGGTCAAGTTGTCGACGTTAACGGCAATTCTTTTCCGACCTTGTCTTTGCACAACCGGGCGTTAGCTGTGGGTCGAGTGATCTACACCTCCAGAGAGGTCTCAGTTACAAGTGAAAGTTTGTCAAAGTTCATGGTTAGACAGGGGTTGGTCAACGAAAGTCTCCGTGGTGGAGGTGAATCCAGTAATTTAGAAGCAGCTAGCAATGAAAAGAATGATGAGTTGCTCGGTGACCACTCTCAGGTTAGTAACAATCAAGCTGCGTTGGAGGGAAAACCTGAGGGAAAAACAGCTGTCGCGGAGGATAAGCCGGACAGATCGTTTTGGGGCGACGCCGTCTCGCAGCTAGAGCTAAAGCAAGCTATTAATACCCATGGCGTTGTTGGGGGAAGTAAACTCGGAAAGTATTCAGAGCAAAATTACTCAACTGACAGTGACACTCGCTCAGCATTTAGTCAAACAGCGCAAGACCAGACTGCTACTAACGAAAACCAATCTGGTGTTGATGGCAAGGCTAGGTCGGCGAATCAGGGTCTAGAAACTGAGAATATTTCGAATACATTGTTGACAAAAGATGGCCAGCTGTTGGTGGGTCAACCATTTGATCAGTTGGCTAAACCTGTCCCAGGGGCACACCAAAACTCTGAAGTCGAAAATCCTCCGAATGGACCGGTGAGAAAGGGGAGTCAGTTGTTTATGGATCAACAACTTGGTCAGTTAGCTAAACCCGTCCCAGAGGTACACCAAAACCCTGAAGTCGAAAATCCTTCGAATGGACCGGTGAGAAAGGGGAGTCAGTTGTTTATGGATCAACAACTGACTCGGGTAGTTAAATCTACTGGAGAGGCTGATCAAGGTCGCGAAATATCAATTTCTTCGAATAATGCGGGAACCAGTCAGAGTGAGCTATCGATCAGTCAAAAATTCCAAGATGAGGTTAAATCGGTAGCTACTGAAAGAGAAAAACTCTTAGAGCAGTCAGTTTTTAAAAACAAAGAAAACCAGGAAGATTTATTGATTAAGGGTCAGACTCTCCAAACAAAGGATATTCACGAGTCGGACGGGAAGAAAGTTCAGGGAAACGGACAGACTGAGTTACAGCGCTTTCTTGCAGTGGCTCAGAAAGCACCTGAGAATACCTCAGAGAGATTATCTAGTTCAATCTTATTGAATCAGCTGGATATCAATGAAGCTTCTGTAAAGGGATATCGGGATGCACCTAACTACAATACTACACAAGAAGCTGTTTATTCTGACTCTAATCAGAATCGTATTGAGTTTAAAGGAACGCTGAACAATGCCCAAAGGCTTATAGTTTCGAATACCTATAACACCCTGACAGATTCTTATGAGAACTGGAATACTCGATTTAGTGAAGTGTTGGCACAACGAATAGCGGGATATATAAACAGACAGACTTGGAATGTTCAAATTCGAATGAACCCAGCTTCATTGGGAGAAATATCTCTTGAATTAGACTTTAGCGAGAAAGGTCTTGAGGGTCGTTTTGGGTCTAACGAAGAATCCACACGTCAATTACTTCAAGACACACTGCCTAAATTAAGGCTTGCCCTGAGAGAAATTTTAGAAGAGAACCAAAGTTTGAAGTTTGACGTAAGTGATTTCGGGAACTCAAATCAAGATGATGAGGCTGAAAAGAAGGCTTCGCCTGAGCTGGTTGAAGAGATAAACTTCGAATCTGAGGTGTTGCTAGGACACACCCTGGATTCTGAACTGAGGTCTGTGGTTGGGCTTGATATACTCGTATAATAGATAAAAAGCCGCTTTGAGCGGCGAGAAGAATGGTAGGAGTTGATGATGTCAGAGGCAGCATTAGAGCCTGAAGAAGAAAAAAGTGGTGGTGGTCTGATTAAGATCATCTTAATCGTCGTGGTTGTCTTGCTGCTTATGCTAGCGACTGCGGTGGGTACGTTGTTCGCCACTGGATTTTTCGATGAGAAATCTGAGAGTGAAGATCCAGAGACCGCACTCCAAGACATAGAGACCGAAATAGAAGAAACAGAAGGACAACTGACGGCTGCACCAGGGCCTATAACTGCAGAAATTGAGCAGAAATTTCTGATTAGTTACTACACCTTTGAAGATGCTTTCCAAGTAAATTTGAAAGGATCGAAAAAAGTGATGCAAGCAAAATTAGGAATTTCAAGCTATTTCGATAGCGATACAATGTTTAATGCAGAGGCAGGCTCGGAAGGTTGGATCCCGAGACACTTGGTTGGCATTAGAGCGTCAATAGGAAAAGTGCTTAGAAATGTATCCGAGGAAAAAATAAAAAGTGCAGGAGGTGAATCCGAGGTTCTTGAAGAGATAAGGATGGTGATCAACGAACACCTCGAGAAACACGAAAAAACAACCTCCTCACCTGTAGAGGAGGTCTACTTCACTGAGCTTATCGTGCAGTAGACCTGAATACGCGATGTCAGATAATAATGAGCCTTTACTATCTTCGGATGAGTTATCCGCTATACAAGATATGGTCGATAGCGGTGAGTTCGAGCAGGAGCCGCTTAATATCAATCTAGAAGCAGAGGCTTATAGCATAGCGAGAAATGAGGAAAATCTCGGGGTAAGTTATGGTGCACTCACCCAGATTAATGAGCGATTCCATCGTTTTTTTCGTACCAGAATGTTAACCGAGTTGGACTACAACCCGAGACTGTCGGTTGCTTCTCCACAGCTGATGAAATATTCCGAATATATTCGTAATGTAGCCTCACCGTGCTCGATAAATGTCGTAGAGCTAGACCCTTTGAAGGGGGAAGCGCTAATCGTTATTCATCCGCAGGTCGTTTTTAGTTGTCTTGATAATTGGTATGGCGGTAAGGCCAGGGCGCTCGTCGTAGGCGATGAACGTGGATTTACCGCGAATGAGAGTGCCATCATCGATAGGCTCTGTGAACTCATGTTTAAATCGACAAAGGAAGCTTGGTCACCCTATGTTGAGCTGGGGGTAGATCTGGTTAATCGTGATATTAACCCGCTTTTTGCTAATATCGCAGGGGATGAGGAATCTGTTGTCGTCAACCGCTTCATAGTCAGGTTGCGCGACGAGGAGACAGAGCCTTACATTGACATTGTTTACACGTATCAAAGTTTGAACTTGCAGAGGGACCTATTGGGTAGCAGAATTCAGACGCAGGAAGCAGATAAAAAATGGCTAGGCCGGTTGAATGCATCAATCAGTGAAGTGGACTTCAACATTTTTGTTAGCGGCGGTAGCGTTGAGCTAAGTGTAGAGCAATTGATGAATTTAAAGGTTGGGGAAGTCTTATCCTTTGATCCCCCTGATGTCGCAGAAATTAATGTTAATGATTTCCCCTTGTATCATGCGAATGTTGGTGAAGCAGGTAAGAAGGTTGCCGTGCAAATACTGGACAACGTTTTGGAAGAGGATGAGTAAATGAGCGAAGAAGACCCGAATACTGCTGAAGAAGAAAGTATTGAACCGGATACACTCGCGGGTGTTTCTTCGGACGGTATTAATCAGAATATCGTACGGTCAATACCGATTACACTCAACGTAGAAGTAGGTAAAACAAAGCTGAAACTCAAGGAACTGATGGCTGTAGCGCAAGGAACAGTTTTAGAACTTGATCGGTCCGTTGGTGAGCTAATGGACATAAAAATTAATGATCTAGTCGTCGCTAAAGGTGAAGTTGTCACGGTCGATAATAATAAACTCGGGATTAGGGTGCTGGAAATAGTCAGCCCGATGGAACGAGTACGGGACGTATAAGAAGGCTTACAACTTGGAAGTCATTAGTTCGGACTATATCACGCGCGCTCTTATCTCCTTTGTTTCTGTCCTCATAGTATTAGGCGCAGTAGCCTGGTGGCTCAAAACTAAAGGAACAGCGCTGGGTACATTAGAGGGTGACCAAATTCGAGTGCTTAGCCGAGTGCAGATAGATAATAGGCATAAAATTCTGATAGTCGAGGTTGGAGATTCGCGGTTTCTGATCGGAACTTCCCCAACTGGTATTGCGATCAACCCGCTTGCGCCATCAATATCAGATTCAGATTTCGATGATCTCTATAAAAGCCAGTTAGAAAATCACGTCAAATAAACGCTTTGTTGGTTAACCTGTATTTTCCTCAAAATACTCTCAATCATGTCATTCCTGAGCAGTTTTTTCGTACGATAAGCACTTCGATTTCAAGAAGTCGACAAAATGTTGCCTCTTCGCTGCCATAGACGGCAAAACTGAACCAAAAATTGCCGTATTCATGTCATAACCTTGTTTGTTCACACTAGGACATTCTCGTTGGTTAAGTTTAAAACGGCATAAGTGAAGTAATTTTCGGCAACCCGATGCCGTTTATATACCTGATTTTTCTTTGTTACGCCGCGAATTTGCCGAGATAGCGTCATTTCATGTACGCAAAGATCTAAAGAGGGTTTCTTAGCTAAAGTGAACGAATAGTTCTCCGACAAATAGGTTGTCGCTGGAAGGCGGCCAAGCGAACCAACGGGGAGGACCTGCTTGGTCGCCTCACAAAAAATTTAAATTTGGAGGACTAAAATGTCTATGATAGTTAACACCAACGTTAGCTCATTGACGGCACAACGATCTTTAGCCGAGTCGAGCAGAATGCTCGATACTGCTATGGAGAGGCTGGCAACGGGCTCAAAGATAAACAGCGCGTCTGACGACGCTGCAGGACTTGCAATTGTGCAACGCATGACCTCACAGATCCAGGGTCTTCAGATGGCTGTTAAAAACGCAAATGATGGAATTTCCATGACGCAATCTATTGAAGGCGCTCTAGTAGAAGTTACTGATATGCTCCAGCGTTTGCGCGAGTTGGCGGTTCAGGCTGCAAACTCTACTAATACTGATGTTGATCGTTCCTATATTCAGGAGGAAGTAAACTTATTGGTCGCAGAAATCTCACGTATTTCTACGAACACGAGGTATAACGGGCAGCACGTTTTAAATGGAACTTTCTCCAATGTTCAACTCCAAGTTGGAACTGAAGGTGGAGAGGTCATTAATTTCACTGTCGATTCCACTGCGGCTGACCAATTGGGCGCTTACAAAGTTACTGGTGATAGAATTGAGGCGAATCCTGCCTCAACGGGAGCCGGAGCCTATGTCAACCCGGTAGGTAACGGAGATGATATTATCATCAACGGTAATACCGTTTCTAGAACGATAGACGTTGCCCAGGATGATTCGGCTAAGACAGTCGCTGAAAAAATCAATCTTGTTACTGGTGAGACAAAAGTTACGGCTCAGGCTAAGACCTACGCTCACGTCTATAGCGAGTATGCAACTGATGAGACCTATAGTATTAAGATTAACGAAGTTACAACTGGAACGTTTGCTATCAGTAGAAGTAATGTGGCGGATGCGGTTGATAAGATTAATGCTATTTCTGGTGCCACTAATGTCTTGGCAGAAGCTACTTCAGATAATAAGGTTAGGTTGTATTCTTCCGATGGAAGAGACGTTCTGGTCGAGAACGAATCCACAGGTACCAACCTAAGAGTTCAGTCAGTTGGCCACGACGGTGTCGCAACTATGCCTCAGAAGGCCTGGCACTTAGGTGTTGCCACCACTGCTGGCTCTACTAGTGATATGGTTGCAAATGGCACTTTTACTCTGGTTCAGCGCTCTACCGGACAAACTTGGTCTTTCGCAGTAGGTGAAGGAAACGCTAGAACAATAGCGGACCTCGAGGCTGATTTGAATGGTATAGATGGAGCTGGAGGTGGTTTTGACGTGAAGGCTAACAGTAGCCTGGCGAATAGCCCATTAGTAACTGCCACTGAGGATTTCGGAGATTTTGACATCTATTCTGGTACGGATATCCAAGTAGCTGCAAATCTTCAGACGTTCGTTGGTCAGGGTGCTAAAGTTACTTATGATGGTGATAATGCAGGTCTAAACCCGGCGAGTGCGGGTGCTTCAATTGGTCTTACTTTGAGCAATCTGACCACAGGAAGCTCATATGCATTTACTGTTACTTCCGCTTCTGCGAGTGGTCCCACAGCCGCAGAGATGAAAACGGGTTTGGATGCTATAGATGGTGTTGGAGTGTTCACGATATCTGCGGCTGCGGCTGCTGATGCTGATGGTATCATTTATGGTCCTGCAGACTTCGGAAACTGGACAATCCTGTCATCTGCTGGTGCGGCGATTGGTACTGCAGTGACCACTGCCGGTGATCTGAATCTTCTTGACAGGGCTCTTGAAGCTGCTGGCTCGAATGACGCAGTAACTGTGCAGGGTACTGTTGAGTTAACTTCGAGCAAGTCGTTTTCTGTAACGCAGTCCGATGAAGCATCTGGAGCAGTCACTGACCCTAACGTAGCCACAGGTTCGCTTGGTAACGATAACTACTTCGTTACTCGTGCTGCTACGCTTGATTCAGTATCAAATATTAACTTGAGGTCGACGGCAGGAGCGGGCGCAGCCATTAAAACGCTTGACGGCGCTATCGAGAAGATATCTTCTGCCCGAGCTGAGCTCGGTGCAATTGAGAATCGTCTTGAGCACACTGTGTCAAACTTGATGAATGTTGCTGAGAACACTGCACACTCTCGATCACAAATCAAGGATACTGACTTCTCAGTTGAATCCGCTAACCTAGCTAAAGCACAGGTACTACAGCAAGCTGGTACCGCTATGCTAGCGCAGGCAAATGCGCGATCACAGTTGGTCCTCCAACTCCTTCAATAAAGCAATTTATTTTTAGGAGTTTGGAAAAGCCGGGGGTAACCCCGGCTTTACTTTTTGTTCACTGATTTTTCCCTAATGGCGTTGTTAATCAAAAAGCGAAGTTCTCCCTTCGCATCGGCAGTGCCCATTATTTCTGGAAGTCTATTTCTAATCGTCAGTAGTTCTGGAGTAGAGCAGAAAGTATGGTTGCGAGTTAACCATTGATAAGCATGTTGAAACCTTAGCTTTGGGTGGTGCGTCCTTCGGCTTGAGGCCTGGAATTCCATCAAATTACAACTGCTACGTCTGCTTAACTCGTTTGATTCGGTGATTAGCGCCTCTTCTTGAAGAATCTTTTCGATGTAAATGACTGATTGTCTGGGAATATGATCTATCTGTTTTATTTTGGTCGGTCCCTGGTGGTAGGCCGCTAAAGCAAATAATTTGCTCTGAAATATCGAAGATAGACGTGCGAGGTAACTTGCCCCAGCGTCGATGTTCAAGCAGGGATCTGTCAGATCGTTTTTATCCACTACTCCAAGTTCAATAGCTGTTTGAGGCCATTTGATTTGCATCAGGCCAATCGCTCCCGATGAGGATTCGGCTAATGGATTAAAACTACTTTCGACACTCGCTACAGCGGCAATAAAATTCGCGTCTAAGTTGAATTTTTTCGCTGATGCTTCGAAGCATGATTTATAGGGGAAAACACTATCTGAAGCGTGAGAATAAGCTGCGCAGGTTATCAAAGCAGTAAGTGTGAAGTAACGTTTAATGTCAGCCCAAATTTTAAGGGGGATTGATCCTGTCCAGCTAAAGCTGAATCTGTCGGAATATCGACACATGTGCATTAATTTTGGGTTAAAATATCATAAGTAATTGATTTTATATCAAAAAATAGTTGGCCTTTAAATTGCATTAATAAGGTTCCTGTAGCTCTTCGCTTGAGAGAAAGACGTTGGAATTTATGCAATTCAAAGGGTGCATTAAAGTGTACATTCGCGCAAGCAGATTAATTAGTCTCCTTAGTGCGCTTATGCTCTTATTGTTATCCAGTCTGGGATTAGCTGCTGAAGCGCCAGCGCTCACACTAATAACCGCGAATGAGAGCGGTTCGGAATATGGTCTCTCACTTCAAATAATTGTTTTAATGACGCTGCTGACCTTGATTCCTTCCATGGTCATATTAATGACGTCTTTTACGAGAATAATCATTGTGCTATCCCTGCTCCGACAAGCGTTAGGGATAGGTCAAACGCCACCAAATCAGATTTTGATCGGTATTGCCATATTCTTATCGTTTTACGTGATGAAGCCGGTTTTCGATCAAATATATGAAGGTGCGTACTTGCCGGTGCAAGCCAACGAAATTTCTTTCCAGAAAGGGCTGGAACAGGCTGTCCCACCAATTAAAGCATTCATGCTCAGTCAGGTTAGAGAAAAGGATTTGCTGATGTTTATGGAGATGGCCGAGGAGGATCCAGCTGAAAATGAAGCTGATATTTCTCTTGCCACGCTAATACCGGCTTTTGTCACATCGGAATTGAAAACAGCCTTTACTATAGGTTTCTTGATCTATATCCCGTTTGTGATTATCGATTTAGTGGTTGCGAGTATATTGATGTCAATGGGGATGATGATGCTCTCACCAATGATGATTTCCATGCCTTTCAAGCTTCTGCTGTTCGTTCTTGTAGATGGATGGAGCCTGGTCACAGGCTCGTTGGTCGCAACTTTTGGGTGATGTCTGATGGATACCGGATTTGTTCTAGATATCGCTACTGAGGCCATTGCAGTCATGGTTTTAGTCGCTGCACCCGTGCTCGGTGCAGCACTTGCGACGGGGTTGTTGATTGGAATATTGCAGGCGGCAACGTCGATTCAGGAGATGACCCTTAGTTTTATTCCAAAGCTGGCGGTAATGGTCGTGGCACTTGTTCTATTTGGAGAATGGCAATTAGCTTTAATGATTGATTATTTCGAAATTATATTTGAACGTATCCAGACGTTGGCTTTTTGATTATGGTACTTTTTGTTGCCGATATAGTTCAATGGCTCAGTCAGTTTCTTTGGCCTTTGGTTAGGGTTTCTGCTTTTTTGCTTGCTGGACCCTTTTTCTCTTTAGCTGCCGTTAACTTTCGGATAAGAGTAGCAGTCGTCCTTGTTATTACCTGGATGATTTATCCTCTTGTTCATGTGCCAGATATAGACCCGTTTAGTTTTACGGCTGTGACGGGAATATTGCATGAGGTTTTTGTTGGCGGATTAATGGGGTTAACCCTGCAGATTGTAATCGCTGCGCTAGTCGTTGCAGGTCAAGCAATAGCGGGAAGTATGGGTCTTAGCATGGCCAATATGATAGACCCAAACTTGGGTAGTGTTCCCTCTCTGGCACAATTTTTTTTGATCATAGGGACGCTCCTGTTTTTGTCTTTAGGAGGTCATCTCATCATGATCTCTGTACTGTATTCTAGTTTCGATCTCCTACCTATTGCTTCAGGGGGATTTAACACGGATATGATAGTGTCGCTCCTAAACTGGTCGTCAGAAATTTTCATTGGTGCGGCTGTTATTGCTTTCCCAATTATGATCGGTCTTCTTTTAGTCAATGCATTACTGGGTCTAATATCGCGAGCTGCACCAAGTTTGAATGTCTTCGCTATTGGTTTCCCAGCGCTTATTCCTCTAGGTCTGGTCATGTTGCTGTTGACTATGACGATTTGGTTGGAACACGTTGAAAACTTGTGGTTCGTTGGATTTAGCAGAATAAATACAATTATAGGGGGAGGCTAAAATGGCAGAAGATACCCCCCAGGAAGATAAAACAGAAGAACCCACAGCGCGTCGCCTGGAAAAAGCGCGTGAAGATGGCCAAGTTTTAAGATCGCAGGACCTCACGATTGCTGTTCTGACTATGGGATTCATTGGAATTTTGTATTTCGTGGGAGGCGTCATGGGTTCCAAATACTTGGAAATATTCTCTAAGGGTTTTGTTTTTGAAAGACATCAAGTCTTTGAACCTAATCAAATGGTCATTAGCTTGGTCGATCAGGTTGCAGATGCCGGAGGTTTGCTTATCCCAATCCTTATGGCTGCAGTGACTTTAGCGATTTTGGGTGCTGTAGCACTCGATGGTTTCGTTTTCTCATGGAAGGCAATTGCGCCGAAGGCGTCCAAGATCAACCCCCTCAGTGGTTTAGCTAGGATTTTTGGCTTGCGGGCTTTGGTCGAACTTTTTAAGGCTTTGATGAAGTTTACGCTGGTTGCAACGATCGGTGGTTTTTATATTTACTTGAATTTCGACACCGTGATGGAGTTATCTCGTACTTACTTGGGGACGGCTATTCAAGGTGGTATCTCAACAGTAATGCTTGGAGCTTTGATAACCAGTCTTGCTTTGGTCATTATCGCAGCTATTGATGTTCCATATCAGCGTTTTGAGTTCATAAAGAAATTGCGTATGACTAAGCAGGAAATTAAAGACGAATTGAAAGAGATGGAAGGCCAGCCTGAAGTTCGACAGAGGATTAAGCAAAAGCAAAGAGAACTGGCTGAACAGCGAATGCTCGATGATGTACCAAAAGCTGATGTTGTTATTACCAATCCGGAACATTTCTCTGTCGCGCTTACATATGACCAGAGTTCTGAAGATGCCCCTCGGGTGGTCGCTAAGGGCAAGGGTTTCATAGCAGCAAAAATTAGAGAGCTGGCAAAAGAACACAATGTTCATATATTTGAAGCGCCGGCTTTAGCAAGAGCGATCTATTTCACGACCGATATTGGTTCAAGAATTCCTGCAGCATTGTATATGGCGGTAGCTCAAGTTATCGCATATGTCTACAACCTTAAACAATTGAGTTCGGATTTAGGAAGACCCAAAAAACCAAGACCTAATGTACCCAAGGATTTGAGATTTGATGAGCGTGGACAAAGATCTCAGCTTGATAAGAAGCCATAGAGGAGGACGATATGGACAAAACTAATATTTCTAACGTAATTCGGAATAAAGAGATCTCTTCGTTTGGAGATCGTGATGCCGCATACGTGAGTTCTGCTGTTGAAGTCTTGAATAAACCTGGCGATATTGTGGTTATTGAAGCCGAACTCAGATCACTGAGAGACCATTATGTGAAGCAGATTTTGTCGTTGTTTTTTGCTGTAGCACCCAATGCTGTAGTCAATCGATGTAATAAAGACAGAGATTGGATGATTACTGCGATTAATAAATCGTTACTCAAAAAGCAAGTTGAAGTCAAAAGTGGAAGTCGCCCCAAGTTATCGGAGGTTTGGATAGTTGATATAAGTACTAGAGAAGATTTCGGTCTGTTAAAGCTTACACAGACACTGATTTCTCAATTTTCAGATGCAGGTATAGGTTTGCTTGCCAGTTGTTCACCTGCAATTGCTGGTCAAGATAATTTCTATCGATGGTCTAGTCGTCTTAACATTCCAGCATGGAGATTTGAGTTGCCCGATGCCATCGCAATCGATGCTTTTCTAGAGCAGGAAGCAGAAGCGGGTGCAATTAATCAGGCAAGACGATTAGTAGAAGAGCTTCGAGATGAAGTTGGCAACAACTTGGAGGGAAAACTCACAGGTCTGGATGATGGGGAGAAAATTACAAAAGAGATTGACGATAACGTCGCGTATCTAAGAAACGAAGGTGTCTCTCATCATAATGAGATCCAAGATAAGGTTAACCTAGGGGAGCCTTTGTTAGATTGCAGGGCGGATGCGGTTGCTTTGAAACATACTCAAACGAGACTATTTGATCGAGTAAAGAATTGGAATGTTCGGGGTAGTATCAAGGTGGCAATTTGTGGTCTTTGTTTACTTGTTACGTCTATAGTTTCTGTATATGTAATGGTGGATGATTCATTCATAAATCGTATACATGAACATGGTTTTGATACCTATGCTGGCAAAATTAAAAGCTATTTTGGTGCGTTTGGTATGAAAGATGAGAGTGGAATTATAGAAACAGAGATCTCAGGTGCGGAGCAAAATGTTACTGATCTTCAAGACGTTAAAACCGAAAGCATTGAGTTTGAGTTAGAGGCAACAACTAGCAATTTTATTGGACCCGCGGTATCTCTGGCGCGATCAGAAACTGGAAAAATACAGCAAAATGATCAAGATTTTGATTATGGGGCCGAATTCGTAGTCACTGAAAAAATCAATATGAATGATTTGAAAGAGAAAGTTATCAGTGTTCAGTTACAGAATGAAGAGTTGAAATCTATAGTGTATGGCCAGACAGAACGAAATCAAGACGTTACTTTGCAACCACCTTCGACAGAATATTTTGCTCAGCTAGGGGCATTTGGGACAAAAAATGCTGCTTTAGGATGGCAATTGATTCGATCGAATGGCTTACCGAGAACGTTTGTTTCAGAAAAACCGATTGGTTTGTGGGCGGTATTGAGCGGACCTTTTGAATCACGAGAATTGGCGAGGGATACCTTCTCTAATCTGGGCATGAACGTCTTTGTTATCACAGGCTCAGATATAAAGAACAACTAAAATTTTCATGGGGTCAAGAAAATGAGTGAAACATCTGATGGTGGAACTACTGAGAAGAAAGACGATGATGCAACGAAAGAGACCAATCCTTCCGAAGAAAATCCTGAGGCAGATCCCATAGATAATCCGGGAGCTAATTCATTCGATGAATTTGGTGAAAGCTCCACAGATTCTTCTGACCTTGAGGCACCTGCGGCAACAGAGGATCTAGCAACAGACGCGACAGAAGATTCAGAGGATAATCCGGAAGCTGATTCACCCGATGAGGCTGATGAAAGCTCCAAAGATTCTTCGGTTCATGAGGCGCCTGTGGAAACTCAGGATACAGCATCAGAAAAGATAGGAGATGATGCTGAAGAACATGGGGAGGATAATCTGGAAGTTGCTTCAACGGATGAAGTTGATAAAGGTTCTACAGATTCTTCCAATCTTGAAACGACTCCCGAAACCAAAGATTCGTTAACGGATAAAGCCGCGGACCCTGACGATCATAGCGATGAAGATGATCTCTCTGTAAGCCTTGGTTCTTCGCAAATATCTGTAATTCTGGAAAATTTAGCAAGCGTTAGCAAGAAAGTTAATAAATTGTCGAACCCGACGAGTCGGCAGTTAAACCAGGCGAAAAATTTGGTTCTCACACTTGCAGGGATAACCGGTATCGTGATGATAGCTGCAATTACTTTCTTTATCGTTATGTCTACTAGTATTTCACAGAAGATCGAAGAGCTAGATCGAGTGCTGATGGCAGTTGCTAAGAGAGGCATACAGTTGGGCGATGGAATTGAAACAATTGCTGAGATGGACAGCAAACTTATAGAAGTCATAGACCAAAATAATTCGATACCGTCAAGCTTGTCTAATATAGAGGCTCAACTTGTTTCTCATGGGAGAACAATTATCGAAAAGGAAGAGAACACCAGGTCAGCGGTTAAAACACAAGTGAATTCCATGCTGAATGGGCAGGATAGGATCAAAAACGAGCTTGGCGAAGAATTTGATCGGCTAAAAAAGCTAATTAATGAATCGGTTGACTTTGATCCTTTGATGAAAGAACACGTAGAACTAAAAAATCAGGTTGAGAGTTTGAACAAAATGGTCACAAATGTGGAAAGCAAGGTACAGGATCTTTACGTGATTAAACGGGCTGAGATGGAAAATGCGTATAGACAGATAACCATAGGTGATTAGCTAATTATCGCTTTCAGATAGGAGTAGTTATGAGTCAAACTACAATAGGGACTTTACTTGTCTTAATCGTTGCTGCAATCCTCGTTATAATTTTTTCATGTTTGTATTACTTATGGAATAAAACGAGGAAACTCGAAATTTTGGCTAAAAAAGCCTCTGTTCTGCGATCTTCTTCAATCGGTTCAGGCAACATATGCGGATACGTGGGGAAGGAACTTTATGAGGTATTGCGGGATAGGAAAGAAGCGCCGGAGCTTATCGAGGAGATAAAGAAAAGTTATGTCTTTTATCTTAGCAGGCACTTGGAGGCGGCTTTAGAACAAGGAATGATCGATCAAAAAAAATCCAGACCTTCAGAATTGGAATCCGATATGGCTGTTGGAGGTACACGAGGCGAGATACATTCATGGATGCCAATAGAAACCTTATCTAAATTTTATATTTTTGGCCGCAGCATAAATGAGGAAACAATCAAACAAACAGACGATACAGAACTTACTACAAAGTTGAATGGATTAGTAAATGAAGCCTTGTCAGAGATACATATGAGTTCTTATGTTGATCGAATGACGGATTTAATTTCGCGAAAATATCTTAGAGATATGGCGCTCGATAGGAATAGTTAATGTGTTGGGTTCAATAGTATGAAACCTATTTGTTTCTTATCATCGAAGTCTTTTTTTCTTTGATTGGAATATTGTTTCTAACGTTTTGTTCTTGGGCGGGTGTCCTTCTCCTTGCAAGTTGTTCCTTAGAAAGAGAATTGCCTGTCGTCTGCGTGAGGGAAGATAAAAATTATTTCTACACTTTGCAAGGAATACCGAAAAAAATAGTTAGATTAGGCAGAGATAATTGAAATATTAGTTTCTTATGGTTTCAACGAAAAAGATGCTCAATCAGTATTTACGCAGATTTCGAAACAGACAGCTAGTTGTAGGATCGCTGTAAATCAGCAATGTGACTTAATTATGCGACTAAGTGGAGTTGGGTATTAACGCTTCAAACTTTATGGTTTGACCTATAAAAGTAATATCGTAATTTTTTTCAAGTTACAGGATACGTGATGAGAGGATCGTTTCACCCAAACAACCTTATTTACGAAGGCATTTAATGGGTGTTGATCAGTTGGTTTGGCAAGCGCTAATTTTCAGACTTTTATAAAAAATTATTGGAGGCATTATTACATGTGGCGCCAGCGTTGGAAGCTGCTAAGTACTATGCTAAAGGCGAGTCTGTATAAAAGATATAAAAGTTGTAGTTATCCACATTCGTAATGGAATAGTGTCGTCAGATACGTACTAATTTTAAAATGGCGTACTAAGGTGTTGAGATCTGATTTGGAACAGATTTCTTCATCTCAGTAATGTTTCGAGCCAGAGTAAAATAAAACTGCATACAACTGAGCTTGACGGGGAAACTGTTAACTCACTCTGTTTGTAGGTAACTATTTTTTAGTTCATTTAAACTAAGCGGAGTGCCGAATGTTTCGGCACTCCGCTTAGCAATCAACCAACAATGTATATTGTCGCCATTTTAGCGGCTGTGGCTTTTTCCTGGTGAATCATGGCTTGCTTTTCCCTTATCTGGCTAATGCCCTGGCGAGCGTGGTGGTGGCTCACACCCTGGTGGCATTGGAGGGTATTCCCCGGTTGGATGGTCCGGCTTATGTCCTGGCAGATGATCTGGTGGTTCGCATCCTGGTGGAAATGGTGGTGGCTCACATCCTGGAGGCATTGGAGGGTATTCCCCGGTTGGATGATCCGGCTTATGTCCTGGCGGATGATCTGGTGGTTCACATCCCGGTGGAAATGGTGGATGTCCTTCTGCCGAAAGATGTGGTTTGCCCTCAGGTTTTCCACCGTGACCTCCTGCATGCGCGACACCAATCGCCAGACACAGAACAATTACAGATTTAAATATAGTACTAAGTATGCTCATACTTTCTTCCCCAATTATCTTTTCTAACGTAATACTATTGAGTGAAAATGGCAAGGTACAATTCAAATTGTTTAATGATCTGATTAATCAAACAGATTAAATACGGGTTTTTTATCTTATAATACTAAGTGCGGTTGATTTATCATTCCTCCTATTACATTGTACATTGATATCTGGTTAGACTTGAGGGTGGTGCTTGCCATCAACGTGCTTTGATAGAAGCTTTACCTTCGGCCTGCCACTAGGCCCCATCAGTTTGGAAGACGTGTCGACCTACCCGGCACTGTTCGTGGAAGTATTGCGGCCCGGCTATAGCGATGATGATATCGCCAAGATCGCTGGCCGAAACATCCTTAGGGTGATGCGCGACGCTGAGGAGATTGCAGGGCACCCGTAGGTGTCTGGCTAGTCCTGCTTCTCCAACATATAGATGTCGCCGTCTTTCACTTCAATCGGAAATCGATTGAGCCCATCAGTACCCGCCCAGGATACGCATTCGCCAGAGTGAACGTCGTAGGTGAACCCGTGCCACGGGCACGTGATCGCGCATCCTTCTATGTGCCCATAGCTGATGTTCACATAGGCGTGAGGGCAGAGATCCTGTATCGCGAAATAGCGACCGTCGGCTTTACCGACGATAATCTCCAGACCATCTAGGGTTTTGGTCTTAAAACCGCCCTCACTAAGTTCAGCGGTTGATGCCAGCAGCTTCACTTCTAGAGTTTATCTGTCAGCTTCTTCATGCCCTCGCCCAGTTCAGCAAGTGCTTGTCTGACAATGAAACGATCCCAGCCAATACAGAAGTGTCTTACGCCAAGATCAATATAGCGTTTGGCCTGTTCAACAGTACCGATTTCGATGCGCGGATGAATGCCGTACTCAAGAGACTTGGCGATGACCTTTTCTTCGAAGGGTCGAATTTCGGGTGTTGCCATCATACCCGGTTGCCCACGTGAGAACCCAAAGTCAGCGGGCCCCCATTGGGTCATATCGACGCCTTTTTCTTTGGCTCTTTCCAAAATGGGATCGATGTTCTCGACGGCGATGTCTTTTTCGAACATTATGCAGAAGACAACCGAATTGAGGTCATCGAGGTATTCCCCGATGTCATAGCTGTTAAGTGCGGGTCTGCGCAACTTAACACCATGGTGACCTCTGACGTCCGGCACATCTGGTCGGATGATGCGGTGCGCTTCATCTATATCGTCCGGGGTTCTGATATCTGTAAACAGAACCGCCTTAAAGCCGGCGCCGAGTGCGGCCTGGGCCCAAAATCCCTGGCCATCCATATCAGGTTTGATCATTAGCGGCAGGGGTTTTCTGCCACATTGCGCCGCGCGTGCAAGGTTATACAGCATTGGCATGTCGAGCGCAGTGTATTCGGCTGTGAATTCTCCATAGTCGAACATTTCCGTATCGCCGATTAGCTCCGGGATATCTGGATCCAGCAACATGAAGTGGGTTCCCACTGTCGGTTTGTCCTGATCAAGCAGGTCTCGGAAGGTATTGTGAATAATCATGGGGTCTCTTTTTTGGATATCAGATTTCGAGGCACGAAGAATAAGCTACTTTAGTTGCGAATCTCAATGGGTTGCGTCACAAGCAAGATCAAGGCAGTCTTTCATTTCCGACAAGCTAGGGGAGCGCGTAATGAAACTGACATTTATCGATGATTATGAATTGGCCACGATCACGGATGACGGTGCAGTAAGTCTGACCGACGATATCGAAGATATTCGGGTGATGCCGCCACAGCAGCAGATCAATCATGTGATCGCCAATTGGGATAGCTACAAGCCAAAATTTGAAGCGCGTATCGCCGAGGGCGGCGCAAAGCCTTTGAGTGATGTGACCTTGCAGGCACCGTTGCCCAAACCAATTTCAATCGCCTGTATGGCGGTCAACTATATGGAAGACGGCTTGTTAATAGAAAAACCTGCGCCTCAGGCATTTTTTAAGAACTCCCATGGCGTCCTCGGTGATGGCACGACGATGAATCTTCCCGATCACCCAGCATCGATATTCGAAGGCGAGGCGGAGATCGCGTTAGTTGTTGGTAAAAAGGCTACCAATGTCGACCCTGCAGATGCTTACGATTACATCTTCGGCTATCTAAACTTTGTCGATGGGTCTGCTCGCGGTCTGCAGACTGGCATGGGGTTACCTTTTACCATGAAGTGTCAGGATGAATCCGCACCGCTTGGTCCCTGGATCACGACAGCGGATGAGATTGAAAACCCAATGAATCTGCATGTGCAGCAGCGGAATAACGGTAAGGTTACTCACGACTACAACACGGACGATATGGCCAACGACATTCCTGCTTCGCTGGCATTTATTACCAGCAATGTAACGCTGGAGCCGGGTGATGTGCTGGCCCTTGGCACCAATCACCAGGGACTGCATCCGTTGCAGGATGGGGATGTGGTTGAGCAGGAAGCGGATAGCCTTGGGAAATTAACCTTTCACGTCAAGGATGAACTGAAGCGCACCTGGGGCCGTCATACCCGCGCAGAATGGCGCGAGCAGGGCGGCAAAGGGAATACACCTCAGCTAACAGGCAAATACGCCAACTAAACTGATTAGTTACTGCGCAGTACCTGGCCTGCACAGTTGCCCGTCAATTCGTCATCGCGCAGCGTTACCTGACCATTGACCAGGGTTGCCTTGTATCCGGCTGCTCGCTGGATAAATCGAGGTGCGCCAAATGGTAGATCGTGAACGAGTTCCGGCATCCGCTCTTCTAGGTTATCCAGATCGAACACATTAATATCTGCACGTTTGCCGACTGCCAGTGTGCCCCGGTTTTTAAGATTCAGCACATGTGCGGGCATAGCGGTAATCTTGTGCACTGCTTCAGGTAATGTGTAGGTCCCGTGATCGCGATGCCAGTGTGATAGGACAAACGTCGACCAGCCTGAATCGATCATCTGACTGACATGCGCGCCACCGTCGCCGAGGCCCGGTGAGACCCAGTCGCTACTGATTAACTCTTCCACAGCATCAAGATCCTGATTGAACCCGCGGACTTGAAATAGCGCTTTACCGTTTGTCTCGTCGGTGATGCGTAACCAGATTTCAATGGGATGCTCGCCGGTTTTCATTGCCATGTCGTAGAGACTCTCGCGGGACACATAGGTTGGTCGCGCTGCGTCTCCCAGGTAATAGATGTTTTTGAACGCGTTCCGCCCACTCACGTAACCCGGCGAATTGTCACCCAGTGCCTTTACTTCATCGATAAGCTTTGCGCGAAACTCCGGATCACGGACTCTCTGCAAACGATCATTAAATTCGAGCTCTCTTATCTTCATCCATGAAGGCGTGGTCGGTAAGATGCCATTTACCAGTCCACTTAAAAAGCCTCCGCTACGACAGGCGGTGATTCCGGTGACATCCAGACCTTCTTCAAGCATCGCCATCACCTTTGCATTGGTTCGCTCGTTACCCAGGTCGGTGGCCGTGCTGAAGAGGGCCGCCCGCGCGTTTCGGGCACCGTCGGCAATGATTTCCATGGTCAGATCGTAACCATCAGTACCAAAGACTGTTTGCATAATTCCGCCGTGGGGACCGATCGCCTTGGCAATCGCATTTAGTTCTTCTGGCTCTGCGAAAGTACCGGGAATAGAGCGTCCGTCCGGAAGACGGTGGTGAATCAGTCTGTTGGTGGAAAAACCGAATGCGCCTTCTTTCACTGAGCGCTCGGCAAGGTTGGCTATTTGTTTGATTTCATCCTCGGTGGCGGGTTCTTCTACGGCTCGCTCACCCATCACATAGAACCGAGTAGCGCAGTGACCCACCAGGCCGGCGACGTTGACAGAAGGACCAAGTGCTTCGAGGGCATCCAGATAGCCGCCGTAGTACTCCCAGTTCCAGGGCAGGCCGTTCAGGATTGCTTCCCTTGGAATATCCTCCACGGTCTCCATCATGGCAGCCAGATATTGCCGGTCGGAGGGCTTGCAGGGCGCAAAAGTCACGCCGCAGTTGCCTAAAAGCGCAGTTGTCACACCATGCCATGAAATAGACGTGACCTGGGGATCCCAACTAATCTGGGCGTCCATATGCGTGTGGAGATCGATAAATCCCGGAGACACGTGCAGACCATCCGCATTTATCTCTTCCTTACCCTTTCCATCAACTTTACCGATCTTGGTGATCTGGTCACCATCTATCGCGATATCTGCTTGGAAGGCTTCGCTCCCGGTACCATCTACAACGTTTCCGTCTCGAATAACAATGTCATGACACATGAAAGATACCCCTGATAATTAGGCCGCTGATGATAATTCATGCGGTGGAGGATCGCTATGCGTGCAATCGGACAACAATTTTACACCGGGTTACGACAAGGTTCCGATAGACGTTGTAATTATCATGACGTTGTCACTTTCCCTGCCAGTTCGGCGTTCGTTTTTCTGCAAATGCTCTGGGTCCTTCGATGGCGTCTTCGCTGTTGCGACGGGCTATCTCTGATTCATAGGGCGTATTGAATGCGTCCGCCAGCGTCACGTCTAGTCCACGCATTGACGCTTCCTTGACTGCGCGGATAGCTAATGGCGCGCAACGTAATATATCTGCAACCCATTCATCGACCGCGGCATCCAGTTCATCTGAGGGAACTACTTGATTAAACAGACCAAGTTCATAAGCTCGCTGCGCAGACATATGACGACCTGTAAGCAAATACCCCATAGCTACCTTAAGGCCCATTTGGCGGGGCAAACGGTGCACGCCCACGGCACCCGGAATCAAACCACGCCTCGGCTCCGGTAGACCCAGTTCTGCGTGATCGGCACCCACAATAATGTCGCAGGCAAGTGCTATTTCCAGGCCACCACCAAGTGCGTAGCCGTTAACCTTGGCGATAAGGGGTTTTGGAAAGTGCCACCGCTCGGTAATGGACAGGGTCTCGTCCTGCATTTTTTGCCATTCTGCTTTCTGCTCGTCACTAGCATCTAGTTGTGCTGCACCGTGTTTCAAATCCATACCAGCACAGAATGCTCTTTCGCCTTCACCGGTAATAACGCCGATCCAGATATCATCGTTGTTTTCGATTTCGTCAAAATGCTGCGACAGGCTCCAGCGCAACTCCGGATTCAATGAGTTCATCGCTTCCGGACGATTGAGTGTGATGTATGCTACACGGTCACGAACTTCGAAAAGGGTAACGGCGCTCATCGAGTTTTCCTCTTAACGGGTGCTATAGATGGATAAACCATACCAGTGGCCTTGGCGCGTGGACAATCCCAACCGTTGGCGTCATGATCTAAGATTGTCATAGAAGACCTCAAGATAGTTTTTTAACTATTCGACGAATTCGATTGCATTGAAGATTACATAGATTGGTCTTTTATGAAGATGAACGGGCTGGATTATTGATTAATTTTGGTTTGTCGCACTTATTTGATACGGATTCAACTTGGTATTTGGGTAATAATTGCCTACTCCGTTATTGACGATTCAGGTACTACCTCTTAACTCATTTTTTGGTCCTCGGCGTCTTCGCCGCTTAACTGGGTATTATACATCTTAGGTGGACTCGGTGATCGAAGATGACGACGACATTATTCAAGGACTTGGTCATGTAACCTACCACGCCGCCCATTTAGAGGGCTGGATAGACGAACTCCTTTACCACTTCAACGCATTAAAAGACTATAGCGACAAAGAAAAGAAATACCCCATAAGCAGGAAGATCAAGAAAGCCAAGAACATTCTGACGAGTCTTGATTCCCCATTGCCGATGAGATTTGTAAGGACTTAGATCAATGCGCTGACCACTTCGAATGGTGAAATGAATTAGTTCATGGAAGGATCTATGCGCCAGACTACCACGAACTCAATCTGAAACCTTCACGTCCTGGGGTACCGGAAAGGAAGGCAGATTCTGCAGTATTGTATACACTTGCAAACAACCTGAATGTGCTGGCAAGTAAAATGTATCGACCAACGATATTCGATCTTCCGAGACTGATTAAGAGTAAGTTGGCGGATGATGTATAACATGCAGTTGAAGTCGTTCGCTTATCGGCTCACTCGGGCGTAGGAACCTGACACTCCGCTTGCGTTCGCAAACTCCGCGCCAGAATATCCACGCCAGCTTAACTGGGTGTTATGCCGCAGGTCAGCATCGATGAGTCACGATTCGAAAGGTCTCATTTCGCGGAACACGATCTTTTTATGGGTCGCCCTAGGGGCTCGAATCGTACTGTTGGTCCCGTTAATCGCAATGCTATTCACAACAGGCCTAAATTAGGCTGTAGTTGATTTTATCGTCATGGGGCTACTGCTTTTTGGATCAGGCAGCCTTTTAGTTCTCCTCACAAAAAGTCCGCGTCTTTCTATGTGTTCATTGCATCGATCGTTGGTGTCATTGTTACGATGATTCATACCCTTACCTCGGGCATCCAGTTTGGCGTGGGTGAACTCGTGGGCATTATCGCTATGCCTTTAGTAGTCGCGGCCTTACTGATCTGGTACGCGAGATACAGTGATAAGAAACGCTGGCTTAGCTAGGCATGCCACTTATTCATATCAAGTCGTTACCGCTTGACGAATCCGTTGATATCGACGCGACGATACAAAACCTTTCAAGCTCTTTCGCTGCCGCCAACAATATTGGTATTGAGCATGTGACAGTCACCTGGGAGTTCTTCTCTCACCACGCTAAAGGTGGTGAGGTTGATTCGGACCAGATCATCGTCGATCTGCTGGTGCCGGATTTCAATTCCGCTGATGCTATTGAGAAGATGCTCGTATCAATCGCTAAACATCTTTCCCAGCTGATCGAAGTATCGATCGATAGCGTGTTCATTAACGCTCGCCAGGCGCATGCCGGAATGGTGTTTGATAAGGGCGAGGTAGTGAAGTGGTGAGGACTAATCCTCCAGCCAGTTTCTGACCGACCTCGTACGCAACCTGCCGTACATCACTATGCTGATTATCGTAATTGGCACGATTGCCATAAGACCGTCGTTTGTTTGCGATCTGAATAGAATAATAGTAGTGAGTGAACATCCGATGATCGTTACTATCGCCAGCAGGAAAATGACATACCAGTAGGCGAACTTGCGCCCGAAAAAGAGCAGGGTGCTGAATAGAGTAAACGCGTAGCCACCCAGCGCCCACCAGCTAATCAGACTCGGTGCTGCGATCAGAGCGATGGTGGTTAGTATTGCTACGATAAAAGAAAGCACTGCGTTGACGTAAACCGGGGTTGGCAATTCCTGGACCATCGCCTTTCGTACTGCTGCAACGGCGGTTTCCTGCACTTCCTCGAGCGGTTTATTTGAGTCCACGAGGATTGCCTCGCTGGGTCGCTCCAGCGTATCGAACTGACTTTGTACCAGTGATGCGGGCATAAAATGCTCAGTTCTCGCCTTGAGTCTTGCATCCGCTGTTTCATGAGATATGTCGAGAAAGACAAAGAGTGGTCCTTCTCCAGTGCTCAGTGCTTTGCGGTAGGATGCCTTGAGTGCGGAACAGGCAACCACAATGGGGGTGCCATTAGATTCGTTGGTATCCATCAAATCCCGTAGGCTACTTAACCAACCAGCGCGATCGGTATCTGTCAGTGATTCACCGCGGCTCATTTTTTCCACGTTGGGCTCGGGATGAAAGTCGTCTCCATCGTAAAAGGGATAAGACAACGCCTCTGCCAGCGACTTGCCGATGGTGGTCTTACCACATCCGGCCACGCCCATAACGACGATGCTTACTTCAGCCATTCTGTGTGCACCGGTGTTTCTGTGTCATCGATGCGCTTATAGGTATGCGCGCCAAAAGCATCTCGTTGGGCCTGAGTAAGGTTTTGCGGGAGTCGATCGCTGCGTATGGCGTCATACCAGGCAAGACTGGCGCTGAATGCTGGTGTTGGGATTCCGCTTCGTGAGGCTGTTTGTATTACTTCTCGCAGTGCGGGCATCGTTTCTTTGATCATGTCGGTTATCGACGGGGCTATGAGTAGATTGTCCAGGTCAGGCAATTCCGATACCGCGTTGATGATGTCACTAAGGAGCTTTGCACGGATAATACATCCACCGGTCCACACCCGTGCGGGGTCTGCCAGATTAATATTCCAGTCGTATCGCTCACTGCCCGCTTTGATTAACTGCATTCCTTGGGCGTAGGCACAGAGCTTGGCAGCAAGTAATGCTCTGCCGATGGTGTCGCTGTTGATGTCGATGGCTGCATCAGCAACGCTAGGCAGATGTTCGGCTGCTGCTTGCCGTTCTATCTTTCTGCTTGAAATGGAACGTGCATCTACCGCTGCTGCGATGGTCGGTATGGGCACCCCCAGGTCAAGGGCGGTCTGAACAGTCCATCGGCCGGTTCCTTTTTGTTCGGCCGCATCCAGCACAAGGTCGACCAGTGCTTTATCGGTGATGGTGTCTTTCTTCGCCATCACGGCTGCAGAGATTTCTATCAGGTATGACTGCAGGGGTCCTTGGTTCCAGTCTCCAAAGATATCGTTGATTTCTCCCGCTGATAGTCCCAAGCCCCTACTGAGAAGGTCATAAGACTCGGCGATAACCTGCATGTCACCATATTCGATGCCGTTGTGGATCATCTTGACGAAATGTCCGGCACCGTCCGGTCCCATGCGTGCGGCACAGTCACCAAGGTCAGACTTTGCTGCGATGGCCGATAGCTGATCCTTCAGGTTATCCCAGGCGTTCTCGCTACCGCCAAACATTAAACTCGGCCCGTAGCGGGCACCGGATTCGCCGCCGGAAACACCCATGCCGACGAAATGAATACCTGCGTCTTCGAGGGAGGCCTGGCGGCGCCGCGTATCATGAAAGAGTGTATTGCCGCCATCAATAACAATGTCGTCTTTGCTCAGCAGTTCCTTAAGCTCGCCGAGTACCTGGTCGACCGGGTCACCAGCCTGAATCATCAGCAGTATGCGCCTGGGTTCAGCAAGGCTTTCGATGAGTTGAGCAAGGGAAGATGTGCAGATGAGCCCGTTCTGATCGTGTTCTGCTTCGAACGTGTCAGTAAGTTCCGGTTCCAGATTCCACACGGAAACCCGCTGATCGTGGTCAAGAAAGTTAAGTGCAAGGTTACGACCCATGGTCGCAAGTCCAACAATGCCAATATCACTCTTTGTGTTCATTTTTTTATATGTTGTAGATACGTTCGGCGGTGCCGTGGAAGAGCTGATGTTTCTCGTCATCGGAGAAATCAGCCACGATTTTCTTTATACCATTGAACAACACATGGTAGGACAACGACAGGCGATCTACCGGGAAATTGCTCTCTACCATACATCGGTCGACGCCGAAACAGTCAATGGTGTGCAGGTAGTAGGGTCGCGAGGCCTCGGCGAACTCATCTGATGTCGCTGGCGTTTCGCGGGTGTCCCAACCAAAACCATTGTCTGGCATGGCGAGGCCACCAATCTTAGCGGCCACGTTGTCACATTGGGCAAGATCCGAGATGCTCTTGGCCCATATGTCGAATACCTCATCCCGGCGATTGGCAAATGGTCCGACGCCAAGCGGCGTGCCGAAGTGGTCCAGAATCATCTGGGTATCAGGGACGGCGATTGCCATTCTGCGTAAATCATCGTTCTGATAGTGGTAATGATAAGTATCGTAGGTAAGGCCCATACGGCCCAGTACTCTGGCGCCCGCGCGAAAATCTTCCTGATCGTATAGTCCTTCAGGTGCGCGTCCCGCGTAACGGCTATACATGGATCTGTCTTCAACCCAAGCGCCGGCATGGCGTATACCGCGGAACCGTCCTTCTGCTGCTTCTATGTGTTGTTCCAGCACCTCGGTGACGTTCTCGCCAAGCGTAAGGTCTGCCTTACCGATGATGCCAGCGATTTCTGATCCACCGATGGCTTCGCCTTTATTGATCTGATCAATGACATATTCGGTTTCGCCGGTGGGTTTGAGATGGCTGGGTCCATCCTCTCGATAGGACGAACCACATTCCATATACAGCGTCTTGATAACGTTATGACCGGATCCGGTATCTTTGAGCAGGTCTTCAATTTCGTAGACCTGCCATTCCCGATTCCACAGATGGTGGTGAGGATCGACAATGGGCAGGTCGGGTTCGGTGATGTCTTCAGTTATCTGAGCTAGCCACTCATCGCTACCTGGTGTTGGCATTGTTTATTTCCGGCGTCAATATGGCCCTCAATAATAGACCAAAACCATAACCCAGAGGAGTGGACGGATTTGGCCTCGCCCCAGAGTCCGGAAGCAAACACCTCTAGCTGTTCAATATTGCGCGTCACCACCATGAGTATGTTTACCACTAGGGAGGTAATCAGTGTTCCGAGCAGAAGTACAATTTCTTCCGCGTTTAATATGACGTACAGCAGTCCGAAGAGGCCGGCGATGATTGCGCCGAATCCAAGGCCGATAGTCCTGTCGGCAAAGATGTGCACCCCGTAATAGGTAAGGAGGGAGCTGCACAGCGGCGCTGCGACGATATAGGCGAGATGAAATGCGATGTGCTCCGACAGAGCAATGAGCAGCAGATAGAAAATAGACAGTCCAACGCCGGCCATAAGGTGCTGGATTGGATGGACCTACACCGACCGGGTGATTTCTCCGGCGATGAACAGCGCGAATACCAGCCCAACAAGCAACAGCCCGTGCTTAACAGCGCGCTCGGATATCAGATAAAGATCAACGAATTCGATCAGTTCCACGCCAAGGTTGTTTGCCAAGAGTTGCGTGCAGGTGCCTGCTGCCCAGACTGCAAGGTCTCGTCAGATGTTGGTGGCAAGCTCCATGATTTCCCAGTTGGCGACAAAGCCATCGTCTACGGTTCTTGAGTTGTGTAGATACATGCTTGCGAACTTCGGGTGAGGCCATGGCGATGTCATGTTAAGACTGGTTGTTTTGCCGGTAGGTACAAAATTCAACACATGTGAGCAGCGTAATCCGAATTGGGTCGCGAAGGTGGTTGCCTGCTCCACGTCTGCGTATTGCAGGTCGACCTTTATCCCTCGTTGATCCAGGAGCTTGTGTCCTCCGGGAGTGAAGCGATATTGTTCGTCGCCCCAGTGGAGCGAAGGGATGTCCACGCCCCCGCGCTGATCACTCACGCTAATCCACAAATAGATGTTCAGAACGCGATTAAATTTTTCTTCCGCCAGGGCGCCCTCGAAACCGGTTGGTTCATAGTTTCCGCTTAACTCAATCTGGCTGGTGTAGACCTGCACTTCATGTATGCCCTGGTAACCCTCCTGGGTCCCGATGGTGCTCGTGAGGGAGAGTGTCTCCATCGGCAACATCGCGGTTTTATCCAGATATATGGTGTTGGTCATATGCCTGCCTTCCTTTTCACTCCAGGTGCTTTTCACCTCAGAGGTTTCGTACTCCACAATCAGTGCGGGCCCCAGAACAGTTTGTGCATGGGTCCAGCTGTTGCTGATCTCGTTGACTGCCTCTATGTGAAAGTTGGCGCGTTGGCGAATTTTGGATTCGATAAGCGCTAGCGGAAGCAGTAGCAGAAAGGCGACGATAGTTACTGATCCCGGCTTTGACCGTACGATATTGCTGATGAGTTGCACCACAGTAGTCTTCAAAAAATTACTCTGAAGATTATGCTAGGTTACTAGTGTGAAGCTTTTATGTGGATTGTGTGTGGAAGGTTATTTTTGCTTTGACGCCCGGGTACTGGTTCGCGAGGCTGACGCCGGATGAAGGTCCAGAATCTGCCGTACAAAACTAAGGCCGAGGCCGCTGCTTTTTTTGCCGGTCGTCGGGTGCGGGAGACTGAAGAATCGGTCAAATACCTTCTGCAATGCATAATCCGGGATGCCAGGGCCTTCATAACGTATAGCAATAGTTGGCGGCTGTTTGTGTAACTGTTATGGTTGAGCCTTGCGGCGCTTGAGTAAGGGCATTGTTCAGAATATTGTTGATGGCCTGCTCAATAGCTCGCTCAGGATCCCAAATTCGAAGGGTGTCAGTGTTAGAGATGAGCCCATGAAACTGATTTCCTTCTTACCATCATCAACGGCAAAAAGTGATGTGGTTGCCTCGTCGCCGGAGCCAGATACCCGGCGCAGTATGGTTTTGATCCTTGCAGTAACTTCCCGTGGGCTGAAGGGTTTGGTGACGTAGCCATCGAAGCCAAGTTCAAAGCCGAGAATACGATCAATTTCGTCCGACCTTGCGGTAAAAAAATCGGGATGTCCGTGTTGGCACGAATGCTTTTGCACACTTCAATGCCGCCGGCGTCCGTTAGTCCTATATCAAGGATGATCAGATGAAACTGATTTTCCGACAGAAGACGAAGACCTTCCTCGCCAGAGTATGAGCTTCATGGATGTCATGCCTTACTGATTCAGGGCATATACAAGGTTGTCGATGATGCTGGGTTCAGCATCAACGATGAGAATGTTAGTGTACACTGCTGATGCGCATGTCAGGTTTCCTGGTCTGGCGCTATATAGCCTTCCGCCTGGTCAACCTCTTCGCCGGCAAGGTACTTGTCTCGTTCCTCATTGAGAAATTTGCGTGCTTCTTTATCTCTCAAGTTGAGATGCTTTTCATTAATCAGCATGGTTTGCAGGTCCTGCCAGGCAGTCCATGCTTCGGCAGAGACCGATTCAAAAATCTCCTGGCCTCGCGGTCCGGGAAAAGGTGGGACTTCAAGACCGGGTAGATCCTTTTTTAGTCGGGTGCAAAAAACGGTTCCAGCCATAGCGCATCGTCGATTGAGAAACTGATGAAATTGTACGTGAAGATTTTACGAATCTAAACGTGTGTCTTTTCTAACGAGTCAATAATACGAGTCACTGGTCGTGTAAGGCCAATTGCGGGTGGTTGCGTGAGGGAATACCAGAGAAGATTGTCTGACTCATGGACCCTATCCCTGGCTGCTGCATGAATGTGGATGGGCGTTATCTCCAAATGGAAATGCGTGAACGTATGCCGGAAGGGCGCCATTGACTCTTTTGTCTGTGATATTACGAAGGAATCAGCGAGGTAACGGTCTACGCCTGCCAGATCTGTTTCCGGAAAGCTCCACAATCCTCCCCACAGTCCGGCAGGGGGACGTTTTTCGAGCATGACTTCGCTGTGGTCGTTGGTGATAACCAGCATGCAGGTGGTTTTGGTAGGCAGAGATTTCGTGGGCTTTTTACCCGGATAGAATTCGATTCGGCTATCGAGATGAGCTTTGCAATCAGAAGTAAACGGGCAGTTGGGGCAGTCAGGCTTGGTTCTGGTGCAGAGAGTCGCACCAAAGTCCATGATGGCCTGAGTGTAATGTGCCACACGTTGTTGTGGCGTTAGGGCTTCCGCATTCTCCCATAGTTCATTGGCGACCTTGGTCTGACCCGGCCAGCCATCGATGGCTAGATATCTGGCTAATACACGTTTGACGTTACCATCCAGAATCACCGCGAATTGATCGGTACAGATTGCAACAATGGCGCCAGCAGTGGATCGGCCGATGCCCGGCAGTGCGCAGAGTTCGTCGACGGTTAGCGGTAACTCGCCGTTATAGTCTGCAACAATTTGTAGTGCGGCCTTATGTAGATTACGTCCCCTGGCGTAGTAGCCGAGTCCTGTCCACTGATGCAGCACACTGTCCTGATCAGCGTCTGCAAGTGCGGCGACTGTCGGAAATCTCTCGATGAAACGCTCGAAGTAGGGAATAACGGTCTTGACTTGAGTCTGTTGCAGCATGATTTCCGATACCCAGACTCGGTAGGGTGTGATGTTATGTTGCCAGGGGAGGTCTTTACGCCCGAACTGATCGAACCAATGTAAAAGCCGGGGGGCGAAGGTTTCGGCGTCGCTATTAGCGAGTTGATTACTTCCCGGCTCGGGCAAGGTTCTCTCGTGCGTAATCACACAACACATGGATGATGCCGCGAGTCACTTCTTTGTTGCCTGACATCAGCTCGTAGAGTGATTCGCCATCTACACACAGCAATGTGCAGTCTTCAATGGCTTCGGCGGATGCGGCTCTTGGTTCAGGGTCTAGCGCTGCCAGTTCTCCGAATACTGCACGGTTGCCGAAAACGCCGAGCTCTTGCTCTCCATCGAAAATTCGCACCTTGCCATATGCAACGATATACATTGAATTTCCGAGGTCTCCCTGTTCCATGATGACATCACCGGCATCGTATTCCACGGATTCGACAATCGTTGCGAGATCGACCAGTTGGGCTTCGGGCACCGATGAGAAGATGCTGACTGACTTTAGAATCAGAACCTTTTCGATGGTTAATAGCATAGTGACCTAATGACAAAACAACTGCCGGGTATTATGGCGAGCTTATCGTGTTACCGCTAGCCCGATATTAGGCTGGCTCCGTTGGCGGTAGTACGCTCAGCAGTCCCTGAACAACTGCCCTAACGCCTGGATTTTCATCGCTCGAGTGGGCTACCAAAATGCGCCTCAGGTCTGCTGGTTCGAGTTGTACAAGGCTCCAGGCACTGGTTTCTCGATTTATCGCCTCCGGGTCGTTAAGTGATTGTCTGACGTGATCGATGTGTTCCGTTGCGGTTAGTTGACCAACTAGATAGATCAGGGAGCTTCTAGTCCAGAAAAATGCGTTTTCGAAGTGTGTCTCCATGATGTTGTCGAAACGCGCTTTGGGTTCAAGATGTTCCTGGGGGAACTTGTTGGACAGTGTTTCGAGTCTTTCCGTTACGGTTAGATCATCCAATACGGGCAGTACGATCTGTTTGATATCGCCGGTTAGCAGATTATCCAGCACTTCTAGCGCAAATGTTCTTAGCTCCGCGACCTTGGAGTCAATATTGGCGCGGGCATCGAGCATAACAATCGATGGAAAAATGAATGAGATCAGTAGCAGCATGTTGTCGCGGCGGATATCAAGCTCGTTCCCAAGGGCCGCATGCAACATTCTATATTCACCCTTCTCGTAGAGGTCTTCCATTGCCGCAAGCAGGAAGGCGATGGTTTGAACTTCTTCCTCTATTTTATTGCCGAATATGTACTGGTCATCCGGGTCCGACTGGTAGCGCAACGTAGCCAGTGCGACGTAGATCTGATGTTGTAATTCAGGCTGCTCGATATCGATGTGGCGTAGCAGGATTTCCATCCCGGCAGTCCCACCGATTTCGCGAATGATATCGATCATATGAAGTTGTGCGACCCTACCGGATTCTGGAGATGAAAGTCCGGCTTCAAGTTCATATAAAGCCGCCTCGCCGTACTGACGCAGTGCGTTACAAACGAAGACCTGCTGTGCCGGGTTCGATAGCTTGGCTGCCAGCTCGTTGAGCAGACGTAGGTCTCGCAAGCGCCCTGCCGCATAAATGGCTTTTTCCAGTACCTCATTGTCCAGGTCTGCAAATAGTTCGACCAGAAACTCTGAAAAGTGTGGGTCGCCTATTTCAGAAATCACATCGGCAGCGAAAATTCGCTCCGATGAATTGCCGCGTATTGCCCCGAGTAGAAAGTCATTGGCTATGTCATTGGTCGGTTCATAGCTCAATATTCCTATCAATGCACCGCGCTTTAGGTCCTTGTGGAATGTATTGAGATAGGGGGCCAGTTTCTCGACAACATCGTCCGGCTTCAGGCTCGAGTAGGTAATCAGGGCTTCTCCACGTACTCCCGAATCGGATTCCGATTCGATATGCTTGAGTACAATGGAAGTGAGTGGTTTGATATCCATACTTGCGATACGGCGCAGTACGTCTAACTTGACTTCACGGTTGTTGTTGGAAAGAACCTGTTTAATGAGCTCTGTGATTTCCGGGTGTTCAATTTCTTCGAGCAGATTGAGGCAATAAAATACCTCGGCAGGGTAAGAGCTATCGATGCCTCCTTTAATGATGTCGAGGCTGGCGTTGTCGAGATCTGAGATGGCGAGTTCGCCAACTTTGCGTTTCTGAATACTGAGTACCAGGTTTGCCAGGTAGTGCTTTCGAACCACAAAAGAGACAGCTATCCAGCAGAGCATGAGCACGCTCAGAACGAGAAGAAAGAACTTGGGTTCCCAATTGAGTGTTTCTGAGAGTACGTATAGGCAGACCCCAGCGATTCCGCCGGCAAGAGGGTCGACTACACCCTCGATCAGAGAGGTTCCCTTGGTGCGTTGCCTATCCGGTAACACTTGAAAAAGTATTGTTACTGTTGGCTTCCAGATTGCAGACTGGAGCACAAAGCGCAAGCCGTTGGTAAGGACCATGATGGCGAATACAAATGTGGTCCCTGCGCCGAAGAGCTCGAGCGCACTCGCGGAAGATGAACCGACGAAAACGACAATGGGAAATGTCAGTATGCCAAACATTATTCCGAAGCGACGAAGGATTGGCGCAAACAGGAAGACCATGGTGAACAGTGTTAGCAAGCCTGAGATGGCAAAAAACTGCGCGATAAATTCTGCAAGCTGGTGTTCATCCGGAAACTGCTCGGTCGCATACCCGTAGAATGCAACGTCGAGAAAAAAGTAAGCGAACATATATGCCGAATAGCAAAGCGCGATCAACTTAACGTAGTTGAGACGCAACATGCCGAATAGTCTCGTATCATTTTCAACGTTTTCATCAACACCACGTACCACGAGATTGGTGCTGAAATGGCTTACCGTAAACTGCACGATAGCGAACACAAGACCGGTCGAGATAATAGCGACCAGCAACAGATCTTCAATGCTGACAAGATTAAGCAACAAGACCACCAGCATGCCGCCTACCATTTCCGCGAGAAATTCTCCCGAGCGCGTAATACCTGATAACCGCTTGGTCTGCCTAACATTCAGGAGGCGTGTGAGTAGGGCAATGAATTGCAGACTGAACAGCATATACACCACTTCGAAAAAAAGCGGCAGTGTAAAGATGACGATATTGCTATCGGTAATGCCGAGTAGTGAACGAAAGAAGATCAACCCAACGGTAATCGTACCGAGGATAGTAAAAAGATAGCTTCTGATTGAAAGCGCGTGAGTCACTCGGTCGATTATGATCGTGACTGGCATACCTATGAGTGCCAGTAGAATGGCGATAAGTGCCAGTTGTTCGGAACCGTAATGTTTTAGGAATAGAGTCAGCGCGCATACACGAATCATCCCGATTGCGATTCCGGACATAAACATATTGCCGAATAGCAATGCTGTAACTGACTTTTCTTCCGGGCGAACACCCAGGCGAGCCAGACATTGTTCGGTTTTTGACAGGGTGACGTTCCCGGTCACTGCCAGATCAGTCAAAAAATAAATCCCAAGTCTGATAAGTCGACGATTATGCGATATTCGAGGGAGGTGTTCGATCTTTGATCTCTGCATTTTAGAGATAGAATCTGATAATCTGCACGCTTTCGATTTGGGGAAGTGTTAATGGCTGAAGTAGGAGCTGAATCCAATCCGCTACGGGTCGCAATCATTGGTTCTGGCCCGGCTGGGTTCTACACCGTTAGCAACTTTTTTAAGCAAAATGAGCTAAGGGTAGAGCTGGATATGTACGACCGGCTGCCCACTCCGTTTGGCCTTGTTCGCGCTGGCGTGGCGCCAGATCATCAGAAGGATAAGTCGGTGATGCGTGCCTACGACAAGAGTGCGGCCAACGCCAACTTTCGTTTCTTCGGTAACGTCGAGTTCGGTAGCCATATAACGCTTGAGGACCTGAAGAAATACTATCATCAGGTCATCTTTACCACGGGTGCGCCAGTGGATCGAAACCTCGATATCCCGGGGGAAGAACTGGTGGGTAGTCATTCTGCTACAGAGTTTGTTGCCTGGTACAACGGGCATCCGGATTTTGCCAACTTGGCGTTTGACCTTAGTCAGGAGAGTGTCGCTATTGTAGGAATGGGTAACGTCGCAATGGACGTTGCTAGAATCCTGTCGAAGACGCCGGAAGAATTGGCAGAGACCGATATAGCGGACTATGCACTTGAGGCCTTGCGAGAGAGCAAGGTGAAGAATGTTTACCTGCTGGGTCGGCGCGGTCCTGCACAGGCAGCTTTCACACCGCCTGAAATCAAGGAAATGGGTGAGCTGATTGATTCGGATGTCACGATCCCAGCGGACGAAGCTGCACTTGATGCAGTGAGCCTTGAATACGTGGAGAACAATCCAGATAAGAACGCCGATAAGAATATTGGCTACATTACCGACTATGCCGCCAGAGAAAGAACAGACAAGAAAAAGCTGCTGACCATTCGTTTTCTGGTGTCTCCGGTTGAGCTGATTGGTGAAGGCGGCGCGGTGGTGGCGGTGAAAATCGTCAAGAACGAGGCATACAAGTCAGAAGATGGTTCAGTGCGCCCCCGTGCGACTGAGGTTTTCGAGGAGTTGCCGGCAGGGCTGGTATTCAGGTCGGTTGGCTATCGCGGTGTTTCTTTACCTGGTGTGCCATTCCACGAGAGTTGGGGAACCATTGAGAATGACAAGGGCAGGGTGCAGACAAGTGACGGAGAACCGGTAACCGGTCTTTATACGGCGGGCTGGATCAAGCGCGGCCCATCCGGTGTGATTGGTACTAATAAGACCTGCGCCCAGGAAACCGTGCAGTGTATGGTGGAGGATCTTGAGGCCGGTAAGCTGCTGAGCCCCGAAGATACTGGTAAGGATGCCATCGAGGCGCTGGTCAGGGAAAGACAGCCGCAGGTAATCACCTACGAGGACTGGAAAACAATCGATGTCGCGGAAGTAAGACGGGGCGAAGCTGAGAACAGGCCCAGGGTAAAATTCACCAATGTGGGCGACATGCTGGCTGTTTTGGGGCGTTAAACCTGGGGGTGAGGTAGGACCGTTATGCCAGTGGCATAACGCAGCCTACCGAACGACCGGCCATGGATGGCCGGTCCGGAGGACGCACCATGGATGGTTTACAGACGAGTTGATATTCGGCTTGAGTCCACAAACGAATCTACGTAATCTGAATCCTCTTCCCTGACAGAGACAAGGATATGCGACCAATTTCTACTTCTGCTATTTCGTTCGGCATGGTCTCAATTCCAGTTAGGATGTACGCCTCCGCCGACACCTCCAGCTCGGTAAGTTTCAACCGCATCCATAAAGACTGTGGTTCTCGCCTGAAACAGCAATACATCTGTGCCAAAGATGGAGATATCGTTCCCAAAGAGGACATGGTTAAAGGTTATGAATTTGCCCGTGATCAATATGTGCTTTTTACGCAGGAAGAAATAAAGGCGCTGGGAGCGGTTAAAAGCGACACAATCGATATCGTTGAATTTGTACCGCTCAGTTCAGTCGATCGCATCAATCTTGAAAAGGTTTACTTTCTTAGTCCCGGCAAGGGCGGCGATCGACCCTATAAGCTACTCTAGATTGCGCTGCAGGGGACTGGTATGGCAGGGATTGTAAGATATGCGGCGCGGGGCAAGGGCTATCTAGTGATGATTCGGCCCATGGGAGACGGGCTCGCGATGGAACAGCTCCACTATGCGGATGATCTTCGCTCCTTCGATGAGGTCAATTTACCGGAAGACGTGGAAGTTCAGGATGCTGAGGTTGATCTTGCCGTGCAGATCATCGAACAGGTTTCTGTCGATGAATACGATCCGGCCAAATACTCCGATGAGGTGAAATCCAGGGTGCTTGAGCTTATTCAGGAAAAGATCGAGGGAAACGATATTACCGAGGCGCCCACTGCGCCCGCTGAAGAGAAGATCGTCGATCTGATGGATGCCTTGAAGGCCACGCTGGCATCGAAAGGCGATGAGAAACCAAAATCGGCGAAGCAAGGTAAGGGCCGGCTTAAATCCGTGTCATCCTAGATCGTGTCGCTGGTTATTTGACGAGCGACGCCAGCACCTCATCTATTGTTTCTGCAGGGGTTTCTTTGAACCCACCCAGTCGCGAGAATGTATCTGCGGCTGCTTCATGAAAGCCACCTGAAAATCCAGCGGAGGCAAAGGTAGCGGCAATCTCTCGCATCTCACCTTCAAATCGCCAGGCTTTGGCAGTATTGCGGGCGACCTGGTTATGGGTTCGGTTAGTAAACTCCTCGCCCCATCGGTTTTCCAGGTTAGCGCGGACACCCTCGGTTTCAGCGACCGCCAGTATGGCTGTTAACAGCGCGGTTGTGCCCTTGGTGTAGGCGGCGAAAACCATCTTAAGTGCGGAAGCTGAGCCGATTTCATCTGATATCACATGGGCTTGTAGGGGAGATCCTGAAAAAATATCTGCGATCGTCTGTGCATCGGTACCCGAAAGATAAAAGTTGGTTCCAGCGGATGCCTCCCAGGCGGGGCCACCAATAATTCCGCCGTCGACAAACTTAGCACCGCCACTTTGTACTCGCTCGGCAATTCCCCGGGTGCGTCCTGGCGCAATGGCGTTTCCTTCTACGTATATTCCGGTGAATCCGTTTTCCATCACCTCGGTTGCAACGTCTTCCGCCGCGTGGGGAGGACAAACACTGAGGATAACCTCACTTTGTTCCACCATACTGGCAACCGTGCGGCAATCTTCCAGATTGCCGCGAGAGGCCCGCTCGACGCTTTCTGCACTGCGCCCGGTAGATGCCCAGAGGACCCGATTTTTGTTATGTGTAGCAGCCGAGCCAACGGACGCGCCCATGGCGCCCGGGTGAATTAGTCCTACAACGCTCATTGGATATACCTCTCTGTAATATCTTCGACGAACTGCACTAGATCGGCCTCGTTCTTACCGCCCTGAAGTAGTATCAATCGGTCTACACCAAGGTCTTCGAAGGCCTGAAATGCTTCGTCAGACGGTCTTACTCCGGGTGTAATACTAACTTCCAGTATACCAAGTTCTTTGGGACGGCCGTATTTCGCTTCAGCCTCTGTCAGGCCTTCAAGACATTGTCTGGTGCCATCTTGATCCATGCCGAACCCATACCAACCCTGTGCGCTGGTAACTGCGCGGCGAAATGCGGCAGGTGAATTGCCACCGACGATGATGGTGGGACCACCTGCTTGAGCAGGTTGCGGACGCGCCTGGATGCCCGAGAAGGAAAAAAACCGCCCATCAAATGTAGGTGCATCTGAAGTCCAGAGTTCGCGCATGGCTGCGATGTACTGGCACCTCGTTCCTCGAAATTAACACCCAGTGCGTCGAACTCCGCTTTCAGGTATCCAGCGCCAATACCGAATAGCAACCGCCCAGCCGAAAGATGGTCCAGATTGCCCATTTCCTTTGCCAGAACGACGGCGTTTCTTTGCGCAAGCAGGGTAACCCCGGTACCCAGTTTGATCCTGGAGGTGAACCCGGCGATATATGAAAGCGCTGTCGATGGATGCACCATGGAAAATAGTGGTGCTGCCGGTGAGGGTGGTTCCTGGGGATCGGGTAGCACCACGTGCTCGCCAGTCCAGAGTGATTCGAAACCACAGTTTTCGGCGGCGGTGGCGACGGCTCGCATAACCTCAGGGTCTGCGCAGATGCCATTGTTGATACCAAAGAGTCCGTACTTCAAGTTGTACCTCCAACTCTTAAATAATTGTCTCTCTCTGAAACAGTCGTGCGGTGATCAGTACGATCGCTATGCCCATGATGATTCCTGAAAGTGTTGAGAAAACATAGGCGATATTGGGTACTTCCTTGGCACCGAGAACCTCCAGTAGCAGCAGGTGATGCCCATACATTGGGACCGCGAACATCCAGTCCTGGATGGCAACGGGATTAAACATCAGCATGAACGAGGGGATGATTGGCAGCATGGTCACCAGCCCGATGTAGCTTTGCGCGTCCTTGAATGACTTGGCGAAAATCCCCAGTAGCATTTCAAGGCTGGTGGCCAGAAAGGCAAGAGGCAGGGTCGCGATGATCATCAACAGAATTTGCTGAGTTGTAATGTGGAAGTTCAGCCCCACCTGGTCAAGGTCCACCTGGGTTAGTGCCGCGATGCAAAGGACGAGCGTCATAATCATCCCAAGTGCCGCGAATATGCTGGCGGCGAGCCATTTTCCGATAACAAAATCATGGCGCTCAACAGGGTTGATGAGCAGCGGTTCGAGTGTCTTGCGCTCCCTTTCACCAGCAGTGCTGTCTACGGAGATACCCATACCCGAGACGAAGGCCGCGAGGATGATGTAAAGCGGAATAAAGTTGAGCGCCATGACTGCCTGTTGCTGTTTGCTGGCAACATCAATGTCTTCTGCGACGACCGCGCGCATTACTTCCGGCGTGACGCCTCTTACGATAAGCCTTAGCGATGCTATCTCGCCGTTGTATTGTCTGACCAGGCTGGAGAAGCGACCAACAATTGCCTGAGCATCTGCTCTTGAACCATCGTTAACGATTTCGAGGATGGCTGTTTTGGTTTCACTGAAGCGTTCTTCATAGTTGTCCGGTATGACTACGACCAATTCCTTGGACTTGTTTCTGACTGCTTCTTTCGGGTCTCCTTCAAAAGGCTCGACCTTAACGTCACGTTCTTTCAGCCAACGGATAAACGCGGGTGCGTTCTCAATGCCCATGACGGGGACGACGGTTTGTTCCGCTTCGCTTTTCAGGGAAATCATAAAACTAAGCATGCCGTAGACCAGCACGGGCGCCAGTACTGGGAACAGGAAAGCAGACATGACCGCACGTTTGTCTCGTCGTCCGTCTTTGACTTCCTTACCAAATACGACACCAATTGCACGCATGCCCATTAGTCGATCACGGTTTCAACGAGTTTGACGAATGCTTCTTCCAGATTGTCTTCCTGCGCGGCAGATCGGATCTCATCTGTCGTTCCGCTTGCGACCACGGTTCCTTCCGAGATGATCACGATCTGATCACAGAGGCGAGAGACCTCGTGCATCATGTGGCTGGAGAAGGTGACGCATATATCGCGATTCTTCAGTTCTGCGATCAGATCCCTGACGGATCTCGTGGTCATCACATCGAGCCCGTTGGTAGGTTCATCCAGAAGCACGTTAGGTGGATCGTGAATCAGGGCTCTGGCTAGACAGACTTTGGTTTTCTCACCCTGAGAGAATCCTTCCACGCGCCTGTCCGCAATGGACTGCATGTCGAGAAGACGCAGAAGTTCATCAGTGCTTTTCTCCAGCGTGTTTTCATCGATACCGTGCAGGCGACCAAAATAGTGAATGTGTTCTCGCGCGGTCAGGCGGATATAAAGGCCGTGCGTATCAGACAGTACGCCCATCAGGCCCTGGGCTTTTCTGGTTTCATTCAGGATATCGACGCCGTCAACCGCGGCGACCCCGGCATCCTGTCGAAGCAATCCATAGATGATGCGCAGGGTTGTAGATTTACCTGCCCCATTTGGTCCCAGCAGACCGGTGACCTGACCATTGCTGGCGTTAAACGAAACGTCTTTCACCGCATCGACGTCGCCAAATGATTTGGCCAGACCCTTGGCAGATATCATTCTTTGTTCCCCTGTGTGGGGCCGGCCAGACTGGTGAAAAAGTCAGGTCGAACCAGACTGGCGGTGCAGGCGGCTTTTACCTGTTTTGGGTCCGGGTTATCGAAAAAGTCCGCGAGAATACCGGGTACGCAGCCCTGGGTCATCACGCCGTGCCCAACGCCGGCGACCACAATGTGCTCAAAATTGGAAAGGGTTGCGGAGGCCTCCCAGGCATATTTTGGCGGTGTAACAGGATCGAGCTTGCCAGACAAAAGCAGTGTTGGTTTGTCGGAGGATACCGGTTCGAAATAATTACTCGGGACAGTACCGCGAGGCCAGAATTCACAGATTGGTTCAAGCAGACTGTAGATCTGATTGTCGAAATCCTGGCTGTGCTGAGGTTCGTGTACAACAGTCATATCTTCGGCGCAGAGCACCGATGACATCATTCCGAGGCTGATAAGCGGTTCTTCGCCACCAAACGAGTAACCCAGGGTGCCGAGGGGCTCAAAATTCCCGTTGTAGGCTTCTTCTATCGCCAGGGGCAGCAGGGAGGACATGGTGCGCTCATACATGATGGCGCGAACCAGGCGGTTGAACATCAATGGGTCGATTTTCCCCGTTGCCCGCGCACCGGTTCTTGGATGAGTGACTTCTATTTCCACGATCTCGTCGCTGTACCTTTGTACCAGCTCACGGAAGTGTGACGCCAGATCAGGAAACGCTCGGGCACAGGCCGGTTGTGCCTGGCAATCGGCGAGCAACAGCTCAAAAGAGGACTGTGCATCAACCGCAATGTTAGCGGGTACTGCCATGGTCAGTGGCACAACGCCATCAAGGACAGCGCTGCGCACAGTTTCCTCGTGGCGTCGCATATAGACGAGGGCTGCTCGCGTTCCGTAGGAGCCCCCCAATAGATTGATTTCGCGGTAGCCCAGCACTTCCCTCACTTCATTTAAGTCGTCCATCGCGATCGGGGTTGTGTAGAGCGCAGGGTTGGCATCGATATCTTCAAGGCAGTTACGTAACTCATCGATCTGTTTTGCCATGGCTTCTTCCATGGTGAGATCGAAATCTTCGAGGAAGAGCGAGTCTTCGGCGCAGGAAAGTGAATTGGATTTGCCGGTTCCTCTCTGGTCGAGCAGCACGACATCACGTTCACGTCGTAACCTGCTCAGTACCGCAAAGAGATACGGCCCTGAATCCACCGCCGATTGACCAGGCCCGCCAGCTAGAAAGAAGATGGGATCTGGTTTTACAACGGATGTTGTCGCAGGGAGGAGCATTACATTGAGGTCGATCTTGCGACCATCTTTGGCTTCGCGATCTTCAAAAACGCTGATAGACCCGCACAGGGCATCTGCAACAATAGAGGTTATCTGGGGAAGCTCTGGACGTTCACAATCGCCAAGAAGATGATAGTTGGATTTTATCAGGACGCTTTGGTCGACACCGAACTCACATCCCGTGAGCAGTGCGGCCAACAGCGCCGGCAACCAGAGATTACGCGGCAAACCCCTGAATCCTGGCAGCTTCTTCACGCAACATTTCAGGCGATCCCAGCAACTGCCGATTGGCGCCAATCCTCTTGAACCAATAGTGTAGACCGACAAGGTCAGTGAATCCCATTCCTCCATGAACCTCGGTCGATGTCTTAGCTACCTGCTGACCCACTTCCTGCAGGTGTGCCTTGGTATGACATGCCATCAGCCTTTTTTCATCCGGCAGTTCATCTAATGCGTGTCCTGCGTACCACACCATAGCGCGGCAGGGTTCAAGGTTCGCGACCATGTCTGCACACATGTGTTTGACTGCCTGGAATGAAGCGATGAGGCGGTCAAATTGTTCGCGCTGCATGGAGTAGGCGACTGCCTGATCCAGCATCGACTGTGCGGCGCCCAATGTATCGGCTGCTTGCATGGTGCGACCTGCATCCAGCGCTTCGATGAACACATTCACATCTCTGGAAACCAGTGTTGCTTCCGCATTGTCGTAAACCAGCTCGCAGGTGGATCTTGTCATATCAACTGTCGATAAATTGGTTCGTTTTACGTCCGCTGCACTGACGAGATAGAGATTGCAATCTGCATCAGCTACCAGATAGTCATCGGCGTTGCTGTCCAGAGCGAAAAGTGACTTGCCGCTGATTTTGCCATCTGCCACTGTGAAGCCTGCGTCGGCGCGGGCACCGACTGCCTCGCCAAAGGCAATACCAACTCGACGGCTGCCGTCTGCGATACTGGAGAGTAAGGCCTCCTGGCCGCCAGCAAGATTAAGTGCAACAGGTGCAATTATTGCCGATGCCAAAAAAGGTCCCGGAGTTACGTGGTAACCAAGGCTTTCCGAGACGATCGCTGCGTCAAGATATCCAAGTCCAACGCCACCCTGGGCTTCCGGTATAAGCAAACCCGGGATGCCCAGTTCCGTCAGGCCTTGCCAGACGCTTGAGTCGGGAACATCGCCAGTGGCGATTTTCCTTACCTGATCCAGCGGCAACTCTTCGGAAAGGTAACGATTGATACTGTCCTGAAGCAGGGTTTGTTCTTCTGATAATCCGAATTCCATGATGCCTCCTACTTCACTTTAGCTCTGGGTTCTCTCGGCATGCCGAGACCCCGTTCGCTGATAATGTTGCGCTGGATTTGATTGGTGCCGCCACCGATGATCAAACCGAGGTAATACATATACTGGAATTGCCAGGTGCCTGCATCGCGAACATAAGGGTTGTCGCCGAACGAGAGGCCGATTTCGCCCATGACGTCGATCGCGAGACCTTCCAGTTCATGGCGCAATTCAGTTCCCTGCAGTTTTACCACCATTGCTGCGAGCTTGGTGTCCTGGTTCTTATTGATGCGGGCTGACAATAGACGCATATCGTTGTAGCTCATCGCCATGACACGACCCTGGATCTTCATGAGTCGTTCGCGGAACAGTGGATTGTCGATCAGACGTTCGCCGTTGATGGTTTCCTGATGCATGATCTTGATAAGCGCATTTAATCGTGACTGTGCTGCATCCGGTGGCGCAAGCGAACCGCGTTCAAAACCGAGCAGGGCATTTGCGACCTGCCAACCCTCGCCGCGCTTACCGACGATCTGATGCTTTGGCACCCGAACGTCAGTGAAGAACACCTCATTAAAGTTAGGGGTCATGGTCATATCGACCAGAGGTCTTACCTCAATGCCAGGTGTATCCATCTTAAATAGCAGGAACGAAATGCCGTGGTGTTTTCGTGCTTCTGGCTCTGTTCTTACCAGGCAAAAAATCCAGTCTGCTCTGTGAGCACCACTGGTCCAGATCTTCTGTCCGTTGATGACCCACTCGTCACCGTCCAGTTCCGCCCGGGTTGAAAGGCTTGCAAGGTCGCTGCCTGAACCGGGTTCAGAGTAACCCTGACACCAGTCCATTTCGCCAACAATAGTAGGCCTGATGAATTCCTGCCTTTGCTCTTCTGTTCCCATTTCCAGCAGGATCGGCGTCAGCATGCTAATGCCCTGACCGGCGAGCCCGGTATGCATCTGCGCGCGGCCAAACTCTTCCGCGATGATGCGAGACTTGATGATATCGGGCTCAGCACCCAGACCACCGTATTCTTTCGGGATCGTACGCAAGGTGTAGCCGTTCTCGATCAACTTTTTCTGCCAGGCTACTGCATCTTCGCTGCGATAGTCGCGAGCTTTGGGTTGCTTGTCCCTATTATCTTCGACAAATTGGCGGACCTCGGCCCTGAATTCCTCGTACTCTTGCCCGAAAGAAAGATCCATCTGGTTATGCCTTAGGTGTTAGCTGCAGCAGAATTCCGTTTGCAGCCTTGGGGTGAACAAACACCTGGGGGCCGCCGACGCCAATCAGCTGCACGCCGTTGGCTTCGAGTTCCGCGACGGTTGCGTCCAGATCCTCTACTTCCATGGCGATAGTGTGTATTCCTTCGCCCCGAGCAAGCGCTTTGCCCACCGCAGAATCATCATTGGTAGGTGCGACGACTTCTATAAAACTGCCATCACCCAGATTGAAGAAAGCCTGTTTTATGCCAAGGGCTTCAGATTCGGTGGTTCGGTCAAGTTCTAAACCTAGTTTGTCGCGCCATGTCTCAATGCCAGCGTCGAAGTCTTTTACGCGCACAACTGTATGGTGAACTCGGTTAAATTCCATGAGGGATCCTTGGTGTATTTTGAGAGAATATGGGAGTCAGAATATACGTGTGCCGGGACGGCACTGCAAACGTCGCGTTTCGCGCTATTTCCGGAGTTTTTCCATGCGGATGGCGTTGGTGACTTCAAGTGCATCGAGTTGTTTCAACAGTCGCTGCTTTCTTCCCTGATCTGATTCCTGCTCGATCATCGCCCGTAAACCGGCCATTTCCTTCTTGGCATTCACCTCGCTCGGGCTGTATCCGGCATTCTTGAGGATACTGTGAGACATACGGAGATGCTCTGGTGTTTTCAACCAGTCTGATAGGTCGAGGGGCTTGCCTTTGTTGGGTAGATTGTCGAAATCACACCTTTCGATAGCCTCCCTGGTCTTGGCTTCGACTACGCCGTAAACCTTCATAGGGTTCTTTCCTGTAGGGTCATATTCTACCCGGAATAGGGTGATTTTGCTTGCAACCCCAGGCACTTCACGAGAGACTTTCGCTCCCTGTAACCCTGAGTTACGAATTTAAAATTACGTATTAAAAATAACAGGAGCGCTAAAAGATGGCCGTTCAAGTAGGAGATAGTATCCCAGATGTAACCCTGAAAATTATGGGAGAAAAAGGCCCAGAGGACATATCCACGTCGGATATTTTCTCGGGCAAAAAAGTGGTTATGTTTGCCGTGCCGGGTGCTTTTACACCCACTTGTAGCCAGGCTCACTTGCCCGGTTTTGTCGCTAATGCAGACAAGATCAAGGAAAAGGGCGTCGACGCGATTGTTTGTACTTCTGTAAACGATCCGTTTGTGATGGATGCCTGGGGTAAGGCTGGCAACGCGGAAGAGATCATGATGGTTGGCGATGCCAATGGTGACCTGGCGGCCGCCCTGGGCGCTACGCTGGACCTTGGTGGCGCTGGTCTTGGTACGCGTTCAACGCGGTATTCTCTGGTAGCAGAGGACGGCAAGATCACCGCGCTAAATCTGGAAAATGGCGGCGCATTCGAAGTGAGCTCTGCGGAAGCCATTCTGGAAGCGCTATAACCCACTGATCTGATTCCCTAGGTGTTCGAACCCTGGGTTATATAGACCCTGCTGGCTGCATCGGTACAATCGGTGCGAACAGCGGGTCAGAAACATCTCGCTAACGACATGTCGCCGCTTGCGGCGACATTAGTCCGTTACCTTTTCGGTTTACCCTTTGCATTGGTCTACCTTGCGATCCTTTGGTCGCTAAATGATGCAGTCGCACCTGCCCCGGATGCGACGTTTGCTCTGAAGATACTGGTTGCCGGCATACTTCAGATCGTTGCCACCATTCTGATGACTCGTCTGTTCATGACGAGAAACTTTGCGGTAGGCAGTGTCTTTATCCGCTGCGAGATATTGATGACAGCCGTCATCGGTGCGATCTTTTTCGCCGACCCAGTGCCGCCACTTGGCTGTTTGGCGATTGTCATGAGTGCCTGTGGCCTCGTGATCGTAAGCATCGCGAAAACCGGAACACCCGGGAATCTGTGGAATAACGCGGCGGCCTTGGGGCTTGGTGCGGGTCTTGCGTTTTCCTTAACCTCTCTATTGATACGCTCGGCGAGTCTTTCTCTCGGTGTCGAGCCCATGCTTGCAGCTGCGACTACGCTCGTCTCCATGGTTGGATTGCAGACTGTTATTTGCGTGGGGCGGGTTTGGCTGCGTGATGCGGGTGAGTTTGTGATTATCCTGCGTAGATGGCGCCTTAGTCTTTTCGTTGGCGTAACCAGTATTGTGGGTTCCGCCGCGTGGTTCACTGCGTTTACCTTGGAACGCGCGGCCTACGTAAAAACCCTGGGGCAGATAGAACTGCTGATTACGGTACTTATTTCCATATTGTTTTTTAAGGAATTACCGAACAGAAAGGAATTCGCCGGTATGACAATACTGGTGGTGGGCGCACTGTTATTGCTGCTGGCTTCTTAGCGGCTCGTTATCCAGTGAAGACAGAGATTTCGACGCCGTATTCATCATCTCGATATTCGATATGCGATTCAATGTACTCAGTGTCGTAGTGGCCACAGGTCTGCACATAATCCAGATACTCTTCAGGATTAAAGTGAGGCCCCACTTTATCAGCGAACACAATACTGCCGGGTTTGAGTAGATTATTAGCTTCGAGCGATAATAGATCGGGCTTGTAGAGATCTTTCCAGTGATCCAGAAAAATGAGATCGAAAGGCCCTTCGAGGATTGGGATAACATCTGCCGATGAACCTAGAATGATTTCTACGCGATCGCTTAGGTTTGCGTACTCAACCATCTGCCGCGCAACATCGACGCTGTCGCTATTTACCTCTATGCCAATTAGCTTGCCACCATCTGGTGGTACGCTGCCGATCAAAATGCTGGAGTAGCCGCAAAAACAACCGCATTCCAACACCGAAGCACCGGTGGGCAGGTTGCGAATTTTTTCTTGAAGTAGCGGGCCTTTTTCTGGTCCAACGTTCATGAGAAATTCGTGATTGATCCCATAGTCGTCTAGTGCGGCCAGCATGGCTGATACATCACCGGCTGGAGCATTTGCTTTTACGTGGTTTAGTGCATCTTCATGGATTCTCATAGAGGGACCTTACTGCAGATTAACGGCAGCTATCTTACTTTCTCTATCAAGTCTGCGTATTGATCCAGGACAGGTAAAACTCGATCGGCTCCAGCTTGGGGCAAACCAAGCATAAACTCGGAGAAACCCTGTTCCATGCGACCTTTTAACTGATCCTCATCGTTGGGTGCACCGAATAGCGCAAGCGTCAGGTCGTCAGGATTTCTACCTGCATTTTCACAAGCTGCCTTGAAGTTAGCGATCCCGCCACTTCCTGTTCCACCGATGGGCATCCAGCCGTCACAGTATTCAGCAACGCGATCAAACACCCACTTGGAATTAGCACCCATCCAGATTGGTGGGCCACCTGCTTGCTTTGGTTTCGGCCATGACCATATGGGATCAAAGTCGACAAAGTCGCCGTGGAACTCCGCTTCATCGTTATTCCAGATCTCCTTCATGGCAAGGACCTTCTCCCGCACGATCTTCCAACGGTTTTTGTAGTCCGCACCGTGATTCTCCATCTCTTCCTGATTCCATCCTGCGCCGATGCCGAGAATGAATCGGCCATTCGAGATGTAGTCGAGCGATGCACATTCCTTGGCAAGTGTTATGGGGTCGCGTTCGATTACCAGACATATTCCCGTACCGACCTTCAGATTCTTGGTAACTGAAGCTGCGGCAGTCAGGGCAACAAATGGATCATGGGAACGCCAGTATTGTTCAGGCAGATCGCCGCCTCCCGGGAAAGGTGTCTTTCGGGAAACAGGGATGTGCGTATGTTCCGGGACGAATAAGTAGTCAAAGCCACGCTCTTCCAGGGCCAGCGCCAGTTCGATGGGCTGAATTGTCTTGTCGGTAGGAAAGATCGAAACGCCGAAATTCGCCATGGAGTAGTCCTCGAATGAAAGGAAGGAATTATATGATTGCTTCGGAGCATAAAGAAATCACTTCTATATAGCTGCACTAAGACTCGTTTTTTGGCAGGATAGTCCTAAAGCGGGTGTAGCTCAGTTGGTAGAGTCCCAGCTTCCCAAGCTGGTTGTCGCGAGTTCGACCCTCGTCGCCCGCTCCAATTTTAAAGGTCTATAGCTAATCAATTGATTTACTTTGTCTTACCGGACGTTATAACCACACACTGGCCACACAAGGGAAAGTTGAGAGCGCAATAGAGTGGATTGAATCGATCTTATCGAGAGTCTCTTTAGAACTAGACGTATAACTTATTGTTTTCTAAGGGCAAACGATTATCTATCTAGATACCCCCTAAAATACCCCTTTCACATACGGCCCAACGAAATCCTTAGTTCAATCCGTACTTTCTAAATCTTTTCTTCAGGGCTAGTTCTCCTCCATCCAGAACGTTAAGGATCGAACTCTTAAATTCGCTATGGGATCCGCAAAGAAATCCCGTATTAATTGCCTGTCCGCTATCGTTCAGGTCCTCCATTTCAACGACAAAGTTAGAGTCGGACATCACGACTAGAGAAGCATTGTGACTAGTCACAATAAACTGCCGTTGCATCTTTTCTTGAAGAATCATCGGCACCACCGTTGTTCCAATGTACTTGTTGTCTAAATTATCCTCGGGTTGATCAAGGATGATCGGTCCATCGCCTACGAATATTATTAAAGGGAGAATCGCGGTACCTTTTTGCCCAGCCGATAATTGTTCAATTGGGCGCCAAACACCGGGGTAGAGTTCAAACTCGATGTTAACCATGTTGTCAATTTTGAGATTAAACTCATGTCGTGAATCTGCGAAGTGCGTAAAATTTTGAGCCATTGAAAGCTTTGAATCGATTATGGATCCGGTATAGTCTCGCCAGATCCAGCGCAAAGTGTCGGGAAAAATTGCGCCACCATGTTGTAGATCGTGCCCACCCGAGCCCATCTCGAAGCGATAGTCATAGCGAGCAAACATGAGCGCAGGTTCCATGTTGAGATTGGCAAGCGTCCAGTTTCCCTGGGTGAGATTAATGTCGTTTTCACCGTCTTGGAGAAATACGCGGATACGTTTGGGGTCGCCGCGGGTTTGACGAATGAGATACGGGTACTCTGATCCGCCCCTCAGTCTGGTGTGGCTGCCGATATGACTGATGACCTTGGAGAAAGCATCAGGACGGTGCCAGCCCACCGTAAATGAGACCAGGCCGCCATCACTCATACCAGCGATCGCTCTTCTCGACGCGTCGTTGACCATATTGTAATCCCTGCTAACTGCCGGAATGATTTCTTCGATCAGAAAACGCGCATAGGTGTCGTTGATTGGAACGTACCAGTCAGAACGTTGATCGTAAGGACGTTCTTTTTGACCGGGACTAATAAATATCCCGATGGTGACCGGTATTTCACCCTGGCGAATCAGATTGTCGAAAACGGTGGGTGCTCTTACCTGCCCTTTGTTATTCAGGTATGCCTGACCATCCTAGAATACCATGACACAGGCAGGGGTGGCTTCATTGTATTGCGCCGGTACGTAAATCCAGTAGTCGGTTGTCGTTCCGGGATAGATGCTGCTGGATTCCCAGATGCGTTTTTCAATCGTGCCTTGAGGGACACCTCCCTGTGGGAGGGAATCGATACCGAGAGTGTAGTCTGCACTCACGTTGGTGGTAGTCAGGAAAAGCAAGGCGGTAGTCAGTAGCGTTCGCATGCGCACTCGTATTTGGTTGGTAACATTTGAGGAAGGGAAATCTACTGGCTGCCCATCAGTTCGTCAAAGACAATGTCCTAGTCTACCACATCATCACCGGCAGACTCGATTACGACACGGTCGATTCGACCGACAAAAGAGAAGGGTGAATCGTAGGATTCGTCTACAGGTGTTTGACTATCCTGCCCAACCTCCAATGGTTCGTTGGTGAAGTTATAGTGATGAAAGAGTGCAAGCAGCCCTTCGCCCGCAGACCTGTCATCCATAAAGAAGCGAACCTGTCCCTCATCCTCACCTGTCCTGGTGACGTCAAGGCGCAGAGTTACTTCGCCCGTGGGTATGGTTTCGGATGACGTCACGCGACAAAGTTCGCCGAAATTATTCACCGTATAGTGCAGGCGATTGTCCTGGATGAAAAAACCCCATCCGCCGAACCTTCCGCCGTCAGATACGATAATGCCACCTTCAGTAGAGTCTCGTTTGATGTGCGCGGTGATGCGATGAGATGCACCGAGTAACCTGGGACCGGCCTTGAAGTGGTGAGGCAAGACAGCATCCTGATACAGCACCCAACGGCTTTTGGGTTCGGGCCACCAGCCCACGCCGTTTTTACTACTCCCGTCATCCAGCGGCAGTACGCCATATCGCTCCGCTTCCTGCCACCAGAGGTCGATTATTTCCTTGAGTTTCTCTGGGTACTGTTCGGCCAGGTTGTCGATCTCGGCCATGTCCTCATCCAGGTGATAGAGTTCCCAGGTTTCTGTCTCAAAGTCATCCCCCTTTGTATGAAATGTGACCGCTTTCCAGCCTTCCTGCCAGATTGCCCGGTGTCCGGTCGTTTCAAAATGCTGGATCTTTTTGTGAGTGTCTGCGTCGTCGTCATTCAGTGTGTGCGCCATTGATGTGCCATGTAACGGAATTTGCTCAATACCATTGATATGGCTTGGTAGAGGTAATCCCACCGGATCGAGTAAGGTGGGCGTCACATCTACCGCATGGTAGAACTGTCGTCGCGTTTCTCCCTTGGCTTTGATGCCCTCTGGCCAACGGATGATGAGGGGTGCGCGAATGCCCCCGGCGTAGGTATGTCCCTTGTGCCGCTTGAACGGGGTGTTACCCGCCATAGCCCAGCCGAAAGGATAAATTCCGTACGAGTGCGGCCCGCCCAGTTCATCCAGACGGGCCAGGTTTTCCTCCACCGTGGGTCGATTGCCGCCCCGGGCGCGCGCGATGGGCGGCCATCTGTAATCAATCCGGCGCCCTGTATGGCAAGGAGGGACTAAAGCAACGCCAGGCCGACACGAAGGTAATGCGCGAGGCAATCGAGAAATACGTGGGTCGGCCGAACCCATATGGCGAGCCTCCCGGCCCCAAGGTCTATTGGCCGCCGGAGATCGGCGGTCCGCTGATGGCAGGCGAAGAGGACGAGGTACGCAATGGGCTACACAACATAGCGGCCACGTTGCAGGCGCCATCACCAGAATTTGCGGACTATCCTGTTACCGAAATGCTGGTGCCCGATTTCGAGAGGATGACCGAGGAACAGAAGAAAGACTTCCTCAGGCTCCTGCACGTGGACATGTAGGCAGCGACACCAGAAAGGCAATGAATCTGTTGCCCAGTTTGGTTGGTTGGAAGCTCCCTCTGCCAAAAGTCATGATGCGACGCGGCATTGACGATTTCGTTAGAAGTCCGCTCATGGTCGAAAACCCCGCAGGGGAGGCTATTCCGTCAAGGGGCTAAGCCTGCGGGCTCTTGGCAAGTGCGATGTTAGTCTATCGTTGCTCTGCTTCCCGATGAAAAACCGGAGACTTCATGGATTTCAGCTACTCTGACAAATCACTGCTGCTACAACATCAGCTGATCGATTTTTACGAAGCCAATATAATTCCCCGCTGGGCGGAGTGGCAGACGGCCATCAAGCGAGAAGACAACTCGCGACCAGGCTTTGTATCGGAACTAAGAGCCAAGGTAAAAGCACAGGGGTTGTGGAACCTTGCCTTGCCAGATCTGCAAAGCGATGAGCCAGGTACCCGTTTAAGTAATCTTGAATATGCGCCGCTGGCAGAATAAATGGGCCGCTATCATGGTTCGGCCATCGTGTTTAATTGCCAACCACCCGATGTGCCCAACATGATTGCCTTGCAACACGACGCTAATGAAGCCCAGAGAGAACAATGGTTATTGCCCTTATTGGAGGGCGATATGCGGTCCGCCTTCGCAATGACCGAATATTCGGTGGCCTCATCCGACGCGACTAATTTCCGCACCAGTATTATTCGAGAGGGCGATGACTACGTTATCAATGGTCATAAATGGTTTATTACCGGGGCGGCCCATCCTGACTGCGATTTTTTAATTGTGGTTGGGCAAACCGACCCTGACGAGTCGCGAGCCAGACAGCACTCCACCATTATTGTGCCTACTGCTACCGAAGGAGTAACGGTAAGTCGTGAGCTTAGCTATCTTGGCAGTCGAGACACCACCGCGCCGATCGGAGAAATTCGATTGGAGAACGTGCGAGTGCCCGCCGAAAACTTACTGGGTGAGGAGGGCGATGGGTTTGTCTTCGGTCAGGTTCGCCTGGGGCCGGCGCGAGTGCACCACTGCATGCTGGCAGTGGGCAATTGCGAAATGTTAATCGAACTAATGCTGACGCGTGCCAAAGAACGGTCAACCTTTGGCCGCACGATCAATGATTACGACTCCGTGCAGCACGTCATCGCTAACTCACGTATTGAATTGGAACAGGCGCGCCTCATGGTGCAGAAAACTGCGTGGCTTTTAGATGAGCATGGGTTTCAGGGCGCCCGACGCGAAGTGTCTATGATCAAGGTTGCTGTGGCGCAAACCTACCATCGTATTGCCGATCGTGCACTGCACTTGTTTGGCGCCATGGGCGGCAGCGACGACACACCTATTCACACGGCGTTTGCCTGGGCCCGGGCATTTCGAATAGGTGATGGACCGGACGAGGTGCATCTGCGACAGATTTATCGCATGGAACAACAGCCGGAAGGCACGATTGCCGATTCACCCCATATATTGCCTCCGCTTTAGCTATACGCGGTATGACTGACTATGTCATCCTGGTGAATGGCCGACTGACCCTAGAAGTACCCGTTACCTCAGCTGGAGATACTGCGGCCCGCGATATAAATCACCAGCCTTCATTTTCGCTCCGCGCTTGATTCCTCTTTCCTTCTCGAGCCTCATCCGCTCGTCATGCATCTCTGTTGTTTGACCCACGCCTCCTGGGGGGATGGGTCTGAAGTAGGACTTGTCACCAAAAAAGCGCAGGCTGAGTGTCCGTCGTCGAGGAAACTGTGGCCCGGTGGGTGCTCCGCCATGAATGACATGGGGGTGGAACACGACTACGTCGCCGGGCTCGACGCCCCACTCGAGTACCTCCCAGGCGGCTGGGTTCTTCGCCAGGGTGCCCTCGATGTCGAGTGCGGCTGGCCAGGGCGGATCGTTTTTGTCTCTCCAGAACGGTTTGCCTCGTTTGCTCTGGTTGCTTGGGTCCTCCGGATCGTAAGACACGTAGTCATACTGTGGGCCGATATGCGTTCCCTTGAGGATCTCGAGCCCGTTTCCTTTCGGCACGGGATCGAACGAGATCCAGAAATTTGCCCAGTGCTCACCCTCCCAGGGTGCAAAGCTGGAGTCTTGATGGAAAACCCCCCGGTTCTTATTGCTCTTGGACTTCTTGAGAAAGATTTCCTCGGTCAGGTACCAGACATGCTCGGAATCCCAGACATCGGCGAGCATCGCGCCAATTGGAAGGCCTTCAAGCGCCTTCTCCGTCAACTCCCGAACCTTCGGGTCAGAGTTCAGCATATCGCTGTAGTTCCGGTCTTCACCACACGTTTGGGATAGCGCGATAGGGCTCGGGTGCTCGAAGCAGTATTCGTAAAGCGAGAGAAGCTTCGCCATTGTGTCGTCATCGAAGAGGTCGCGGACGACAGTGCCGCCGTCGGTTAGCAACGCCTTGTCAATCTTTGGTGCCATGGGATTCCTCTTTCGGTAACTAGATGTAGCAAACTACACTAAGGCATGGGACTGGGGCTGGTCAAATGGCGCGGTCCCTCAGTAAATTCCGGGAATCAGCGGGTGGGGTACACGTTGCGCATAGTCCCGATAGCCAGGTAACTCTCCTTGTAAGGTCTGGTCTTCGAGTGCCGTTCTGATCACCGTGATGATTGATGCCACCGCCGCAGGTATCAATGTCCATGGCGAGCCCAGCGCAAGAACAATACCGAACAGTGGAACAATACTGCCGGTATAACCCGGATGCCTTACAAACCGATACGGACTGGTATCACACACCACATGCCCTTGGTCGGTCTGAATACGAACCATGCTGGAGAAGAATTGGTTCTCTGCCATTGCCCATGCGGCGAAGGTGTACCCGAATGCAATTAAGATTAATCCTGCTACGCTGGACCATAGAGGAAACTCGGGAGACCAGTTGTATCGATGGTCCAGTCCCGCAGAAATGACCATAGGAAACACGACAATCACCGCCATCAGTGGCGCAAGTACTTTGTCCCAGGTCTTCGCGCTATGAAAACTTTCTTTGTTTTGTCGTTCGGCTGTTATCCCGGGATATCGGTCTTCGGCCCAGATGCGCCCACCAATGCCAGCGGTCATGATCATTAGGGAATAGAGCCATGCCTGCCACTAAACGGGATCTCCACCGCAAATCAATAGAATCAGTGGAATAAGAAGATACGCCACACCCAATCTGATCCATTGTCGAGCGATACTGTTTGAGTGGCGTCTTCACCATCTATCTTCGTTGACATGTCACTCCCTAAAGTGATTCCTATGGTCGTTAGTACTTTATTATTGCAGCCGATACAATCGCCGGTTTAGTAAATGACGAGCTAAAGATGCTTATACATACTTCTGGTACGGTATTGCTCTTTGTAATAGGAGCGGCCGTGAACGTTGCCTCTGCAGAGTCGAGTGATTCGTCCATGGGTTCATTTGTACACTACGAATCCTTCCCTTCAAATTTGGTAGAACCTCGTCCGGTTGATGTCTGGCTTCCGCCTGGCTATGCCGGCTCAGACGAACGTTACCCGGTCATCTACATGCATGATGGGCAGATGGTATTCGACAAGCCGACGTCACCTTTCACCAGTTTTTGGCGGAGAGCAATGGGTTGGTACTACGGGGGCATTTTCTGGGATGTAGACAAGACAATGTCTCGCCTGATTCGTGAAGAAAAGATTCGACCCGCGATTGTGGTTTCTATCTGGAATTCGCCTGGCGTAAAACGCCGTAATGAATATATGCCTAAAAAACCGGTAACCGAGGAAGTGAGCCAGCTGATAAGGGCCGAGGGGTCGTATATCACGCGCGATGAAATAACGTCTGATAACTATCTCAAGTATCTGGTGAAAGAACTCAAGCCATTCATTGATGAAACCTATCGCACGAAAACAGAGAGGGAAAATACTTTCATCATGGGGTCAAGTATGGGGGGAATGATTTCAGCCTATGCGATATCCGAATATCCCGATGTCTTTGGAGGGGCAGGCTGCCTTTCGACGCATTGGCCTCTGGGCGGCGGTGCGGTGATTGACTGGTATGAGAATAACTGGCCCCAGTCGGGCAAAAACAGGGTCTATTTTGACTACGGGACGGAATCACTGGATGCCGATTACGAACCCTACCAGTTAAAGATGGATGCATTGATGCGTCGGAAAGGTTTCGTCGAGGGTGATGACTGGATGACACGACGCTTTGAAGGCGAGGGTCATTCACCTCGGGCGTGGCGTGAACGACTACACATCCCGCTCACCTTCCTGCTTGGCAAGCGCTAGTCATCGTCTGCATAGGTCTCTTCAAACGCGCCAGCATAGGAAAGAAATCGATCTTTGTTATCCATAGTTTGCCTCTGAGATTCTTAGTATTAGTTTCCGGTTAGTTAACCTTTGATCGAGTGAAGCTGATCATGTAACCCCGGTATCAGCCAAACATCGAGCGTACCAGATATCCCATTTTTTCGACATGGACTCGACGCGCTCTGGATAACGGTCAGCAAGATTGTAGAGTTCGCATCGGTCAGCCTCCATATCGTACAACTCCCATGCATCCTTACCGGGTTGGATCGGTATGTCTGCCTGAACGCGTTCCGGACCTTCGGTTACGATTTTCCATTTGCCTTCGCGCATGGCTCTTGCGCCACCAATTTTCCAAAAGATCTCGCGATTTTCCGAGGTAAAATCTTCTTCACGGAAAAGCGGCGCCAGACTTTGTCCTTCGGGCGGGAGCACATCTCGCTCTTTGTAACTGGACGGAACCTCGATCCCTGCCAGTTCAGCGCAGGTCGGCAGAAAATCTATCATGTGACCAATGTCATGGATCACCTGGCCGCCTTTCATTTTTGCGGGCCAGCTGGCGATTAACGGTGTGGCAACACCACCTTCATGGTCGAAGTCTTTGAAAAGGCGAAAGGGTGTATTGCTGACGTTAGCCCAGGCAGCACCAACGGTTTGATAGGAGTCGACAGCGCCTGGTGGTAAGTGAGGTGTATTGTGTATCTCTTCTGCACAACCGCCATTGTCGGATAGAAATAGTACCAGCGTGTTTTCTTCTTTACCGAGATCTCGAATCTTGGCCATTACGCGGCCAATGGATTGATCGAGTCGGTCTACCATGGCGGCGTAGACTGCCATCGCTTCAACTGCGTGATCGCCGAGATTCGCATAGGAAGGTTCGGATCGCTCGTCAGCCGCTGGAAGCCCCCAGCGTGCATCAACCAATCCCAGTTCCAGCAGTCGTTGGTAGCGTTGTTGTCGGATCTCCGACCATCCGGCAGCGTAGCGGTCCCGATATTTTTTTATGTCTTCCGGCCACGCCTGTAAGGGGAAATGGGGTGCGCAGTGTGGCAGATAAAGGAAAAAAGGATCGTCGTCACCACCACACTCGTCGAGGAACTGTATGGCGTAGTCTGCAATCGCGTCTGTCGTGTAGAAGTCAGGATCTTCAGGAGTGAACGGATGCATAACCATATCCTGGTCACACCAGGGGCGAATGTCTTCATCAGACTTACCGCCTGGTTCGGGTTCGCCGTCACGCCGGTGACCGGGGTTGAAGTAATTGCTACAGCCGCTGAGTAATCCCCAGTAACGCTCGAATCCGCGAGCTACAGGTCGACGTTCCTTGCTTTCACCGTTGTGCCATTTACCTGAAGCGAGGGTGCGGTAGCCAGCTAGTTTAAGTAGCTCTGCGATGGTGATGTTGTTTCGATCGTGGAGTGTGCCGCCATCTGCTTTTTCGGTGACCTGGTAAGGGTAAAGCCCCGTCAGCAGTGATGCGCGAGCCGGAGAACATTTGGCATTGGTGTAGAAGTGTGTGAATTGTTGCCCCTGTTCCGCAAGGCTATCAAGATTAGGTGTTTCGATTTCGCCGCCGTAGCATCCCAGGTCTGAAAACCCCAGATCGTCCGCAAGAATAATGACAATGTTTGGACGGTCGCTCAATTCATACTCCTAGTAAGTTAATTTCTCCTGCCACCTAAATCCCTGACCTGCGGTTTCTTCGCGCAGTAGTTCAAGCTCTTTGGTAACAGCTTCTCGACCTGCCTCGGCTTCCGGATCAGTCCGTTGATAAGCTAGTTCTGTGACGGGGTCTCCAGCGATGCGTGTGCCGATTAGAACCCGCGGTTGTCGATAATCATAGGGTCGGGCGCGATGTAACAGCGCGCGATTATCCCAGATAATGGTGTCTCCAACCTGCCAATCATGGCTATACACCCGCACAGGATCGGATGTCACGAACTCCACCAGGCTTTTCAGGAGCTCGCGGCTTTCGTGACGTTCTAACCCAGGAATGCCAAATGCGTGGCGACCGATAAAGAGATTCATCACGCCCGTTTCGGGATGCGTTTTGACGAGTCGCCTGAGGTAGGCCTCGCCATGAAAGATGGTGCCCGTGTCTTTTGGTGGAAAGTAACCGTTGTCGAATGCCTGGGACACCTGTGTGGAATGGTAAGCGCTAAGACCTTCGATGCGTTTTTTTGTTGCTTCATCCAGAGCCGCGTATCCGGCACGCATATCGGCAAACTCTGTTTGACCACCTTCGTCTGGTATCGCGATCGCTGTGAGGATTCCACACTTCGCGCTGACAGGCATGTAGGTCGAATCGGCGTGCCAGTTTTGATTACCCAAAATACCCATCATGTTTTGATCTTTCGGTTCGAAGTTTTCGAAGGAACCATCATCCAGTGGCTTTCGATTAGCGATATGCCTGCCACCGAATTGAATCTCGCCAAAAAGCTCTCCGAATGCGGTGCTTTCTTCCAGCGTTAGAAACTGTTCTGGGAAAACCAGAAATCCGAATTTCAGGAATGCAGCTTTGACAGTCGTGACGTCTTCATCATCGAGGTCGCGCAAGCTGATATCGGTGACGGCCGCGCCAAATCCCTTGTTTTTAATTGGTGTAACTGTGCTCATGTTGTTGCCCCCATTTCTTAATTCTATACCAAAGGGTGTGCTGATCTAGTCTGGTGGTATTGTCGTGTAGAGAAAAAAATCATGAGGAAGTTTTACTGATGCGGCTTTGGACGGTGCATCCCAAGTTCTTAGATTCCAAGGGGCTAGTTGCCCTATGGCGTGAAGCATTGCTGGCAAAGGCCGTTCTCGAAGTTAAGACCAGGGGGTATCAAAACCACCCCCAGCTAGTCAGGTTTAAAGCGCAGCCAGATCCGGTGGCATAAGTCACTGGATATCTACGAGGCGTGTTGGAGGAATCCAAGACACGTGAGTACAAGTTCGATGTCAGCAAAATCCCATCAACCCACGATGTGGATTTGATAGAAGAGTCGAATGGACAACTGGCGTATGAGTGGCAGCACTTGTTAAAGAAGCTGGAGGTGCGCGACTGGGAACGGCACAACGAATCGATTAAAGCATCTCCCTTGCCTCATCCCTTGTTTAACATGACACCTGGCGTGATCAGGGAGTGGGAAAAGTTACTTAAGTTTGATCCCTTTATGTAGTGCCGCGTATTCCTCCTTGTGCTGTCCCGCATCCGCGAAAGCGATAAGTTTGAACTCCGTGTCGCTTCCGTTCTGTTTCACGACTAGTGTATGCAGCGTATCGCCCCACCAGTCGGATTCGGGAATGCCGCCTTCAGCATCAATGGACGTATCTGTGGCAAGCACCTGGGGTCCCCTGACAAACGCGACGGCGTCGCTGGTTTTATCGGGGTCAGGTACGCGACGAATCTCAAGAGGAATCCGGACCTGTATTTTGTCACCGGGCGACCAGGTACGATCAATTTCGATTAACCTGAAATCTGTTGGTGTGTAGGTTGTTCCTTCGATGCTTGCCTCGAATCCCGGTGCCCAGTCAGGGGCGCGCAGAATGATTGGAAACTGAGCTAGCTCGTCAATTTCTACTTCTATCTCGAAATCTCCCGTCTGTGGAAAGTCTTCTGTCACGTTTAACGTGACCGTTTGCTGGTCAAAATTCAGTACATGTTTGCCAGGAATGTATTGCAGCAATGCGGGTATACCGTTCAGTGTGCCGGAGGCAAAGGTTGGAATCATGGCGATGCCACGCGGGATGCTGCTGGAGCAGCAGGAAATTGCCGGATCCATTTTTTCGTCGTGCCCGTTGTAGTACTTTTTGCCAATAAGCGGTGAGAAATAGGTCACTTCCCCGGTTAGGGGTGATTGTGCTGCTGGTAGGGCATTGTAAATGGTGCGCTCGAGTTCGTCGGCGTACTGCACTTCACCTGTCAACTCCAACAGGTGGCGCGTAAGCTGTAGCCAGGTGACTGTCACACAACCCTCACCAAGCGCCTGACCAGGGGGCATTCTGTTGTCCGGTGTGAATTGTTCGTGGTAACTGGCAGTTCCTGTTATGTAGAGGCGCTTGTTTACGATGTCGTCCCACGCTTTTTTGCACGCGGTAAAGAAGCGCTCGTCCGGATCGAGTCGATAGAGCTCAAGCAGACCCACCAGGTTTGACAGCATCTCATACGCTTTTCGATTTGCAGCCTTGTAAACGTTTCCATCTGCCAAAAGACTGTTGAGCAGGTGACAACCGTCGTCATACATCCATGTTTCAGGATCACTTTCGTCTTCCCAGGAGTCGACAATCCTGTGACAAAACTTCAGGTAACGGGGCTCCCCAGTGATTCGATACAACATGGCGATGGGTTCAAGCACGCTGGTGGCAGCCATGCCCATGTGGGCGCTTGCGAGTCTTAAGCTTTTGTTCTGTGCGACGTAGAGGTCGTACATCAGATCTGTCGCGCGCCTGCTGGCGTCTAATGCGGGTTGGTATTCGGTGGCCTGATAGTAGGTAAGCAATCCGATCAGGTTGTACTTGTGTGTCCAGACGTCCCAAACCGGGAAGTTCCAGCCAAGCCCGTCTCCCTGACCGAACTGGTCTTCTTCTTTGTATGTTCCCAGATATCCATTGGGCAGCTGTGTCTCGATGAGTCTTTTTACCACAGAGTCCATTCGCTCCATCAGCCGATCATCTCCAGTAAACCACCAGGCGTGGGTTGCCGCGTGCAGATACTTGCCGACATGTTCGCCGGCCCACCATTGTTTGCCGGGTCGATGGATGAACGGTTCTAGAATCATGTCTAGGTCAAGTTGCAACAGACGTTTCTCAACGTTGATTTGCATCCGATCGGCGATCCAGCCTTTGTATGCAGTGTCTTGTAAGTTGGCTGGCTCAAAGGCGATATTCACCTTTGCCTCAACAGCAGGTTTCACTCTAGACTCTCCTCTGCACTGGAAAAACGGGCAGTTTAACAAGTGCACGTGATTGAGTCATAAACTAATTGAGGAGAGCAATAGTGAGTGGTACCCAGCCAGACCGGGAGCGCTTAATAGAATTGATAGAGGCGCAGCGGGAGTTTCGCCATGTTCTCCTCGATGATCCGCATAGACCTACCTACCACTTCACGAATCCTGAAGGACGCGGCATGCCCTTCGATCCTAACGGGACAATCTTCTGGGAGGGTAAATACCATCTTTGTTACATCTATCAGAATGATGATCGGTCGGTTGGACACTCCAAGGAAGAGCGAAATTTTGACGTTTGGGGACATGCCTCAAGTGTCGACCTGTTGCATTGGCGGTACCACAAACCTGCACTGATACCTGGTGACCCGGACAGGTCGATGTTTAGTGGTAACTGCTTTATCAACAATGAAGGCGTACCAACGATGCTCTATCACGGTGTTGGCGCAGGCAACTGCATAGCGACCTGTTCTGAACCTGAACTCGATAACTGGACCAAGCTGGAATCGAATCCGATTATTCCGATTCCCGCAAAAGACAGTCCGGAAGGAAAACTTTATAGCTCCTGGGATCCACACGGTTGGACAGAAAACGGCGAGCACTATGCGATCTTCGGTGGTCCGACCCCGGCATTATTCAAGGCTCAGAATCTGCATGATTGGGAATACGTGGGGCCGTTTCTAGCCAACAATATGCCGGATGTTGCTGACTGGGAGGACGTGTCCTGTCCTGATTTTTTCAAGCTGGGCGACAAGTATGCGCTGCTGTGCATTAGTCATACCCGCGGCGCCCGCATCTATCTTGGTGACTATCGGGATAACCAGTTTTACCCGGAAGTGCATCAGCGCATGAATTTCCCTGGCGGCACCTGTTTCGCGCCGGAGTCGCTGCTTGACGACAAGGGTCGTCGCATCATGTGGTCATGGATTCTGGAAAGAAATGAGCCGCTTCATATTACTGAGTTCACTAATCCACCGAGTTACGGGTGGAGCGGCTTCATGTCGCTGCCTCGTGTGTTATCTCTTGATGATGATGGAACGCTGCTAATTGAACCGGTGGAAGAGATGGAGCGGCTGCGTCTTAGAGAAAGACAGGAACGAAATATTAAGGTTAGTGATGACGAGAATGTGCGTCTCGATGGTTTTGCTGGCAACACATTGGAGCTCAACGTAACTATCGACCCGCAAGATGCCGACGTTGTTGGCCTTAAAGTCTGCGCGTCTTCGGACGGCGAAGAACAAACGCTGATTGAGTATTCTCCATCAACCGGAGAGCTTACGATTGACCTGGAAAAGTCGACGCTGGACGAGACCATGGAGCACTACTACTACACCATGATCTTCGGCGACGAGAATCCGGTTGTTACGAAACAGGTTGCGCCACTTGAACTTGAACCCGGTGAGAAACTGGAACTGCGTATTTTCATCGATCGCTCGGTGATCGAAATCTTCGCCAACAGACGGCAATGCGTTACCCAGTACGTTTATCCAACCCGGGACGATAGCACCGGCGTCGTACTTTTTAGCAAGGGTGGTTCAATGAAAGTGGAGTCGATCAAGGCCTGGGATATAGCAGCGACGAATCAGTGGTGAGCCGTGGCGCAGGGCAAGTAAGGTAGAATGGTGCACCATTTCGGCGGCAATGCGATTTGAGGAGCAGTTATGAGCGATCCCAGACCAGCGTATCTTTTGGTGGGCATAACCAGGTTCGGAGAACCGGATCAGGAAGATATTGAGGGCACCCAGAAATATCAGGAACTTGGCGGTAAGGCGATGGAACGTGCGGGAGTCACCATAGGAATGGTTGCGACTGGTAGTGCAGATCCCGCTAATAAAATGGAAGTGCTGGAAGGTTCCTACCCATATCAGGCTATTGCTATAGAGCGCTTTCCATCGGTAGAAGGGCTCGAAGCATTCTGGTTTTCGGAGGAGTACCAGGAAGCGATCAAAGTACGGCAACAGCTAAAGTCCGGTACGCTTCATTTTGTTGCCGTCCTTGAAGGCGCTGACCCTGATGAACAGGGAGAGCCACCGGCTGAAGGCGTGCTTGCCTATTCGATAACCTGTCCTCCTGCTGCAAGTGAATTCGAAGGCTATGACCTGAAGAAATATAGCGAGATTGCAGGTGGCATAGATCGGGGTTACAAACCGCAGTTGATTGCGCAAGTAGCTTCAGCGGAAGCTTTACGCCTGCTGGAAGGTGAGTGGCCATTTCCGGGCGGCGTCATCGTGCGCGCTCATCCGAGCGTACAGTCACTTGTAGACTATTGGCAGCATCCAACGTACATCGAAGCGAGAAAAAACCGTCCGGAACTTGCGATGCAGGTGATTGTGCGTGGGTTTGAGATGCCCGATAGCGGCGGTTAGATAGACCTTCCTCCATCAATGTCTAATGCGACGCCCGTCAGGAATTTTGCTTCATCGGATGCGAGAAACGCGTACGCATCCGCCACATCCTCAGGCGTGGCTCGTCGACCGAGTGGAATACCGTCGATCACCATTTTTTCCATGTCCTCGGACAGCTCTGCCTTGCCGGTTGATGTCATATCAAAACCGGTTGGCGCAGAAACAGGGCAGACGCAGTTCGCCCTGATGTTGGGGGCAAGTTCCAGGGCCATGCCTTTGGTCAAGGTAATCACGGCGCCTTTGGACGCGTTGTAAGGCGTCAGTCCCTTACGAGGGCGTTTGCCGGCGATCGATGCGGTGCTAATGATGCTACTACCGGGAGGCATGTGCTCAACGCAGTATTTGGTCGCAAGAAATATGCTGCGAACATTGATTGCCCACATCCGGTCGAAATCTTCCACTTCCATGCGCGTCATGTAGGCACCCCGATGAGGGCCACCGGCGTTGCAGCACATGACATCGATCTTGCCAAAGTTATCAACCGCCGCCTGCACCATTGCCTTGTTATCTTCTTCGTCTGATACATCGACTTTGATTGCCACTGAGCCGGGTATTTCAGCCGCGACTTTTTCTGCGCCTTCCAGGTTGATATCTGCAAGCAGCACGCTGGCGCCTTCTTCTGCAAATTTTTTCGCGATAGCAACGCCGAATCCGGACGCTGCTCCGGTGACGACGACGCTTTTATCTTCAAACCTGTTCATTTGCTCGCCTCAGTTTTTCAGTACGTCCTTAAATGGACCGGTATCGGATCTGGCTTCCTTGGGCATATCGAGGACCCGCTCCGCGATTATATTTCGCTGTATTTCATCCGTACCGCCGGCGATGGAAACCGCTGGTACAGAAATAAGAATCTCTCCAATGATGCCATCCCGTGGGCTGTCTTCGTCCATAAGCATGGAGTCAGCGCCGGATACCGCCGTATGCACTCGCGCGGCGGCACGGGCAACCTGGCTTGCTGCTAGCTTACCCAGGGATCCTTCCGGGCCCTGGGGTTTACCGGCCTGCTGCGCAGCTCTCGCTCGTCTTGCGGTCCACTCCGCGCTGCTGGATAAAATAAGCAATCTTGCCAGTTCCTGCACAACGGTGGGATCATCTATCTTTCCGGTTTCAATTGCTCTGGGCAGCGCAAGATCTACCCGACCCGCGCGTTGTGGATACCAGATATAGGGCGCCATCATCACGTCATTTTCAGCGCGTTCTTCTTTGTATATGGAGCCAGAGCGATCAATCTCTGTATCTTTTGCCGAGGCCATGGGTTGCAGTCCATCAGCGCGACGCCTTTCATGGGCCAGCGTAGTTAATGCGACGCCCCAACCTTGTCCTAGTTCACCTACCTGATGATGTGCCTCAACGACTGCATCGGTCATAAAGACCTCGTTGAATGACGCATGGTGATTCATCTGGCGCAGCTGTTTGGTGACTACGCCGTCCTGATGCATATCTATGACGAAGTAGGTAAGGCCTTTGTGCTTTGGCGCGTCCCAGTCGGTTCTTGCCAGCAGTAGTCCCCAGTCCGCGTGGTGTGCGCTGGTGGTCCAGACCTTTTGGCCGTTGACAATCCAGTGGTCTCCTTCTTTTACAGTCCGGGTCGTTGAACCGGCAAGGTCGGAGCCGCTGCCCGGTTCGCTGAATAGCTGACACCAGGTATCTTCACCGGTGAGTATGCGGCGCAGGAACTGTTTTTTCTGATCCTCGCTGCCATGTTCGAGCAGAGTGGCACCAGCAAGAAGGCGAATACCTGCCTTGGCGACACCAACTGCGCCAAAGCGAACAAACTCCTCTTCTACTGCAGCGGCGAGTAAAGGCGGGTAACCTTTGCCGTACCACTCCTCTGGCCAGTCGGGCATCCCCCAACCGGTATCGGTAAGTTTGGTGCGCCATTCGAGTAACGACAGGTTTGGGTCCCAGTGCTCTTCGAGCCAGGCGCGTACTTCTTTGCGTACAGTTTGTTCGTTAATCATGCTGCCTGCTCCTCTACCATGCGCTCGATCATGCGCGCGTGATGCCAGGCCGGGTCACCTAGAAATACTTCCGAGCTCTTGGCCCGTTTGAACCAGAGGTGGGTGTTGTTCTCCCAGGTAAAACCAATGCCGCCATGCAGCTGTATCGATTCGATACCGGCCTGCAGATATGCTTCCGATGCGCTGGCTTTGGCAATGCTCGCGAGCTTGGCCAGGTCTTCCGCACCAATGTCCGCTGCCTCAGCAGTGTAATACGCTGCTGACTTGGCGAGTTCCACGTTGAGCAGGTACTCCGTCATCCTGTGTTTGATGGCCTGAAAAGAAGCGATGGTGCGACCGAATTGGCGGCGCAGTTTCGTATATTCCAGCGTGTCTTCAAAGAGTCTCTCGGCACCGCCGACAGATTCGTTGGCGAGCGCGAGAAAAGCGATATTGAGTGCCTGTTCCAACCCGTCCTGGGCGGCGCCTTCTTCGCCAATCAATTCCCCGGGAGTATTGTTGAGTTCTACTCTCGAAACACGTCGCGTTTGATCGATGACTTTTAGTGCGTTTATGTTTAGTCCCGCAGTCGAACCATCGACCTGGAACAATGACAGGCCCTTGTCGGTCATCGCGGTAACCAGAAAATAGTCAGCGACGGTGGCATCGAGCACAAATTGCTTGGTGCCATAGAGTTTAAATTCGCTGTCGCTACCTTGTGCCGTGCAATTAATATCAGTGACTACCGGTGCGCCTTCATTCTCAAGAAACGCGAGGGTGGCGATTTTCTCTCCGGCCGCGATGGCTGGTAGTAATTCCGCTTTTTGATTCTCGCCGGCGACAAATTCAAGTGCCTTGGCGGCAAGTACACTGGATGCCAGAAACGGTGAGGGATAGAGGCAGCGGCCCATTTCTTCCATGGCAATACCGAGTTCGACGGTGCCAAATCCTGAACCGCCGTAGGCTTCGGGGATGCTGATACCGGTGAGAGAAAGCTCGTTTGCAAGTCTTTGCCAGATGCTTTCATCGAAACCGCTCTCGGTCTCCATAATTCGCCGCACTTCTGTGGTCGGCGTCGTGTCGTTGAAAAAGCGACGAACAAACTCGCGAAACTGCTCCTGCTCGCCGGTAAATTGAAATTCCATTGGGCTTCCAAACTATGATTCAAACCTGAATATTACCAGTGTCTAATAAGCTTCGTCTGCACCAGTAAATATGCGATATTCGCCACAGCAATTGAGTAGTAGGACTGGGGGCCTGGCTGGCGGGTAGAGGATCTCTTCGCATCCTAAAACCGGTTCGCACCTGCGGGATGATCGAGGTGTCGCTGGATAGCTATGTGTTGATTACGCCAATACTCTTTGGTGCCGTGTTGCCATTGCTCGATGCTGACGGCATCTGTCCGGGGCTGAAGTCACTCCGCGGCGGTGAGTTTGATTTTCTTTTCGCTGAACTGGAAAAAGCCTATCGCGGGTATATCGGCTATGGTGCCGAGGCAGCTAACTGCGTCGATGATGCCAGTGGGCGTTGATCACTGTAACCGCGAAAACTCCTATGACGATCAAAAGGTTCTTCATATTGGTCTGACCGCATTATTCTTACTCTTCTCCGAGAGACGTCCTGCGTAGCCGACGCATACCATGGAGCCAGCGATCAATATTGTCTCCCTTGCGGCGCACGTATTCCTCAACCTCGGGATGGGGAAGCACATGAAAGCGTTCTTCACGAATGGTCTCGACGACCACAGTCGCAAGGTCTTCAGGCTCCATAATGCCATCAGTCTGACCGTCGCCAAGCGACTTCGGGCCCATTGCCGTATTAACTCCCTGTGGGCATAACACTGAAACACCAATACCATCATCCCCATAGGTAATTGCCAGGAATTCGGACAGCTTCACACATGCTGCCTTGGTCACCGTGTATGCCCCTCCGCCCAAAGCTGCTAGTAATCCCGCAGCAGAGGCAGTGTTCAGCAGGTAGCCTTCACCACGCTCAAGCATCCCGGGAACCACCGTACGCGCCGCGTAAACATGTGCCATGACATGCAGATTCCACTGCTTTTGCCAATCATCGTCGGTTATATCGAGGATCGTTCCCACGCTCGGTCCACCCGCATTTGAGCAAAACAGATCGATCTGACCAAACTTCGCCGCAGCCGCAGCCGCTAGCGACTGAATTTGCGCTTCGTCAGTGACGTCGCAGGCCATGCCTTCACAACCCAGTTCTGCTGCTGCAGATGCAACCGCATCAGCATCGAGATCAGCCAACATGATGCCGCGCGCACCTTCAGCCAAAAATGCCTGAGCCATTGCACGGCCTATTCCACCAATGCCACCAGTGATGACTGCGACTTTTCCTGCTAATTCCATTGGTTAGATCCTGAACATTCGATATTGAGCGCACGAAAGTACACGTGGGGTGAGGGATGTGCAAGTGGGATACTTTGCACCTGCATGAGAATGATGTTTAATTCCTCTCCCGTTCCAGAAAAACGGGATGTTGACGTAAGAGCAGGTTGTAGATGGACAATGAGAACAGAAAGGAAGTTCGCCAGGCTAGTGATGGGAAGGCCACGGTACGTATTCTGGAAGGTCCGTCCCCTGAACTGGAAGGCACTAATTTTGACGGATTGGTCATCGACGTTTCGGCGTCCGGTCTTTGCCTGGACCCTGACCAGTGGCAGCACTCGTTGGGCTTGCTTCGAGATCTGGACGAGGAGGTTTTTGTGCCCGGTCATGGTGCGGTCTGCGACAAGAAGGTGCTGAGTGAGCAGTCTGCATTCATAGAGGAGTGGGTGGATTATGTCTCGCAGGCGGTGAATCGTGGTATGGAAAAAGATGTTGCGATCAAAGAGCTGACAGGGATGACGGATCGCTATCCGATGGACATTGGCATTGAACACTGGACTCCAAGGGTCATGCAGATGAACGTCGCGAATCTTTACGACTTTGTTTGTGGTGAAGGTATCCATAAACCTGGTTAGGAAAGTCGAGGGCGAGGGCCCTGGAGAATCTCGTTGAGGGGGGGTCGATTCTCCGAGGGCTGGCTCGCGCTCTATTAAATATCTTGCAAGTTTGGGGCCAACATTGGGGCTCTAACTGGTGCTTTAGCTTTCGAGTCCCGTACAACTTCCAAGCAGGGAAAAATTTAATACGTTTCTTGGATCATTTCTGTGACGTCCGTCAACTTTCTGACCAAAAAACGCCAATATTTGGTTCTGTCGGGCTTCTATTCTGTCGGGCTTCTATATAGCGGTAGCTAGCCAGACCAGGAGCATGATCGGCACAATGCCCAGCAGCAACGCGAGAATTGAGTTTGCAAGCGCTTTCCAGGCAGAGAACCCCTGAACTTCACCCAGACAGTGACAATGCAGGACTACACCCCAGACAGCCAGAGTGACGATCATTAGAATCACGGCGAGATCCATGCCGGCAATCGGTCCTGGCATTAGTGCAGCAACGCCCCATGCAGCCAGCAGTAGAATACCTGAGAGGATTTTTGGCAGGCTGGACCACGCGTAGGCTGCTCGTATCGAAACCAGGCTCGCCGTACCACCCATCCAGCCACCGGTCCATCTAATCAGATACGCACCCAGGTAGAGGATCACGACTCCCAGGATTGCTCCTGTCACGACTAGACCAACGAATGCTTCAATGCTGCTGTACGCTAGCGCCGAGTTGCGAGTTAGTGCTTCGGCTATTCCAAGCAGCGGTGCCAGTATCAACACCAGGTGAGTAGGGTCTCGATCCAGTATCTGCCGTATGGTAGCCTGGGGTTCTGTCCACATTGAAACCCAAGGATTGAGTTCTGGCTGTTGTTCCATGGTTAGTCTCCGTTAGTGACTTAATTGGGAATCAGGCGAATGACCTGACTCCCTTTGGCGTGTTCCAGTAATACGTAAATATTTCCTGCAATATCTAACTCGATATCCCTGATCCTGGCAAGATCGCTCAGCAATGTTTCCTGGTGGATCAGCGCGCCATCTACCAGGACCATTCGATACAGGGTAGTAGCCTTGAGCGAACCTACGATAAGGTTTTGCCTCCATTTGGGAAAGGCACCACCATTGTAAATGATGAAACTGGAGACAGCGGGGGAGGGGGTAAGATCAACTATTGGTTGTTCAATATCCATTGCATCGACTGATAACCCCAGCTGGGTGCCGTAGTCCACTGGCGATCCATCGTAGTTCAATCCTTTTGAAGTCAGTGGCCAACCGTAGTTTCGGCCTGGGAGGAGCAGGTTCACCTCGTCGCCGCCTCGTGGCCCCATTTCAGTTCCCCATAGTTCCCCGGTTTGTTTGTTGAACTCCAAACCTTGTGGACTACGATGCCCATAGGTCCAAATTGAATTCAGTGCGTTTGGGGTGTTAACGAACGGATTGTCCAGGGGTATACGACCATCATCGAACACTCGGTGGGTCTTGCCCCAGGGAGTCGATAGATCCTGAATGCCGATGTAGTTCATCGGTCCCTTAAAACCAACGCTTATGAAAACATGGCCATTGTCGTCGAAAGCTATCCTTCCACCCGCCGACATGTCTGTCGTCTGGGTATAAAACGACTTGTCGGACTGCCATATTGTTTGTTGCTCTACCCACCTGCCGTTTTTGATTCGGCCACGAATCAATTTATTCATGGCGACGTCCTTGCCGTTCTTGCTGGCCTCATTGCATCGACTGCACCGATCACCGTATTGAAGGTAGATCCAACCGTTTACCGCGTAGTCTGGATGTAGTGCCACATCCATCATCCAGCCCAGGCCAAACTTCAAGCCAACAAACGGGATGCCGATGGCATCATTGAAGCCGGTCGGTGCACCGGGCATCAGGTCGGACTTTTTGCCGTCCTGACTCAAAATACTTAGACCACGACCTCGCTCGGTCAGTAAGATGCGTCCGTCAGGCATCGGTGCAATTGAAAATGGCAGTGGGTTCAGGTCTGTTGCCACCGTTTCCAGGCGGAAATCATGTAATTCACTATCGATCCGTTTTTGGGGTATCACCAGCGGGGCGGTTATCTTTAGATCTGTTTGCGACAGACCGGCGCGCTGCTCGGTGATGTAGATTGCCAGGCTTTGGATTTCACTTTCATCGAGCGTTTCTGCAAATGCGGGCATCCCCGTTTTACCGTTCGCGATGATGTGGCTAATCGCCTCGACGGTGTCACCGTGCTTAAGGTGTGCCCCAACGAGGGGTGGTCCGAGAGGAGCGCCTGCTAAATCCTTCCCGTGGCAGTGACTACATTTATCCTGATAAAGTGGGCCAAACTGGCCCTGAGGAATGATTACCAGAAAGACTAAAAGATTCAGTCCGAGAATCGATCCCCAAATGGCCAGTCGGCGGCTGGTCCTGGTCATATAGTACCGGTCATGTAGTACTGTTCATGTTGTTAAGTTCATGCCGTGTTTTATACATGCTATTAACACCCTAACCTAGAAAATATTCACAGTTCACCGTTCCAAATGAGTAACATTATAGTTATGAATTATTTGAGGTCGATTGGGTTTAAACGTACAGACGGTTTGCCCAATGAGTTTCCATTTACCCTGCCCGCTGTCGAGAGCATCGGCGAGCTGGAATTTGAGCCCCCCGTCACCTTTCTTGTAGGCGAAAATGGCAGCGGTAAGTCAACTGTAATGGAAGCGATTGCGGTCGGCATGGAATGCCCGGCGATCGGTAGATCGGATGCGAACTTTGACGACATGCTGCTTCCTGCCAAGCGACTTGCGGCAGAACTTACCTTTACTAAATCGCGAAAGGCCAAGCGACGTTTGTTCTTTCGTGCGGAAGATGCCATGGGTTTTACCCTGCGCGTGAAAGACAACTTGGCAGACCTCAAAGATATGGAGCGTCATTTTGACGAGACCCTGACAGGGGAAGGGCGCAGGCGAGCCATGGGCTCGGTTCGAGGTCAGCGAATGGCATTGCAGAATCGCTATGGAGCGGACCCCGATAGCCGATCTCATGGCGAGTGGTTCCTCCATATGTTCAACGAGCGGGTGCTTGAAGATGGTCTCTATCTGATGGACGAGCCCGAGACCCCACTATCACCCATTCATCAACTCAGCTTGTTGTCCATACTAAAAGAGAAGGTGAACCAGGGTTGCCAGTTTATTATTGCCACACATTCACCCATACTGATCGCATTACCCGACGCGGAAATCTGGAATTTTGATGCACACCCCATCGAGAAGGTTTCCTGGGAAGATGTGGAACACGTGGCAATCACCAAAGCGTTCCTGAACGATCCTGAAAGTTATCTGAGGCACCTCTAAATATGATTCAACGCTGGCTGGGGATTGCGATTATCCTTGTTTTTTCCAATGCTGTTTGTCTAAGTGCCACCGCAAGAGAACCAAGTCATGGATTCGCCTATTTCGGTAATCTGAAATATCCGAAAGACATGAAACACTTCGATTATGTTAATCCTGATGCCCCCAAGGGCGGTACGGTAAAAGCGGCAGATGTATACACGTTTACCAATCTAAACCCCTACGTCGATAAGGGTGTACTGGCCGCAGGTATGGACCCTCGGATAGGCGCGATTACTCATGATCCTCTGATGAAAAAATCAGAGGATGAACTGGCGTCCTATTACGGCGCCCTTGCAGAGAGCATTGAGGTTGCCGACGACCTCAGCTGGGTTACCTATACGCTGCGCGATGATGCTTATTGGCACGATGGTGTTCCGGTTACTATGGATGACGTCGAATGGACGTTTGACATGATCAAGAACAAGGCAGGGATCACCTGGCGAATCGCCTATGCAGACTTTGTTCGCCTGGAACGAGTTGGATCTCGCTCGTTTACTTTTCACTTCAGCGATACCGTTGAGAAAACATCCCAGCTTATTATTCAGTCGACCCGGTTTACGACATTGCCCAGGCATTACTGGCAGGAAAATGATATTGGGGAAACGACGTTAGTGCCACACCTGGGTAACGGACCTTATCGAGTCACGGAAGTGGATATAGGACGTAAGGTAGTGTTCGAACGGGTGAAGGATTACTGGGGCAGAAACCTTAACGTCAATGCAGGCAAGTTCAACTTCGACCGCTATGAGTTCATGTATTTCTTCGATAAGAATGTGATGTTGCAGGCTCTGCGGGCCGGGGTGTTTGATTATTACCGGGATCAGGACGAAAAGACGTTTGCCACCGCCTATGACTTTGTTGGCCTGCGGGAAGGTCTGTTCAACAAAGAGTCCTATCAGATGGGTGAATCCTATGGTATGCACTATGGGGTTGTCTTTAATACTCGAAGGGCCCCCTTCGATGACATACGTGTCAGAGAAGCACTGACGCTCGCGTACAATTTTGAGTGGGCAAACCGAGTGTTTTGGCACGATGGTATGGACCGGAACAATTCTTATTTTATGCGCTCGGGCCTGCAGGCGAAGGGCCTGCCCTCAGCAGATGAGGTCGAGCTGCTTGAACCGTTTCGCGATAGCGTTCCGGAACGTGTGTTTACACAGCCGGTAGACTTACCAAGAAACGAACCGTTTGGTCGCAACCGAAACGCTTTGAACCATGCGGATGAACTGCTGCGGGATGCCGGTTGGATCGTGAAAGATTTTCGGCGTGTTAACGCAAAGACGGGTGAGCGCCTTGCGTTTCAGATTGTGGTAGACACGCAAATGTTTGACCGCATGCTCACACCGTTTGTGGATAACCTGAGGCGCCTTGGAATCGATGCGGTGATACGCAAGGTTGAGACAAACATTATGACCAATCGCCTCAGGACTTACGATTATGATACGACGGTTCGCAAGTTCTATACGTACCGGGTCCCCTTTCCTGATCGAATGCGTAGTCAGTTCGCCGCGAAGAGTGCGGATCCGGTAAACATGACGAACTATGCTGGTATCAAGAATCCGGTCGTTGATTATCTGATTGAGAAAGTGGCTCGTGCGACTACGGAAAAAGAAATGAACGCGGCAGGCAGGGCGCTTGATCGTGTGCTCCTATGGAATTTTTACCTCATTCCTGACGGCCATCCTGTTGCGCGACACATTGTGTATTGGGATCGATTTGGCCACCCCCCGCTTGGCAGGGAACATATGAACTGGGTGGGTTTTCCGCACCTGTGGTGGCTTGATGAAGCGAAGAGCGCACGAGTTGAAACAGGTATCGCGGATTTGCAAACTGAATAGATGCGCATGGCCCTGCCCCGTTCGTCGCTCTTGGTTCAGGAAAAATATACAATTGCGGGCTAAATTTTCTAGGAACTGAACTATGTCGGCAATTTCCCATAAAGATAGCCCGGTCGCGGTTACCGGATGTTCCGGTTTCACTGGCGCCCATTTGGTTCGTGAACTAATCCTGCACGGATATCAGGTTCGCGCTTGTATTCGTGATGCCAGCTCATGGCGTGGTCAGGACTGCGTTCAGTATCTTGAGCGATTACCCAATGTAGAGATTGTTGACGGCTGTGATCTTTTTTCACCGGGCTCATATCACGACGCATTTAAGGGCTGTTCCGGCGTATTTCATACTGCAGCTGTACTGGGAAATTCGGCGGACGGTAAGTCTCAACCACTAGGAAGTGGTCACCGTGAAGACGATGTGTACAAGGGTGGTATCGCGGGTACGCAAAATGTCATCGATGCCATTAATGCGAGTGGTAGCGTTAAACGATTGATTTATACCAGTTCAACTGCGGCTGTTACGGGTGTTAAAACCGTACCTGATGGGTATGAATGGACCGAGACCGATTGGGCTTCCGATGATGTCGACCCTGATCTGTGGGAAGCCAATGCCTATGGCCGAAGTAAAGTTGATACCGAGCATCTTGTCAGGGAGGCCGCTGAAGCGAGTGGTAAGTGGGATGCGATTTCCATGAACCCTGCGATGATCTGCGGGCCGATACTGTTCAAAGCTCAGGTAGGTCAGTGGATCGAACAAATTGGTCGACTTGCAGCAGGCGAGGAGCCAAATTTCCCGAGTAAATACGATAGGTACTACAACATCATTGACGTGCGTGATCTGGTAAAAGCGCAGCGCCTTGCGGCAGAGTCTTCAGCCGATCATATCGAGTCCCATGGCGGGCCACGCTACGTTATGCATGGGACTGGTGGACGTTCCGCGATGCGTCTCGGGACTGAAGTCACCGGTGTGATTAAAGAGCTATTTCCAAACTTTGTTGTTGGAGAGCCCGCTACAGTAACCAGCAAGGGTGACCCCATCACAGTTGAGAACAAGTCTTTCAATGACTGTAAGAAAGCCAAGTCTGTTCTTGGTGCGACGATCCGACCGGTTGAGGAAACCATTCGGGATGTAGTCGAGACTTCGATTGAGCTGGGCGTTATTACGCCAAAGCTACAATAGGTTGCTCTAATGGCGATTGATGTCTGGGAGCCGCAAAAGCCCTTGTCCATCGACGAGGCACTTCTCCAGGAATTGGCTGAGGTGTCTCGCAGCGGTGAGGCATTGAATGATCTGAATGAAACCTGGATCAAGGATAAGGCACAATTGATGCGCCAGGAAGCTGATGCCTTTGGGGCGGCCGAGAACGTTAGTGATGAGGTGCTGGTCGATGTGATTCATTTTTTCACGCTCGCTGAAATGCAGCTTCCGGGTTGGGAAGCGGGCAACAAAAATCCCGTGATCTATCTGGTAAAGGTACTCAAAGATCGTGGTGCATTCGATGCGGAACTCCGTAAATGGATCAAAGCCAATACCGACAATCGGTATCTTCCCTACGGTAGCGCGCTGGCCTAGCTGGCGATGAGGGGTATAATGCCTCGCCTCCCAGGTACTTTGTGGACAGAAGATGCGCACAGGTAAAGTTGAACGAAACACACTTGAGACCAAGATCAGCGTCGAGGTCGATCTTGACGGTGCTGGTGAGCGGACGCTGCAGACCGGCATTCCGTTTCTGGAGCACATGCTGGATCAGGTTGCACGGCACGGGCTGATAGATCTGGATATTCGTGCGGATGGTGACCTTGAGATAGATGCGCACCACACTGTGGAAGATATTGGGATAACGCTGGGTCAGGCGATGCTACAGGCGGTGGGTGATAAAAAAGGTATTCGTCGATACGGTCATGCATATGTCCCTCTGGACGAGGCACTATCCAGTGTTGTCGTAGATTTTTCCGGCAGACCAGGTTTGAGCTATGACGTCACTTTCGATCGACCTAAGGTCGGTGACTTTGACGTTGACCTGTTCCACGAATTTTTTCAGGGGTTCGTTAATCACGCGCTTGTGACTTTGCATATTGATAACCTCAAAGGTGATAACGCACATCACCAGATCGAGACCGTTTTTAAGGCATTCGGCAGAGCGCTGAGGATGGCTCTCGAGCCTGATCCGAGAATGGCTGATGTAATGCCATCTACCAAGGGTACGCTTTAGTCATGCAGGTCATACCGGCCATCGATTTCAAGGATGGCAAAGTCGTTAACCTTAAGCAGGGTCAGCTGGATCAGACCACGACCTATTCTGAAGATCCGGTCGGGATGGCCGATCACTGGGTATCCCAGGGAGCCGAGCGACTGCATTTGGTAGATCTGGATGGCGCATTCGAAGGCGCGCCGGTTAATCAAGCTGCTATTGCGACTATTGCCCATAATCATCCTTCACTGACAATTCAGCTTGGGGGAGGGATTAGAAGCGCAGAGGTGATTGAAGCTTACCTTGCGGCCGGTGTGGATTACCTGATTATCGGTACCCGGGCGGTTGAGGAGCCTGAATTCGTCGGTGAGATGTGCAAACGTTTTCCGGGCCATATCATTGTTGGGTTGGATGGCCTGCACGGGATGGTTGCCACAAAAGGCTGGACCGAAGTGACCGACATTGCTGTGAAGAGTCTGGCGATGTTGTTTGAGGCCGATGGTATAGAAGCGATTGTTTACACTGATATTGGTAAAGATGGCATGATGGGTGGGATAAACCTGCATGCGACAAAGGACCTTGCCAGTGCCGTGCGTGTCCCGGTTATTGCATCTGGCGGCGTAACCGACCTAAAGGATATCGAAGTGTTGGTGGAAGAGGACGAAAAGGTCTTCGGGGGTATAACGGGTGTTATAACCGGTCGCGCGTTATATGAGGGTACCCTTGATCTTCAGGAAGCCATCGCACTAACCAAGGCACAGGACTAGTCTGACGCGAGCGTCTGATACGGCGGCTGTGCCTTCCCAATCTGACGTTGCATAATCAGATCAGAGATCGTCACTACCTTAATACCTTCCATTTTTGGAATTGCCATGTCCAGGTACTGAAGCGTGGCTGGATAGGGATGTCCGATGGCGATAGCTGATCCCCTGCGTTGTGCAATTCTATGAGTCTCTGGAAGGACTTATCTATGGCGTGGATATTCGGTTCGTTGTCCAGAAATACGTCGCGGCTGGCTGCTCTCAGGTTGTTTGATCTCGCCACGCTAAAAGCGATCGTTTTTGCGGTGGTTCGTGAGGCAACGAAATACATACTGCGATTTCTAATGCTTTCCATGAACCACTGCATTGCTTCGCTTTCCTGTGTGAGCGCACTTCCCAAGTGATTGTTGACGCCCTGGGCGAACGGAATGCTATCCAGAGAATTGTCCAGGATTACCTGAAACTCTTCTTTGCGTTGGCTTCGAGTGAGTACGTTCTTTCCCATCGGAAGGCTTGCGATATTTTCCATTGGCATATGGACCATCACTTCCTTGCCAGCCTCGTGCGCCATACGAGCAATCAAAGTGCCATGGGTACTATTAGGGAGCACCGCATAGGTTAGTGAAGCGGGGGATATGGTGATTGCCTTGCGGCCACGATCAAGGTTATAGCCCATATCATCAATGATTATTGCGATATAGGCCTGCTCTTGTTCCTGTTCTTGCGCTTTGGTGTCGGGGGGTGGGCCAGCAGCAAACTGACCAGGGTTGCTCCAAGTAGTACTTTGACTTGGCGAGAATCAATCAATAGCGCATTATCCTTGGGGTTTCGATCTGGTCAAAATATTCAGACCCTTAAGTAGCGTAAGTGCTTCGTTAAGTTGATAGTCCTTGCTAGCTAGCTCCAGGCTACCACGATTCCTGTTTTCTGCCACACTTCCGTCGTTGTCGCTGCCATTGTCATTCTCCAGGTGCTTCGGCAGGTTCTTTTCGATCGGGCGCCAGGGATCTCTCTTGATAGGGGTAACAGTCGAACGATCTACCCAGATGTCAGGGGTTATTCCTTCCGCCTGTATGGAGCGACCACTGGGTGTGTAATATAGCGCTGTCGTAAGCTTGATGGCCTTCTCGTTATTTAGCGGCAAAATGGTTTGCACACTACCTTTGCCAAAAGTACTGGTGCCCATGATGACGGCCCGTCCATGATCCTGAAGTGCTCCCGCAACAATTTCCGAAGCCGAAGCGGTTCCCTGGTTTACCAATACGACGATGGGAACGCCCTCGATGGTATCTGGTGTGGTGGCGTTAAATCTTAATTCCGAATTGGATATCCGGCCTGTGGTGTAAACGATCAGACCGTCGTCAACAAAAATGTCGGAGACTTCAACCGCAGATTGCAGGATGCCCCCTGGGTTGTTTCTAAGGTCTATCACCAGACCTCTAAGATCGCCTTCTTCTTCGATCAGCTTATCCACGGCTTTGGCGACTTCGCTGCCAGTTCCACTTTGAAACTGTGCGATGCGTACATATCCGTATCCATCTTCCAGGAAACGTTGCCGAACGCTGGGGACCTTGATAACTTCGCGGATCAAAGTAACCTCATTTGGCGCCGGATCACCCTTTCTCAGTATCATCAGCTTTATTTCACTGCCCGGTTCACCACGCATGGAATCAATGGCTTCTGGCAGGCTTATGCCTCTAACCGGTTTCTCGTTCAACTGCATGATGAGATCCCCTGACTCTATACCAGCTTTTTCTGCCGGAGTGTCGTCCATGGGGGCGATGACCTTTACGAATCCGTCTTCAAGGCCGACTTCCAAACCGAGGCCACCGTAGTTACCGGTTGTTGTTTCCTGCAGGCTGGTGAACGACTCTTTGTCCAGATAAGCGGAATGCGGGTCCAGCTGAGACAACATGCCTTTTATTGCACTTTCTAACAGGGTGCGATCGTCTATTTCCTCTACGTAGTGCGCGCTGACTCGATTGAATGCCTCTGCGAAAATTCTTAATTCATTGAGCGGCAACCGCGCCTTCAGCTCTGATTTATTGTCTGCGCTTTCTTCTGCGTTTTCGTCTGGCGCGAATGTGATTTGTTTTGCGGTGCCGTCAGTATCGGACTTATGTTCTGGTTTTGGAGTAGCTTCTGTTTCGGAAGTTACCTCGGTCTCCATGTCTGCTGTAGTTTCGGCAGTAGCATCGGTATCCTCTGCAGATATCGCGACCATGGGCATGGACAACAATAGTGCAGTCCAGATTGTTCGTAACTTAAGCATTTTGTTCCTCTTAGTTTAGACCGCGTTTCATTACGCGGCGCGGCCGGCACGGGTCTGACACCATCTTTGTGGATCCGCCGGAGTACCATCGATCCTTATTTCAAAATACAAACCAGTTTTGTTTTGACCGCCAGTATTTCCAACAGTTGCAATGGTTTCACCGACGAGGACCCAGTCACCGGCCTCACGGTTGATGGTCTGATTGTGTCCATAGAGGCTCATATAGCCCTTGCCATGGTTAACTATCAGCAACAAACCGAATCCTCTAAGCCAATCAGAGAAGACCACGCGTCCATAATGTACCGCGTGGACTGGTTCTCCCTCGGGTGCATCTATGAAGATTCCGCGCCAACGCATCTTACCAATGTTGCGATCTGCCCCGAATGACTGGCTAATAGTACCAGCCACGGGCAGCATCAGCTGCCCTTTCATGCTCTCGAACGGTATTGAGTCGTCGAGCACCTGTATATCAGTGATGTGAATTCGTTCCAGGAGTCGTTCGAGACGCTGTCGGTCGGTCGCGAGTTTAGTTAGTTCGCTGCCGGTTTCTGCGATCCGACGATTCAGTGATCGCAGTACGATCAGTTTGCGATCTTTCTCTACCTGAAGCTGGCTACGCTGGCGGTCCAGTGCTGCGTGATTAGCTTGTAGCTGCATGTTTTCCTTTGCGATGTTGCCAGTGACAGTTTCCAGTTGCGTCAAAGTGGATCGGAATCGTTCCACCTCTGCCGCGCGGGCCATATTGAGGTAGTCATAATAGGTAAGCATCCTGGAGATCTCGTTAGGGTCTTCCTGATTAAGCGCTACCTTTAGATACTCCTGCTTGCCGATCTTATATGCAGCCTGTATTTGCTTTTCTATATGGCGTTGTTGTTCTGTTTTTCGGAGCTGAAGTTCTCTTTGCCTGGTTTCGAGGCGAGAAACCTTGTCTTCACCGGTCGTCAATTCTGTTTCTATCGTGTCAATTTTTTTCTGCAGTTCATTGACGTTCTTCTCCGATTTTTCCAAATCGTTTTCAAGGTCGGAGTGTTCATCTTTGGTGTTATGGAGTAACGCTTTGTATTTCTGAATCTCCGATTCCATCGCTTTGATTTGTGCTTCCAGTTCCTCCGAAGATTTCGCGTTCTGGGTGAGTGCCACTTGTGGTGCCAATAGCGAGAGAAGTGTGAACAAGTAAAGTGGTTTCATCATCAGGCAGTGGCCTCTATGAGTGATTCACCGGTCATTTCTGTCGGTTTGGGCAAATCCATTAAATTTAATAGCGTTGGTGCGACATCGCGCAGCGTACCGGTTGTTAGCACAAGATCCTTGTTCCCGACGTAAACCAGGGGTACAAGTTCATTGGTATGGGCAGTATGGGCCTGCCCGGTTTCTGCATCATTCATCTGTTCAACATTTCCGTGATCGGCAGTGATCAGACAATGTCCGGAAACCTGCTGAACTGCGTCGACGATTCTGGCAAGACAGCCGTCTATGCACTGGACTGCTTCGACCGCAGCGTCAAGATCACCCGTGTGGCCCACCATATCACCATTTGCGTAGTTGCAGATGACAAGGTCGTATTTTTCCGACAGGATCGCGCCTGCCAGTTCGTCGGTAACCTCGAGGGCGCTCATCGTGGGTTGCAGGTCGTAGGTTTCAACTTTTGGTGATTGGATCAGGATCCTGTCTTCTAAAGGGAAGGGTGCTTCAATGCCGCCGGAAAAAAAGAACGTCACGTGTGCATACTTCTCGGTCTCGGCGAGACGCAATTGCGTTTTTCCCAGATCGCTCAGATATTCTCCCAGTCCATTTCTAAGGCTTGCGGGTCCGAATGCTATCTTTGTTTTAATGTCTTCGGCGTATTGAGTCAGCGTCACGAACTGTGAAAGTCCGGGTGCTGATGCGCGATCGAAATCGTTGAACTTGTCGTTGATGAAACTTCTGGTTAGTTGCCGTGCTCTGTCGGCTCTGAAATTCATAAAGAGGATCGCATCACCATCATCTATATGTACGGAATCACCATTCACTTCGACTGTGGTTGGCTGAACAAATTCGTCTGTTTCTCCCCTGTCGTAGGCAGCCTTAAGTGCGGTTTGTGCATCGGTTTCATGAAACGGGGTGCTCGCCTGGGTTATTGCATCAAAAGCCTTCTGTGTACGATCCCAGCGCTGATCACGATCCATGGCATAGAACCGACCCATTATTGTGGCAATACCACCGGTACCTCGTTCCTGAAACCACTCCTCAGCTGCTGCGAGTGAAGATGCAGCAGAACTTGGTGGTACGTCTCGACCATCCAGAAATGCATGCAGGTACACGTTACTCACACCCCGGTTGAAAGCGAGATCGATAGCGGCTTTTATCTGCAATTCGTGGCTATGTACCCCTCCGGGAGACAGCAACCCGAGTATATGAAGGCTTTTTCCTGATTGCTGTAGCTGAGAGGTTAGATCGAGCAACGCTTCGTTCTTGTTAAAACTGCCATCTTCGATGGACTTGTTGATACGGGTGAAATCCTGATCTACTACTCTTCCGGTACCAAGGTTCATATGGCCAACTTCAGAGTTACCCATCTGTCCGTCGGGTAGTCCTACATCGAAACCGGATGCGGAAATCAGGCTATGAGGTTTATTTTGCCAAAGGTTATCCCAGGTTGGCGTGTTGCCAAGGGCAATTGCGTTGTCCTGTCCTCCCTTACGATGGCCCCAGCCATCGAGCACGATAAGGATGTAGGGTGTGGTCATGGTCAATTCACGCTGAAGGTAAACCGAGATTCTACAAAGATCTTGTCGATAGTTCATCGGCTATCCGCAGGATTGCGGTATACTGCGCGACTTTAAAATCTCTACAGCATCATGGAACAGTTTTTTGAGTTTATAGGTAATCACTTCATTCTTGTTGGGGTGTTCATATTTCTGCTCGTTGCGTTTTTCGTTAACGAAGGTAAGCAGGGCGGAGCGGCAATCGGCACGACTAATTTAGTCACCCTGGTAAACCGGGAAGGCGCGGTCATTCTCGATATCAGGGACAATAAGGAATATAGCGCGGGGCATATCGCGGGCGCTGTAAATATGCCATTTGCCTCTGTCGACTCTCGTATCGGGGAGTTGGAGGATTATAAAGAGAAGCCCGTGGTAATTGTTTGTAAAATGGGGCAGCATTCGAGTTCTGCTGGTAAAAAACTGAAGGCCCAGGGTTTTACGGACGTGCGGCGGCTTTCCGGCGGGATGTCGGAGTGGTCGGCCAGCAATCTACCAGTAGTGAAGGCATAGACTGTGAGCGAGAAAGTGGTCATGTACAGCACCCGTTTTTGTCCGTTTTGTATAAGGGCAAAAGGTTTGTTATCCAGCAAGGGGGTTGAGTTTGAAGATATCGCTGTTGATCGGGATCTGGAGATGCGCAAAGAAATGATGGAGAGATCCAAACAGTTCACGGTGCCGCAGATATGGATAGGTGATACCCACGTGGGTGGATGTGACGAGCTCTATGCGCTTGAACGTCAGGGAAACCTTGACAGTCTGTTGGCTGGTATCGACAGTGATCCAGGCATGTGACATTGGAACTATATGGCTGAAGAAGAGAAAGCTCAATTCGCGCTCCAGCGTATTTACGTAAAGGATGCATCGTTCGAATCACCTAAATCGCCGCATGGATTTCGGGGGCAGTGGAAACCCAAGGTCAATCTGGAGCTTAACTCGCGCCATGAGTTAATCGAGAACAGTCTTTACGAGGTCGTGCTTAATGTGACGGTGACGGCAGCTACCGAGGACGACGAGGTGATGTATCTGGTAGAGGTGCAGCAGGCGGGAATTTTTCTCGTAGATGGTCTCGAGGAAAATGCACGTTTACACACCCTGGGTAGCTTCTGTCCTAATGTGCTTTTTCCCTATGCACGAGAAGTTGTGGATTCCATGGTTCTAAAGGGGAGTTTCCCTCCGTTGATGCTGAACCCGGTGAACTTTGACGCAATATACCAACAAAGTCTTGCGGAACAAGCGCGCAAGGAAGACAAGATTCAATAGCCATCCGGGTACCCAAGTTGGCGCCAGGCTTCATACACAGCGATTGCTGCAGCGTTAGAAAGGTTAAGACTTCGACTTTGATCCAGCATTGGAATCCTTACGCGTCGCTGCGCGTCAACGGACCCCAGAATGTGATCCGGTAGCCCACGAGTTTCAGGACCGAAGACGAGCAGATCATCACGCTTGTAATTGACATCTGAATGAGGCTTTGACCCTTTGGTGGTAAATAGGTAGATATTGTCAGGATTGAGCGCCTGCAACATAAGCTCATAGGATTCATAGGTTTTAACCTCCGCGAACTCTCGGTAGTCGAGCCCAGCGCGTCTCAGTTGTTTGTTATCAAGTTCGAAACCCAGTGGTTCTATAAGATGCAGAGAGCAACCCGTGTTGGCGCAAAGGCGTATGATGTTGCCAGTGTTGGGTGGGATCTCTGGCTCGTAGAGCGCTAGGTGAATCATTGGGTTTTTTAGTCAGAGAGGCTCTCGTTTTCCAGACCCAGCTCGTTTATTTTCCTGGTCAGCGTATTTCGACCCCATCCTAGCAAAATGGATGCGTCTCGTTTTCTACCACCTGTTTGTTTCAGTGCGGTCTGGATCATAATGCGCTCGAACTTTGGTATTGCTTCTGTTAGCAATCCTTCTTCGCCGGGCTCGAGTTGCGCCAGTTTTCTTGATGACCAGGTGGCGAGCGTTTTTTCCCAGTCGTCGCCAACACTCGGTTGAGATTCAGTTGAACGAAGCTCTGGGGGCAAGTCCTCCAGCATAACTTCTCTGCCGCTTGCCATAACGGTAATCCAGCGACAGAAGTTTTCCAGTTGACGAACGTTGCCGGGCCAGGGGAGGCTGCAAAGGTATGACATGGTTTCGCTGTTGATAATCTTCGTGTCTTCGTTCAATTCCTGTGAAGCATCACGCAGGTAGTGGTTAATCAACAAAGGAATATCCTCACGTCGCTCCGCGAGGGTTGGGATGTGTATTCGAATAACGTTGAGGCGATGAAACAGGTCCTCGCGGAACTTGTTTTGCGCAACCAGTTCCTCAAGGTTCTGATGTGTTGCTGCGATGATTCTTACATCAGCCCGCAGGGGCTTATGACCGCCGACGCGATAAAATTCTCCATTAGATAATACTCGTAGGAGGCGGGTCTGGGTCGCGGCAGGCATATCCCCTATTTCATCGAGAAATAAGGTGCCGCCATTGGCTTGCTCGAAACGGCCATGTCGCATTTGATCGGCGCCGGTGAATGCACCTTTCTCGTGACCAAATAGCTCGGATTCAATCAGGTCATTGGGTATGGCAGCCATGTTCAGCGGGATGAAGGTTTTCCCTGCGCGCGGACTATGCTGGTGTAAGGCACGTGCGACGAGTTCCTTACCTGTTCCCGACTGACCATTGATCAACACTGTTACGTTGGATTTTGAGAGTCTGCCGATTGCCCTGAAGACCTCCTGCATGGCCGGCGCCTTGCCGATGATTTCATCGGTCATTTGTGGTGCATCGACTTTAGCCTGTCTGATCTCTTTTTGGTGAGTGAGCGCTCGCTTGACGATAGCGACAGCTTCATCGACCTCAAAGGGCTTCGGGATGTACTCGAACGCGCCGGTTCGAAAGGATGATACGTGACTGTCCAGGTCCGAGTGGGCGGTCATAATAATCACAGGTAGATTGGGGTACTTTTCCTTGATGTCTTCCAACAACTCCAACCCATCAATCCCGGGCATTCTTATATCGCTCATAATAACGTCTGGCTGATTCCCTTCGAGTTGGTTCAACAATGAATTGCCATCCTCAAAGCAGGTAACAGACAAGCCATCCTGGCTCAGTGCCTTCTCTAAGACCCAGCGGATCGATCTTTCGTCATCCACTACCCAGACTTCGTTGCTCATGATTCTCCTACTCCAAATGGAATAAATATGCGGAATGTGGTGACGCCGGGTTCGCTATCGAACTCAATGTATCCATCATGCTGATGTATCACGGCATGAACCAATGGCAGTCCAAGCCCTGTTCCGTCCGGGCGACCGCTGATCATTGGGTAAAACAGGTTTTGCTTTAAATCGGGAGGAATGCCACAACCATTGTCCGTGATTTCGATGCGAATAACTGTTCTGTGTCTGGTGGCATTTATGGTGAATTGCCTTTCGATACGTGTAGTGAAGGCGAGTTTTGCTTGTGAAGTACCCGTCATACTTTGCATCGCATTTCTCGAGATATTGAGTAATGCCTGAAGAAACATTTCCGGGTCGACCAGAACCTCGGGAATGGAGGGGTCGTAGTCCTTCACAATTTCGACGTCTGGAAACTCGAGTTCGATCAACTTGCTGACGCGCTCCAAAAGCACATGGATATTAGTTGATTCCGGTTTGGGTAAGCGCGTAGGACCTAACATTTGGTCGACTAACTGAGTAAGACGATCAGTTTCCTCGATAATGATATTGGTGTATTCCTTGAGTTCGTATAGCTCAAGTTGCTTCTCCAGCAGTTGAGCTGAACCTCTAATACCGCCTAGCGGGTTCTTAACCTCATGTGCCAGGCCACGAATGATCTGCTTGGAAATCTCCTGTTGTTCGTTCAGTGCTGCATCCCTGTCGATTCGTAGATATCGATCAAGAGGGTTCATTTCCAAAAGCAGGCGAGGCCATTCGCCTTCGCTAATAGGGGAGATCGTAAAGTCCATCGTGAGGTGTGTTCCGCTTGCCAGCACGAACTCTGCCATTCGCTGCGAATAGGGCTGACCAGACTGGATAGCGTCATAGAACATCGGAGTGAATGGGTCAAAGCCGCATACCAGTTCAGCAAGCGATGTTCCCAGGCTTCTGTTTGCCGAAATCTCCAGCAGACTCTCTGCCGATTGATTAATGAAACAGACCCGCAACTCGTGATCGAGTGCAATCACTGCCGTGCAGAGATTATTGAGAATGTTCTCAGTCATGTCGGGTGCCGCGTTCAACTTTATACTGGTAAGCTTTTTTTGGTTGTTGGGTTTCGTGCAGATACAAAGCAAGAACTGCACCAAAACCGTAACCCGTTGAGAGTCAATAACTTACGAGGATTATTGTAAATCAAATGGCTTTCATATGCACCAAAATAGTGCAAATAGCGTGGCCCCTGAGCAGACAGAGCTCATGACGTGGTTATTGCGAGCTAGTGCCTCGTTGAGTGCCTGAGAACAGTGATAGTAGTCGTTGGCCCGGAGGCGACGTTAGCTCCGCTCTTAATATTGGAAACTCGAAGCTGAAAAACGTGGGTTCCCCGATCTACATTAGCCAGCACGATGCTTCCGGAATCGGTTAGCGCTCTGACGGGATTACCATCCATGAGTAGTTCTAGTGTATGTCCTGTCTGAACCTCTGGCTCCACCTTGATGTTTAGTTCAAGAGTGCCAGCGTTATTTCGTATGGCGCGGTTGTTGGCAGGATCAGTGATGAGTAGATTGGTGTGTTTTTTCTCGGCCTCAGCCTCAGGTTTAGGATTCCTGGAACGAAGGGGTGTTGCTGGCTGGTGGCTCTCATAGGTTGTTGGCTCTTTCAGTTTCACTTTCTCGGCATTTTCATATGCACGATTACTGAATATGGATCTCCCGAACTCGTCCTCCGACTTGTAAATTGTTGCAGCAGCAATGTTCTGCGAGACGATAAGCAGGGTTAGTAGTCTGGTGAATATGGTCATGAGTTCATTGTGAGATGATTTGGACTTAAAAAAGCCCACAGGGACTGGCGGGACAATTTTTAGGTCAAAAAAAAGGTCCCTCGATAAGGACCCTTTTGGTTACTTGACGAAATAACTAAACGCTGTAATACATCTCGAACTCAACAGGATGGGTGGTGGAATTCAATAATTCTACCTCTTCCTGTTTCAGATCGATGTAGCCGTCGATCATGCTGTTAGTGAATACATCGCCCTGTGTGAGGAACTCACGGTCCGCATTGAGCGCTCCAAGTGCCATCTCCAGAGAAGAAGCGACCGTTGGCAGGTCTTTAATCTCTTCTGCAGGAAGATCATAGAGATCCTTATCGAGCGGTCCGACAGGCTCAATCTTGTTGGCAATGCCGTCAAGGCCCGCCATCAACATGGAAGAAAACATCAGATAAGGATTCGCTGTAGGATCACCAAAGCGAACTTCGACCCTGACGCCATTCGGGCTTCCGCCCTGTACATAAGGGATACGGATAGAAGCGGACCGGTTTCTGGCTGAATAAACCAGCAGCAGCGGAGCCTCGAATCCTGGTACTAATCGCTTGTAGGAGTTTGTACTGGCATTGGAGAAAGCATTGATTGCTCGAGCGTGCTTGATGATACCGCCGATGTACCAAAGTGCTTCCTGTGACAAGTTGCCGTAACCGTCACCGGCAAAGATATTGGTACCATCTTTCCAGATCGACTGGTGGCAGTGCATGCCGTTTCCGTTGTCACCTACCAGTGGCTTGGGCATGAACGTTGCTGTCTTGCCGTAGGCGTAGGCAACGTTGTGTACACAGTACTTGTACATCTGCAATTCGTCGCCCTGTCTGACCAGTGAATTAAATCGAGTACTGATTTCACCTTGGCCCGCGGTGCCAACCTCATGGTGATGTAATTCAATGGTTAGCCCCATGGCCTGCATGGCGGCACACATGGCATTTCTAAGATCCATAAAAGAATCGACAGGTGGTACGGGGAAATATCCACCTTTGATGCCGGGACGGTGACCCAGATTGCCACCTTCAAAGTCGGAATGCGTCATCCAGGCAGCTTCCTGAGACTGAATCTCGTAGCTCGCGCCACTCATGTCCGCCTTGTATTTCACATCGTCAAAAATGAAGAACTCGGCTTCAGGACCAAAATATGCTGTGTCGCCAATGCCAGTGGATGTTAAATAGGCTTCGGCTCGTTTACCCAGAGAACGAGGGTCGCGTTCATATCCCTGCAGTGTGCTTGGTTCCAGGATATCGCAACGCAGGTTAATAGTGGTCTCTTCCGTAAACGGGTCTACCACAGCTGTCGAATCGTCCGGCATAAGAATCATGTCGGATTCGTTAATTGCCTTCCATCCAGCGATAGAGGAACCATCGAACATTGCGCCGCTCTCGAAAAAGTCTTCGTCGATTTGCGATATCGAGTTGGTTACATGTTGTTCTTTCCCGCGTGAATCGGTAAATCGAAGATCGACCCACTTTGCGTCAGTTTCTTTTATTAGGCTCAGAGTTTTCTCTGACATTGATAAGTCCTCCAAAGGCTGTGGTGTCAAATATGGTGCATATAGGGACAGCAAAGAATATGCCATCGGTAAACAATAATAAACCCTTGAAAATAGGGGGTTTCAGGAGATTCCACTCAGAAAAAATGCACCATAATAATGCCTTTCAATTTGATAGCCCCAAAATGGGGCGAACTATTCGTTGCGGACTCGAATCGTGATATGAATTTCACTATCCTGCTGTCTGGATGAGATCACCTCGTGGCCATTGATACGACACCAGGCAGGGATATCTTCCAGCACGCCGGGGTCGGTACAGGTTACCGTGAGCTGATCTCCTGAATTCATACCCTTGATTCTGTCCTGAGTTTTAATGACCGGCATTGGACAAAGCAGCCGCCGAGCATCCAGTTCAAACTCAGACATGCCATGACTGCTCTACTTCTGGTGGAGGCATGGGTTCAAAGCGTTGACGTTTGATCACACCATCGCGATCGGTGATCTCAACCTCTACTGATTCGGCGTCTCTTCCCTGGCTATAGCGTGCGACAATGGCTGCTGCTTCTGCCAGGTCCGCGTCGTTTACCTTACCGTCAACGAGAGCGAGTGGACCCTTATGGGAGATGGTCTTGATACTGGTGAATTCATTGCGGTATCCGGACAGGTAATTATTCTCCCCTTCTTCACGACCGATAATCAGCTTGTAGTGTGGTTGGGGGCGCACGTGCCGTCCAACCTTGAGCAACATAATGTCATCTAATTCGTAGGTACGTTCTCCGCGCGCGCTCCAAAGGTCTTTTAGCTTGGAAGAGTAGGACTGATCAGTAAGGAAACAGCAGCCACCTGCGGGTTGGGCGAAGTCCGTAAAACCAAATTTATGGGCAAGTGCAATCTGTGGTTTTCTATTTCGTCCATGGAAGTCGTACAGATCATCACGATTCACCCAGCCTTCTCGTTCCGGAAGTGTGGCAGGAAGATTCTTTGCACACAGCGGACGCAATAAACGATCATCTGCGCCTGACTCTTTGGCTATTACCGGCATCGTATCTTTTCTCTGGGATTTGGGTCTCTGCCCAATGACCTCCCCGGTAATAATAAAATCGAATTGGTTTTCTTCCATCCAGGCCCAGGCCTGCGCTTTGTTGACCATGAATATTTTGCAGTCGAGGCAGGGGTTCATGTTCTGACCGTATCCATGCTTGGGATTCAGGACGACATCCTTATATTCCTCGATGACCTCGATGATGTGTAGCTTGATACCGAGTTGTTCGGCGACCCACAGTGCATTGTTGCGCTTGGCCTTCTGCTTGTCTTTATTGCGAATTGCATGGGTATGTCCTTCAACACAGAATCCCGTGTAAAAGTTTATTCCTTCGACGTGAACGCCCTGGTCCTGAATGACCTTTGCGGCAAGAAGAGAATCGAGGCCACCGGAAATAAGGGCTACTGCTTTTGGTGTGTGTGACATGTAGAAAAATACTCGAGAGGAGAAGAGATTATAGCGGAAGATTGCGCTCACAAAAAAATGCGATTAATCAGAGGCTCCTTGGGTATAATGCCGCGCTTCTTAGCCCACCGGTCCCGCCAGAACTACCATGCGTAGAGAAAAGCTTCGCAATATTGCGATTATTGCCCATGTCGATCATGGGAAGACCACGTTGATTGACAAGCTGCTTCAGCAGGCAGGCGCGCTGCAGCGTGGTGAAGACCAGCAAGAGAGATTGATGGACTCGGATGATATTGAACGCGAACGAGGCATCACGATCCTGGCAAAAAATACCGCAATTGACTGGAATGACCATCGAATCAATATTATCGATACCCCAGGGCACGCGGACTTTGGCGGCGAGGTAGAACGTATCCTCTCAATGGTGGACTCCGTATTGCTTCTTGTTGACGCAGTAGAGGGACCGATGCCCCAGACGCGTTTTGTCACCAGAAAGGCATTCGAAAATAACCTGTGTCCTATTGTTATGGTGAATAAGATTGATCGGGAGGGCGCCAGACCAGACTGGGTTGTTGATCAGGTTTTTGAATTATTTGACCAGCTTGGTGCCAATGATCAACAGCTTGATTTCCCAGTAGTCTACGGCTCTGCGCTAACGGGTTGCGCTGGCACTTCGACCGATCACATTGAAGATTCTCTTGAGTGTCTGATGCAGACAGTAATCGACTATGTTCCGGGACCAGAGGTTACCGTTGATGGACCGCTGCGAATGCAGATTAGTGCATTGGATTACAATAGCTACGTCGGCGTGATTGGGCTGGGGCGAATAGTGAGTGGGGAGTTGAATGCTGGTGACCAGGTCATTGTCGCTGATAAGGAAGGCGCTGAGCGACGCGGCAAGGTATTACAGGTCCTGGATTACCAGGGCCTGGAACGTATCGAAGTGGCGCAGGCGCGCGCAGGCGATATCGTTTCGGTATCAGGCATTGATGAGCTTCAGATTTCCGATACCCTGTGTACGCCGGGAGATGTGCAGCCGTTACCGCCGCTTACGGTGGATGAACCGACCATTTCAATGACGTTTCAGGTCAATGACTCTCCGTTTGCCGGACGCGACGGCCGATATATCACCAGTCGTAACATCAAGGAAAGACTTGAGCAGGAGAGGCTTCACAATGTGGCGCTTCGAGTCGCCGAGACGGATAGCCCGGATAAGTTCAAAGTATCGGGGAGGGGTGAACTGCACCTTGCCGTGCTGATTGAAAACATGCGCCGCGAGAACTATGAGCTGGGTGTTGGCAGGCCGGAAGTGATCTACAAGGAGGTGGATGGTATTACCCAGGAGCCCTTTGAGGACCTGGTCGCCGATATTGAAACTGAACATCAGGGCGCAATCATGGAAGAGCTGGGTAGCAGAAAGGCGATACTCTCCAACATGGTGCAGGACGCCACCGGTCGTGTTCGGTTGGAGTATGTTGTGCCTACTAGAGGGTTGATAGGTTTTCGATCTTCATTTCTTACGTTGACGTCGGGTACCGGTATCATGAGTAGCGTTTTCTCCCACTATGACGACGTGGTGAGTCACGATCTGGCGCAGCGCACAAGCGGCGTGCTGGTATCCATGATGGAAGGAAAATGCCTGGCATTTGCGCTATTTAATCTGCAGGCGCGAGGTAGACTATTCCTGTCGCCGGGCGAAGAGGTGTATGAAGGGATGGTAATTGGGGAACACCAGAGAGGTAATGATCTCACCGTAAACCCGTTAAAGGGTAAGCAGCTGACCAATATTCGAGCGGCAGGTAGCGATGAGAATGTCATTCTTTCTGCACCGGTTAAACATTCTTTGGAGCAGGCGATAGAATTCATTAATGATGATGAGCTGGTCGAAATTACCCCTCATCACATTAGGATCCGTAAGAAAATCCTGACGGAACATGGCAGAAAAGCAGCTAATAGGTGACCGGAATGAGGTTGGAATAGATGTTGCCCCTATACCCGGAAATCAAACCCTATAAGAGACATCAACTTAAGGTTGATGACATTCACGAGCTTTACATTGACGAGAGTGGCACCAGCGATGGTATCCCTGTTTTGTTCGTCCACTCAGGTCCGGGCTCAGGGTGCGAATTCGACTCCCGTTGCTTCTTTAATCCAGAGAAATATCGGATTGTATTGTTTGACCAGCGTGGCTCGGGTCGATCAACACCCTATGGTGAACTGCATAACAATACAACGACTGACCTGGTGGGTGACATTGAGAAGGTACGTGAGTTTCTGGATATCTATAAATGGGTAGTATTTGGCGGGGGATGGGGTTCAACGCTGTCTCTGGTTTACGCAGAGACGCATCCAGAGCGTGTTCTGGGCCTGGTGCTGCGAGGGATATCCCTTGGTCGTCGGCAGGACATCGACTGGTTGTACCAGAACGGTGCCAGTCGGTTCTTTCCTGATCATTGGGAAGACTACATTGCGCCGATTGCTCTGGAAGATCGAAACGATTTATTGGGCGCGTACTATGAGTTGATTAATGGCCCGAATGAACTGGCGAGGATGTCTGCTGCAAAGGCGTGGTCTGCGTGGGAGGCACACTGTTCGACCTTGCACCCGAATCAGCGTTTGATTAAGCACCTTTCATCATCTCATCGATCACTGGCGCGAGGCCGGATTGGTACACACTATCTTAAGAATGAATGCTTCTTGGAAAACAATCAGATTATTGAACGAGCAGCAGTATTGACGGAGATTCCGGGCATCATCGTTCATGGAAGATTCGATACGGTCACCCCCTTGGAGAATTCTTATTCACTCCACGAGGCTTGGCCAAGTTCGCAGCTGTTCATCATTCGCGAAGCCGGTCACTCTGCAACGGAGCCGGCTATCATTGATGCCTTGATTCGGGCGACGCGTGATATGGCGCTACGCTTTGAGTCCGACTATGGCGTGTAATGCGTGCTCTGATTCAACGCGTTAGTCAGGCATCGGTAGCCGTTGACGATGATACGGTTGGGGAAATCGGAAAAGGCCTGCTCGTTCTCCTTGGCGTAGAAAAGGAAGATACCCGTGAAATAGCCGTCCGGCTTGTGAACAGGGTGCTGACCTACCGCGTCTTCCCGGATGAGAAAAAGCATATGAATCGTAGCTTACTGGACACTGGTGGCGCACTACTTTTGGTCTCTCAATTCGCACTGGTTGCGGATACCAAGAAAGGTACAAGACCCTCATTTTCTGCCGCTGCAGCCCCACAGTTGGCGAAGACTCTATACGACAATTTTGTCGATCTGGCGAAAGAACAGTGTGAGACCCAGACGGGAATATTTGGGGCAGATATGCAGGTTAGTTTGACCAATGATGGTCCGGTGACCTTCCTGTTAGAGAGCTAGTTTCTGTAGGTAAGCTGGGGAACCTCGATTGGAACACCCGGTGTCTGTCATACAGTAGCTGGGCCTGGGAGTTGTTTTTCGTAGCCTTCACGTGCAGCGCCGAAATGGGGGATCAAAGGGTGCCGCCATCGGACCCGAAGGGGCTTGTGGAGGAGTTGAGGGCAACCGGGAGGGTCGCAAGCCGCAGAGAAAAACAACTCCCAGGCTCGGCTACGTACACCCTTGACGGAGCTTAAGTAAGTACCATTCTAATCAGTCTTTTTTTCCCTTGGTCGTATGACGGCTGAAAAGATGATGCCCAATTCGAATAATACCCACATTGGTATGGCGAGCAGGATCTGGGAGATCACATCCGGCGGCGTCAAAATCATTCCAATAATAAAACAGCCAATGATCACATAGGGGCGTTTTCGCTTTAGATTCTCGACTGATGTTGCGCCTGTCCAGATAAGAAGCATGGTTGCGATGGGTATCTCGAAGGCAAGTCCAAAGGCGAAGAAGAGCTTCAGCACGAAGTCCAGGTAGCGGTTAATGTCAGTCATGATGGCGACACCGTCAGGTGCAACGCTGGTAAAAAAAGCGAAGACCAGAGGAAAGACAACGAAGAAGGCGAAAGCGATACCCGCGTAGAAAAGGAGAATGCTGGATAGCAACAATGGAAAAGCAACCCGCTTTTCGTTGGAGTAGAGTCCCGGTGCGACGAAACCCCATATCTGGTGCAGGATATAGGGCATAGCAGCAAATAGTGATAGCACCAGACTAAGTTTGAATGGGGTAAGGAAGGGCGATGCCACTTCGGTGGCAATCATCGATGTGCCTTCGGGAAGGAATTCACGCAACGGTTTGGAGATGAATGTGTACAGGTCGTTAGCAAAAAAAAACAGCGGAACGAAAATTATGACGACAGCAGTAAGAGAGTGCAGAATCCTGTTGCGTAGTTCAACGAGATGCTCAATTAGCGGTTGACCTTCCTCCTCAGTTTGACTGCTTTGTGTCGACATGTTCTTCAGATTCGGTGGTCGGATCGGGCAGGTCGCTTTTGACCTCGCCAATCATATTGTTGATATCTTCTTTCGTTTCCTGGATTGAGGCCTTGGACGCTTCAATTTCCTCCATGATTTGCTCGTTGTGAAGCTGTGCGCGAATTTCATCCGCGCCAATCTCATTTTCTATTTCTTGTCTGATCTTGGTAAAGCTACGTCTGATTCGACCGATCCACAACGATAGTGAGCGTATCGCATTGGGCAGTTCATTAGGGCCAATGACGAGTAACGCCACTATGCTTATGAGCAAGAGCTCCGGAAAACCGATATCGAACATTCGTAATTAGTCGGTTTTAGTTCCAGCTTCTGGCTCGGCCTCAATTTCTTTCGGGGTCTCATCATCGCTGGAAACAGCAGAGCGAAATCCCTTAATTGCTGATCCCAGATCAGAGCCAAGTGACTTCAGTTTGGTAGTGCCAAACAGAAGCAGCACGATGACTAGAATTATCGCAAGTTCCGGTATACCAAATGACATATGTTCCTCCTGTTGGCGATGCGACATACTCGAACATCGCTTCAATACCGCAAGTATACGCGCTGGCGCAGTTTTCACATAGATGGGCTTAAAGCGGTGTCAGGATTGAATGTACATCCAATAAACACCAAGACTTCCCAGAATCGAAGTGCCTACTAGAGCCTCCGGGGTTGTTGCGTAGCCGCTTAGCGGTAACAGGGAAGTGAGGATTGCAGCGATCAACGCAACGCCACCAATGCGGGTATATCGAGCCTTTCTTGCCTGTTGCCCTAATTCCTGTTTGATATCCCCGAGCAAACGAATCTGTTCGCTGGTTCTATCTCCCAGTGAGTTAAGTTCGTTTAAGGCGCCCAGGGCGAGATCTGGTAGCTGAGGCATTTGTTGGATCCATCGAGGAACGTTATCGCTCAGATTCTTGAATAACGACCTGGCGTCGTAGCGTGATCGCATCCAGTTTTCCATGTAAGGAGCGGCCGTTTCCCATAGGTCGAGATCCGGATAGATCTGTCGTCCCATCCCTTCAATATTGAGCAAGGTCTTTTGTAAAAGAACTAATTGTGGCTGTACTTCCATATCGAACTGCCTTGCAGCGTCAAACAAACTTACCAGTACCTTGCCGAATGAAATCTCTTTTATTGGTTTCTGGAATACAGGTGCACAGACGCTCCGTATTACAGCTTCGAAATCCTTTAGATTGGTGTTTGCAGGCACCCATCCGCTTTGGATGTGAAGCTCAGCCACTTTTGCATAGTCCTGGTGGAAAAAAGCCAGCAGGTTTTGAGCGAGATAGTTTTTATCCTCTTCGGTCAGTGATCCGATGATCGCGCAATCGAGAGCGATGTAGGTGGGATCCTGGGGGTTGCTCACATCGACGAATACGTTCCCCGGGTGCATATCTGCATGGAAAAAGTTGTGCTCGAATACCTGGGTAAAAAATATGTTTACGCCGAGGTGGGCAAGTTTCTTCAAGTCCGCATTGTTTGCCTGGAGTACGTCAATGTCGGTTGCTCGTACGCCATATATTCGCTCCATGACCATGACTCGTGAGGAGCAATAATCCCAATACACTTCTGGGACATAGAGTTCATTACTGTCCAGCCAGTTTTCTCGCAGCGTCGCCGTGTTGGCCGCTTCGAGTTGGAGATTGAGTTCGTTTAATATCGTATGTTCGTAATCTGAAACTACCTCAACGGGGTGTAGTCTTCTGCCCTCGCTCCAAAAGCGCTCTACGGCATGAGCGAAAAACAGCATAACTTCGATGTCGCGCTTGATGGTCACTTGTATACCAGGTCGAATGACCTTAATGACAACCTCTTCGCCCGTTAATAAAGTTGCCGTATGGATCTGGGCGACTGAGGCAGAAGCGAGTGGCGTGTCGTCGAACTTGGCGAAGATGTCTGCTATCGAGGCATTGATTTCGTCTTCGATAATATGACGGGCTACCTCAGTAGAAAACGGGGGCACCTGATCCTGCAGCTTCTCCAGTTCAGTGATGAGTTCTTCGCTGAATAGATCGCGGCGGGTTGAGAGTATTTGGCCAAACTTAATGAAGATAGGACCCAGGTTCTCTATTGCCAGTCGTAGCGATACGGCAGGTGAGTCTTTAGGTGTGGGGAATATTCGAAGGCAAACTGCGATGGCAGACAGCCAGAGGGGTAGACTCGTATTTGCGGGAATGAGCCTGTCCAGCCGATGCCTGGCAAGCTCCAAAAAGATTCTAATGATCCTGGCTATTTTCATCAGTTCCCTTTCTTCTGACCTTTTCTTTCGACATCTTTTCTACCGACTTCTTTTTTACCGACATGGATCGCAGCAACACCATTCAGAAGGTTGTGGCAGTTTACTCTTTGATAACCTGCGTCGGTCATCATTGTGCTTAGTTCTTCCTGTGAGGGATGCATTTTTATAGATTCCACCAGATATTGGTAGCTGTCGCTGTCTCCGGTAACAGCTTTTCCAAGTCTCGGCCAAAGCCCTGAATAACCATCGTATAGCTTTTTGACCACCGGGTTAACTGGTGTCGAAAACTCCAGAATGACCAGTCTGCCACCTGGTTTAAGGACTTCACGGCAGGAGGCGAGTGCTGCTTGTTTGTCCGTGAAATTACGTAACCCAAAGCCTATGGTGATTGCCGAGAAGGTGTCTACGGGGAAGGGCAGATGTTCCGCGTCAGCTTGAACAAACGTAATGTTCTGTGTGATTCCTGAGTCGAGTAATCTATCTCGTCCCTGGTCAAGCATGGCATCGTTGATATCACACAGAACGATATGTCCATCGTTGCCCACCACTGGTGATAGTTTTGTTGCGAAATCTCCTGTGCCTCCAGCGAGATCAAGTATCTTCTGCCCCTTTCTGGCGCCCGTGTACTCCAACGCGGCCGCTTTCATGAGTCGATGAGTTCCCAAAGACATCAAATCGTTCATGATGTCATACTGGCTCGCGACCGAGCGGAATACGTTGGCAACTTTGTTCGCTTTATCCCCGATGGGGATCTCTCGAAAGCCAAAATGGGTTGTTTTTTCTGTCATAGGAGGACTAGAAAGTGTTGTGATGACCCAGATTACAGATCAGGGGGACGCTGAACAACCGTACGCTAGTATCGTTTCTAGGGTTTCACTTCAACTGCAATGAGTTGAGATTTGTGAGTTTTCCCCTGATCCTTGAGTCGTTGCTCGTAGTCGGTCCAGTTAGATTCGTAGTTGGTCGCAAGCTCGTACAGGTAATCCCAGGAGTAAATGCCGGAGTCATGACCATCGGAGAATATGAGTTTGAGTGCGTAATTTCCCTGGGGCTCGATGTCCTTGAACTGAACGTCTCTTTTGCCGTGCTGTAACACTGCCTTGCTGGGGCTGTGTCCCTGGACTTCCGCGGAAGGCGAGAATACACGGAGATACTCTGCGGACAGGTTGTATGACTGGTCGTCGTACACCAGCTCGAGTACGGCGGATTTTTTGTGAATGGTTATCTCTGTCGGGATCATAGGGCTAGAGAATATACCGACTCAGGTCCTCATCTCCTGCAAGGTTTTCCAAATGGCTATTGACGTAGTCAGCATCAATGATCACTTTTTGTGTTTCAGCGCCCGCATCGAAGGAGATTTCTTCCAGAAGTCTTTCCATCACGGTATGTAAACGCCGCGCGCCAATGTTTTCCGTTGCTTCATTTACCTGCCAGGCTATTTCGGCGATACGGGATATGCCTTCTTCAGTGTATTCAAGTTCCAAACCTTCGGTTTGCATCAGTGCATGATACTGCTCGGTGAGCGATGCGTCGGGTTCTGTCAGAATTCGCTCAAAATCTTCTGCGCCAAGTGCACTGAGTTCTACCCGTATTGGCAGTCGACCTTGTAACTCGGGAATAAGGTCTGATGGTTTGCTGAGGTGGAATGCCCCGGAGGCAATGAACAAAATATGGTCTGTGCGAATCATGCCGTACTTGGTTGATACGTTGCTACCCTCGATCAGTGGTAACAAGTCTCGTTGCACGCCTGCACGGGAAACGTCGGCGCCACCATGGTCGGCTCGCTTGGCGATCTTATCCATTTCGTCGATAAATACGATTCCGGTTTGCTCAACCGCCTCGACTGCCTGGCCGCGCAGGTCGTCTTCGTTGATCAGTTTTGCTGCTTCTTCGTCGGTCAATCGTTTTAGCGCGTCTTTAACTTTAAGTTTCTTGGCCTTGGGTTTTGTCGGTGCCATGGACGAAAACATGTCTTGCAGCTGGCTTGTCATATCCTCCATGCCGGGAGGGGCCATAATTTCCATGCTGACCTTGGGCGCTTCTATGTCAATTTCAATTTCCTGATCGTCCAGTTCTCCCTCGCGAAGTTTTTTCCGAAAGACCTGGCGGGTCGTTGTATCTTTTTCTTCTTCGCCACGCGCAGGGGGGAGGATGGCATCAAGAACACGTTCTTCGGCGGCATCTGCAGCCCTGGGTTGCGCGATCTGTATTTGGGTATCACGCAGAAGCTTGATGGCGGCCTCAATAAGGTCACGAATAATAGATTCAACGTCGCGACCAACGTATCCGACTTCGGTAAATTTTGTCGCTTCGACCTTAATAAAGGGTGCGGTCGCGAGCTTTGCGAGGCGCCGAGCAATTTCTGTTTTCCCGACTCCGGTTGGGCCAATCATGAGTATGTTTTTTGGAGAGATTTCAGAGCGCATGTGTTCATCGAGCTGAAGACGGCGCCATCGATTTCGTAGCGCGATTGCAACAGCTCGTTTGGCGTCGGATTGGCCGATGATGTGTTTGTCGAGATCGTGAACAATCTCTCGTGGCGTCATGTTAGACATAGGTTAGTAGTCGATCTCTTCGATGGTGGTGTCATGGTTTGTGTAGATACATACCTCTGCGGCAATAGACAGGCTTTGCTGGACTATTTCATTCGCGTTGAGTGAGGTGTTCTGAACGAGCGCCAGAGCTGCAGATTTGGCGTATTGTCCTCCGGACCCAATGGCAAGGATGCCGTCATTAGGCTCAATTACATCACCATTGCCGGTGACCAGAAGGGAATCGTTCTTGTCAGCCACGATCAGCAGAGCTTCCAGTCGCCTAAGTGCGCGATCTGTGCGCCAGTCCTTCGCTAATTCGACGGCTGATCGAACGAGGTTGCCCTGATGCTTCTCAAGCTGACCTTCGAAACGTTCGAAGAGCGTAAACGCATCGGCTGTTCCGCCAGCGAACCCTGCAATCACCTGGTCCTTATATAGCCTTCTTACTTTCCGCGCATTGCCCTTCATGACAGTATCGCCCATGGTTACCTGGCCATCACCGCCAACGACGACGGCGTTGTCACGACGGACGGAAATTATGGTTGTGCCTCTAAATTGATCCACAGACGCTTCTTTTGTTGAGGGTAGGAGGAAAAGATGGGGGCTCGATGGCTGATTTCAAGGTTAGCGTGCCTCGGATCCCTATCTCGCGACTCTAAGTGGCAGAGATTCGATTTGGGCCTGAGCCAGTTTGTCCTGGGCTCTATTCAGCGCGAGGTCAGTTTCCAGCGGTCCAACGATTACTCGATGCCATGTTTCGTCTTCTATTTCGACCTCTCTAATGAATACGTCAAGGCCCATTAACAGGAGCTCTGCCCGCATTTCGTCGGCGTCACTGGCGGTCTTGAATGAACCTGTTTGAAGAATATATGCAAAGTCGTCGTCAACCGGTACGCGTTTGCCATCTTCGTACACTTCGATAATTGGCACCTCGGATTTTGGAAAAATCTCATAGAAATCCCATTGCATCTCTTCAACTTTGGCTGTCGTGCTCGGCTTTGGAATGTTCTTAGTCTCTGGATCAACTGGGACCGTCTGCCACAGATACACAAGAAAGGACACAAATACACCTGCTATAAAACCGGTGATAAACCAGCTGAACTGGGAAAGTGATCGGCCGCCCTGATCAGTTGTGGAGTGACGTTTTGCAAAATCCTGAGACATATCGCGAGTCGAAGATGTTCGTTTCTAAAACAAGTCTATCGGATCAACGTCGACTGACCAACGCACTTTTTTACTTTGCCTGGATTGCTCGGCGCTTATGATTCTTTTATCTAGTTCTCTCTGAAGTTGTTGTCTTGATCTGCTCGACAAAAGCAATATTGCTCTGAAACGTCCCTGGCGTTTTTCCATGCTGGAAGGAAACGGGCCGAACAAGTCCACCAATGGTGGCGCTTTGACCTTAGCCACCTCATCCAGAAAAGTTAACGATAACGTGGGTGATGTACTCTCGGCTCTAATAATGGCCTGGTGGCTGAATGGCGGTAGACTCGTTTCCCGTCTCTCCTGAAGCAGGGTGTCTGCGAATGCACCATAACCGTCTGAAATGAGCTGTTTTAGAACGGGTTGCTCTGGAAAGTGTGTTTGGATGACAACGGTTCCAGATTTTTCGGCACGACCAGAACGCCCTCCGACCTGTAGGATCAGCTGTCCCATGTGTTCGATCGCCTTAAAGTCGCTACTGTAGAAACTGGAGTCAATTTCTACCATAACGGACAGGGTTACGTTGCTAAAATGATGCCCTTTCGCAAGCATCTGGGTGCCGACCAGTACCGCTGGTTTCCCTTCGGCGATTTCATCCAGCAGGGAATCAAATGAGCCTTTGAGTCTTGTGCTGTCTCGGTCAATTCGCATAACGCGGGTGTCGGGGAAAAGAGATTTCAGGTGTTCTTCGATACGTTGGGTGCCAAGTCCTAACATAAGCAATGAGGGGCTCTGGCATTTAGTACACTGTTTCGGCACTCGGCTTTCGAATCCACAGTGATGGCATATTAAACGCTCTCTGGATAGATGATAGATGAGTCGAGCGTCACATCTCGCACAGTTTGCCATCCAGTGGCATTCAGGGCACAGCAATACCGGCGCGAACCCTCTGCGGTTGAGGAATACCAGCACCTGACCACTAGCTTCGAGATGTTGCCGCATTAGTTTAACCAGGCGGTCAGAAAAACCATTGTGGGTATCCTGGTGCTTGAGACTGATAATGGAGTAGTTTTCGGTAGCAATGCCGATAGGTCGTTCCCGAAGATGTAGATGAGAGTACTTACCTCTTTGCGCGTTGTGGAGACTTTCCAGCGACGGTGTGGCTGATCCCAGCAACACTGGGATTTGTTCCAGATTGCCTCTGAGGACTGCCAGGTCTCGAGCGGAATACTTGAAGCCTTCGTGTTGCTTGAAGGACGTATCATGTTCTTCATCTACGACAATGAGTCCTGGATAGGCGAGTGGTGTAAAAATCGCCGAGCGAGTGCCGATGACAATTCCGGCGTGTCCAGATGCGGCATCCTGCCAGCTGTGCAATCGTTCAGTATCCGTTAGCCCCGAATGCAAAACAGCGATAGGTACTCTGAATCTGGCACGAAAACGTTGTACTGTTTGCGGCGTAAGACCTATTTCGGGTACCAGAACAAGTGATTGACGACCTTGCTCCAGCGCCCTCTCTATCAGCCGGAGATAGACTTCTGTCTTACCGCTACCAGTGATTCCTTGAAGAAGATAAGTACCGGTTTTTCTGATCGAGTCTATTGCGATCTGCTGTTCTGCGCTGGGGTTGATCCCCTGGTGCTCGACACCTTCGAACTTAAAGTAGCCCGGCGACGCCAGCTTGCGTTCGATCAGTGCTTTTTCTATTAGTGCCCGAATTACGCTCGCAGATATGTCGTCTATGTCTGCCCGGTTGGCGCCTTCCGGATTCTGTTTGAAGAAAGAAAGAGCCGCCTGCTGTTTCGGGGCTTTCTTTAGCGATTCGATATCCAGATCTTTGCCAGCTTCGGTCAATGAGAACTGCTCGATTTCTCGTGTGGCGAGTCGCCCCTGGCGAAGGAGTACAGGCATTGCGGCCCCGAAGACCTCACCCACTGGGTGGTGGTAGTAGTCACTGGCCCAGATGCACAGGTCGAAGATAGATTTTGGTAAGACAGGTTTCTGATCCAGAAGCTTCTCCGCTCGTTTTAGCTTGCTCGCGCTGGTGTCAATCTCATCGGTATATCCCAAAAGCATGCCATTGACCTGCTTGTTGCCAAACGGGACTCTTATTCGGCATCCCGGACCTGCTTCGGTGTTGAAATCGGTGGGGGGCAGGTAGTGGAAACTTCTGCGAAGAGGAGCGGGGACGGCGATGTCTAGATAGCGTTGCAAACGGGGTGTGGTCCGTATTCTGGGTGCGCACTTTAGTGCGTGAGTTTATCTATGCTACTACGGACAGCTACTGTGGACGAGTTCTCTTGCGAATCTCAATTTGTCTGGTATGATTCGCCTCCTCCCATCCGGGAGAGAAGCACATTTAGGAGGCAAAATGAAGCCGGACATCCATCCAGAATATTCAGATATAACTGCAACCTGTAGTTGCGGCAATGTCATTAAAACGCGCTCCACCGTGGGTGAGGATATTCATTTGGAGGTTTGCTCTCAGTGTCACCCCTTTTATACCGGTCAACAGAAGATGATTGACTCGGCGGGTCGGATTGACAGATTTAATCGCCGTTTTGGTAATCGCTCGACCAAATAATTGGCGTAAGCCTTAGAATATTTCCTGAAGAGACTCCTGTGCGTCGGGTTTTGCGCTGTCTACTTCTTCTTCCGGCGCGTGTTCGACCCTGAATATCTCAAATTCTCCCTCGGGATCGTCAGGTCTGGTGCGCAGGCCAGTGTTTCGGTCGATACGAACAGTAACCAGGCCATCTGGCGTAGGTAATTGTGTGGTTTCATCTTCCGGCGCCAGTACTTGTTCCATGAACGTTATCCACGTTTCGATAGGTGTGGTCGAACCAAACTCTCTGCTGCCAACTGGACTATTGTCTGAGAAACCTGCCCAGGTCGTGGCTACAAGATCGGTGGTATAGCCGGAGAACCAAATATCAGCATCATTGGTAGTCCCTGTCTTACCTTTGATATCACTGCGTTTTAGCGCCCGCATGACTTTGGTACCGGTCCCCTTTTTGATCGCATCGCCAAGAATGCTATTCATGATATAGGCGACGCGTTCCTCGACAATTCTTGGCGCCGCGTTGACGTCATCACATTCGACTTTACATACTTGAATGGGTGAGGCCTGCAGTAGCAGATCGTCGTTGACTGAGTCGATTCGCTCTATTAAGTATGGGGTTACCTTGAATCCGCCATTAGCAAAACTTGCGTATGCGGTAGCGACTTCAAGGGGAGTGACGGCGATTGTTCCTCCACCGAAAGCAAGCTGCACGTCGTTAGGAAAGCTTGATGTGTCAAAGCCGAACCGAGATGCATATTCGATCGCATTTTCAGGACCATAATCCAGGATGACGCGCAGAGAAACGAGATTGATGGAACGGTAAAGTGCTTCTCTGATGCTGATGTTTCCTCTGAACCGGTCCCCGGAATTCTTAGGGCGGTAGGTTTCCTCCAGGTCCCCTCCTGGTAGTACAAACGGGGCATCGTTGTAAATGGTTGCTGCTGTAAGTCCATTCTCAAGCGCCCCAGCGTAGAAAAATGGCTTGAAATTCGAACCTGGTTGTCTCTTTGCCTGGGTGGCGTGGTTAAATTGAAGTCGATTGAAATCGAATCCTCCGACCAAGGCGCGAATGGCACCGTCATTTGGGGACAGGGCGACCAGCGCACCCTGAATACCGGGTTCCTGGCCCAGTTTCCAACGATCCTCGATAAACTCGATGCGAATCAAATCTCCCACAGAAACAACGTCACTTGGTTGTTGGGGGCCTGGATAGTCTCGGGTATTGACGTCGATGTACCTTCGAGCCCATTCCATATCTTCCCAGGCAATATCGATGGTGAGTAGGTCTTGCTTGAGCACTGAGATATCGGTCTCGTTGACCTTTGTTACGATCCCTGGAACCTGGTTACTTGACGGCTGAGCATTTTGCAGGGTATCAACCCAGTTGGTCGGATATCCGTACTCGGGAGCGGCAAGGTATTCGTCCGTTCCCTGTAGTTGTCTATATTCGGGGCCGCGAAATCCGTGACGTCGGTCATAGGCGATGAGTTGTTGCTGAAGCGCTGCTTCCGCAGCAACTTGCATTCGGCTATCGATGGTTGTGTAGGCGCTTAATCCACGATTGTAGGCTTTACGACCAAATTCAGTAAGTAAGCGCTTGCGAACCATCTCAGCCACATATAATGAGGGGAGTTCAATTTTTCTCTGATGGACTTTGGCGGTAATTGGGGCGGCCACTGCTTCATTGTAGGCACTTTCGTCGATGCTGCCCTGTTCCATCATCCGGCGTAGCACAAGATCCCGGCGCGATAGAGCCCATTCGGGACCGTTGATCGGATTGCCTGCCTCCGGTTTCTTGGGTATGCCTGCGAGCATCGCCAGTTGCGCCAGGGTTAGTTGATCGACGTTTTTGCCATAGTAGGTGTTTGCTGCAGCCTGGAGTCCAAATGAGTGTTTTCCGAATGAGATGATATTCAGGTAAAGGGTGAGGATCTGTTCTTTGGTTAGCTCTCGCTCGATCTTGATTGCAAGAAGCATTTCTTTGAACTTCCGGATGAATCTGACTTGTGAATCACCTGATATGTTTTTAACGAGCTGCATGGTAATGGTGCTGGCGCCAGTCTGAATGTTTCCTCTATTGCGCACGAGCTGCCAGGTCGCGTTTAGCAATGTGATGAAATCAATGCCCCGGTGTTCGAAGAATCGCTTGTCCTCCGTGTCCAGGATCGCCCGGATATACAATGGAGGAATCTGCTCAAAGGCAATAGGAGTAAGGCGTTCGCCGAATTCCTGAATTAGTTTGCCGTCGTTTGAGAAGATGCGTAGAGGCGCACGAATAGTGACATTACTAAAGGCTTCTGTGTCGGGAATCTGGGGGTTGAGATAGAGAAATGCGGCTGAAAGTAGCAGTACCCCACCGCTCACCATAGCGGCAACGCCCCACAAAAAACTCCTGGTTACAACTCTCAGCACTTAATTGCCGCATATAAAAGAAAGACTAATTATAGGTTGAATCCTGATTGTGCTGGTACTCGAGAAGGAGCAAAGCAGGCCCATATAGCATTCAACCCAACGAATTACCCATTATAATGGCTTCCCCCTTGGTTTCTTGCATGTTCCGGGTTTTTTGAATTGTTATGGCACAGCAGGACCTTTGGGAGGCCAAACAACAGAAAATTATCCAAAAATGAACGTTTTACAGCATTTTTTCATTTAAATTATTTGCGCTAGAGTTAAAGGTGTTATTTAATGTGATGTTGCATATATCCTACGTAAGTGCGTGTGCTAAATAGGAAATTACGGTGCTAGGTTTTCTAAATACAGGTCCAACCAGCATGCTGGGCTTGGACATCGGTTCTACCTCGGTCAAGTTGCTGGAACTTAGCCGCTCGGGTGGTGAATATCTCGTGGAAAGTTACGGCGTTGAACCACTGCCAGAAAACGCCGTTGTTGAGAAAAATATTAGTGACATAGAAGGCGTTGGTGAGGCGATCGGCCGGTTAATTGAGCGATGTAAATCAAAACTAAAGTTGGCCGCACTTGCTGTGGCGGGTTCAGCGGTTATTACCAAGACTATCGAAATGTCAGCTGAGTTAACCGATGACGAACTCGAGGAGGATATTCAGGATCAGGCGGATCAATACATTCCCTATCCTCTGGAGGAGGTCGCACTCGACTTCGAAGTTCAGGGTCCTTCGCCTCGTAGCGAAGAACAGGTCGAGGTTCTACTCGCGGCATGCCGTAGTGAGAACGTCGAGATGCGTGAAGCAGCGCTTGAAATTGGTGAGCTGAAGGCGAAAGTGGTCGATATCGAGGCCCACTGTATGCAGCGTGCATTTGAGTTGATGCGTGATCAGTTTAGTGAGGAAGGTGATGACGAGGATGAACAGGTCATCGCCATCGTGGACATCGGCGCCACAATGACTACGTTAAGCGTGTTAACCGGCTCCGGGCCCCCCTACACACGAGAGCAGCTTTTTGGTGGTAAGCAGCTCACCGAGGAAATTCAGCGACGTTATAGCCTATTGGTCGAGGAAGCGGGTCTTGCCAAGAAACAGGGTGTTTTATCTGACGATTATGAGAATGAGGTATTGCTGCCTTTCAAGGAGGCGATTGTCCAGCAGGTGACCAGGTCATTGCAGTTCTTCTATTCGTCCAGCGCCTATGACGATGTAGACCATATTATTCTGGCCGGGGGAACTTCATCTATTGACGGACTGGGGGAGATGGTGGCTGCAAAGCTCGGCACGCCTTGTTCTATTGCCAATCCATTTGTCAACATGTCTGCGTCCTCTAAAGTGAGCGCAGAAAATCTTGCTAGCGATGCACCGGCGCTGATGATTCCGTGTGGCTTGGCGCTCAGGAGTTTTGATTAATGTCTAGCATCGATATCAAAATTAACCTTCTTCCGTGGCGGGAAGAATTACGAGAGGAAAAGAAGAAGGAATTCCTCAACATAATTCCTCGGTGACCTGCCTTATTTAGGCCAGTTCTTCCGACGAAACACTGAGTCTGATGACAAGCAGGAGTTGTTAATCTTTATCACACCTCGTCTGATTCGGGACAGTGTAACCAGTCGTTAGCGTTTAATAGTGCATGGCACATTGAGGATCTGATCTTCATAATCAGGTGTCATATATGCGCCTCAACAAAAAAGTATGCAGCAGCCTGTTCCTTGTGGGACCAATGGGAGTGGGCAAAACGACGGTTGGCAAACAACTGGCTTGGGAACTATCCCTGAAATTTATTGACTCTGATGAGGAGATAGAGGCGCTCGCGGGGGCCGACATTTCCTGGATTTTTGATGTGGAAGGAGAAGCCGGGTTTCGGGATAGAGAATGCAAGGTTATTGAAGAACTGACGCAGCTGTCTGACGTGTTGATCTCGACTGGTGGGGGATGCGTTTTGTCGAAGGAGAATCGACAGCACCTAAAGTCTTGTGGAGTTGTGGTCTTTCTCGATACCTCGCTCGAGATACAGCAAACGCGGACCAAAAAAGACAGGAAGAGACCGCTGTTGCGCAATGTAGATCACGCGAAAGTACTCAAAGAAATGAAGAGAATACGCGATCCACTTTACAAGGATGTTTCTCACATCAAAGTATTTGTGGGTGAGTCTGGCAGTAAACGAGTCGTTTCCAGCATAATCGATAAGCTGAACGATCAGGGATTCATCGAAAAAAGCGAATAATGGAAACAGTAGAACTTGATCTGGGTGAGAATGCTTACCCCATTTATATTGGTCCAGGAATATTGGACGACGCGGATTTGCTCAGCGAGAGGATTGCCGGCGCCAATGTATTCATTGTCACCAATGAATCAATAGCACCTTTGTATCTTGAGACTGTCGAGCGAGCATTTCGTGGGTGTCGCGTCGACACCTATGTGTTGCCGGACGGAGAATCCCATAAGAATCTTGCGAGCTATGAGTCGATTGTTAGTGAGTTGCTAAGTAAACGTCACAACCGGTCCACCACGTTAGTTGCTTTAGGTGGCGGTGTTGTTGGTGATGTAACCGGATACGTAGCCGCGACCTACCAGCGAGGTGTGAATTTTTTGCAAATTCCGACCACGCTGCTGGCTCAGGTTGATTCCTCTGTGGGAGGTAAGACCGCTGTCAATCATCCACTGGGTAAGAACATGATCGGCGCCTTCTATCAGCCGAAAGCGGTGTATATAGATATCAATACGTTGAAAAGCCTGCCGGCCAGGGAGCTATCTTCCGGCCTTGCGGAAGTGATTAAGCATGGTGCACTGGCAGATAGCGATTACTTGTCCTGGGTCGAGGAGCACATGGCCGAACTGCTTACGGTTAATGTTGAGGTGATGACCCAAACGGTGCGACGAAGTTGCGAGATTAAGGCGTCGATCGTTGCTCAGGATGAAAAGGAAGCAGGTTTAAGGGCACTATTGAATCTTGGACATACCTTTGGGCATGCGATCGAACATTCCATGGGGTATGGGTCGTGGCTGCACGGAGAAGCAGTTGGATGTGGCCTTGTGATGGCGGCTGACCTTTCTGCGCGACTTGAGCGCATTTCCCCGGTATCAGCGGAACGTATCAAACGCGTGGTTGGTGCGGCTGGTTTGCCAACTGCACCTCCACCAGCACTAACTGCCAACGATTTTCTGCATAGCATGTTGGTGGATAAAAAAGCGACCGATTCGGGATTACGGTTTATCCTGCTAAATGAGATTGGTGCCGCGGAAATGGTTGAGGATGTTGATGAGTCAGTGCTCCTGGAAACCCTTGAAGCAGGCGAGAATCTGGCGGATCTAGGGTAGCTGGGTTGATCCCATTAAGTCCCGATCAATTTCCCGGGCTGCTTCACGTCCTTCGTTAATCGCACGTACTACAAGATCCTGACCACGACGGCAGTCTGCTGCAGCGTAGACTTTTTCCAAGCTGGTACGAAAGCTCGCCTTGTCGGCGCTAAAGTTGCCTCTTTCGTCAAGGTCCAATCCAAGTGAATCGTTGATGTAGTGTTCTGGTCGTAAGAATCCCATAGAAAGGAAAATAAGATCAGCATTCCAGGTTTTCTCAGTGCCAGGGATCGGTTCGAGCTTATCGTTGACATCGATAGTCTTGATGCCCAACAGTTTCCCGTCCGCATCTCGAACAAACTCCTGACTCATAATCGAGTAGACCCGGGGATCTTCACCGAACTTCGCAGCAACCTCTGCATGACCGTAATCAACGCGGTAGATTCGTGGATACAGAGGCCATGGGTTATTAGGTGCACGTTCGGCCGGCGGTTTTGGTAATAACTCAAAATTAACCAGCGACTTACAACCGTGTCGCATTGATGTTCCGATGCAGTCGGTACCAGTATCGCCGCCACCGATGACGATGACATCCTTATCCTTTGCAGAAATGTAATTTCCGTCTTCGTGGTTCGAATCAAGCAGGCTCTTGGTGTTCAAGGTAAGAAATTCCATGGCCATATGTACGCCGGGGCCTTCCCGATTAGGTATGGGTAAATCCCTTGCTTCTGTTGCTCCGATAGCAAGCAGCAGTGCATCGTTATCATCGATGAGTTGTTGAATGTCGACGTTGTTTCCGACGTCTGCATTGACTTGAAACTCGATGCCTTCATCGCGCATGAGCCCGATACGTCGCTCGACGACTTGCTTATCGAGTTTCATGTTGGGTATTCCGTACATCAATAACCCACCGATACGGTCTGCTCTTTCGTAAACGGTTACTTTGTGACCAGCACGATTCAATTGAGCAGCTGCAGCCAGCCCTGACGGTCCGGAACCCACGACAGCGACAGATTTTCCGGTTCGCTTCTCTGGCGGTTGTGCCTCGACCCAACCCTCGGCGAATCCTCGATCAATAATAGAGTTTTCGATGTTCTTAATCGTCACAGGTGGATTGGTGATTCCCAATACACAGGATCCTTCACACGGGGCAGGACACACGCGACCAGTGAACTCTGGAAAGTTGTTAGTTTTGTGGAGACGGTCAAGGGCGTCACGCCATCGTCCTCGGTACACCAAGTCGTTCCACTCCGGGATCAGGTTGTGGATCGGACAGCCATCGTCTGACTGACAAAAAGGAACACCACAGTCCATACACCGGGCACCCTGGGTGGTGAGGTGCTCATTATTGTGAGGCGTGTAGATCTCCTTGAAGTCCACGAGCCTTTCATGCGCATCCCGATAGGGTTCAGTTTCCCGATCGAATTCCTTGAATCCTGTTGGCTTTCCCATGCTTACTCTTGTTGGTTGTTTTTATTATGCCGCTATTACGCCGCAGCTGCTTCCAGCAGTGCGCGTTTGTAGTCAGTTGGCATGACTTTAACGAAACTGGATAGTTCTTCTTGCCAGTTTGCCAGAATTGACTCAGCAACTGTCGAGCCAGTGTATTGAAGATGGCGCTCAATCATCTGCCTGCACTCACTGATATCGGAATCCAGTTCGAGACGTTCCAGTTCGAGCGTACCGGTATTACAGCTGGATGCAAATGCTCCCGACTTATCCCAAACGTATGCGATACCACCACTCATGCCTGCGCCAAAATTACGACCGGTCTCGCCAAGAACTACCACTCGGCCACCGGTCATATATTCACAGCCGTGATCGCCAACGCCTTCCACAACTGCGTTAGCGCCGCTGTTGCGTACACAAAATCTTTCAGCAGCGATACCTCTAAAGTATGCCTCACCATCCGTCGCTCCGTAGAGGACCACGTTGCCTATCAGGATATTTTCTTCGGGAGCAAATGAGCTATCCTTCGGCGGATATATAATCACTTTTCCACCCGAAAGACCCTTCCCAACGAAATCGTTTGCGTCACCCTCTATCTCCAGCGTTATTCCTGTTGCCAGCCACGCACCGACGCTCTGCCCTGCAGACCCGTTTAGCTTGATGTTGATGGTGTCGTGAGGAAGAAGAGCGCCCTTCGTTGCCTTGGCGACCTCGTGGGATAGCATGGTTCCGACTGTACGATTAATGTTGATTATTGGAAGTTCGATATCGACCTTTTGGCCATCGTTGATTGCTGGCTGGGCTAGCCTGATGAGTTCAACATCCAATGCTTTGTCGAGGCCGTGATCCTGCTCGATGGTCTGGTATACCTCGGTGCCTTCGTAAATTATCTCTGCCGGCGTAAGTATGTTGGTTAGATCAAGTCCTTTTGCTTTCCAATGATCGACTGCATCGTCGGTATCCAGCATGTCGACTCTGCCGATCATGTCATTGACGGTCTTGAATCCCAACTGCGCCATGATCTGCCGGAGCTCTTCGGCGACCATGAATAAATAGTTGACCACG
>MDTB01148283.1_pt1 | contig 116179 bp, 124 predicted proteins | sample 811161 | NCBI WGS metagenome assembly MDTB01 (sample SAMN05326650, study PRJNA326480) | marine metagenome | isolation source: seawater | place: Mediterranean Sea | collected 2009 | reverse complement strand
TATTAATTTTTTTATCTTTAGTCTTAAAATCATAAAAATTTACCGATTTTTTATTCATTTTTTTTTTCTGAATTGACAATTATTGTTTTCTTTAAACCGCATCTTTTTATTGAATCTAAAAAAAAATTACATTTATCTACTGATCTTGTAATTATAATATCCGGTTTGATTAATCTCACCCTTATATCTAAAGCATCATCAGGAAAATCCTCGAAAATTACACAAAAGTGTATGCCAAGATTTGCGCATGAAAGCATAGAAACAGCAGACTCAATAGATGCTGATGAGTGAATTAAAATATTTTTAATTTTTTTTTTTTTTATTAAAATTCGATAAATAATTGGAAAAATTAAAAACTTTATTTTTAAGATTTTGATATGAATATCTTAAAATCTTTTTATTTTTATCTATTGTTATTATTGCTGTTTTTTTGGATATTTTAATTTTATCTGAATTTAGCAAACAGTTTTTTGCGATGTTGATTTCTCCATCAGGAAACCAATGATTTTTATTGTTAGGTCTTCTTTTGATTGCAATTTTAGGTTTTTTATCCCAAGATAATATTTTGCTCTTAGATAGCCAAAATTTTTCAAACGCATCTTTTGTCATAATCCAAATATTTAGCTTTTTTAATCTTATTCCTTCAAGATTCTTAATTATAGTATTTATTTTTATTATAATAGTATAAAATACAAAAAAACGGCCTTCGTTGAATTTAAAAATGAACAAAAATCTATTAGAAAAACTAGTTAGTGATGAGAAATCAAAAGATAAAGAGCTTTATTCCTCTGGTCCATATTGGAATTACAAAAATTCTAGAGCACTACATGAAATCAAAAAAAAAGGATTAGGCGAGTTTAGAGGGATAAATTCGGGAATTACTACTAGTTTTGGTGATAATATTGTTTTTGATGCAAGAAATGAACTCAATTTAAAAGGAAGAATAGTAGCAAAATTTTTATCCTTACCTTTAATAAATATAATTTTTAGAGAACAGCTTAGAGCCACAAAAGTTAATATAGATAGATATATTAAAAATTTAGCTATTGTTTACCAAAAAAATGAAGATGTAATTAGACTTATAAAAAAATACAAGTTTGAAAATACCACAGAATTTGGTTGTATCCAAAAATTTAGTTTAGATGGAAAAGATTACTCTACTCATTACCTGCAAATGGCCGATAGAATTGACAAGCTTCAAAATAAATTTGACTTTAAAAAAATAAAAAGTTTTTTTGAAATTGGAGGAGGTTTTGGTGTTAACGTCCATTTTATTATATCAAATTTTCCAAATATTAAAAAAATACTTTATTTAGATATTGTGCCTAATATTTTTGTGGGAACTGAATACTTGAGACATTTTTATGGAAAAAGTGTAAAAGACTATTTGCAAATTAAAGATTTAAAAGAAATAAGTTTTTCAAATGACGATAGTTTAGAAATTATTTGTATTCCACCATGGGAGATAGAAAAACTTAAAATAAAAATAGATCATTTTCACAATGCAGCAAGTTTTGTTGAGATGCCAAAAAAAGTTATAGATAATTATTGTAAATATATTGAAAAATTTCATGTTAAAGAGATTTCATTAATCTCATATGAATATTTTAATTCAAAAACTACATTTAATCCTGAGTTATTAAATAATTTTTTTAATAATAAATTAAATGTTGAATGGAAAGACAATTTAATTAAAGAATATAATGATAAACTAGTCTTTTTAACATCTAATTAAATTAAAAGATTTTTAATTATTAAACTCTTTAATATTAGAGACTCTTAAAATCTCCTTAATAAAAAAAAAGTAACTCGAGTCAACTAGATGCATTTGATCTGACATCCAGATCTCATTCGCACCATCATAAAAACTCGGATCATTTTTTAAAATATTTGTGAAGTTAATATGTTTAACTTTAGGAAAACTTTTAGTTACATTTTCTACCAAATTTGAAACATTCATCTCATATTTATTTGATGATATGTGTGTCTTATGAGGATGTGTAATTATAAATATTTTTTTCAAATAATCCTTGTTGGTAATTTTTTCAAAATACTCTTTTAAAACCTTTTCAAAATGTATATTAGCTTCGTGATTGGCTGATATGAAATAACTTTCCATTTTTTGTGAGTCGCATTTCTCAAAATAATAATCTTTTTTAATAATTCTCTGATATTGCTTTTTAAATCTGTTTATAGATTTTATTAATTTATAGTTAATATATTTATGAGTCTTAATTATTTTTGATTTATATTTAAGATCAATTTCTGAAAGCATTAATATTTCGTGAATGTTGAAAGTTCCTTTAAATATTGGAAACTCCTCATAAAGAACTTTTTCTAAATTTCCATTTTGATTTAAGTATCTTAAATTTTTGTATCTACAATATTCATCACCGATATCTGTTTGATCAATATAAATAAATAAAATTTCTGGTTTTATTTTGAAATCATTTTCCAAAACACTGTATTGTACATTTATTAAAGATGGTGAAAAAGAAGTGATACCAGCATTAACTAATTTTGCATCATTACCTACGAATTTAATTAAATAGTCTTTTGCTTTTGGCTTCTTTAACATTCCTTGAATCCAAGAATCTCCTTGAAATAAAATTGTTTTAGAATTTTTCGAACTATTAAGAATAGTAAAAAGCTGTTCCTGTTTTGAGTTTAGTTTAAATTTTGGCCTAAATCTTAGATGATTTACTTTTTTTGAGTACTCTTTGTAAAAATTCAAATATTCAATGCTGCTAAAATTATATCTGAATTCTTTATCTAAAGTAAAAAAAAAATAAACAAAAAAAACAAGATATAATATTAATAAAGTTATAAAACTACCTAGTATATAAAAAGTTATTTTTTTCATAATTTACTTATCTTTTAAAAATTTCATTTTTTAAAACTTCAGCGATTATTTTATTACCGTCTTTATTAAAATGTTCATCTCCAACAAAATAAAGTTTTGAATACCAGTTGTCATTTTTTTCTTTTTCATATCTAAAGGCTTCAAAGGTATTAATCGATTTACAATTATTATTTTTACATAAATTTTTTGCAAAATTTTCCCAATTAAAAATCTTTTGTCCATAAACTAGGGTTTCCGCAAACGGGTACACAACTAAATAAAAATCAGAATTATTTTTCTTTGCAATATTTGAAATTTGATTGATTTTTTGTTTTATTTTATTTTGACCTTTATTAAAAATATCATTTTCATAATGCGAACCTAGGTTATTTAATTTTCTATAAGTAAAACCTGCTTGTAAACTTGTTTTAACTGTATTTTTATTATCAATAGATTTTTTACCACTTCTTAAGACCCTTAAATTATAATTAATAAAGTGCGCTAAAGATCTGGTTATTTTAAAATTTTTGTGTGTAAATTTTTCATTTTTACTATATCTATTAAAGATTAAATTTGATGCTAACATAGGGTTATTATTGCTATCTGAATTAACCCATCTTGCTCCTTCGTCATGAACATCTGTCATATCTAAAAATAAAATAATTTTTTTTGGTATTAAGTTTTTTTTAATTTGTTCTTCTAATTTATATAGATGAACTGAAGGGCTGTATGATCCTACTGCAAAATTATAAAAGTCATAATTTTCAAATTCTTTTGCCAATAATCCTGTATATGTATCTTTATATTCCAAACCCACTCCAAAAGTAAAAGAGTCTCCAAAGATAAATATTTTGTCTTCTTTTTTTCTTTTATCATTTTTTCCAATTCTTAAACCATTTTGATCGGTATAGACATTAACTGTAGGAAAACCCGATTTAAATTTATCTAATCCTTTACAATTTTTTTTTAATTCGTAATAAAATTCCTCAAATTTATAACAAGTTTTTTTTTTTTAAATTTAAATAAGTGTTACTTATAAGAATATCTAGAAGTAAATATGATAAAAATATTACAATTAAATTTATATATATTACTTTTTTATTCATATAAAACTTTTGATATTTCCTTAGCAACTACTGAATGCCCAAAAGGGCTTAAATGACCATCGATTTTGAAAAAATGTTCTTCTCCCATATTTAACCCTAAAAAATATACATTTTCCATTATGTCTGATTGTCCCTTAGGAAAGTTATAAAATTTCATATTAAAACCATTGGCGTAAAAAATAACAATTTTTTTATCTTTTAAACTTGGATAATCTTTTAATACTTGAAGTAAAATCTTTTTGTGTCCAGTAAAATCAAGTGATTGATTTTTTTTATTAATTATATCAAATGGAATTGTGACTGAGTATCTCACAGCCTTTCTTAGTTTTCTATAGTTACTTATAGGTTTTGAGGTGGCCATTGTACTAAATTTTTGTTTAGCAACATCATAACTGTTTTTTTCAAATCCTATATTTTCACCAAAATCATTATAACAATATTGTAATATGACAGTGTCGACTTTATCCAATAAATTTGATTTTTCTAATCTTATAATTTCTCTAGGAGTTCCATATCCTGATACCGCAAGATTAAAAACTGGTCTATTTATTTCTTTTTCTAGTAATGACGAAAAAGTTTCATCATCATTTACTCCCCATCCCATTGCATGAGAATCACCTATAACGGCTATACCTTTTCTTTCTGATGACGGATGTTCAGAATATCTGCCGTTTTTGTCAAATTTTACTAAAGTATCAAATTCTAGATTTTTAAAATTACAAATAGTTTTTTTAGGAACAAAAATTAGGTCTTCATCAAATTCTATACATTCTTTTTGACTTTGCCAAAGATTTCTAATACCGCCATGAAAATAAAAGTTTCTTTGATATTCAGTAATCAGTTTTATTTCTGGAGTTATTCCTTTTAATAAAAGAAAACCACTTATAATATAAATTGAAAAAAAAAATAATATATAATTTATTATTATAATTGGTATATATTTTAAATATTTAAAAATATTCATTACTTTTTTATTAAAACTAAAATTTTTTCAAATTTGTAATTTGCTGAATAGTTGTTCACATGTTTTGTTTCAATAAAAACGATTTCATTAAAAGAATTTTTTATGTCTTTTAAAGAATTATAATAATCTAATTCAGAATAACCTTTTCTAGATTTATATATATCTTCAATAATTAAAATCCCATTTTTTTCTAAAAATTGGTTACAATTTTTAATAATATTTATTTGATCATCAAAATAATGAGTGCTGTCATCAATAATGATATCAAATTTTGTATTGGTTTGATTAAAACTTTTAATTATATCTTCTTTACTTCGAACATCAATTTTGTGATAAAAAGTATTTTTTAATCCATCTGTTTGAGCCTTTTTAATTTTTTCTTCGTAAAATTCAAAACCATGAATAGTTGCATTGGAAAAGTATTCTCTCCACATTTTAATGGAATCATTGGTTTCAACACCAATTTCTGCAAAATTTATTTTTTTATCTTTTAGATTTGAAAATAATAAATTGTAAAAACCCGTGTAGCCACATCTGTGCCAATTAGCATATGGAGATTTTGCGGTTTGATATTTTTCACCGCCTAATTGACAAAGCAATGAAAAATTTGACGATGTGTCTACAATTATTTTATTAAATTCATTTTTTTTTGGATAAAAAATCAATCTTCTTGATAATGGCGAGAAATAATATGCAAAATTTTTTATTTTATCATAAGATGGTACAATGATTAATCCTAGAGGTTTTAAAAACTGAGAAATAACTTTTGAAAATATTATTAGTAAAAATTTATTTAATATTCTATAGATTTTTTTAAAAATATTAATTTTGCTCATTTAAATAATGACATTATTTGTTTTCATACCTCAAACTTTTATTAATTTCACCACCCTGTACTGTTTTAAGCTTTATTTTCATATTTTTATTTGTTCTCATATCGTGATTTTCAACCCAAATTCCTGCAGCTAAATGCATAATGCCTATTTTATTATTTGGAAGATATGGCTCCACAAAAGTTTTCTTTTCTATATCATATTTTGGCAACATGTTGCTTGCTATCCAATTACAATATAAAGGTAAAAACTCTACTTCTACATTGTCATGATAAACAGCAATATTAATTGCCAAACCTTCAGATCCGAAAACTTTGCCTTTTGATAAAGTTTTTTTTAAATTTTTTTGCCAAACCTTCCAACATTCAGATTCTTTTTCCAAAGAAAAAACTCCAATATTAATATGAGGAGCGAATGCTAATTTTCTTGCAATATCCTCCTTAATACCTGAGGATTTAGCGTGTTTGTAATTTTGAGATTTTATTGCAGCAAATTTTCCTATAAGCCACTTTGCTTTTGATATTATTCTATATCCTGGACCTATTGTTTGAGTAATTCCTAACTTACCGTTTTCACATGCTTTAAAGAAAAGTTCTATTGTAGACCAAGAATTTACCCAGGCATCACAATCAATCCAAAGATATTTTGTAAATTCAGGAAAATAATTTGGTAGGAATGCTCGTGAAACTTGGCTTTTTAACCACTCCTTTTTTAAAACTTTATAACCCGGAACTTCTATATCCCACTCAGCTTTTTTAATTGAATAAACTTTTGGTTTTATAATTTCAATTTGATCTGGTGTTAAACCTGCATCCAAAATACATATAGAAATGTTTTTACTTTCTTTATGGTAATTAATTGAGTCTATAAGTTCTTTTAAAAGTTCAAAGTAATTTGAGTCAGCAAGTGTAATTATAGCATTAGATTTCATTAAAAATTTTTACGCCAACCATTGTTTATATTTTGTTAAATTATTCCTTATGTGTACTGGTAAATGTTTAGTTTCTATAAGCACTAATTTTTGTCCAGTATTAAACTTTGATTTTTTCATATCAGTTTTAAGATTATATATGCTTTCCTTATTTTTTATTTTATTTTTTATTTTTTCTATTCCAAGACTATTTAATTCGTATTCCCTATGATGTGCGTAAGATTTTAGTTTATTTTCAATCTGCTCGGGTGTTTTGATGTAGGAAAAATGCCATCCTCCATCTTTAACAAAGTTTATGTTTGAATATTTATTTCTAGAAAAAAAAATGTCCAAACGAAGCGGTGAATATGACCTATCTTTTATATTTCTTAGCCACTGGGGCGATTTTAAAAATTTCTTTTTACACGCTCGTGTTCCAGTCCAGCTAATAGTTTCAGAACATAGATTAAATTTATAATAAAACATTTTTTGTTTAAAAAACAAAAGTTTTTCTCTAACTAATTTAAAATTAACATTTTCTAATTTTGGAATTTCATCTAAATCAGAAATTAATACATAATCTTCATCTTCTGCACTATTTAAGCCTTTGGAGATAAAATTCCTTTGATAAAAATCTCTCCGCATACCATTTAAAATATATTTACTATTTTTAGTATTCTCATCGTCCGAATCTTTAACTATCTGTATATCAGGTGGCTCATGATCAACTACTATATAAATTATTTTTTTTTTAAAATTTTCAAAATTTTTAATATTAAACTTTAAATGTCTTTTTTCACCGCTATGACTAAATTTACTTTCAACGATTACAAACTTATCGACATAATTATTTAAATAATTCAAACGAAGATCTAGAACCACGTCTTCATCGAAATACATGAAGCAATCGTAGATTTTCATTTTACTTTTATTTTTTTATTTCCAGAAATCACAATATAATTTTCTTTGTAACCGCAATCTTTATAGCCTTGTATTATTATATTCAAATATCTTTTACTTGGAGCAACATGTTTTGTTTTTTTTGGCATGTAGTAAAACATCACTTTCTTTCCATGAATTTTAAAATATTTTTTTATGTAAGTATTTGGATAATCTTCATATACATCTAGCTTCTTTTCATCTTTTTTTGTAATTTTGTAAACAGCTCCTAAAACATGGCTGTTTTTTTTCTTCTGTATATCAGCAACACCGCCGCCAAAATAAAAGTTTCTGAAAAAAAGTTTATAATTTTTAAGAGTATAACAGCCAATGTATTTTGACTGGCTACATCTCTTTTTCATTTGCTTATGATGAAGATTACTACCGTATGCAAAATATAACATCAGTCTCCTTTAAATATTTCTATACCTTTTTTTTTCAATATTTTAATTATATATTTGTGGCAAGATTGTAAATTATTTTTATTTGAAGATCTCAATACTATCGAAACCCCAATTTTCCCAAGTCTAAAAAAAGGGTAACTTCCAATGTCAATAAATTTTTTATATTTTCTCTGTGTTTCCTCTAGAATTCTTGCAATTTTACTCTCTACTGTTTCGACGCTGATTGTTAAATCATAAATTTTAGAACCCATCTTTAAATATTTTTTTAAATTATCTAACATTGATTGTAATATTGAAGGAACTCCTGGAAGACAAAAAACATTTTTAATCATAAATCCAGGAGCAGCACTAGATGGATTATAAATTAACTTTGAACCTTTAGGCATTTTAGCCATTTTTTTTCGTGGATCATTAAAGTTCTTTTTTCCATAATATTTTCCTAAAATATTATAGGCTTCTTTATTATAAATATATTTTTTTTTAAAAGCTTTGGATATAGATTTTGCGGTAATATCGTCGTGTGTTGGGCCAATACCGCCAGTAGTAAAAACATAATTATAACTTTTACTTAAACTAATTATTGCATCAATTATTTTTTTTTCAATATCTGGAACTATTCTTACCTCACTGATTTTTATTCCTAGTTTGTCATTCAACCAATGAGCTAGATAAGATACGTTTTGATCTCTTGTTCTGCCTGATAAAATTTCATTGCCAATTATTAAAATTCCAGCAGTAATTTTTTTATTTTTTCTAACCATAATTTGATAATATTAAATTAATGAATTTTGAGAACGAATTAATACCAGGAGTTTTAATAAAAAGATATAAGCGATTTTTTGTAGATATTAAGTTAAAAAATAAAATTGTAACTGCTCATTGTCCCAATCCAGGGTCAATGTTTAAACTTTTGAACAAAGGAAATGCTGTTTGGATTACAAAATCAAATAACGAAAAAAGAAAGCTTAAATATACTTTACAAATTATAGAAGTTAACAAAATAAAGTTTTGTGTAAACACTCATATTACAAACAAAATTGTTCAAGAGTCTATTGAAAAGAAATTAATTAAAGAGCTAAAAGAATTTAAACTTGTTAAAGCTGAAAAAAAATTTGGTAACAATACGAGATTTGATTTTTTATTATACAATACAAAAAGTAATTTAAATGCATTTCTTGAAGTAAAAAGTGTATCTCTTAGTAGAAAAAAAACTCATGCAGAATTCCCAGATGCAGTTACAAGTCGTGGAAAAAAGCATTTGGAAGGCCTTGTATCTGCAAATAAGCTTGGATATGAGAGTTATTTAATGTTCTTGATTCAAATAGAGGGTTGCAAATCTTTTAGTATTGCCTCAGATATTGATCCAGAATATTTTAATACTTTTAATAAAGCATTAAAAAAAAATGTAAAATTGCTTTGTTATGATTGTAAATTTTCTAACAAAGGAATAGAAATAAATAAAAAAATTAAAACTTTATTAAATGACAGATAAAATGTTAGAAGCTTTTAACGGAACAAGAAAAGCAGGATCTATTGCGTCTGGTGCTTTAGATGAAATTACAAAAATTATTAAACCAGGCGTCAGAACAGATGAGATAGATAATTTATGTTACGAATATATAAATGATAATGGGGCTTTTTCAGCTCCATTATTTTATAGAGGATTTCCTAAATCATGTTGCACTTCTCCAAACCATATTGTTTGTCACGGCATTCCAAAAGATAAAGTTTTAAATGAAGGTGACATAGTAAATGTAGATGTAACAGCCTTAAAAAATGGATGGCATGGCGACACAAGTAGAATGTTTTTTGTTGGAGAAGTTTCGACTAAAGCAAGCAAATTGGTAAAAACTACTTATGAGGCTATGATAAAATCAATAGATATATTAAAAAATGGAACTCTACTTGGTGATTTAGGTTCAACAATTCAAAAGCATGTTGAAGCTGAAGGTTTTTCTATTGTTAGAGATTTCTGTGGCCACGGAACTGGAAAAAAGTTTCACGAATATCCAAATATTTTGCATTATGGAGAAGCAAATACAGGTGAAAAGTTAAAGGAAGGTATGATTTTCACTATTGAGCCAATGGTTAATGAGGGAAATTATGAAACTAAAATCTTAAATGATGGTTGGACAGCTGTCACAAAAGATAAAAAATTGTCCGCACAATTTGAACACACTGTTGGTATAACTGATGATGGTTATGAAATATTTACAACTTCAAATAAAGGCTTAGATTATCCTCCTTACAATATATGATTGAAAGATATTCAAGAAAAGAAGTTAGAGATATTTGGCTTGATAAAAATAGATATAACCTATGGCTTAAAATCGAAATTGCTGCCGCTGAAGCAATGGAAAAATACAAAATTATACCCAAGGGTGTTGTTAAAAAAGTTAAAGCTAAATCAAAAATAGATGTAGAAAAAATTTTAAAACTTGAGGGCAAAGTTAGACACGATGTTATAGCTTTTTTAACATCCATAATTGAAAAAGTTGGTAAAGAAGCAAGTTTTTTACATAAGGGAATGACTTCTTCTGATGTACTAGATACTTGTTTTAATATTCAATTAAAGCAATCGGGATTAATAATATCTAAAGATATAGAAATTTTATTAAAATCTATAAAAAAACAGGCTATCAAACATAAATATACTTTATGTATAGGTAGGAGTCATGGAATACACGCAGAGCCAACTACTTTTGGTTTAAAGCTTCTAACTTTTTATGAAGAATTTTCAAGAAATCATAAAAGACTTAAGAGTGCAATAAAAGAAATATCGACTTGTGCAATATCGGGCGCTGTTGGTACATTTGCTAATGTAGATCCAAGGATAGAGAAATATGTTGCAAAAAAATTAAATTTAAATATTGAACCTATATCAACCCAAGTTATACCTAGAGATAGACATGCATATTTTTTCTCTGTTCTTGGTGTAATAGCAAGTTCAATCGAAAGATTTGCAACTGAAATAAGACATTTGCAAAGAACAGAAGTTTCAGAAGTTGAAGAATTTTTTAATAATAAACAAATGGGTTCTTCGGCAATGCCGCACAAAAAAAATCCAGTTCTTACAGAAAATCTTACTGGTTTGGCTAGGCTTATTAGATCATCTGTAATACCGGCTTTAGAAAATGTGGCTCTTTGGCATGAAAGAGATATTTCTCACTCTAGTGTAGAAAGGAATATAGGCCCTGACACAACTGTTACTTTAGATTTTGCTCTTGATCGTCTTAACAATGTTGTGAAATCAATGAGAGTAAATAAAGATAATATGAAAAAAAATCTTGATTTAACCAAAGGAATATTTTTTTCTCAACGAGTATTACTCGAACTAACATCTAAAGGTATTAGACGAGATAAAGCATATAGAATTGTTCAACGCTGCGCGATTAAATCCCTAGAAAATAATATCCCGTTCTACGATAGCTTGTTAAAAGACCAGGTAATAATGGACAAAATACCTGTTAATATTCTTAAAAAATTATTTGATTTTGGTTACCACACGAGAAAAATTAATGTAATTTTCTCTAGAGTATTAAGAAAAAATGAATAAAGGTAAAAAACTCTACGAAGGTAAAGCTAAAATCATCTACGAAACCAAAGAAAAAGGGTTAGCGGTTCAGCATTTTAAAGATGATGCGACCGCTTTTAATAATCAAAAAAAAGCAACTGTTGAAGGAAAAGGTGTTCTTAACAATAGAATTTCAGAGCACATACTTCAAAACTTGGGGCAAGTCGGAATTAAAAATCATTTAGTAAAAAGATTAAATATGAGAGAACAATTAATAAAATTAGTTGAAATTATACCCATCGAAGTAATTGTTCGAAATATAGCTACAGGTTCATTAACAAAAAGACTCGGTGTAACGGATGGTACAATTTTAGAAAAGCCATTAATAGAGTTTTGTTACAAAAAGGATGAGCTTGGAGATCCGCTTATAGCTAAAGAACATATTTATGCTTTTAATTGGGCAACAGAAACAGAAATAAAATCTATAGAAGAAATGACTTTTAGAATAAACGATTTTATGTCGGGAATGTTCAGAGGTATAGGAATAAAACTTGTAGATTTTAAACTTGAATTTGGAAGAATATGGAGTGGGGACAAGAAAGAAGTTATTCTTGCAGATGAAATAAGTCCTGACACTTGTCGACTTTGGGATATTAAGAGTGAAAGAAAACTCGATAAAGACAGATTTAGAAAAGATCTTGGAAATATAATACAGGCGTATCAAGAAGTAGCTAGAAGATTGGGTATAGTACCCGAAACAACAAATATTAGTGAAGTAAACTTTAAGAAACCTACATCAATAAGCATTAAGAAAAAATAAATTGAAATTTGCTGTAACAGTCACTTTGAAAAAAGATGTGCTTGATCCTCAAGGAAAAGTAGTAGGCCAAACACTTAAGAATATGGGTATAAAGAATTTAGAACAAATAAGACAGGGTAAATTTTTTGAAATATATATGAATGAGAAAGATTCTTTAAAAGCTGAAAACCAAGTTAAGGAAATGTGTGAAAAATTATTATCTAATCAAATAATAGAAGATTTTAAAATTCAAAAAGCGGAATGAAATCATCTGTAATAGTTTTTCCAGGTTCAAATTGTGATAGGGATGTTGCGGTAGCTCTCGAAAAATTACAATTTAAAAATTCTATGGTATGGCACAAAGAAACTGAATTGCCGAAATCTGATTTAATTGTAATTCCAGGAGGTTTTTCTTACGGTGATTATCTTAGATCGGGAGCAATAGCGGCAAAATCAAATATTCTTTCTGAAGTTATTATTGCTGGTAAAAAAGGATCCTTAATACTGGGAATTTGTAATGGGTTTCAAATTTTAATTGAGTGTGGTTTATTAAAAGGAGCATTATTGAGAAATTCTGGATTAAAATTTATATCAAAAGATATTTTTGTAAAAGTTCAGTCAAATAAAAATAATTTTTTTAAAAAATATAAGTCTGGTGAAATATTAAAATTAAACATCGCTCACAACGAAGGTAATTATTTTACTGATAAAAAACATCTGGAAGAATTAGAAAATAACGAACTTATACCTATTAAATATTGTGATCAAAAAGGGAATGTTGATATAAAATTCAATCCAAATGGTTCCATTAATAATATTGCTAGTATTCTTAACGAAAAAAAAAATATTTTAGGAATGATGCCTCATCCAGAGAGAATGGTGGATAAAATTTTATCAGTTGAAGATGGGCTGGGATTATTTTTGAGTTTAACGAATTAATATGTCAATTACAAAAGATCAAATAGAGACTCACGGATTAAAGCTTGAAGAGTACGAAAAAATAAAAAAACTTTTAGGTAGAGATGCAAATTTACTAGAACTTGGAATTTTTTCTGCGATGTGGAACGAACACTGTTCCTATAAATCTTCGAAGATTCATTTAAAAAAACTACCTACAAAAAATAATATAGTAATTCAAGGTCCAGGTGAAAATGCTGGAGTTATTGATATTGGTGATGATGATGCGATAATTTTTAAAATAGAAAGTCATAACCATCCATCATTTATTGAACCATATCAGGGAGCAGCAACTGGTGTTGGTGGAATATTGAGGGATATTTTTACTATGGGTGCAAGACCTATTGCGTTGATGAATTCAATACATTTTGGTTCTCCAAATAATAATAAAACTCAGAACTTGTTAAATGGAGTTGTGTCTGGGATTGGTGGTTATGGAAACTCAATTGGTATACCTACTGTCGGAGGAGAAACAAAATTTAATAGTACCTATAATGAAAATATTTTAGTAAACGCAATGGCAGTCGGTCATGCTAATAAAAATAAAATATTTTACTCAAAAGCTAAAGGTGTAGGTAAACCTGTGGTTTATGTCGGCTCAAAGACCGGAAGAGACGGTATCCATGGAGCAACAATGGCTTCTGCTGAATTTGATGAAAATTCTGAGGAAAAAAAACCAACAGTTCAAGTAGGAGACCCTTTTACAGAAAAATTACTTTTAGAAGCATGTTTGGAATTAATGAAAGACAATTCTATTATATCAATACAAGATATGGGCGCCGCAGGTCTAACTTCATCTAGTGTAGAGATGGCTTCAAAGGGCAAGCTAGGAATTGAATTGAATCTAAACAAAGTGCCATGCAGAGAAGACAACATGAAACCTTATGAAATGATGTTGTCTGAAAGCCAAGAAAGAATGCTAATTATACTTGATGAAAACAAAGAAGCTCAAGCCAAAAAAATTTTTGATAAATGGGATTTAGATTTTGTTGTGATAGGAAAAACAACTAATTCTAATAGATTAATATTAAATTTTAATGATGAGAAAGTAGCAGATATTCCTATTAGTGCACTGGCTGATAAAGCGCCTTTGTATGACAGGAAATGGGCTGAGCCAAAAGTATCAAAAGATAAAATTAAAATAAAAGATTTAAAGAAAGTAAAAATTGAAGAAGCTCTTATTAAAATATTATCTTCTCCTAATCATTCAAATAAAAATTGGATTACTGATCAATATGATCAGGTCGTAATGTGTGATACAATTCAAAAATCAGGTGGTGACTCTGCTGTAATAAGGATTCATAACAAAAATAAAGCCATAGCTATTTCTGTGGACTCCTCTGCCAATTATTGCAAAGCTGATCCTAAATCAGGAGGTAAACAAGTTGTATGCGAAAATTGGAGAAATTTAATTTCAGTGGGGGCTAAACCTTATGCAATTACAAACTGTTTAAACTTTGGAAGTCCAGAAAAACCTGAGGTGATGGGTGAATTTATTAAATGTATTGATGGGATTAAAGAAGCGTGTGAGTATTTAGATTTTCCCGTGGTTTCTGGAAATGTATCGTTTTATAACGAAACCAATTCTAAAAGTATATATCCGACTCCTGTTATCGGAGGCATTGGTGTATTAGACAATTTAAAAAAAATTACAAATATTAAAACTAAAAAATCTGGAAATTTAATTATAGTTGTAGGAAAAACACTGGGGCATATTGAACAAAGCGTTTTCCTTCAAGAAAATTTTTCAATATATGATGGTTCTCCACCAGAAATAAATTTAGTTAATGAAAAAAATAATGGTTTAGCTGTTTTAAAGCTAATAAAAGATAATCTTGTATTATCTGCTCATGACATATCATCTGGGGGTATGCTTGTTGCATTAGCTGAAATGTCAATTTCTTCAGGTCTGGGTCTAAAAATAAATAAATCAAAAAAGTCTGCCAATACAATGGAATATTTTTTTGGCGAAGATCAGGGAAGGTATTTAATTGAAATTTCCCCAGATAACTTGAAAAAGATAGAAATATTTTTAAAAAAAAATAATGTCTTTTTTGAAATTGTAGCTGAAATACAAAATGACACGTTTGAAATTCATGAAATGTTTAGCCTTAAAATAAAAGAACTTCGTGATATTAATAATCAATGGTATAATAAGTTTAATGCCATTAACTAAAAATGATATTTCAACTATGATAATGAGTGCTTTTCCTGATGCAAAAATCGAGCTCAAAGATACAGCTGGAGATAATAATCATTACTCTGCAAAAATAACTTCAAAAAACTTTAACGGTAAGTCAAAAATTGAACAACATAAAATGGTATACAAAGCATTAAAAGGTAAAATGGGAAATGAATTACATGCGTTAGCATTAACAACCGAGGAAAAAAAATGAGTGATATAAATGCTGAAATTAAAAATATTATAAATTCAAATAATATTGTCCTATTTATGAAAGGCACTCCAGAATCACCTCAATGTGGATTTTCGATGGCTGTGTCCAATATTTTAAAACATTTAAAAGTTGAATTCAAAGGAGTGAATGTTTTGGAAAGTAATGAATTTAGACAGGGAATAAAAGATTTTACTGATTGGCCAACAATACCTCAATTATATATCAAAGGCGAATTCGTTGGTGGATGCGATATAGTTAAAGAAATGTTTGATAAGGGTGAATTAAAAAAACTTTTAGAAAGTAAATCTTTATTATCTTGAATAATACTCAATAACTAATTTTGGTTCCATAACGGTTGGATAAGGAATGTCTGCAAATTTTGGTACTCTGACAAGCTTAGCTGTTTTATTTTTAGAGTCTAATTGAATATACTCTGGAACATCTCTCTCTTTGCTACTTAAAGAAGCATCAATAATAGTTAAGGCCTTTGATTTATCTTTAACCTCTATTAGATCTTCTTCTTTTACTAAATAACTAGAAACGTTTACTTTTTTCTTATTAACTTTAAAGTGTCCGTGATTTATCAATTGTCTTGCAGAAAAAACTGTAGGTGCAAACTTTGCTCTATAGATTACCGTATCTAATCTTCTTTCCAAAATACCAACTAGATTTTCGGTCGTATTTCCTTTTTTCTTGATAGCTTTTCTATAAACATTTCTAAATTGTCTTTCATTAATATTTCCATAATATGATTTTAGTTTTTGTTTTGCGTTAAGCTGAACTCCATAATCCGTTGGTTTACCTTTTTTACTTTGACCATGTTGGCCTGGTGGATAGTTTCGGGTATTAAAAGGACTTTTTGGTTTGCCCCATAAATTAACTCTTAATCTTCTATCGACCTTGTGTTTTGCTCTAATTCTTTTTGTCATAAAAAAAACTTTTATAATCTTTATAGTATATTTGTCAATTGTTCTTATAATTTACTAAAAACGCTTGATAAAATCCTTAGTTCTTTGTTACTTAACTGAGTTCTCTCAAAAATATTTCTAAGATTAATTAGCATTGACTTTTTCTTTTCTTTTGGTGAAAAAAAACCTTTGTTATCTAAACGATTTTCAACAAAATCAAAAAAAACATTAAGTTTTTTTTTGCTCACAATATCAATAAGTTTCTTTTCTTTTTTGAAAGCTGCTGATTTTAAATTTTTAAAAATTTCATAACAAATTAAAATTACACTATGTGAAAGATTAATTGACTCAAAATTTTTATTTACAGGAATTTTAAAGATATAATTTGAATATGATATCTCTTCATTGGAAAGACCGGATGCTTCTGGGCCAAACATTATTCCTATTTTCTTTTTTTTATTTTTTTTAATACTTTGAATGAATTGATTAAAAGAAAGATGTCTTTTATTTATATCCCTTCTTCTTGCTGAAGAAGCATATACAACATCATATTTATTTATAGCATCTTTAATATTTGAATATACTTTCGTTTTATTTAAAACATCTTTTGCCCCTACTGATGTTGCTGAGGCTTTTTTATTTGGCCATAACTCTTTAGGCTTAACTAAATCCAATTTTTTAAAACCAAAATTTTTTAATCCTCTTGCACAAAAACCAATATTTTCTGGCAATTGTGGTTTTACAAGAAGAAAACCAATTCTGTTAATCATTGGCTGGTGCTTTTTCTTTATACAATTTGTAGTCCAAGCTATCTATTAAAGCTTTAAAAGACGCATCAATTATATTTGGTGAAACACCTATAGTGAACCAGTTTTTTCCATCCTTGTCCGTACTCTCAATAGAAACACGAGTGGTTGCATTTGTTCCGGTATTCAAAATTCTTACTTTGTAATCAACTAATTTTAAATCTTTTAAATATTTTGAATATTTTCCAACTTTATCAACATTAGATCTGATAGCATTATCTAATGCGTTAACCGGTCCATTACCTGAGCCTTCGCAAATAATTTCTTTTCCATCAACTACGATATGAGCTTTGGCGAAAGAATTTATTTTATCTTTTGAGTCCCTTTTTACAGAAACATCATATTTTGAAATCGTTAAATACTTTGGTATTTCCCCTAAAAGTCGTCTCGCCAATAATTCAAATGAAGCATCAGCTCCGTCATAAGAATATCCGGCAAACTCTCTGTCTTTCACTTCGTTAAGTAAACTTTGAACCTTCGGGTTATTCTTATCAATTTTAATTCCATATTTTTCTAATCTAGACATTATATTAGATTTTCCTGACTGGTCCGAAACAACAATATTTCTAAAATTTCCAACCTTATTTGGATTTATATGTTCGTAAGTTTTTGGATCTTTTGTAACTGCTGATACGTGAAGACCACCTTTGTGCGCAAAAGCTGAAGCTCCAACATATGCTGAATTCCTATTAGATTTTCTGTTAAGTAATTCATCTAACAATCTAGAACATTCTGTTAAAGATTTCATTTTAACTTCGGTAATCCCTGTTTCAAAATTTTTAGAAAAACTTTCTTTTAAAAAAAGTGAAGGGATTACAGATATCAAATTTGCATTTCCACATCTTTCTCCTAATCCATTAATTGTTCCTTGAACTTGTCGAACACCAGATAGTATTGCTGTTAGAGAGTTTGCTACTGCATTTTCTGTATCATTATGTGCATGTATTCCAAGATTTTTTCCTGGAATAATTTTTACAACTTCCGAAACAATTTCTCCAACTTCATGTGGAAGTGTGCCACCATTTGTGTCACAGAGAACAATCCATCTTGCTCCTTCGTCATAAGCAGTTTTTATACAACTTAAGGCATAATCTCGATTATTTTTATAACCATCAAAGAAATGTTCAGCATCAAACATGAATTCTTTTTTCTTTTTTATAAATACTTTTGTCGACTCTTTTATATTCTCTAAGTTTTCCTTATTGGTTATGCCCAAAGCTTTATCAACATGAAAATCCCAAGTCTTTCCAACTAAACAAACTGCTTGGGTATTAGAATTTAAGATTGCAGATAAGCCTGGATCATTTTCAGCGCTTCTTCCTGTCTTTTTTGTCATTCCAAAAGCTGTCAAAATAGTATTTCCTAATTTAGGTGGCTTATTAAAAAAATTTGTATCTAAAGTGTTAGCTCCTGGCCATCCTCCCTCTAAATAATCAACGCCTAGCCCAGCAAGAGCTTTTGCAATTTTATTTTTATCATCAATTGAAAAATTAACACCTTCTGTTTGAGCTCCGTCCCTCAAAGTAGTATCAAAAATATATATTTTTTCTTTGTTCATTTGTATTTCCATGTTGTTGTATCACCTTTATCTTCAATGATAACACCATTATTTTCCAGTTCCTTCCTTATATAATCTGCTGATTTGTAATCACCTTTTTTTCTGGCATTCTCCCTGTTTTTAATTTTTATTTGAATAGTTTTTTCATCAATTTTTGATTTTGTTTTTTTAAATTTTTTCCAAATTTCTACATCTTCTTCTAACAAGCCTATGAGTTTGCATCCGGCAAGAAAAATTTTTTTTGAAGTTTTATCTCCCTTAGAAGCTTTATCGTAAAGTGAATGTAGTTTTGATATGTATCCGGGCGTATTTATATCTTCTAAAAGGGGCTGTAATAAATCTTCACTAAGCTCTTCTTTATTAGTCTTTTCAAATTGAGTATACCATTTATCAAGGGTACTCTGGCTTTCATTAATTAATTTTTCATTCCAGTCCAAAGGTTGTTTGTAGTGACTACTCAGCAAGGCAAGTCTGATAACTTGTCCTGAAATTGTCCCCCTCATTTCTTTAATTGTTACAATATTTCCTAAAGATTTTGACATCTTTTCTTTATTAAAGGTAACATAGCCATTGTGTAACCAATAGTTTGCAAATTTTTCAACTTTATTAGCGCAACATGATTGTGCGATCTCATTTTCATGGTGTGGAAAAACAAGATCTAATCCACCGCCGTGGATATCAAAATTTTTCCCAAGGAATTTTTCACTCATTACTGAACATTCTAAGTGCCATCCGGGTCTTCCCCTTCCCCATGGAGAATCCCAACCCGGATCATCTGTTGTGGATGGTTTCCAAAGAACGAAGTCAAGAGGATGTTTTTTTGATTTTGAAACCTCAACTCTTGCTCCCGCAACTAATTCATCAGGTTTTTTTTTGGATAGCTTGCCGTAATTTTTAAATGAATTTATTGAAAAATATACGTGTTTATCTTTCTCATAAGCATGATTATTTTTTAAAAGATTTTCGGTCATGTTAATCATTCCTTTAATGTGTTCAGTAGCTTTTGGTTCAAAACTTGGTTTTAAACAATTTAAATACTGACAATCATCGTGAAAACTTTTTGTAATTGATGATGTTAGTTCGTCTAAAGATATTTTTTTATTTTTTGAACTTTCAATAATTTTGTCATCTATGTCAGTTATATTTCTGACATATGTAATGTTATTTTTTCCAAAAATTTTAGACAAAACTCTATACAAAACATCAAACACAACTAAAGGTCTTGCGTTACCTATATGTGGAAAGTCATAAACTGTTGGGCCGCATACATACATTCCAATTTTTTTAGGATCTATCGGAATAAAGGTTTCTTTTTTTCCGCTTATAGTATTTGAAACGTTAATGTGATTATTCTTCATTAAATGTACATACCGGTATTGGATTCATTTTGTGTAAATTTTTTTTTCTTATCTCTAAATATTTTTTATAGTTTTGGTCATTTTTATCGATCATTGCCTTTTCCAGCTCCTCATAAGTCATGCCGAGTTGTTGTACATCATTTCTACCATCATTCCATAGTCCGTCTGTTGGTTCTGAATTTATAATCTTCTGAGATACTCCAAGGTGTTTTCCGAGCTCCCACACCTGAGTTTTTGTACAATCAGCTATTGGAGAGATATCTACCCCACCATCGCCATATTTAGTATAGAAACCAACACCAAAGTCTTCTACTTTGTTACCGGTACCAACAACTAGTCCTGAATTAGCTGAAGCGACTTGATACAAAGTGGCCATTCTCAATCTTGCTCTTGAATTAGCATATCCATGCTCATTATTAAAATTATTTAAAACTTTAGAGAAAGAATCAAAAATTTTATCCATATCTATTATATGATGGTCTACATTGCTAAATTTTTCTTTTAACCACCTCGAATGAATTAAACTAAGATCGTGTTGAGATTTAATTTGTTTGATTGGCATTGTTAGCACAATTGTTTTTAGTCCAGTATTTGCACATAAAGTACTAACAACAGAAGAATCTATTCCTCCAGAAATTCCTATAACTAAAGATTTTGGATTAAACGAAGATTGATCACAATAATCTTTGATCCATTTTGTAATAATTTCTGCTCTTTTTTTTACTTCCATAATTAATACCTACCTCTCTTTTAAGGTTAGGTCTTAATAATTACAATAATTATTAAGACGCTGCTTGAATAATTTTATTTGAAATTTTTGAATTTTTCTTAATTTCTTCTGAAATTAAGAAAGCTAGCTCTAAAGCCTGATCAGCATTTAGTCTTGGGTCGCAATGAGTTCTGTATCTGTTAGATAAATCCTTCTCAGATATTTTCTGAGCTCCACCAGTACATTCTGTCACGTCTTGGCCTGTCATTTCTATATGCAAACCTCCAGCATAACTTCCTTCGGCCTGACTAACGGCAAAAAAGTTTTTAACTTCATTGACAACGCTATCAAAAGTTCTTGTTTTAAAGCCAGTAGCTGCCTTGATTGTATTTCCATGCATTGGATCACATGACCACACTACTTTAAGACCCTCTTTTTTTACTGCCTTAATTAATTTTGGCAAAAACTTTTCAACATTATTAGCACCAAATCTCGAAATTAGTGTCATTCTACCTGGTTCATTTTCGGGATTTAGAACATTACAAAGCTTGATTAGCTCATCAGGTTTTAAAGTAGGTCCACATTTTAAACCTATGGGATTTTTTATTCCTCTACAAAATTCTACATGAGCGCCATCGGGTTGTCTTGTTCTATCACCTATCCAAACAAAATGTGCTGAAGTATCATGATATTCTCCAGTAGTTGAGTCTATTCTCGTCATTGCTTCTTCAAAAGGTAATAACAAAGCTTCGTGGGAAGTATAAATATTTACTGTTCTCAATCTTCTATTATTATCTGAATTTATACCGCATGCTTCCATAAAAGCTAATGCGTCACTTATTTTATCCTCTATCTCTTTGTACTTTCCTTTTGTTTTATCTTTAATAAATCCTAAATTCCATAAATGTACTTGTCTTAGATCTGCAAAGCCTCCTTGAGAAAAAGCTCTCAATAAATTTAATGTTGATGCCGATTGTGAGTAAGCTCTAAATAATCTTTTGGCATCGGGGGTTCTTGCTTTTTCTGTAAATTCTATTCCATTTATATTATCGCCCAAATAACTTGGTAATTCTTTTCCGTCTTTTTTTTCAGTTGTTGCACTTCTCGGTTTTGAAAATTGTCCAGCAATTCTTCCAACTTTAACTACGGGTACAGAAGCTGAAGCAGTTAAAACTAGAGACATTTGTAAAAGTACTTTAAAAGTATCTCTTATATTATCAGGATGAAATTCTGCAAAACTCTCAGCACAATCTCCACCTTGTAATAAAAATGCTTTTCCATCTACAACTTGAGCTAATGCTTTTTTTAACGAGCGAGATTCTCCTGCAAATACCAGCGGTGGATATTTATTGATTTTACTCAATACCAAATCAAGTTCTTTTTGATCATGATATTTCGGTATATGTTTTGCTGGATATTTTTTCCAACTATTTAATGTCCATTTTTTCATTTTAACCTGTGTTATATATATATTGGTCTTCGGAAATTTCCAAGATGCTTTTATTTGATGATTTATAAAAATATGAAAATTATAAGAAAAAGCACTGAAAAATTGCTAATAGACTCATTTGTAAGAGCGTTTAAAAAAAAAGCTAAAAAAAAAGAGGCCGAAAAAAAAAGGTTAAGTTTTGTTTTAACAGGCGGGCCTAGTCCTATAAAGCTTTATAGAGAGTTATCAAAAATTGAATTGAATTGGAAAAATATAGATTTTTTTTGGGGAGACGAAAGGTTTGTCTCAAAAAATTCAATTCACTCAAACTATAATATGGCGATGAAAGAATTTTTAAGATTCATTAAAATAAAAAAAAAACAAATATATTCTCTTAATACAATAAATATTTCACCAAAAAGCTCATCAAAAATGTATGAAAGAAAAATTAAAGAATATTTTAAAAGTAACAAAATGAAATTTGATATTTTTTTGCTTGGTATGGGTGATGACGGGCATATAGCGTCCATTTTTCCTAAAGATTTGCAGTCTACGTCTAAAGATGTAACAAGATTAGTTTCTAGAGATGATTTCAAAAGAATCACTATTAATATTAAAGTAATAAATAATTCTAGAGATATATATCTTTGGCTAAATACATTAAAAAAAACAAAGATTTATAATTCACTCAAAAATATTAAAAAAAGTAAAATCCCTGTAAATTATTTAAAAAAGAAAAATACAACAATTTTTTGTATAAAATAAGTTTTATTCCAAATATTTAAAAATTTTTTGACGAATAAATTCAGAAATTATTTCATGAGCTTTGTCATTTGCATGAGAATCTAATTTTGTTACCCATAAATCACTATCGTTGAAATTTTTTAAAGCTGAATGAGAATTTATAAACTCAATTTTATTAGTTAATGCAAAATCTTTTATTAACTTTGTTTCTTGCGTAAACTTATAGTTATTCAAATTTCTTAATTCGGGAATATTATGTATTATAAGCTTAATATCATTTTTCTCACAATAATTTTTAAGTTTTAAAATTTGATTAAAAGTATCATTTTTAATTTTTTCATCAGTATACGTTTCTGAATAAAACTTATCCCAATTTTTTTTATTTTAAATTTTATTAAAACCGTATTTAGATTATTTGATATGTAAGTATATAAATAAGAATATTTTTGAAAAATATTGGGTTTTTTAATTTCGACCTTTTCAAAATCATTTATGAAAAAGTTTAAAATAATTATTTTATAATTATATTTTTCAACAAAGTTTTCAAAGAAATTTTCTATTTGCATAATTGTGTTGGTGTTCCCAATTCCAGCATTTATAACTTCATAATTCGATATCTTATCATTCAAGGCATTTGGAAATGGATTGTTTGCTCCCCAGCCTAATGTCATCGAGTCCCCGAGCATAAGGATTTTTTTTGAATCAAATTTTAAATTCATATTATTTCTAAAACCATCAGAATTTAAATTTATTACCGTTCCCATAAACTTACCTTTTGCATTCTTTTTATGTTCAATTCCAATAGATTTATTTTCAGAAATAATTTTTAATTTATTAGCATATTTCATCATCTCAATTTCATAATTAAAACCATTATCAATAAAAATTCTTACAAAAAACTCTAACGAAATTAAGGAAATCAATATTGATAAGAAAAAAGTTAAGTATTTCATCTTAAATCTTGTTCGATATAATCTGCTACAATTTGATGACCATATCCTGTTAAATGACTAGGATCTTGACTAAGAAAAATTTTATTTTTTTTATCGTTTTCACAAAAAATATTTTTAATTAAAAAAAATTTAAATTTTCGTTCTGATAATTCTCTTTTTATTATTTTTTCAGACAAATCTTCTGATTTACAATTATTTTTTTTAATTTGATAGCTATATGGAATGATTAGGAAAGTAATTTTATTATTTAGGTCATCATTATAATTTTTGATCATATCTAATTTTTTTTTTAACAAATTTATATTTTGTGGATTTTTATAGGTTTCATTAGCGTGCACATAATATCCTTGCTCAGCGTTAAAAATAAATCCTTTTATCCATACATACATTACAGATTTGGACCTAATAAAAGCATTTAATTTAAGAAAAAATTGATTGTTCTTAAATTTGTTTAGTAAAGATTCATCAACTTTTTTTAAATTTTCTTCAGCTTGTACAATTTCTTGAAAAAGAATATCGTCTAAAGAAAAGTTTATATATATTTTTTTTAAATTTTCTTTTGGAATTTTGTTTTTTAAAATATAATAGTTATTCTCTAAATTACTTCCGATTACACTTGCATTAAAAATATTAAAATTTTTTAATCTTTTGCCTAAAATTCCTGAAAAAGTGTCAGATTGATCTACTCCACTTCCAAAAGTGACACTTCCACCTACAAAATAAATATTTTCATTATCATAATTTTGTAATTTTTCTTTTTTATTTATTCTAAAACCGTTTGTATCGGTAAAAATTTTTTTACCAAAAACTTTTCCATCTTTAATATTAGAGTAATTAAATCTTGGTTTTGAAGATTGTTCATTAATAATTCCTTTTGATAAACCTTGTGGTGTTATATCAAAAAAAAACCTTAATAAGATTTCAAATGTAAAAATTATTAAAAAGAGAATTAAAGTATTGTAAAAAACAATTTTTTTCAAATTTTATTCCACTGTAACTGACTTTGCTAAATTTCTAGGTTTATCAATATCACATTTTTTAAATAATGCCACATGATAAGAAAGAAGCTGAAGTGGGATGGTAAATAAAAAAGGAGTTAATGTTGGATCTGATAAAGGCAAATCGATTTGAAATCTTATATTTTCACTTACTACGTGGCTGCCAGAATTTGTTAAAAGTAAAACCTTTCCACCTCTTGCTATTACTTCTTGCATATTTGATAAAGTTTTTTCAAAATATTTATCTTTTGGAGCTATCACCACAACAGGCAATCCATCTTCGATTAAAGCTAAAGGTCCGTGCTTCATTTCACCTGCGGGGTAGCCTTCGGCGTGCAAGTATGAAAGCTCTTTTAGTTTTAAAGCACCTTCTAATGCAATTGGGTAAGATAAACCTCTTCCTAAAAACATCGATCCTTTTGATTTATAAATATCTTTTGCGATTAATTGGATTTTTTCTTCTTGCTTAAGACTATCTGAAATTAGATCTGGTATTTTTTTTAATTCATTGATTTTTCTTTTATATTCTTTGGTTTCAATGTCTTTCCTTATCTCTGAAATTTTAAGGGAAAGTAGATATAGTACAAGCATTTGTCCTAAGAAAGCCTTTGTTGATGCAACTCCTATTTCTGGTCCAGCGTGAATTGGCATAACGCAATCTGAATGCCTAGCAATTGAGCTTTCAACAACATTTACTATTGAACATGTTTTAACATTTTCTTTTTTACAAAGATCTAATGCAGCGAAAGTATCTGCTGTTTCTCCGGATTGAGATATAAATATATATAAGTTTTCCCTATTGAACCTAACTCTGCGATATCTAAATTCAGAGGCAATATCTGTTTCAACATTTAAGGATGTAAATTCTTCTAACCAATATTTTGCAACTAAACAGGAATGGTACGCAGTTCCACATCCAATAAGTACTATTTTATTTATTTTTTTAGGATCAATAGGAAGATTATAAAAATTTATTTCTTCTCTAATTTTATCTATATATTCCTTTAAACAGGTTTTAGCAGTGGTAGGTTGTTCAAAAATTTCTTTTATCATAAAATTTTTAAAATTACCTTTGCTAACAGAAGATTTGTCCTCGGAAAGTGTAAAAATTTCTTTATTTATTTTTTCTTTTTTTGAATTATAAAATTTTATCTCATCTTTAGATAAGATACATAAATCTCCATCATCAAGATATGAGATTTTATTTGTCATAGATTTTAAAGCATAAGAGTCTGATCCTAAATAATTTTCATTATTAGAGTAACCTACTGCAAGAGGACTTCCTCTTCTGGCACCAATCACATAGTCTTGCTGATTTTTAAATATAATTCCTAAAGCAAAACTGCCTTTTAATAAGCTTAATGTTTCGAATACTGCCTTTAATGGTTCTAGATTTTTAAGTTTTTCTGTAAGCAAAACTGTTATAACTTCAGTATCGGTTTGGGATTTAAATTTTTTTCCTTCTTTCTCTAATAGTTTTTTCAATTCATTTGAATTTTCAATTATACCATTATGTACTACTGATACTATCTCGCTTGAATGTGGGTGAGCATTAACCTCGTTTGGAACGCCGTGTGTTGCCCATCTTACATGTCCTATACCTAAATTACCTTCGCTTGGATTTTGAAATAAAATCTTCTCTAATTTCTCTACTCTTCCTGGGCATTTCTTTTCATCAATTGTACCGTTTGAAATTGTAGCCAACCCCGCTGAATCATATCCTCTATATTCTAATTTTTTTAATGCATTAATAATGTTCATTGAGACAGACTTATTGCTAGCTATTCCTATAATTCCACACATTATTTTTTTTTCCTATAGTTTGCTACTTCTTGTTGTTCAGATCTTTCAATGGCTAATGATTTTTCTTTTACATTTTTAGTAATTACCGATCCAGCTCCAACAACTGATTTTTTATGAATTTTCACAGGAGCAACCAAATAGGAATTTGAACCAATAAAAACATCGTCAGAGATTACTGTTTTGTTTTTTTTAACTCCATCATAATTACATGTAATTGTTCCAGCACCTATATTAGAATTTTTTCCAATTTGAGTATCGCCAATATAAGACAGATGATTTACTTTTGAGTTAGATTTAATTTTAGACTTTTTTGTCTCAACAAAATTTCCAATTTTAACTCCAGGCATTAAATGAGTTCCTGTTCTTATCCTTGCATAAGGTCCTATCGTAACTTTTTTTTCTATTTTTGCTCCCTCTATATGACTAAAAGATAAAATTTCAACGTCGTTACCAATTTTTACTTTTTTACCAATAACAACGTAGGGATTGATTTTTACATTTTTTCCAAATTTAGTATCACTTGATAAAAATATAGTTTCCGGGGCAATTAAATTTACACCAAGCTTAATTGCCTTTCTTCGTAAATTTTCTTGATTTACCTTATAGGCTTTAATTTTTTTAAATTTTGAATTTGTGTTCATTAAAAATTGTCTTTACATTAGAATTAAGATGGTAATAAGTCACAAAATGTTTCTTTTTAATACTTAATAAAATGACTCAAAAATTAACAATTCTATTCGATTTAGACGGAACATTGGTTGATACCGCTCCTGATCTTATGGGTGCACATAATCATGTTATGAAAAAATTTGGTTTTCATAAAAAAAATCTTGGTGATATTAAGCACCTTGCTGGACGTGGTGCATGGATTATGATGCAAAGATCCTTCAAAGAAGAAATAACTGATGAAAAAGAAAAAAAAGCAATGGTAAAAGAATTTATAGATCATTATGCCAAAAATATTGATAAGGGCAGCAAACCAATTAAAGGGGTTGTTGATTTTTTAAAATTAGCTCAATCTAAAAATATACCAATGGCTGTTTGCACAAATAAACATGAAAGACTTGCAATTGATTTGCTCAAAAAAATTAACCTTGCAGAATATTTTCAATACATTGCAGGTTGCGATACGTTTGATTTTAATAAACCTGATCCTAGACATCTTACTAATGTTGTTGAAATAATCGGAGGTGATATAAATAAAACTATAATGGTTGGGGATAGTGAGGTGGACTCACAATCAGCTTACAACGCTAAAATCCCATTTGTATTAGTTGAGGATGGCTATACAGAGAAAAAAAAGGATCAAATACCTCATGATATTTCTGTTAAGAATTTTATAAATTTTGAAAAAATTATTGAAAAATATTTATGATCGATTTTCAGCTTTTTTCTGCACTTGTTACTTATTATTTTATAATGTTTGCAACTCCAGGGCCTAATAATGCAATGTTAACTGCTTCAGGACTTAAATTCGGTTTTGTTAAAACTCTTCCACACTTAGTAGGAATTCCTCTTGGTCATATTTTTCAAATTGGGTTAGTTTGTTATGGTTTGGGAAATCTATTCTTAGTTTTTCCTGAATTGCAATTTTATATGAAGATTTTATGTTTTATCTATTTGTTATATCTAGGTTGGAAAATAATTGGATCTTTTAATTTAGTTGAAAAAGATACTGGTGGAAGACCCTTGAAATTTTATGAGGCATCTCTTTTCCAATTTATCAATCCGAAAGCATGGACTGTAGCGATTACTGTTGCTTCTGGGTTTTTCCCCGCAGATGAAAATTTTATTATTGCAACCATGTTCTTAGTAATCACTGCTGCCGTTGTTTGTTTTCCCTCAATTTGTATTTGGGCTATTTTTGGAAATAGCTTAAGAATCTTTATTAAAAATACTAAAGCCAAAAAAATTACAGAGTATATTTTGGCAATTTTGTTAGTTTTAACTGCATTAGTTGTGTTATTAAAATAGTCTTTGATTTTATATTTCTTGTTTAATATAAAAAGTTTATGCATTTTACTAAAAAAAATGTCATGGAAAAAAGAATAGATTTTGCAAACAATCTTAAAGAAAAAAAATTGCTTAGATTTCCTGGTGCCTATAATCCTTTGTGCGCAAAATTAATTGCAGAAATTGGTTTTGATGGAGTTTATATTTCTGGAGGTGTAATGTCGAATGACCTTGGGATTCCAGATATAGGTCTAACATCACTTAAACATGTCAGTTACAGAGCAAGTCAAATAGCAAAAGTTACTGATTTGCCCTCGATAGTTGATGCTGATACTGGTTTTAGTGATTGTAAAAAAACAATAGAAACTTTTGAAAACATGGGTCTTGTAGGATGTCATTTGGAGGATCAAATATCTGAGAAAAGATGTGGTCATTTAGAAAACAAAGAGCTTATCTCAACAAGCGAAATGGTAAAAAAAATAAAAGACTCTATTTCAGCAAGAAAAGATGAAAATTTTTCTATTATTGTTAGAACAGATGCAAATCTTGTAGAAGGTCTTAAAAAAACTATCGAGAGAATAAAAGCATACGAGGCTGCTGGCGCAGACATAATATTCCCTGAGTCTATGAAAGACGAAAAAGAATTTGAAAATGTTAGAAAAAACTCTAAGGTTTATTTGTTGGCAAATATGACAGAATTCGGGAAATCAAAATTACTATCTACTAAAGAGCTAGAAAACTTGGGCTATAATATTGTTATTTACCCTGTTACTACACAAAGATTGGCAATGAAAAGTGTGGAAGACGGCTTAAGATCAATTTTTAAAGATGGACATCAAAATAACATTATAGATAAAATGCAAACTCGAAAGAGGCTTTATGAACTTGTGGAATATGAAAAATATAATACTCCGGATAAAAAAATTACTGACTTTAAAACTGATGGACATGAATAATTATGACTGAGGATATCAAAAAAGGTTTAATGGGTATAGTTGTAGACGAGACTACAATTTCACAAGTTATGCCAGAAATAAATTCTCTAACTTATAGAGGTTATAAAGTTCAAGATCTTTGTCAAAAATGCAGTTTTGAGGAAGTAGCCTACCTTGTATTGAATGGGGAACTTCCAAAATCAAAAGAACTAAAAAAATTTATTAATGAAGAAAGAAATAATCGTAAACTTTCTAAACAAATTCTAAACGATATTAAAAATATGCCAAAAAAAGCCCATCCTATGGATGCAATAAGAACTGCAGTTAGTTTAATGGGGCTAGAGGATATAGATGTAAGAGATAATTCCCCAAAAGCAAACATGAAAAAGGCTATGAGAATTTTTGCTCAAACCCCTACTGCTGTTGCTGCTTATTTCAGGGCAAGAAAGGGGAAAAAATCCATACCACCAAACAAAAAGCTGTCTTATTCAGAAAACTTTTTTAACATGATGTTTGGTAAAGTTCCTAACAAGGAAATTGTAAAAGCATTTGATATTTCCATGATTCTTTATGCCGAACACAGTTTTAATGTTTCAACTTTTACAGCAAGAACAATTACAAGTAGTCTTTCTGATATGCATGGAGCAATAACAGGTGCTATAGCAAGTTTGAAAGGGCCATTGCACGGAGGAGCTAATGAGGCAGTAATGTACATGTTTAAAGATATTAAAAAACCTCAAAGAGCTAAATCATGGATAAATAATGCTCTTGATAAGAAAAAAGTTGTTATGGGCTTCGGTCATAGAGTTTACAGAAGTGGTGACTCAAGGGTTCCGACTATGAAAAAATATTTTTTAAAAGTTGCCGAAATAAAAAAGAATACTAATTTTCCTAAAATATATGAGATATTGGAGCAAGTAATGCTTGAAAGGAAAAATATACATCCCAATGTAGACTATCCATGTGGCCCAACCTATCACTTAATGGGTATAGATACAGATTTTTTCACTCCAATATTTGTTATGGCAAGAATAACAGGCTGGGCAGCTCACATAATAGAACAGCATGCAGCTAATAAACTTATTAGACCTTTGTCTAAATACAAAGGTAGTGAGCATAGAGAAGTGTTGTCCCTTAATATTAGATGATTTTAAGAAAAAGCTTCAGCCCACGAACCTTTTGTTGAAGCTTTAGAATACTCAGTAGCTCTACCTTCAAAAAAGTTCATATGTTCTACAGCATTAAGCATTGTGTCTAACCAAGTAAGTGGGTTTGTTTCTATTTTGTAAATTGGTTTTAAACCTAATTGTATTAGTCTTCTGTCACCAATCCATCTTATATATTTTTTTACCTGATCAGCAGTTAAACCTTCGATTGGTCCCATTTGAAACGCTAAATCAATAAATGCGTCTTCATGTGCAATTATAGTTTTACAAGCATCATAAAGTTCTTTTTGTAACTTCTCGTTCCAAATTTCAGGATTTTCTTTAACAAAAGCTCTAAAAAGTCTGATCATAGAATTGCAATGAAGAGTTTCGTCTCTGACTGACCAAGTAACTATTTGGCCCATACCTTTCATTTTGTTGTGTCTAGGAAAATTTAGAAGAATTGCAAAACTTGCAAACAATTGAAGGCCTTCTGTAAATGCACTAAATACCGCAACTGTTTTTGCAATATCAGCTTTCGAATTAACATTAAAACCTTGCATGTAATCGTACTTATCTTTCATTTCTTTGTATTTCATAAAAGCAGAATATTCAGACTCTGGCATTCCAATGGTATCGAGCAAATGTGAATAAGCAGCAATATGGACTGTCTCCATAGCAGCAAAAGCTGTCATCATCATTAGAACTTCGGTAGGTTTAAAAACTGTAGTGTAATGCCTTAGATAACAGTTGTTAACCTCAACATCTGCTTGAGTAAAAAATCTAAAAATTTGAGTAAGTAAGTTTTTTTCACCTTGAGATAAGTTTTTTTGCCAGTCTCTAACATCGTCACCTAACGGTACTTCTTCCGGCAACCAGTGTATTCTTTGTTGTGTTAACCATGCATCATAGCACCAAGGATATCTAAATGGTTTGTATACTGGGTTTTCTACTAGTAAACCGCCTTTGAAAACTTCTTTATCTTTTTTTAATTTAATTACTGACATGATAAGCACTCCTCATATTTATTTTCATCATTAGTTGATTCTTTTTTGTTTGAATAAACATTCTTTGTCACATCTGTTGATGAACCTGCATTAATATTTTCTGCCCTTTGAATTGATTTAGATCTGCAATAATAAAGGCTTTTTAGACCTTTTTTCCAAGCTTGGAAGTGAAGTTGATGAAGATCTTTCTTATGTACATCCGCAGGAACAAAAACATTAATCGATTGAGCTTGAGAAATATGAGGTGTTCTATCAGCACCTAAGTCAACGACCCATCTTTGGTCAATTTCAAAAGCTGTTTTGAATGTTTCTTTTTCTTCATTACTTAAAAAATCTAAATGTGAAACTGATCCTTGGTTTGTTGTAATGCTTGACCAGATTTCATCATTATTTTTTTCATATTTATCTAAAACTTTTGCAAGATATTTATTTCTTACGTTATAGGAACCAGATAAAGTTTTGTGCGTATAGCTATTAGCTGCTATTGGCTCTATTCCAGGTGATGCTCCACCACAAATTATAGATATTGAAGCGGTTGGGGCTATTGCGGTTTTATTCGAAAATCTTTCTTTGACTCCAAATTCCTCCGCATCCGGGCATGCTCCTCTTTCCTCAGCAAGATCCTTTGAAGCTTGATCAACTTTTTCTTGGATATTTTTGAATATTTTCTTATTCCATACCTTGCTCATAACGGAGCCGAAAGGAATAGATTTTTGTTGAAAGTAAGAATGTAATCCCATTACACCAAGTCCAACACTTCTTTCTCTGGCGGCCGCATATTTGGCGTTAGCAAAACTTTCTGGTGCTTTATTAATAAAGTCCTCAAGAACATTATCTAAAAATCTCATAACATCCTCCACGAAATTTTTATCATCTTTCCACTCATCATATTTTTCAATATTTAAAGAGGATAAACAGCATACAGCGGTTCTCTCATTACCGTCCCTGTCTTTCCCGGTTGGTAGCGTAATTTCGCTACAAAGATTTGATGTCTTCACTGTTAGTCCTGCCAACTTATGATGCTGTGGAATTTGACGATTAACCGTGTCTATGTAAATAATATAAGGTTCACCAGTTTCAACTCTGGCAGTTAGCAACCTTATCCATAAATTTCTTGCTGAAATTGTTGTTTGAATAGATCCATCTTTAGGACTTCTAAGCGCCCATTGACTATTAGTTTCAACGGCTCTCATGAACGCATCTGAAACTAATACTCCATGGTGTAAGTTTAGAGAACGTCTATTTGTATCGCCACCAGTCGGTCTTCTCATTTCTATAAATTCTTCTATTTCAGGATGGTCTATTGGAAGATAGCAAGCGGCCGACCCTCTTCTTAAAGAACCTTGACTAATCGCAAGTGTTAAAGAATCCATCACTTTAATAAAAGGTATAATCCCTGAAGTTTTTCCTACTTTACCGATTTTTTCACCTATAGATCTTAAATTTCCCCAATAACTTCCAATGCCCCCACCTCTTGCTGCTAACCAGACATTCTCACTCCACAAGCCTAAAATTCCTTCTAAACTATCTCCTGCTTCATTTAAAAAACATGAAATTGGTAACCCTCTTTCAGTTCCTCCATTAGATAAAACCGGTGTTGCGGGCATAAACCAAAGATTGCTTATGTAGTTATAAAGTCTTTGTGCATGAAGATTATTATCGGCGTATGTGCTTGCTACTCTTGCAAATAAATCTTGGTAAGATTCGTTTTGACCCAAATATCTGTCGCTTAAAGTTGCTCTTCCAAAATCTGTCAGATTAGCATCTCTAGATCTGTCAATTTTAATTGTAATACCTTTATCGTTTTGAAAGAGTTCGGTAGTATGATTTAATGAAAATAGATCAGGTTTTTTATCATTTAAGTCTTTTAAATTATCACTCTCAATTTTATCTAAATTTGAGACAGCTTTTTTTATTGCCAAAGATACATTTTTATTCATAATTCCCTTATTTTAACTGACTTTTAGAGCAAAACAACTATATGTTGTGTTACAAATATATTAATATACTAAATAACATATATATCAAGAGAACATTACATGAACATAAATGTTTTTTCAAGTTTAAATTAATTCTGTTAAATCTAATGTTAATAAACCTGTACAAATAATGAAAATCAAACAGAGTGGTTTCAGAGAGTATGATGCGAGATGGCTATATCCAGATGATATAGATTTGGATGGAATCGAACAATTGGGTAAAGGTCTGGGCACGCAGGTCATAAATAAAACAAAAAAAACAAATCCAAAAATTATTGTTGGACATGACTACAGATCGTATAGTGAAGAGGTAAAAGTTGCTTTGAAAAAGGGTTTAACTTCTACAGGATGTAATGTTGAAGATATAGGTTTGTCCCTAACTCCAACGGTTTATTTTGCTCAATTTAAATTGAATTCTGATGCAATTGCAATGGTAACAGCTAGCCATAATGAAAATGGCTGGACCGGTGTCAAAATGGGGATTGAGAAAGGTTTAACCCATGCACCTGAAGAAATGAATGAATTAAAAGAAATAACTTTAAATAAAAAATTTATTACAGGAAAAGGAATTAGCAAAGATATAAAAAATTTTCAAAATATTTACATCGAGGATCTAATAAATAAAAATAAATTAAAAAGAAAAATAAAAACTGTCGTAGCTTGTGGTAATGGAACAGCAGGAGTATTTGCACCAAAGGTTTTAAAAGGTATAGGTTGTGAGGTAATTGAATTAGATTGTAAATTAGATTTTACATTTCCCAAATATAATCCAAACCCTGAAGATTTAAAAATGCTTCATGCTATTTCAGATTGTGTTAAGAAAAATAATGCTGATGTTGGTTTTGGTTTTGATGGTGATGGAGATAGAGTTGGTGTTGTTGATGATGAAGGAAATGAAATTTTTGCAGATAAAATTGGTCTAGTTATTGCAAGAAATCTTTCTAGTAAACATAAAAATTCTAAATTTATCGTAGATGTAAAATCTACCGGATTATATTTAAATGATAATATTCTTTTAAAAAATAGTTGTAAAACAATATACTGGAAGACAGGTCATTCACATATAAAAAGGAAAGTTAATAATGAAATAGCTTTAGCTGGATTTGAAAAAAGTGGTCACTTCTTTTTTAATAAACCAATTGGTTATGGTTATGATGATGGAATTAATTCTGCAATACAAATATGTCACTTATTGAATAATGAAAATAAAAAAATTAGCTCTATAATCAAAGATCTTCCTAAAACATTTCAGTCTCCTACTATGGCTCCTTTTTGTAAGGATGAGGAAAAATACAAAATTGTTAAAGATTTAGTAAGGAAAATTCAAGAAATGAAAAAAAATGATATTAAGATAGACAATCAGTTAATTAAAGAAATTTTAACAATCAATGGCGTTAGGTTTATTTTAGAGAACGGATCTTGGGGGCTAATAAGGGCTTCTTCGAACAAGCCGTCATTGGTTGTTGTTACAGAAAGTAACTCTTCAGATGATCAGAAAAAAAAATATTTAATTTTATAGATAATTTGCTTCAGAAGACCGGAAAAATCGGCAGTTACGATCAAAAAATTTAAATATTGAAGTATTCATATAAAAATCTGCTAGCTATTATTATTAAAAAAAACCCAAATAATTTTGCTATTATTTCTCTCTTCATTTTATGAACTGTGATGGCTCCAACTCTTGCCATTATTATTGTTATTGGTATAAATACTAAAAAAGCTGGTATATTGATAAAACCAGTGCTCAAAGGTAGATCGGTTTTAATTAATATCCCTGAGACTAAAAACCCCAAACATCCAAATATTGATATCAAAAATCCAATAGAAGCAGCACTTCCTATTGCTTTATTTATCGAATAACCTACAAATTTCAATATCGGTACATTCATAATCGCCCCCCCTATTCCCATTAGAGAAGATATAAAACCTACTATAAAACCAAGAGTTGTTCTTTGTAATAAATTAAATTTTAATTTTATTTTTGTTTTGTCTTTAAGAAAAATTAAATTTAGAGCCAGCAAATAAATTATTATACTAAAAAAAAGAACCAAAGATTTTGTATGCATAGATGCCGCAAAAAAAGTCCCAATAACAACACCTAAAACAACAAAAATTCCATAGGTTTTTACAATACCAAAATCCACTGCCTTGTGTTTATAATGAGTAAATACAGACATCATTGCAGTAGGAACAATTATTGCAAATGAAGTCCCGACAGCTAAATGCATGATAAAAGATTTATCTATTCCAGCAGCGCCAAAAATATAAAAAAGACAAGGAACAGTAATGATGCCACCACCAATTCCAAAAAAGCCTGCGAAAAAGCCTGCGAATATGGCGGTAACAGACATTATTAATAAGAAAAACAAAATTTGATTTGTTCCAAAAGTTTCGATCATGAAGTAATTTGATTAGCCTTTTCATTATTTTGAGCAATTGTCATTATATGTTTTACTTTTTGAAAATCAGAGTCTCTTGCCATCATATTATCACTTAAATATCTCTTCCATTTGTTTGCTCCATTTTGTCCATGATATAAACCGACGGTATGTCTCATAATTTGGTTAACTCTTGTTCCTTTTTTTACTTCTTCTTGGACATATTCAACTAATTTTTCTGCTACCTCTGATCTTGAAAGCACATTCCTATTATTAAAAATTTTATTTTCTATGTCTGCTAAAAAATACGGATTTTGATAAATAGCTCTACCTATCATAACTCCATCACAAATTTTCAAGTGTTCAGTAATCTGTTCGGAATTAGTGATTCCTCCGTTAATAATAATTTCTAAATTTTTATTTTTGTTTTTAATTTCATAAACTAATGGATAATTTAATTTTGGTATTTTTAAATTTTCTTTTGGAGTTAGTCCTTTTAAAATTGCTTTCCTGGCATGTAGAATTACTGTTTTGCATCCAGCACTACGAATTTTATTCACAAAAGAATTCAGATATTCAAAATTTTCAATATTATCAAATCCTATCCTTGTTTTTGCAGTTATAGGAATTTTGCATGAATTAATCATGTGATTTATACAGTCAGCAACAAGATCTGGTTCTTTGATTAGACATGCTCCAAATTTATTTTTTTGAACTTTTTTACTTGGACAGCCAAGATTAATGTTTACTTCATCATACCCTATATCTTCTGCGATTTTGCATACCTCTGACAACTCATCTTTATTTGAACCACCAACCTGTAGTGCAAGAGGTTTTTCGAATTCATTAAATCCTAAAATTTTTTTTCGATCGCCGTGAATGGCAGTTTTTGTAGCAACCATTTCTGTATAAAGCATAACATTTTTACTTAGCAATCGTAAAAAATATCTTTCATGTCGATCCGTACAATCCATCATAGGAGCAACACTAACTTTTCGATTAATTTTCAATTATTTTTTTTCTACTTCTACTTCTTCGGTTAACTCAAGAGGATTGCTATCTTTTTCAACTTCTTCGTCTTCATTTTTATTATTTGAAGGATTTGTCTGAACAGGAACTTTTCTCATTCTTTTTGAGGGTAATATGGCAACTCCAGTTTTAGAAACTTCTCCTTTATATTGCCTTTCAAAATCATCGCCTGAAATTTCTTCTGTTTCTTCTTCTTCTAAATTTTCATCAGGTTCTTTTCTTAATCTTAAAACAGTACTTTTTCTAAGTTCCTCAACATCTAATTTACCATTCCCTATTTCTCTAAGTGCAATCACTGTTTTTTTATCATTGTCTTCTTCAACAAGCATTTCAGAGCCAGAATTTAATTGTGAAGTTCTTTCTTTGGCTAAAAGGACTAAATCATACTGATTTCCTACTTTTTCTAGACAATCTTCTACTGTGATACGAGCCATAAAGATCAGCAATAATTAATGAAAAGCTATCGTAAAATCAAGTTTTTTTTTTTAAAATTATTGGTTCAACACTGCTTTTTATGGCTAATAAAGCTAAGAAGGCAATGCTTATATAAACAATGCTAACAATTGCTATGAACTCAATGGTAAAACCATTATCTATAAGAATTCCAAATATTGCAGTTCCAAAAGCAGTGGAGAAGACCATGAATGCAGTTGTCAAAGCCTTTATACTTCCCAGGTGCCTTACCCCATAAATTTCTGCCCATGTAGAAGATCCTAATACATTTGCTAAACCATTAGAAATACCCATGAGACCAAAAAATAAATAAGCGGAATATTTTAAATCAAATAAACTTAAAATTATCAGACCAATTAATAAAGGTATGTTCATGAAAGGTATTAATTTTCGACTAGTAAATTTATCAACTAAAAATCCTGATGAAACTAATGTTAAAATTGATGTTGCAGAGTAAACCATAAATGATTGTGGAATAATATAAGAACTCCAAAGTTTTGAATCTGATATAAAAGATTGGTAAATAAAAACTCCAGTAACAATCCAGGGCATTGCTAACATATTCAGTGAAATTATATAAAATTTAAAATCTTTTAAAACTTCTGATCTTCTCCAACTTTTAATTTTTTCAAAATTTAATTTATTTTGGTCAATTGCTGCGCCCTCTCTAGACTCAATAGTGATGTTTTTTATAGTGTAAAAGACTACTATCGGTAAAATAATGAGTATTATAAAAGATATAAAATGCCAGATTGTTCTCCATGTAAAGATATTTAGAAGAAAAACAATTAAAATTGGTAAAATAAATTCAGCTGAAGAAAGACCAAACCAAATACCGCTTAAAGCACGACCTCTTCTTTTATTAAAATATCTAGATATTGTTGTTGATGATGTATGGGACATCAAACCTTGGCCAGAAAATCTCATTAAAAAAATTGCAATAATCAGCAAGTAAATATTATTTATAAATGAAAAAAATATTGATGAAAAAAATAGAATACCAATTACAATTAACGAATATTTATAAAGATTTATATCATCTATTTTTTTTCCAAACCAAATTAAAACTAAGCTCGAACATATAGTGGCTCCAGCATAAATTGTGCCAAATTGTCCATGAGTAATATTTAATTCGCCTCGTATACTGGGGTTAAACAATCCCAAAAAAAAACTCTGTCCAAAGGATGAAAAAAATGTAAATATAAAACCAAATAATAAAACTTTTTTATTTAAACTAAGGTTTTTCATTTATGAAGAAAGTCTCTTTCATTGGTTTGGGTGTAATGGGTTTTCCCATGGCTGGTTATATATCAAAAGCAGGTCATGATGTAACTGTTTATAATCGAACAAAAACGAAGGCAGAAAAGTGGACTGATGAATACAAGGGTAAAATAGCTGATACCCCAATGGAAGCTGCAAAAGATAGTGATTTTATTTTTACTTGCGTTGGAAATGACAATGATCTTAGAGAGGTTACATTAGGAGAAAAGGGTTTGTTTAAGTCTGCAAAAAAAAACTCTATTTACATCGATAACACCACAGCCTCGGCAAATATAGCAAGAGAGCTTTATAAACAAGCCAAAACAAAAGGATTTGATTTTTTAGATGCTCCAATTTCTGGAGGACAGGCTGGAGCAGAAGGTGGAACACTGACTGTGATGGTTGGGGGTGACGAAGGGCCATATAAAAAAGCCGAACCAATAATTAATTGTTATAGCAAGAAAATAAAATTACTTGGGCCATCAGGAAGTGGTCAATTAACAAAAATGGTAAATCAAATTTGTATCGCCGGTGTTGTTCAGGGCCTATCTGAAGCTATTAACTTTGGAATGAACGCTGGATTAAATATGATGGATGTTATTGAGGTAATATCAAAAGGAGCTGCACAATCGTGGCAAATGGAAAATAGACATAAAACTATGATTGAAGATAAATTTGATTATGGTTTTGCAGTTGATTGGATGAGAAAAGATTTAAAAATTGCTATGGATGAAGCAAAAAAAAATAATTCGCCATTGCCTATAACAAAAATAATTGATGAATATTACGCTGAAGTTCAAAAAATTGGTGGACAAAGATGGGATACTTCAAGCCTAATAAAAAGATTTAGAAAATAAATTGTGTCTGAAATAGTAAGTTATTACGAAAATCCAAATGAGATAGAAAAAAAAATTTGGCAACTTTTGACCGATGCGGTTAAAGATAGATCCTCCGAATTTAGAACTCCAGTTTTTATTTGTGGTGATGAAAAAGATCTTGATGGAAGAGTAGTAGTTTTAAGAAAAGCAGATCAACAAGATAATTTTATTCAATATCATAGTGATATTAGGTCATCTAAAATTAAAAAAATAAAAAAGAATCCAAGCTGCTCGATATTGTTTTATGGTAAAGAAGAGAAAATCCAGCTGAGAGTAAAAACAAATTGCGAAATAAATTATGATAATGATATAACTAAAGAATCTTGGATAAAAACAGGCCATATCAGTAGAAAATGCTATTTAGTTTCTAATGGCCCAGGAACAGTGTCGGATAAACCAACTTCAGGTTTAGACAATAAATTTGATAATTTTGATTTTACTAAAGAGGAAAGTGAGGCGGGTTATAAAAATTTTTGTGTAATTAAATGCAGAATTAAAAGTATTGAATGGCTATATCTTGCTGCAAAAGGACATCGCAGATTACTTATCAATTTTGAAGCAGAAAAAAAATTTAATTGGCTGATCCCTTAAGAATTATTTTTTGTATTTTTTAAAATTATCTACGTAGTGTCTTGCATTTTCTTCTATAAGCTTAATTTCTTCATCTGTAACTTTTCTCATTACTCTACCAGGACTTCCAACAACTAACGACCTTTCAGGAATTATTTTATTTTCGGTGATTAAAGTATTTGCACCTATAATTGAATGTCTGCCAATTTTAGCTTTATTCAAAATTGTACTTCCAATCCCTATCAAACAATCATCTTCTATTATACACCCATGAAGCATAACCAAATGTCCTACGGTTACATTCTTGCCTACTATAGCCGGACAACCTGGGTCAGTGTGTATTACGCTTCCGTCTTGAATATTTGACCCCTCACCTATTGTAATTGGCTCCACATCTCCTCTTAGAGTTGCATTGAACCAGATGTTAGCATTTTTTTTTAAAGTAACATTGCCTATTAAAACTGAGTTAGGGGCAAACCAACTATCCTTGTCTAACTTTGGACTTATATTGTTGAAATCATAAATCATTATTATAATTATAATATATTATGGTTCTAACAAAAACTCCAATTTGTAATTTCGGTGAGAAGCCTCATTCTTTTAACCTAAAGGCGGTTGATAACAATTTCTATAAACTTGAAGATTGTATTGGAAAAAATGGTACTTTGATTATGTTTATCTGTAATCATTGTCCTTACGTTAAAGCAGTTATTAAGGATATAGTAAATGATGCCAGTTCTCTAAAAAGCCAGGGAGTTGAAACAGTTGCAATTATGTCAAATGATACGAAAAACTACCCAGATGACTCCTTTGACAAAATGGTAGAATTCTCAAAAGTAAATAAATTTAATTTTCCTTATCTAATTGATGAAACACAAGAAATTGCAAAAAAGTACGGTGCAGTATGTACTCCAGATTTTTTTGGTTATAATAATAAACTTGAACTTCAATACAGAGGGAGAATAAGAGAATTAAAAGATTTAAAACCTATTAGTGCAAATAGTAGTGATTTGCTGGTTGCTATGAAAATGATTGTAAACACAGGTAAAGGTCCTAAAGAGCAAATTCCTAGTATGGGATGTAATATTAAGTGGTTTAAATAATGTTTATTATCTCAACAAGAAATTTTCCGCCAGAAGTTGGTGGAATGCAAAATTTAATGGGTGGATTATCAAATGCACTTGTAAATCACGGACCGGTAAAGGTTTTTGCAGATAAAACTGATAATTTTGAAGTATACGACAAAAATTCTAAAGCTGAAGTAGAAAGATTCGGCGGCATAAAGTTGTTTAGAAAATATCGAAAAGCTAATCGAATTGTAGAATTTATAAAAGAAAATAAAAATATTAGATCTGCTTTTTTTGATCATTGGAAAAGTGTTGAAAAAGTAAATTCTCAAATTTTAGAAAATTTTCCAACTTTTTGTCTGATACATTCCAAAGAAATAAATCACTCAAAAGGATCATCTCTTAATAAAAGGGTCTTATCTTCAATAAAAAAAACGAGATATGTTATTGCAAATTCTAATTTTACTAAAAATTTAGCTGTAACAATTGGAGTGCCAGAAAAAAAAATTCATATAATTCATCCAGGTTGTGATGAACCATTAACAATAGATAGTATCAATCAATCTCAATCAGATAAAATATATGATAATTCGTTTCCAAAGATTTTAACAGTTGCTAGATTGGATAAAAGAAAAAACCACAAAAATATCTTAATGTGTATAAGGAACCTAAAAGAAAAATTTCCCAAAATAAAATATGTAAGTGTTGGAGATGGTGAAGAAAAAAAAGAACTTATTGCTCTTGCAAAACAATTGAAAATTGAAAATGAAGTTGTTTTTCTAAATAGAACTAATGAAAAGTTAAAAGCTGCTTTAATTAAAAATTCAAACTTATTTTTAATGCCATCAATTATTTATAAGAAATCTGTAGAGGGTTTTGGTATATCATTTGTTGAAGCAGCAAGTTATGGTGTTGGATCAATAGGGGGGAAAGATGGTGGTGAAAATGATGCTATAGTTGATGGTGAAACTGGAATTATTTGTGATGGTAATAACATTAACTCAATTTATGAAAGTATCATTAAATTTTTTGAAAATGAAAATTATAAAAATTTTGGTATAAATGCCTTAAATTTTTCAGAAAACTTCTCTTGGAACAAAACTGTAAAAAAGTATTTAAGTTTAATTTAATTCTTGCCTTACTTTTTCGTAGACATCAGAAACATTTAAATCTTTCAGGTCATTTACCTTAATTGGTTTAAAATTTTCGCTTTCAATACTTACTTTTTCAGGAGTTGTGTGACTTCCAAATAAAACTAATCCTTTTTTATTTAGATGAGCACATATGTGTGCTGGTCCAGTATCATTGGAAATAATATAACTTGCATTATCAATAAAACTTATTAACTCAGAAATATTTAATGCATTACCTTTGTTCAAAATTATATCTATTTTAAGATTTTTTGCTTCATCAATCTCATTTGGTCCAGGAGCAACTGCTATATTATATTTATTTCCATAATCTCTTTTTATTATTTTAATTAAATCTTTAAAATAAGGCCATTTTTTTTTAACTAACTTAGGTGAACAAAAAGGAAAGATTAAAATATATTTTCCATCGAAGTTTTGATTAATTATATTACTAATATTTTTAATAGACCATTTTAGATTTGGTTTTTTTGTAAATTTAATTTCTTTTATTCCTGCTCTTTCTAATTGATGTCCCATTCTTTCTAAAACTGGAAGATTAATTTCTTGTAATATTTTTTCTTTAGAAGAGAAAGATCTGCTATCAGACCAAAAAATATCTTTTTTAAAAAAAAATTTTTTATAAAATCTAGTTCTTGAAGAGTTCTGAAGATCAAAAACTTTCGTGAAATTAAACCTATCTATCATTTTTTTTAATTTATATAGGTAAAAAATATTCCATCTAGGTAATCTTTTATCAATTAAAACTCCGTCTAAATATGGACAAGAGTACATAAAATCTGCATAAGGCGGTGTGGTTAATAATAATATTTTTTCAGTTGGAAAATTATTTTTAATATCATTAATTGCACCGTTTGCTTGTATAAGATCTCCTAAAGATCCATGCTTAATTATTAAGATATTAGACAACGTGACTATTTGTGAGATGATGAAGCAAAATTCCATCTACAATCAAAACTAGGAATAAATACTTCTGAAATTTCTGCATTTCCAAAATTAGTTTTTAGTAATTCAACCCAATTTCTAACTTGCTTAGGTTTTTTAGACATGCAACCAACTTGGGCTGTAATAACTCCTCCGGGCTTAAGAATTCTTTTTAAACCTTTCATGTTCTTTGCGGCTAAGTTTATACAAAAATCGTCATCGTTAAGATCCACAAAAATTTTATCGTATTTTTGATCTTTGACTTTTTTAATACTCTCGAAAGCATCGCCCCAATAAGTCATCACTTTGTTGTTTGCTTTTATATCACCGCAAACTTTTGGAAGATGTTTTTGACAAACTTTTACCACTTCAGGATCTAATTCGTACCAATCAACTAAATCAAAACCTTTTGATGAAAGTTCTCTGGCTACACCACCATCTCCGCCACCAATTATTGCTGCACTAGAATTATCTTTTGATAAGCTTAGGGATGAATTAACGAATTGACCGCTATATTTTTTTTCATCTTTTTCGGCCACTTGTAATTCGCTATCTATAAATAGAGCATTGCCAAACTCTTCTAATTTTAAAATTTCAATGTGCTGACCAGCTTTTGATACAAAATTTTCTAATGCATCGTCTACAATATAATATTTTTTGTGTCCTGGCGTACTATATATATCCTCATATATGCCTTTGTTGCTTCTATCAAAACTTCTAACTACTGCTCTTTTGTGTTTAATTTCAGTTTTTAAAACATCAAGAGCTGCTCTTGGTGAAATTTTTCCGCAAGTAAAAAAATCAAAACTAATTATACCTCTTTCTGGAAAAGTATGAAAACTCATATGACTTTCGGCTAGTAGAGCTAAACAAGTGTATCCTTGGGGTTTGAATACTTTTTCAGAAATATTCAATACTTCAATTTTAGCCTTTTTAGCAATTTTATATATGACCTTGTTGTAAAAATTAGGAGAGTACTCCTTTTTTACACCTAAAAAATCTATTGTTACGTGTTCACCAACTTTTTTCATAAAAAATTATCCTTTTTTATAATTTTTCATTTTTCCTAAGACAATTTTCATTTCTTTTTTTGATAAAATCTTAGGTATTCCGATTCTTAGTGCATTTATATATTGATGGCAAATATTTTCTATCTCTTGTGCGAGCTCAAAAGCACTGTCTAAATTTTCTCCAAAAGCTATCTGTCCGTGATTTGAAATTAAACATGCTGATCTATTCTTGAGTGCAGATAAAATATTTAAAGATAAATTTCTTGTACCAAAAGTAGCGTATTTTGCGCATTTTATGTCGTTTCCACCTGCTACTCCAACCATATAATGAAAAGCCGGAACGGATTTATTATGAGTAGATACCGCTGTAGCACACGTAGAATGTGCATGAACAATAGCTTTTGCATTTTTTTTATTCACATAAATATCTTGATGAAATCTCCATTCTGATGATGGCTTGCCCTTTTTTTTATCGAATCGACCATTGAGAGAAACAAAAACTATATCTTTTGGTTTTAAAGATGAATATTTAGCTCCAGAGGGAGTAATATAAAAACCGTTTACTTGTTTTTCCTTAGCTCTTACAGAAACGTTTCCCGATCTTATTGCAGATAAGTTAGTAATATTTAATTTTTTTGCGTATTTTATAACTTGAGCTCTTAATTTTTTCATTTAAATAGTGTTTTTAAACCTTCTTCTGAAGGTTCACAAATACCTTTTTCTGTTATTAACCCAGTTACATATTTAGCTGGGGTAACATCAAATGCTAAGTTCATAGCTTTGCTTTTTTTTTGGATAAATTAAAACTTTGGTTACTTTGTTATTTTCGTCTAAACCTTCTATGTGTGATAATTCTTGTGGATCTCTTTCTTCAATGGGAATATCTTTAAAATTTTTTAATTTCCAGTCAATTGTTGAACTTGGTAAAGCAACATAAAAAGGAACTTTGTTATCATGGGCAGCTAAAGCTTTCAAATATGTTCCGATTTTATTTGCAACATCTCCCGTTGAAAGAGTTCTGTCGGTCCCGGTTATACATAGATCTACTTCACCTCTTTGCATTAAAATACCTCCTGTATTATCAGCAATTATAGTATTTGATATCCCTTCCTCATTTAATTCGTATGATGTTAAATTAGCTCCCTGATTTCTGGGTCTAGTTTCATCAACCCAAACATGGACTTTAATACCTTTTTTATGAGCATGATAAATAGGAGAAGTGGCTGTTCCCCAATCAATCGTTGCAAGCCATCCTGCATTACAGTGGGTTAAAATATTTACTGTATTTTTTTTCTTTTTGTAAATTTCCTCAATTATTTTGAGACCATTCAAACCAATGTTTTTACAAAAACTCACATCTTCCTCGCAAATTTCTTTAGCTTCATTGATTGCTACTTTCAAAATTTCATTGCTATTTACTTCTGATAACTTTTGCATCATTCTTTCTACTGCCCATTTTAAATTAATTGCAGTTGGTCTCGAATTTATTAAATCTTCACTGGCTTTTTTAAGAAACTTCTGATCATTTTTTTCAATTAAAGATAAGACTAATCCATACGCTGCTGTAGCACCTATTAATGGGGCGCCTCTCACCTCCATATTTTTGATTGCATTAATGGAATCTTTAATGGTTTTTAAATCTTTAATTATAAATTGATGTGGAAGTTTTGTTTGGTCAATTATTTTTACAATATTATTATCAAACCAAATTGTTCTGAATTCTTTACCATTTATATGCATTATTTTTTTAAAACTCTTCCAGCAATATACTCTAATTTTTTTATTGTTTTTTTTGTTCTTAGCTTTGGATCGGTAATAATAGCAGTATCTAAACAATTATTTGCTGGATCTTTATTAACTGAAAAATCCTTATAAGTCTTTATAACTTCTTTAACCATGTTTTGGGCATTATCGGCATTTTTCCGCAAAGTTTTAATTACCATCGAAACATCAACTTCGTCATGTTCAGAATGCCAACAATCATAATCGGTAACCATAGCAACTGTGCAATATCTTATTTCAGCTTCTCTAGCTAATTTAGCTTCTGGCATATTTGTCATACCAATTACATCTGCTTTCCATGATCTATATAAATTTGATTCAGCTAAAGTTGAAAACTGTGGGCCTTCCATTACAACGTAGATCCCGCCCGTTTGATAATTAATATTTAATTTTTTCAAGGCAGCCTCGCAGCATTCCCCGAGACCTTTACTTGTAGGTTTAGCCATTGAAACATGCGCAACTATTTCTTGATCAAAGAAGGTTTTTTCTCTGGAAAAAGTTCTGTCAATAAATTGGTCGATTATCACGAAAGTACCTGGGCTTAAATTTTCTTTTAAAGAGCCGACTGCAGAAACGGAAATAATATCTGTGACATTTTGTTGTTTCATTGCATCAATGTTTGCTCTAAAGTTTATTTTAGTTGGGCTAATTTTATGACCCCTAGAATGTCTAGGCAAAAAGCATATATCAACGCCTTCGAATTTTGCAGACATAATATCATCAGAAGGTTGTCCCCAGGATGTTTTGACTTTTTTCCACTTTGGATTTTCAAAACCCTCCATTTTATACAGGCCGCTTCCACCAATTATCCCAAGCTTTCTATTTTTCATGATTTAATTATTAATCTTTTTTTGTTAGATAATGAAGTGAAATATGGATTTAAAAAAATATATAAGATCTATTCCAGATTACCCAAAAAAAGGCATTTTATTTAGAGATATTACTACTTTGATAAAAAACCCTGAGGCTTTTAATTTCACTATTGATAAGATTGTTGATATATCCAAAAAAGTTAAATTCGATAAAATTTCTGCTATTGAATCAAGAGGATTCGTTTTTGCTTCAGCTGTGTCCTATAAGTTAAAAAAACCATTAATTATGATGAGAAAAAAAAATAAACTTCCAGCAGAAAGATATTCAGTTGATTTTGAATTAGAATATGGAAAAGCAACTATAGAAATACATAAAGATTCTATAAATAAAAATGATAACGTTTTAATTATAGATGACTTAATAGCAACTGGAGGGACGGCTGAAGCTGGTGCTAAATTAGTAGAAATACCTGAAGGCAAAGTAGCAGGTTTTGTTTTTATAATCGATTTATTTGACCTTGGCGGTAATCAAAAACTTAAAGATAAATCTTATTTCACCGAGAGCTTAATTAAGTTCCCAGGTCACTAAATCTATATTTCTTTGTTTTTCCACGTTTCGGGTGTAAGGTCATTGGTAATTTCCAATTCAATATTATAATCGAAAGGTCTAACACCTCTTGTTTTTATATATTCGTAAGTTTTTTTAATACCTTCATCAAGACTAGTTTTGGTTTTGTAATCTAAAAATTTTCTAGCTTTGTCTGAAGAACATAAAGCATGTTTAACTTCTCTTGGTCGATCCTTTTTATAAATCGGTTTTAAATTTACACCTGTAAGGTTTGTGCAAATCTCAGCAACATTGTTTATTGTAACAAATTCTTCATCTGGCCCAATGTTTATAGTTTGTTTATTCAAATTTTTTTGGTCAAGCATTGGGATCATACAACTTAAACAATCGTCTATGTAAGAAAAACATCTTTTTTGATTGCCGTCTCCATAAATGATTGGTGCTTTACCTTGCATCATTCTATTTAACATAATTGATATTACATTTCTAAATGGATCGTCATACTTTTGTCTTGGACCAATAATATTATGGGGTACTGCGATCACCCACTCGATATTATTCAGTTCACAAAGATTTGCTAACACCTCCTCGGCGGCTACTTTGGAAATTGCATAAGGATCCACTGGCCTGGGTTTCATTTCTTCCGTGAAAGGTGTTTGTTGATCTCCATATCTTGCCATAGATGAACAAAAGATAATTCTTTTTACTTTCTCATTTACTGCAGCAGTAAATATTGAAATAGATGCTAAATAATTATTTTTTGTTATTTCGTATGGAGAAAATACTGAAAGACCTTCGTGAGCTGTAGCTGCGCAGTGATAAACAACATCAACACCTTTCATAATTTCTTTAATTTTCTTCAAATTACAACAATCTACTTCGTGAAATTCAATATTTTTTGGAACATTATCTCGATAACCCCCTATCATATTATCGATGCCGACAACTGAATAATTCATTTTTGCTAGTCTTTCAGCCAGGTGTGATCCTAGAAATCCGGCAACGCCGGTAATTAAAATTTTTTGGGGTTTAGACATTTTAAAATTATTTTTGAAGTACTTGTATATATAAATTTATATTAATCAATCTAAATCTAAAAATTTCCTAAACTTATCAATATTTTGTGATATATAATTTGGGAGTTCATTAACCGAAAGCTGTTTTAATTTAAATTCTTTTCCATATTTGCTCTTTGTTGAGTCAACAAAATGGTTATGATCAATAACTCTTCTTTTTATTAAATCGGCTATTTTTTGAGGATCTTTACCAGACATTTTATATTCATCATGATGTTCTGCAATTAACTCTTTTTTATGAATTTCCTCAGGGCTAATAACTCTTGTAAAATGCCATCCACCATTTTTAATTATTTGAACATCCATGCGTTTATTTTTTTTAAAAAATGTATCTATTCTAAATAAAGGATACTTTTTTGGTTTGATTAATCTTAAAATCTCAAACTTAGGTAGATGCTTTTTTCTACATGCCCTGGTTCCATACCACAAAAGTTTATCGTAAAGTAAATTGAATTTATAATAAAATAATTTTTGTTCAAATATAGATATTTTTTCTTTTAAAAGATTTTCGTTTAATGTTTCTGGATTGGGTATTTCATCATTGTCGCTATATAAAATCAAATCGTTATCATCAGCAGACTCTAGCCCTTTCAATAAAAATTCTCTTTGATTTGCTATCCTTTTCATTGCATTGGGTCGCATTTGGTCAGAGGGCTCTTTAAAGTTTTTGTCGTAAATAATGTTTTTAGGTTCGGTATCATTTACCAAGTATATTATTTTACTTTTAAACTTAGAAAATTTTTTAATATTAAAATTTAATTTTTTTTCCTTACCACTATGTGTAAAAGTAGACTCACAAATAACAAATTTATCTACATATTTATCCAAGATATTCAATCTTGTTTCTAATATTAAGTTCTCATCGTAATAAAGAGTACAGTCAAATATTTTCATAAAATTAATATTTAAACATTTTCATTCAATTTTTATTCTTGGTCTATACCACGAGCTTTGCCCGAAAATTGCACTTATTATACCTCTAAGCCTATAAAAATATATTAATATTTTTTTTTTGTTTAATAATATTGAATATAAAAAAATTCGAAGAATACTTATAAAAAATTTTGGTAAAATTTTTACTAAAGAAATAAAATATCCATAGTATTTTTTTTGAAAATAAAATTGAGACCACATCCAATGCCAATTTCTTGAAAGTTCCATTTCAAAATTTATTGATTCATCATGTGATTTACCCCCTTCATGGAAAACCTTAATGTTTGGATCTAGATAAATTTTTTTTCCTGAATTTGTTAATCTTCTACAAAGATCTATTTCCTCTAAATAAATAAAGAAATTTTCATCAAAAAAACCTACCTCTTTGAAATGTGATAAATTGAGAAACATAGCGTGACCCTTAATACTTTTTACAACCTTAATTGTATTAGATTTAGAAATATTATTTTCTGAAGATGAATTAGTTACTGTCGGTCCTATCATTGCAAAATCAGGATTTTTTTTTGATGAATGAAAAAAATTTTCAAGTGTTGTTGAAGTTAATTTTGAGTCTGGATTTAGTATTAAAGCATATTTAGTTTTGGTATTTTTTAGACCTATATTGTTTGCTTTTGCATAGCCAACATTATCTCCAGTTAAAATACATTTAACATTATCAAAATCTTTTTCTATATTATTTTTGTATTGTTTGTTGTCAGAATTTTCAATATTTATAACTTTGCAATCTTTGTTTATATGTTTTAAACATTCTCTGATTGCTTTTTCGCTTCTAAAAGAGGTTATAACTATAGTTAAATCTTTAATTGACATTATTTAAACATAATTGATTTTATAATCTAATTATTTTAATAGTTAACTTAATAGATCATGCTCCGTTTGTAAAATAATATGAAAAAAATAATTGTAACAGGAGGATCGGGTTTTATAGGTAGTAACCTTATTCAGCTTCTATTAAAAAAAAAATACTTTGTAATTAATATAGATAAATCTAGTTATTCAGCAAACCCGTATAATGTAAGAGATTTTAAAAAGAATAAAAATTATTTATTTTTTAAAATTGATATAAATAAAAAAAATAAAATATTTGAAATTTTAAAAAAACATAAACCAATCGGGATTTTTAATTTAGCTGCAGAAACTCATGTCGATAGATCAATAGATAATTCCCAAAGTTTTATAAAAACAAATGTAATGGGTGTTCATAATTTATTAGAAGCAATTAGAAAATTAGAGAAGAAAACAAGAAATAAGTTAAAATTTTTACAAGTTTCTACGGATGAGGTTTATGGAGATATGCCAAAAAATAAAAAAGCTAGTGAGAATTACAATTATAACCCAAGTTCACCTTATTCTGCGTCTAAGGCAGGCGCTGATCAATTAGTACGTTCTTATGGAAGAACATACGGTATTAAAATACTAATTGCTAATCCATGCAATAACTATGGACCAAATCAATTTCCTGAAAAGTTTATTCCAAAAATGATTTTTAATATACTTAAAGGTAGACCTCTTCCAATTTATGGAAAAGGTAAAAATATAAGAGAATGGATATATGTTAAAGATAACTGTGATGCATTATTAAAAATATTTATCAAAGGAAAAATAGGAGAAAGCTATAATATAGGCTCAGGAATTAGGCTAAGAAATATTGATATTGTGAAGAAACTTATAGACATATCAAAAAAAAATAAAATTAAAATTACAGACAAAAGCAAAATTAAATTTGTAATCGATAGACCTGGTCATGATCGAGTATATGCACTTAATTCAAACAAATTAAAACATAAAATTAAATGGAAAAATAAAACAGTTATATCAATCGGCTTATCAAAAACAATTAATTGGTATTTGAAAAACTTGAATTTTTTTAAAAAAATTTCACAAAAAAATATAACGAAAAGATTTGGAATTAAAATATGATGAAAAAAATAGTTATCACAGGCGGTACTGGTAGATTTGGAAAAATACTTAAAAAAATTAAGACTAATTATAATATTTTTTATCCAAATAAAAAAAAGTTAGATATTACTAACTATAGAAAAACAAAATCTTATTTAAAAAAAATTAAACCTAAAATTGTCATTCATTTAGCTGGGTTATCAAGACCAATGTGGATTCATAAAAAAAATATATCAAAAAGTATAGATTTAAATATAATCGGGACAGCAAATTTAGTACGCGCTTGTTCAGCTCAGAATATTAAAATTATATATTTTTCTACGAGCTATGTTTATCCGGGTAAAAAAGGAAATTATAAGGAAAGTGATCCAGTTTTACCTTGGAATAATTATTCTTGGTCCAAACTTGGGGGAGAATGTGCAGTACAAATGTACAAAAATTCTTTAATTTTAAGGGCCTGCATGACAGAAAAGCCTTTTATTCACAAAAATGCCTACAGCAATGTAAAGCTAAATTTTATTTTTCATGAAGATATGGCAAAACTTCTTTTAAAAGTCATTAACAAAAAAGGTATTTTAAATATTGGTGGAGAAACAAAAACAGCATTTGAATTTGCAAAAAAATATAATTCAAACGTTAAGAAAATAAAATCTAAAGGGGAATTTCCGTTAAATCCATATATGAATTTAAATAAATTAAAAAAAATAATTTAAATATTATGAGAATTATTAAAACAAAAATTGCTGGATTAAAAATTATTAAACTTAAGAAAAATAAAGATTTTAGAGGAGAATTAACTGAAACTTATAGAAAAAAGGTTCTAAAAGGTAAAAATCTTATTTTTGATTATAAAGTTTTCTCAAAAAAAAATGTTCTTAGGGGTTTTCACTTTCAATATAATTATCAACAAATAAAATATATTACAGTATTAAAAGGAAAAATATTAGACTGCGTTATTGATCTTAGGAAAAAATCAAAAACATTTGGAAAAATTTATAAAATTGAACTTTCAGAAAAAAATGGTTTGTCACTTTATGTTCCAGCTGGATTTGCACACTCCTATTTAACATTGGATAATGTAAATATTGTTTATTATAAACTTTCAAATTACTACATGCCTAAATATGAGTCTGGAATTTTATGGAATGATAAAGATTTAAAAATTAAATGGCCTAGGAAAAGAATAAAAGTTTCCATAAGGGATAGAAAACTTTTATCTTTTAAAAATTTTATAAAAAAATTTAAATATCTTTAGGAAATATTATCTCTAATATCATAGAAAGTAATATCCATAGTTTTGCAATTAGCATTTTTTTGAAACCAATAAGATAAAAATCTCTCTGCAAGAAATCCGTAGATTCTTGTTAGGTCGTATCCATGGAGTTTTTCAATAGGAAAGATTTTCTCACACTTTTCTAACCACGGGAAAATAGTTTCATAATAATTTTTTAGCAAACTCTTTGATTTGCAAATAAACATATTTTGGGGATGAAAATATTGCATTGAATTAACATAACTTCGAAAAGTTTCTCTATTATTATCATCAAGTAAGTCTATAGCTTTATTCAAATTATCCTCTCCATGCATAAGATCAAAATGAAATTTAATATTTCTTGATTTTTTGCTTAACAATATTTTTGGATTTTTGAGTATTATCTTAAATCCCTTTTTTAAAAATTTCATAGGTCTCATTTGATTAATAAAAAAAGCTTTTCCTAAAATTGCATCACAACTATCATATTCTTTTGGAACACTTTTCAATACTATGGAGGGAAGTTCTTGCATATCTATTTTTGAATTTTCATAATTTTGTAATGTCCAGAATTTTCTATATTGACAGAAACCAATCCAATTGCCATCAAGTTTTTCCATGTAATTTTTCCAGATCCAATAATGAAAAGTATATTCTCCATAATTCTTATTTTTTTGTGAAATATTTGTTCCATTTCTATCACTCATCCAATCTTTTGAAAAATTTTTATCTCCCAAACCAACAGGTATATAATTTAATTTTCTAATAAAATTTAAGTGCGAAGGCTCTAAAGTTAAACAAAACATTGTTAAATTTTTCATAATTATTAACTTGTTAAAATTTTATCTAATTTTTCTAATGGTACTTTTACATGACCAAATTGGTCATCTTTTTTAATTTCATTAACACTACAATTAATTGGCGTATGTTTTAAATCGTTTTTAAGAGCTAACCCTTCAATTACTTTATCTAAGGGATTAGCTTTAAATTCAACCACTTTTGTTTTTGATTTGCAGAAACTTAGGTTGGCAAAACCAGCTCCATGTAGACCCACAATTACATCGGCATTATTAAATATTAAAACTTGATCAATAAAATTAAGTTCCTCGAGCTTAATCATTTGAAAACCTCTTCTTTTTAGATAATTTTTTACTTCCTCCTCATTAACTACTGATCTTAAATGTTTAACATTTGATTTTGAGTCAGATCTATCTAGATAAATCATTTTTGAAAAATTTTTATCATTAACATCTTTGTTTTTTAAAAATTTTATTTTTAACCATTCAGGTATCCAATCAGGTATATTTTGTATGTCTTTTGTGGCATTATTAGATAAAACGACTGGGTGACTAGTTATAAAGAGATTGTCTGTCTGAATATGTCTATACTCCACGCTTGAAATTTGTTTTATTTTTGGAATATTTAAAATATCTAAAGTTTCAATTTGAAATTTCTTTTTATTATCTGGTAACAAAAAAAAAATCTATTGATTCTATATTTATAATTTTCTCACATATACCGAGTCGAGGTAAAACATCAAAAATCCAATGCCAATAGTTTTCATTTCCGCCTCCACCTGTTAAAAGAGATAGAACACTTCCATAAATTTTTTTTTTAAATCTAGGTGTTCCATTTAAAAAAACCAAATTATTTTTAATATTATCATTTATAAGTTGATTATTATTTGTCCTGAATTGAAATGATGGACCTTCAATTATTTCATTATTTTTTATAATCGCCGTATCATTAACCCTATCTGTATATAAACGAGCCTCTTTAATTTTATATAATTTATACAAAAAATTATTATTAATTTTAACTGAGTTTATTTTAACACCATCTTTTGCATTTAGATTAAATATATTTTCTATTTTCCCATATAAGAGTTTAAATAAAAAGTACCCAATTGATTTAAAAAACTTTTGAACTTTTTTTTTTATTGCAAGCATTTATTTGGTAGCGGGGAGTGGATTCGAACCACCGACCCCAGGCTTATGAGTCCTGTGCTCTAACCAACTGAGCTACCCCGCCTTTCATATAAAAAGTTATACCAAACCCGTGAATCCAGGTCAAAGTCAATATCAAAGATCAATTTTTATTTTAAAGTCAATTTCTCTTAGTTATTTTTGATATGATTAATCCTCTTTTTTTAATTTTAACTACATCTTCTCCATCATATTTTTGATAACATGTTTTAATTTTTCGAGGTATCGACAGATTTGTTCCTATATCCCAAGCTATTCTATTGTTCATTATTATATAATCAAAATCATCATTTTTGTTAACCATCTTAAATTTTAATCCCTTAACTTTTTTTAAATAATCTTCCTGGGGTCCTTCTGGTAATCCACAGGTGGCAATTTTGACTTCTTTATTTTTATCAAAATTTTTAAACTTTGATACCAATTTTTTGGTTGATATACCCCAATAATCATTTTCAAATTTTTTTTCATTTTCTTCATACTTTCCTGCAAAGAAATTTAGGTAAGTATAATGAAAAGGTGTCATAGATAAAAAATTAATTATGAAAAAAAATTTTAAAACTAACAAGAAATAAAAGCTGATTTTACTAATTAGGGATTTTATATTTTTAAAAAAATAATAAATTAATATAGAAGATATTATACTAACAAAGGGTATAATGTATAAAACAAGTCTTAATCCATCATAGAAACCATAAGGGCTAAAAAAAATTAGAAAATTAGGAAAAATAATAATTAAAATTATTGAAAAAATTTTAAAATTAAAACCTTTTATTGTTTTTTTAAAATATTTTGAAATTTGTGGAAAAAAAATAATCATTATAAAAAAACCTACAATTACAAATTCGGGCATTTTATAAAATAAATTTATAAGTATGTAACTCTTAGATATTGTTTCTGTTAAAACTGTATGACCATTAAAGAGCACCATAGGTGCCCCCCAGCCCCATGATATACCTTCAACTGCAAGTTTTAATGGCATTAATAAAATATTTACATGTGTCTGGGGCCAGAAAAAAACCATAAAAAGATAAGAAATAATCAATACTTTGATGCAGTCTAAAAAGAAGATTTTTTTATTAAAATTATTCTTTATAAAAATTTTAAAATAGAAAATTTCTAAAAATAAAAATATAAATATTGGAACTAAAGTTACTATAAAACTATTCCTTGTACCAACACCTAGACCCAAACATAGAGCCGCCAATAATGTATAACTATTTCTTTTTTTTTGGTTTTGAGAATTTTTTAAATATTTAATTATTAAATATAAAAACCATATGTATGAAAAAGCTATAATAGTATCAATACTATTCATTGCCATGTGTCCAAAGAAAATTGGGTTTAAAAAACAAATTAAAAATGTAATTTTTCCAATATTTTTATTAAATAATTCTCTTGAGATTTTTGATATACCAACCAAAGTAAATACCGAGAATAAAAAATTAATTGAATAAATAGATTGAAGTGTAAAATTTCGAGGAAAAATTTGAACTAAAAACGCTAATATCGTGTTATAAGCACCAGGGTAATATTTATTGTTTAAAAGATTGTTATCGACCTTATTTTTTCCGAAGGAAAATAAATAATCCAACCTATCTTTGCCAAGTTCGTAATGAAAAAGAATATCCCAAGTTCTTCCAAATTGTAAAAAACAATAAAAACAATATATTATTAGTATTGAAAGAAATAATATTTCAAATTTTTTTTTTATCAACATTAGTCAAATGAAGATTTATTTTCCAGAATCTATATCTTTAAATTCTAACTTGATTTTCTTATAAAGTTTATAAATTAAAACTTTATCTTCTTTTTTTATAATATTGTCTTTTTCTAAAAGCAGATTTAGTTCGTTTCTTAGTATATCAGCTTGTTCTTTTCTATTTTCCACATCTGCCAGTGAAAGAAAAGTATCAAAATATTTTGTACTTGAAATTAGTAAATTAAATAAAACATTAAAAATAATTATTATTGCAATTACTATAGAAACTAGTTTGATAAAAAAAATTTTTAAATTTTGCGATTTTTCAACTTTAGCCATAAATTATTACTAACTATATCATTTCTTGATTACACTAAAAATAAAAAGTATTATAAATCAATAACATTTAAACATCTTTTGCTAAAATGAAAATAAAAAGCTGTAGAAATTGTAAAAATACTAATTTAATTGACCTTTTTTCTTTAGGCAAAATTTCTTTCACAGGTAAATTCGCAAAAAGTAAAAAAATAAATATTAAGAAAACACCTCTTGATCTTGCCATGTGCAAAACATGTAAATTAGTTCAGCTTAGACATAACTACGATCTTGAATATCTTTATGGTCAAGATTATGGATATAGAACAGGTATAAACAAAACTATGAGTGAACATGTAAAAAATGTAACTAAAGTTCTAAAAAAAAAATCGAACATAAAACCTGGCGAGTATGTACTTGATATAGCTAGTAATGACGGAACTTTATTAAATTTCTATGAAAAAAAATATTATACTTTTGGAATAGATCCCCTAGTTAAAAAATACAAAAAAAATTACAAATCAATTAATTTTAAAATTCCGTCTTTTTTTTCTAAAAATAAAATTACCAAGGTTACGTCAAAAAAATTTAAAATTATAACTGCATTAGCGGTATTTTATGATTTAGAAAATCCAAATAGTTTTCTAAATGAAGTTGAAAAGTTACTTCATGAAGACGGAATAATTCTAATCGAATTCGCTGACATACTATCTATGATAAAGTTCAACATGTTTGATGCTATTTGTCATGAGCATCTAATGTATCTTTCTTCTAAAACAATTTTTCAAATGGCTAAAAACAATAAATTGCGAATTTTTGATATTAAATATAATGATATTAATGGTGGAAGTGCCCAATATTATATTTGCAAAGAAAAAGCAAAATTCAAGAATAATTCAAAAAAAATTAACAAGATTTTTAAACTAGAGGAAAAATTTGGTATTCAAAAAGTTTATACTTATAAAAAATTTTTTAATAAAATTGAGAATATTAAACACAATTTAAAAAAAATTATAAGATTAATTAAAAAGAAAAAACAGTCTATCCACGGATATGGAGCTTCTACTAAAGGAAATGTTTTGCTTCAGTATTTTGGTATTACTAAAAAAGAAATAGATTTTATTGCAGATAGAAACCCAAGAAAAATAAATTATTTTACTCCTGGCACTAAAATTAAAATAATATCCGAAAAAAAATCTAGAAGTATTATGCCCGATTATTATCTGGTTCTTCCTTGGCATTTTAAAAAAGAAATATTGAATAGAGAAAAAAAAACAATTAAAAATGGATCAAAATTTGTTTTTCCACTTCCAAGTCTAAAAATATATAAATGAAGATATATTTATAATTTAGAGTAAAGTTTTTTAAAAATCATTTCAAAATGGTTTTGAAAATAAAAATCATACCCATTTCCACCGTTTGGATAAACTAATGGAAATTCGGGATTTGACTCTAAAAGTCTAGGTACTTTTAAACCCTCAGCTAAAGTATATCCAAAAGATAAATTTCCAATAAATATTTTTGATTTTTTTATTATTTCGGCCATTTCAAGGAAGTTCTTACAATCATAGAATTCTAAATTTGGAATATCTTTTTTTAAATCTAAAAACTCATCTTTTAATCCTAAAAAAATAACATTCTTATAATTATTTAAAAATTTATAATTTATAAGAAAATTTTTTCTTCTCGAGCTTCTAATAATTACGATTTTATTTATCAAATTATTTTGGTCATCTGTTTCTATATAAGGCTTCTCTAAATTTGGATGAATTCCTGTTAAATGAAAATACCACCTAACTGAGTCTAAATTAAAATTTATTGGTAGTTCTCTAAAAAAATTTAGGTTGATATCTATTTTCTGACTCCCATATTTCTCTGCTACATTTAAATATGTTTGTCTTTTTAACAGCGGTAAAACCATGTCCACAGATTTTTTACTCAAAAAAACATTTCCAAAAGGATGAACATTACTTTGGGCATGTTTCGGAATCATCTTCTCAGACTCAATATAATAGTTACATTTTTTTGTTTTTGATATTTCTTTAATTAGGGGAAGAGCATTAATTAAATCTCCAAGATGGCCTGAATGTAAAAAAGAGATTTCATTTTTAGAATTTAAAGAACTATCTACTTTATCTAAAAAATTTTTAATTTTTTTTTCGTATAAGTCTGCCTTAGATTTCTTAACTTGCTGGTATTTATATTGAAAATACTTTTCTTTATTAAAAATTTTAAACCATATTTTTTTTAAGCTCACTAATCCTCACTAAGTTAATGTTTATATAAGTTTTAGTTTATTTTCAATGTTGACTTTAAATTACAAAATTGTTCTAATTAACCCAAAATGAACTGATGGAGTTTATTTAATTTATGGAACGAACCAAAAAAATTGATCAAAAAAAAATTCAATCAAATTTGACTAATAATTTTATAAAACTTATGCCTGCCTTTTATGAAATGGAAAGTTCTTTTTTATCAGATGTCTATAAACGTTATGGAGATCTTGAAGGAGGTAATATTGTAATTTTCTTTGCAAGAGATTGTCACTTGGAAATATTAAGAAAAAGAGAGAAAGATATGGGCTTTAACTTATCTTTAGAAAAATTTTGGAAAAATCATAAAGAAGTATTTCAAACAAGAAAAAAAATTATTGTTGTTTCACAAGAAACAGGGTTGCCCAAAGAGACTACTAGAAGAAAAATAATTTCTTTAATTAGAAGAAAACATATTCAAAAAGCGGATAAAAATAGATTATTTTGGGAACCTGCTTCTGAATATAAGGAAACATATTTAAAAATAATTGAGCATGAAATAAATGCGCTTTCAAAATTTATATATGAACAGACTAAATTACTTGGTTTGAATTTATCAATTTCAAAAATAGAAAATGAAATTAAAAATAATTACTCATTTTATTGGTATCATTATTTAAATGTACAATTAGAATATATAAAATTTTGGCAAGAAAAACTTAAAGACCTTGAGATGCTTTTGATAGGTTTGCAAGTAATAATACAAACTCTTAATTTAATTAAAAAAAAACCAGAAAATTTCTTTTCATTAATAAATCAAGATAAAAATGTTAATAATTTTAAATTTAATGAAGCAAATATAAGCGCAACATCAGTTTCGGATATTACAGGAATTCCAAGAGCAACATGTATAAGAAAATTAGAAAAATTTGTTAAAATGAAAATATTAGAAAAGGACAATAAAACTAAAAGATATTCATTAATTTTTAATCAAACAACATTTAACCCAATGTTGCAACCTGACTGGATGAAAAGAAAGATTTCTATTTTAAGTAATTTTTCTACGACTGTATTGTCGGGTTTGATACGATAAAAATTTTATAGAGTTAAAACTATTCCAAAAATAATTAAAACTGAAAGTGCAGCTGCTGAGTAAAAAACACTATTTCTTCTAGTTTTTTTTTCTTCATCTCTAATTTTTTTAATTAAGTTGTTCAAGTCAACTTTCGATGAAGTTTCATTGGGTACACTTGCTTCTTCTAAGTTCTCCTCTATCCTCTCTGATCTCATACTTCATGTATTTAAACAGGATGGCTTAAATTTTTAAAGTGTAAGATTGATTAATTTGGGTAAAAGAGACCAGCGTGTATGTTCATAATGGGCTTTGATAGCCTTATTTAGATTTTTTATAAGAAAGTATTCCTTTTCTTAATTTTTCAACAATTTCATCAATATGTTTTTTTTCAGAAATAAATGGTGGGGCAATTATTAAACAGTCACCCGTAGCCTTAAAATTCACACCAGCTTCATAGCATGCTTTATAAACTTGAAAACCAGCTTTTCCTGGTCTTTCTGATTTTTTAATATCAATACCTCCCATCATTCCGTAACCTCTTATATTTTCAATAGCATCTAAATCTTTAAGAGAAAATAAACCATCCTGAAAGTATGATGACATATTTTTTGCTCTATTAAAAATATCTTCTTTTTCAAAAATATCTTGTACTGCAAGTGCGGCGGCAACTGCAACTGGAATTCCAGAATAAGTGTAGCCATGGAAAAGTTCAATTACACCGTCGGGAGAAGCATTAACAATTGTATCGTATATTTCTTCTTTTACTGCAACAACTCCCATTGGAACAATCCCATTTGTTGTTGCCTTAGCCATAGTCATAATGTCTGGTGTAACACCGTATTCTTGAGATGCAAAAACTGATCCAGTTCTACCCCAACCAGTTATTACCTCGTCGAATATTAAGAGAATGTCATGTTTATCACAAATTTCTCTTAGCCTGTTTAAATATCCTTTTGGAGGAACAAGTGTTCCTGTAGATCCTGAGATTGGCTCTACAATACAAGCTGCGATATTTTCTGATCCAAAATTCATAGCAATTCTTTCGAGATCATTTGCTAATTCGGCTCCAGTTTCTGGTTGACCTTTAACAAATTTATGTTCAGGCAAATGTGTATGCCTCATATGAACTACGCCGGGCATTAAAATGCTTGCAAACGTTTTAACGTTATTAATCATACCACCAACTGAAGTGGCCCCAATATTCATACCATGATATGCTCTTTCTCGACCAACAAATCTAAATCTTTGACCATGTCCACGTGCTTTATGATATGCTATGCAAATCTTTAAAGCAGTTTCTACAGCTGTTGAGCCACAAATTGTATAAAATATTTGATTTAAATTTCCAGGTGTATGTTTTGAAATTCTTGTAGCAAGTTCAAAGGAACCGCCAAAACCCTGTTGAAAAGGCTGTACGTAATCTAGTGTCTCAAGTTGTTTTGTAATAGCAGTTATAATCTCTTTTCTGCCATGACCAAGTGGATTGCAAAATAAACCTGAACTGGCATCTATTTGTGTTCTTCCTTGATGATCTTTTAAATAAACACCTTTTGCTCCGGTGATAAGTCTAGGATTTTTTTTAAAATCCTTGTTCGATGTAAATGGCATCCAATGTTCTTGCAACGAATTTGGAATGTCAGTTCTGTTTTCTATTCCCATAAATTACAATTAACATTATTACAGATTTATTTTCTAATAACCAGACTTTTTTACAAACTCCAAGTCAGATTCTACCATTTCTTTTACAAGCTTTTTGAATGATATTTTTTGTTTCCATTTTAAAACTTTTTTTGCTTTAGAAGGATCTGCCAACAAAGATACAACCTCAGAAGGTCTAAATAATCTTTTGTCAATTATAATATGTTTTTTGTAATTTAAACCAACAATTGAAAATGCAATCCGAGCGAATTCTTTTACTGAAAATTGCTTTCCAGTTCCAATTACATAATCTTCAGGTTTTTTCTGTTGTAACATCAGCCACATAGCTTCTACATAGTCCTGGGCGTGCCCCCAATCTCTAAGGGCATTAATATTGCCCAATTTTAAATTTCTTTGTAAACCTAATTTTATTCTTGCAACACCATGTGAGATTTTTCTTGTTACAAATTCAAAGCCTCTTCTTGGTGACTCATGATTAAATAAAATTCCTGTACAACAAAAAAGTCCGTAAGCCTCTCTATAATTTCTTGTTAGATCATATCCTGTAACTTTTGAAATACCGTATGCAGATCTTGGGTGAAATGGAGTTTTTTCATTTTGAGGAATTTTTTTTACTTTGCCAAACATCTCAGAAGACCCCGCAAAATAAAATTTAGTTTTTGGTGAAAAGTCCTTTAATGCAGATAACAAATAATGTGTTCCGTTTATATTTGTATTTAGTGTTGAAAACTCGTCTTTAAAAGAATAATCAACAAAACTTTGTGCCCCTAAATGATAAATTTCATTAGGTTTAATTTTTTGAATAATTTTTACAATGCTTGCGTAGCTTTCTAAAGAAGCGGGATGTAATTTTACTTTATTAGTAATTCCCCTAATTCTCCACATTCTGTGTGTCTCATCTTCAAGAGCTACTCTTCGAATAATTCCGTGGACTTGGTATTTTTTTTTAATTAAAAATTCCGCAAGATAAGATCCGTCTTGTCCTGTTATTCCTGTAATTAAAGCTTTTTTCATAATTCTATGATAACCTTTTAAAGTAATCTTAGTAAAAATTAAATGTTAAAAATAAAATTAAAAAATAGATATCTCCTTATTACCGTTATTTTTATATTTCTATCAATTATTAATGATGCTTATGCAGCTAAATTTAAAGGAAAATTTATACAAGGACATTTTATAATTGGAAAGACAGAACCTGGTACTTCGGTTTGGGTTGATAAACGTAAAGTCAGAGTTACAAATGAAGGTTTTTTTGCTTTTGGTATTGGAAGAGATAGAAAATATGATGTTGTTATTACTTTACTTAAAGATAGAGAAAGAAAAAAAAATAGTTAAAAAAGTTAAAAAAAGAAAATATAAAATACAGAGAATTGATGGTCTTCCTGAAAAAAAAGTTACTCCCCCTAAAGAAGTGTATGAAAGAATTAAAAATGAAAATAAATTAATATCTAATGCAAGGGCAATAGATACAAATTTAACTTTTTTTAAAAATAATTTTATAAATCCATTAGAAAATTCGATTGTCACCGGAGTTTACGGTAGCCAAAGAATATTGAATGGTAAACCGAAATGGCCTCATTATGGTATAGACTTTGCTGCAAAAGAAGGCACTGAAATTAAAGCTATGTTAGATGGAACAGCAACAATGGTAGAACCTGATTTATTTTATACGGGTGGCACTTTAATATTTGATCATGGTCATGGAATTTCTACGCTTTATATGCATATGAAAAAAATTTTTGTTAAGAAAGGACAAAAAGTAAAACAAGGTGAAATAATCGGTACTGTAGGATCCACTGGAAGATCAACAGGAGCTCATTTAGATGTTAGGCTTAATTGGTTTGGAACAAGATTGGATCCAGCTACTGTTTTGAAGCTAAATTAATCTTTTTCAAATTTATTTTTATAGTCTTGTAGTAAACTTTTATTTTGTTTTTCTTTAAATAATATAAAATTTTCACATACTAAAATATCAAGATTCGTTCCCATAAAACATTTAAAAGAGTCTTCAACTGAACAAACTATTGGTTCTCCTCTAACATTAAAAGATGTATTTACCAATAAAGGGCAACCTGTAATTTGCTTAAACTCTTTTAAAAGTTCGTAATATTTTTTATTAGTTTCTTTATGAACTGTTTGAACTCTTGCGGAGTAATCAACGTGGGTTACCGCAGGTATAGAAGATCTTTTAATGTTTAATTTGTCTATACCGAAAAGTTTTTGATTCTGTTCGCTCATTGGTATTTGTATATTTTTTTTAACATCTGCTACTAAAAGCATATAAGGACTATCAACATTTAAATCAAACCATTCATTTACATCTTCTCTTAATATTGAAGGTGCAAAAGGTCTGAAGCTTTCTCTGAATTTAACTTTTAAATTAAGTTGTTTCTGCATCCTTTCTGACCTTGGATCTGCAATTATTGATCTAGCGCCTAAAGCTCTAGGCCCAAATTCCATGCGCCCTTGAAACCACCCAATAGTTTTTTCATTTTTTAACTCATTGGCAACTGTTTTAATTAGATCTTTATCTTCAAATTTTTCGTATTTTGCTCCGAGTAATTTTAAACTATTTTCAATTTCGTCTTCACTGAATGAAGGTCCTAAATAGGATCCTTTCATGTCGTCTCCTTTGTGGTCAACATTTCTTTTATTTCTAAGTTCTTGATGCCAAAAAGCTAATGCAGAACCTAATGATCCGCCAGCATCTCCCGCTGCTGGTTGAAACCAGATATTTTCAAAAATATTTTCTTTAAGAATTTTGCCATTTACAACACAATTTAAAGCTACCCCTCCAGCCATACACAAATTTTTAATTTTTGTTTCCTTAGATATTGATTTTGCTAATCTTAAAACTATCTCTTCTGTTACCGCCTGAATAGAAGCGGCAATATCCATATGAAATTGAGTTAATAAGTCTTTTTCTGGATCTCTAGCTTTTTTTCCAAAAAGTTTTGAAAAATTGTCATTTGTCATAGTTAGTCCAGTTGTATAATTAAAATATTTCATATTTAATTTAAATGATCCATCGTCCTTAAGATCTATAAGTTCATTCATGATCAGATCCTTATATTTTGCTGTTCCATAAGGTGCTAAACCCATTACTTTATACTCTCCACTATTTACTTTAAAACCTGTGTAATAAGTAAAAGCAGAATAAAGCAATCCTATAGAATGTGGGAAGTGAATTTCTTTTATCATTTTTATCTGATTTTCATTCCCTATTGCAACAGTTGTAGTGGCCCATTCTCCAACTCCATCAAGAGTCAATATAACTGCTTCTTTAAATGGTGACGGATAAAATGCACTTGCTGCATGGCTAAAATGGTGCTCTGAAAAATGGATTTTGCTTATATCATTAAATTTTTCATCATGCCGCTTTAACTGATCGAATAGAAATTTTTTTTGAAAAAGTTTTTCTCTTAACCAGATAGGCATTGACATTGCAAAGGAGGTAAAGCCCTTTGGTGCAAAAGCTAAATAAGTTTCAAGCAACCTTTCAAATTTCAAAAAAGGTTTCTCAAAAAAAACAACATAATCAATTTCGCTTAATTTTAATTTTGAATTATTTAAAACAAATTTAACTGCGTTAAATGGGTAGCTAGGATCATGTTTTTTTCTTGAAAATCTCTCTTCTTGTGCAGCTGATATAATTTTTCCATCTACAACTAATGCGGCAGCACTGTCATGATAAAATGCTGAAATTCCTAAAATTGATGTCACTTAAAAAATTGTATATATAAATGGGGCCACTGCTGATCCCTGACTAAGCACTATAAGTATTCCAAAAAGCCCTAAAACAAATACTATTGGAAAAAGCCAATACTTTTTTCTCTCTTTCAAAAAATCCCAAAACTCTTTAATAAAACTTATCATTAAAATTGCCTTTTCATTGAACCAGTACTTTTTTCTCTTTTTATCCAGTAAGATTTATTTTTGGAAAATTTTATACCTAATAAATCTTTACCTATAAGACGCATGAATAAACCTATAGGGGTTATTATTAAAAAATAAACTATTCCCATTACAATAGGTGCTATAATTCTACCAAGAATTTCTCCAAATTTAACCCAGGCCAAGTTTAATGGACTAAGGATTTTTGAATTCAATAGACCTAAAACTAAAAATATTATTGAAAAAGGTATGGGCCATACTCTTGGTGTACCACCATTAATAATTGGCCAAGCAGAAATTAAAGCAAAAACAATAAAAAAAAGTAAACCAAAGCTTCTATTAGAACTAATTTTTTCCATTAGTTATCTAATATATTATTGCTTAAAATTTTTCAAATTTATTTATGCAGCTTGTCTAAAACTGTGTTTTTCCATCATTCCGCTCAGAAAATTCCAAAGATACTTAGCGGTAGACAGAGCAGCTCTTTCAGCTTTTTTTTGCTCTTTCTTTGACAAAGCATCTAATAGTTTTTCACAAGCTTTTCTGTGATGTACATCAGCAGCTTTATGCGCTTCAAAAAATTCAAGTCCTTTTTTAGAATTAACACCATAGTGTTTTTTTAGTCCTTGAATTTTTGTTTCAGCTATTTCGGGAATTTGCCTCTCATATGTGTATAATGAAGCAAGTCCCTCGGCATATGATTTTCTTCCTTGTTTGAAAAAATTATCAATTAAACTTTTTGTAAAAGGCTCTTTTTTTGCCTTTTCAATTTTGTTTTTATCAGCACCTACAGATAAAGCAAAATTTTTCCAAAGTTTTGGATGATCTGCTTTTGGATTTTCTTCATCTTGTAAATTCTCTAATAAAATTTTTCTTTTTTCTATATCCTCACAAATTGAATGTGTTGCGCTGATATAACGGGGAAACGCTTTCACATGTTGATAATACTGTTCAGCGTAATCCTTGATTATTTCTCTTGTTAGTTTGCCATCATTCCATGACTTATAAAACGGATGGTTTAATAAATGATATTTGTCTAATTTTTTATTTAATTTTTTTGAAAACATATTTTTCCTCCTAATAACACTTTAATAAAATTTAAAAATTAAACAAATAAAAAATAATCCACAACTTCAAATTGTTACTTCTTTTCTGATGGGTTTTTCATCGATTGGGAGATGTAACAAAGTTGCAACAAACGACAATAAGATTGCGAGGTACCAAGCATAATCATAATTGCCAAACATGTCGTAAAATACTCCACCTAAATAGGCCCCCAGGAAAGATCCTATTTGATGGTTTAAAAAAACTATTCCAAATAACATTGATAAATTCTTTGCACCGAATATTTGAGCAACTATTCCGTTTGTAGCAGGAACTGTTGCTAACCATAAAAGACCAAATGTAACTCCAAAAGCTATGGCAGAAATATTTGAGGCAGGTAAAAATATGAAAAGCATTATAGATATCGCCCTAAAAAAATATAAGCCGCTCAAAAGCATTTTTTTACTATACTTGTCGCTTAAGTAACCCATTATTAAAACGCCTATAATATTAAAAAGACCTATTAATGATAAAATTGCAAAAGCAGTCCAATCATCAAGTCCTCTGTCTTGTACATATCTAGGAACATGAGTTGCAACTAATGTAATTTGAAAGCCACAGACAAAAAAACCTAAAACTAATAACCTGAAACCTTTGTGTGCAAAAGACTCTTTTAAAACTTTAAAAACACTATCACTTGTTTTGTTTGATTGTTTAAAATTAATATTTTCTTTATCACCTTCTGGTTTCTTTAAAAAAAGTCCTGGAATACACATAATAAATAAGATTATTGCAAAAACTGTAAAGGTGCTTTGCCAACCTACTTCAACCATTAAGTATTTTGTAAGCACGGGGAAAATAAACATTCCTAATCCGCCAAATGCAGTTACATAACCAGCAGCTTTACCTCTGCTATTATTTGGAAAATGTTTGGTTACAACTGGTGCTAAGATTGTTCCTGCGGCTCCACCTAAGCCTATTCCGACTAAAAGACCAAGATTAATTTGAAACCAAGTTCCGGTATTAAAATTATTACCTAAAGCTAGAACACCAACTCCATATATAATGAGAGTAAATATAACCATTTTACTTCCACCGTGTTTATCAGCAAATCTTCCAAATATAGGTGTAACAATTCCCCAAATTAAAGCGTGTAATGCTATAGCTAAACCAAATTCTGTATTAGAAATGCCGCAATCGATTTCAAAATCTCCAGAAAACAATCCAAATGTTTGCCTAACTCCCATTGTAACGTTAACAACAAAACAGGCTGCAACTAAAGTTACTAATGCTGTTTTATTTGGAAAAAATTTTGAATTCATTTAATTTTTTTAATTGCTTTTCTCAAGTCTTCTATCAAATCATTTGGGTCTTCTAAACCAATATGAAACCTTACTATATGGTGGTTTAATTTGATATATCTTTTATAAACTCTTTGAATATTTTGATTTTGATATAGAACCAAACTCTCAAAACCTCCCCAGCTCTGTCCAATTCCAAATAATTTAAGTGAATTAATAAATCGTAGTACAGAATCTTTGCTTTTACTGTAAATAAAAGCTGAAAATAAACCTGACGAACCTGAATAATATTTTTTCCAATTTTCATAAGATTGAGTGCCCTTTTTGATAGGATATAGAATCTCTTTTATTTTTTTTTCTTTTTTTAAAAAATTAATAATTTTTTTTGTATTTTCTTCATGTTTTCTCAATCTAATATCAAGTGTTCTTAAACCTCTAAGAACTAAATAAGCATCATCTGGTGAGGCTCTATATCCCAAAAGTTTATTAACAAATCTAACTTTCTTATAAACTTTTTTATTTACCGACAAACTGCCAAGCATAACATCTGAGTGTCCGGAAAAATATTTAGTACCAGAAGATATTGACATATCAAATCCTAATTTAAGAGGTTTGATAAAAAAAGGTGTTCCCCAGGTATTGTCTATTGCTGTAATAATTTTCTTTTTTTTTGCAAACTTAATAATTTTATTAAGGTCTTGAAACTCAAAAGTATTACTACCTGGATTCTCAACAAAAATCATTTTTGTTTTTTTTGTAACTTTGCTTTGTAAACTTTTGAAATCCTCAGGGTTATAAAAATAAGTTTTTACTTTAAATTCTTTTAAAAGTTTTGATGTAATAATTCGAGTAGGTGCATATACAGCATCAGTAACCACTATTTCATCACCTGGTCTACATATGCTTAATATTGCCAAAGCAACAGCTCCGAAGCCAGTTGAGGTTAAAAAAGTAGCGTGTGCTAATTCTAATTCGGCTATAACATTTTGTAGGGCTATTGTTGTTTGACTACCTCCTCTTCCATATTCGTAAAAATTTACTTTAGAGCCTTTTTTTACTAATCTTTCATGTTTAAGTAATTCCTGCATTGTCTTAAAAAAAACAGTAGAATTTCTTACCACTGCTGGGTTTGCAGATCTTGATACTTTGTCCATTGCCAAATGTTTGAGTTTTGTTATATCTGAAAATTTCATTTATATATTTTCACATCCTGTTAACCATATATCATAAACTGGATGATCAAATGGTCTAAGTGTTGGGCTAGAAGAAAAGGTCCATCCATTAAAAACAAAAACTTTTTCATCTCTTTTTTGAGATAAATCTTTAACTTGCAAATATGCTGCAACACCGGTGTTTTGATTTTCTTGAGTTTTTTTACAGTTTTTTGGTAAAATCTCCAGATATCCAAATTTTTTCTTTTTTCCAAGAACAATATCTATATTAGAAGTTTTAGCAGTAATTTTATCAAGTGCTTTTAATTTTACTATTGTTTCTCTTGTTTCGATTTTTTTTATCTTTTTAGATTTAATTTTTAAAATTTCATTTTGATCTTCTGAGTCTGTAGAATCAGGCTCTTCTTCAAAAGTAGGTTGTAAATTTTCTAAATCTATCTTTTCCTGCCCTTGAATAATAGAAATATTCCAAAAAAATATTATAAAAAAAAATATTAAATTATGGCTTCCAAGTTTCATATTTTTTAAAATTCTTTGATTTTTTACTTATTTTGTTAGGTTTATAAGCTTTTTCGGTGCCAGTTTTATTATCTTTGTGAGGTTTTTGCCAAGAATATTTTTTAAGTTCTTTTTCTGAGGGTACAATATTGGTAATATGATGCATCCATGAAAACCAGTCAGACGTTATTTTAGAAGCGTTAATTTCTCCCCTATAAATAACCCATCTTTTACCTTTTTTATTTTCATAATATTTATTCCCAAATTCATCTTGGCCAACCAATTTGCCAAAAAAAAAGGTATACAAAAAAGTTCCGAAAGTCTGTGAGTTCCACCAGGTAAAAATTTGTTTTATCATTTTTTAAATTATTAAATCCACACAATCATCAATTGTATTACAATAACATAGACACGTTTTAAATATCGTATATATCTTAAAAAATAATACTTTCAACAAACATTAAGGAAAAATTATGTCAAAATTTTTAGTAGAAACTCATTATACATGCACATTTAAAATAGTTCACGAACTCGAAGAGCTCAATGAAAAACTGCTTTCAGATATAGACAGTAGAAAAGATGGCAGAGTAGAGATTATTGATGTTACGGTTAATAACAGAAAAACAAAAAAAGCAGGTGATAAGAAAAAAATCGAAAAATTTGAAAATAAAGAAAATATAAAAATTGATCATATTAATAATAATCAAAATACAGGAAAAATTAAGTCTGAAATAGTTGATAAAAGTATTAAAGTTAATAATAATTTTAAAAACAAAAAGTCTGGCAAAAGATTTCAGATGCCTGATAGAAGAAAAGGTTATATTCAAAAAGCTACTGTCGGTGATCATAAAGTTTATTTACATACCGGAGAATATGATGATGGAAAAATTGGCGAAATTTTTATAGATACGAATAAAGAAGGTGAATTAGTTAAATCTTTAATGAATAATTTTGCTATAGCTATTTCATTAGGCCTGCAATACGGCGTCCCATTGGAAGAATTTGTTGATGCGTTTCTTGAAACAAAATTTGAACCCTCTGGAAAAGTTTATGGAAATGACAGAATATTAAGCGCAACATCAATTCTTGATTATATATTTAGAGAACTGGCTGTTTCTTATCTTGGAAAAGAAGATTTAGCACATACTCCTAGCATTAGTAAGTCTGTTACAGACAAAGAATTTAATGAGGATAATCAATTTTTAAAAATTGTAAAAAATATTACTAGTAAAGGATTTATAAGAAGTAACTATGAAGAAAAACTTGTAGATCTAAGTGATGTCAGAATTAATTTAAAGAGTAAAAGCTAATTTCATTTTTTTGTAATCTTTATGTTTAGCTCTTTCAATTGTTTTTCACTCACTTCTGATGGCGCATCCATTAAAAGATCTTGAGCATTTTGATTCATTGGAAATAAAGTAATTTCCCTTATATTTTGTTGACCAGCTAACAGCATTACTATCCTATCTATGCCTGGAGCCATTCCTCCATGTGGTGGGGCCCCAAAAGAAAGTGCTTTGATCATTCCAGAAAAATTTTTTTTAACTAATTCCTTTGAATATCCCACCTTACTAAAAACTTTAAACAAGTATTCTGAAACATGATTTCGTATTGCCCCTGATGATAATTCATAGCCATTACAAACAAGATCGTACTGATAAGCTAAAATTTTTAGGGGGTCAGTCTTATCAAAATTTTTTATATCTATTTGTGGCATAGAAAATGGATTATGACTAAAATCAATTTTTTTCTCCTTCTCGTCATAGTGATACATTGGATAATCTATTATCCAACAAAAGTTAAATTTAGAGTTGTCTATAATTTTTAAATCTTCAGCTATTTTTCTTCTGGCAATTCCTGCGAATTTATTAGCTTCACTATAAGTATTACAAACAAAAAAGACAGAGTCTTTTTCTGTTATTTTGCATTTTTTTAAAAGTTCTGAAGTTGCTTTTTCTGTAAAAAATTTAGCTATTGGTCCTTTACCAACTACTTTGCCTTTTTCGTTTTCAAATGTAATATAAGCTAAACCACTTGCTCCCTCAGATATTGCCCAATTATTTAAATTATCAAAGAAACTTCTCGGTTTCGAATGAGTCCCTTTAACTGGAATAGCTTTAACTATTCCTTTTTTATTAATTATATCTTTAAAAATTTTCAGTTTAACATCATCAGATTTAAAAAGTGACGTTACATCAGTTAATTCAATAGGATTTCTTAAGTCAGGTTTGTCAGTACCATATTTTTCGATTGAATCTTTATAAGTAATTCTTGGGAATGGATGTTTATTTATTTTTTTTCCCTTACCAAATTTTGAGAAAAGATCGTAAAAGATTGGTTCAACTACTTTAAAAATATCTTCTTGTTCTACAAAAGACATTTCTAGATCTAATTGATAATGTTCACCTGGACTTCTATCTGCTCTACCATCCTCATCTCTAAAACATGGTGCTATTTGAAAATATCTATCAAACCCAGACACCATAACCATCTGTTTAAATTGTTGTGGGGCTTGAGGAAGAGCATAAAATTTACCAGCATGGAGTCTGCTTGGTACCAAAAAATCTCTAGCTCCCTCAGGACTAGATGCTGTTAAAATTGGAGTTTGAAACTCTAAGAAATTATTTTCAATCATTTTTTTTCTTAAGAATGAAATTACATCAGACCTAAGTTTAATATTGTCATGCATTTCTTTTCTTCTTAAATCTAAAAATCTATATTTTAATCTAATTTCTTCTGGATAATCCTGCTCCCCAAAGACTGGCATTGGTAATTCATTGGATTCAGACAAAATTTGAAAATCTTTAATTTTAATTTCAATCATACCTGTCTTGAGATCTTTGTTTTGAGTTTCTTCAGATCTTTTAATTACTTTTCCATTTACTAAAATTACGGACTCTGACTTAAGTTTTTCCAAGGTTTTAAAATTCTTATCTTGGTTTTCTATTACACATTGAGTTATGCCAAAATGATCTCTTAAATCTAAAAAGAGAAGATTTCCATGATATCGTTTTCTATGAATCCAACCTGACAACCTAACATTTTTGCCAACGTCTGTTTCATTTATTTCTGAACAATTGTGAGTTCTAAATTTATTCATAAGATTATGATTTTATTTTTTGCAAAACATCTTTTATTAGTTTTAAATTAATTGGTTTTGACTTTGATAAAGACAAAGTGTCAATTGCGTTTGTAAATAAGTTAATTTTTTCATATGATCTCTCAATATTATTCAAAATATAATCTATATTTTTTTTACTAATTTCAATTTGTTTATCAGAAAAATTTTTTGTCAATATAACTCTAATTAAATCGTCTGTAGGTAAATCAATACCAACATCAATAAAACTTGTAAATCTTGAATTTAAATCTTTTAGATTTATTTTAAACTTTTTTAACGAAATTGGCGAACTTATAATTAAATATTTGTTATCCTGGAAAGCCATGTTGATAATAGTGAAAAGTAAATCTTCCTTAATATTATTATCAAAATCATCTATGATTAAACATTCTTTAGTTTTGTATTTGTTCAAAATCTTTTCATTTACTAGTTTTGCACGAACCATTTCGCATCTTATTTTATTCATTAAAATATTAACCAAATGTGTTTTTCCGCAACCTTTTGGACCAAAAATATTAATAAACCTGCTTGGCCATTGTGGCCAACTTTCAATAAGTTTGAAAGCGGTAAAGTTATTTTTAGCCACATAAAAATCATGACTTAAATAACTTTTTTTAAATGGAAAATTGAAAAGTAATTGCTCAGACATTTTTAGTATTCAAATATAAATTCCACTCATTATGTATTATTTTAATTTCGATACCATTGCTTTCAAAGCCATCTTTTAAATTTTTTATTTTGCCAAAAAATTTAATTTTAATTTTTACAGACTCATTGCTGATTTCTTGAATTGTATAGTTGTCGATAAGACTAATATTTTTAATTCTTTGAATTATTTTTGTTAGTGAACTATTATCTTGAATACTTGTATTAACTGTCAAATAAGAAGGAGCTGATATATCAATTAGATTTTCCTCTTTCCACAACTCATGAATATAATTTTTTAATTTTAATATTATATCGCTTCTAGCTTCGATCTTGTTCATATCATCTAAATTAAAATCAATTTTTTTGACTTTTGTTGTATTAAACAATTTAGTTTTTAAAAATACGTTTAATTTATTTTCATCATATCTAAGAATCAAAATTGTGCTATTTTTTATTTCATAATTATCAACAAGTTTTGACATATTAATTTCCTCTAGATCATCAATATTGTTCCTAATGAAGTTCAAGTCGTCTAAATTTTCAATCGGTAAAATGAAATTTATGTTCTCAAAATTTTCTTCTTTGTTCCATTCTTCAAAAAATTTATTTTTAGAAAATACTTGTAATTCTGAGTTATTAACTAAAATTGGATAAACTATAATATTTAATTTTTTTATCTGAGAATACGAAACATTTTTGTTCCTCAGAAACTTTTCTACCGAGGATCTATTAAATTTAACGATATACTTTATGTTATAAGTATCTTGTAATACAGTTTCTTCTAAGATTCTGTAACTCGATATTAATGAGTTTATTGTTTCCAAGTCAGTGCTTAATAGTTCCCTCTGTTGTTCTTTTCTAATAATATTTTTTATGAGTTTTTGAAATCCTGTTCTAAATGCAACTTGTATAGACTTTTTTCTATAGTTTTTATCACTTGATTTTCCAACAACCTCAATATTATCAACAGTAAAAACCTCGGTATTACCAAAAACATTTTGAGTTTTTGTAAAAAACAATATTATTAGTAAAAAAATAATTATTTTTTTCATAAACCATCTAATTATCATTTTATTAATGAAAAAAACAAAAAATAGTTACAAAAAAAGCGGCGTAAATATTAAAACTGCAGATAAATTTACTAATTATATTAAAAAAATCTCACAACAAGCCTTTCGGAAAAACCTAAACAAAAATAATATTGGAAATTTTGCTTCAGCATTTGATTTAAAATCTCAGAAAATTAAAGATCCACTAATAGTAAGTAGTACTGACGGAGTTGGTACAAAATTAGAAATCGCAAATAAATTTCATAAATTTGATACTATTGGAATTGATCTTGTAGCAATGTGCATTAATGATTTAGTTGTTCATGGTGCTAAACCATTATTTTTTCTTGATTACATTGCAGCTGGAAAACTTGATTTAAAAAAGATGAAAAAAATTTTAAAAGGAATTATAAAAGGTTGTAAAATTTCCAAATGCATACTAGTTGGTGGCGAAACTGCAGAGATGCCTGGAACTTATGGAAAGAATAAATTTGATCTTGCTGGGTTTTCCGTAGGAATTGTTTCAAAAAAAAAATTTTTGAATAAAAATAAAGTTAAAAATAATGATATAATTTTAGCTGTACCATCAAGTGGTCTTCATTCAAATGGCTTCTCTTTAGTAAGAAAAGTTTTAAAAAATATTAAAATTAACAATTTTTTAAAAAAAGAATTATTAATCCCTACAAAGATTTATTCAAATGAAATTTTGAATTTGGTAAAAAATAATTTAATAAATTCTACTGCCAATATTACTGGCGGTGGGCTAATAGAAAATATTCCAAGGTCGATACCTTCAGGTTATACAGCAAATATAAATCTATCAAAAATAAAGCCTTCAAGAATTTTTAAATGGCTTAAAAGGAGAAATATAAATGACATCGAAATGTTAAGAACATTTAATTGTGGTGTTGGTTTTTGTTTAATAACAAATAAAAAAAAAGTCAAAAAGCTGAAAAATTATTTTGATAATAAGTACAGACCTTATGAGATAGGCTATGTATCGAAATCCTCAAAAAAAATTAAATTTACAAATAAAATAAAATGGTAAAAAAAAAAGCATGTATTTTCATTTCTGGCTCTGGAACTAACTTAAAATCTATAATTAAAAATTCAAGGGATTATAATTTTCCAATAAAAATAAATTTAGTTATAACAAATAAAAAAAATGCGGGGGGTATTTATTTTGCTAAAAAATTTTCAATCCCTTATTTAATTTTAAATAAAAACCAAAAAAATTTAGAAAAGATTGCTTTAAATGAACTCAGAAAATATAAAATAAACTTAATTTGTTTAGCAGGTTTTATGAGGATTTTATCAAAAAAATTTGTAAGAAGTTTTAAAGGTCATATAATTAACATACACCCGTCTCTTTTGCCTAAATATAAAGGATTAAATACATTTAAACGCGCACTAAATGATAAAGAAAAAATTACTGGATGCACAGTTCATTTTGTTGACGAAAAATTAGATAATGGAAGATTTATTTTAAAAAAAAGAGTTTGGATTGATAAAAAAGATACTCCAGAGATATTAAAACGAAAAGTTCAAGCTGAAGAATATAAAGTTTACTCTTTTGCTATAAGAAAAATCTATAACTATATTTAAACTTTAAAGAAAAATTCTATTTCTTTCTTTGCATTATCTACCGAGTCTGATCCGTGGACGGAGTTTTTGTCTATAGATAATCCGTATTCTTGTCTTATAGTTCCTTTTTGTGCTTTTTTTGGATCAGTTCCACCCATAATTTTCCTATTATTTTCAATAGCATTTTCGCCCTCTAAAATCATAACTACAATTGGGCCTGATGATAAATATGCACATAATTTATCATAAAATGGTTTTGTTTGATGAACTTTGTAAAATTCAGCAGCTTCATCTTTTGAAATCTGAATTTTTTTCTGTTTTTTTATTTCTAAATTATTTTTAGAAAATTTTTCTTTAATTTTATCTTCTAAATTTCTTTCTACAGCATCTGGTTTTATAATTGAAAGCGTTTGTTCAATGCTACTCATAATTTTCTTCAACAAGTTGATTTAATAACCTTACTCCAAATCCTGTTGCGCCGCCTGAGTTTAAAGCTCCGCCATATTTTGAAAAAGCCATACCAGCAATATCTAAATGTGCCCAAGGGGTCTTATTTAAAATAAATCTTTGTAAAAATTGAGCTGCTGTTGTTGACCCGGCCCCTCCTACATAATTTATATTTTGAACGTCAGCATTTTTAGAATTCATGAGTTTATCATAATTTTTATGAAGCGGCATTCTCCATACTTTTTCTTCAACTTTTTCACCGGCATTGAAGATTTGTTTAGATAACTTGTCATCGTTAGAAAAGAGTCCTGCATATTCGGATCCTAGGCAAACTATTATTGCACCTGTTAAGGTAGCTAAATCAACAATAAATTTTGGTTTAAATTTTTTTTCGGTAAATGTTAACGCGTCCGCTAAAACCAATCGACCTTCTGCATCTGTATTTAAAATTTCTATTGTTTTACCGCTATAAGATTTAACAATATCTCCAGGCCTTTGGGCATTTCCACTTACCATGTTTTCAACAAGTCCCACGACACCAACGGCATTAATTTTTGCTTTTCTCAACGCAAAGTTTTTCATTAAACCAACTACAGTCGCAGATCCTGCCATATCGTAGGTCATATCTTCCATAAATCTTGCTGGTTTTAGTGAGTAACCTCCTGTATCAAAACAAACTCCTTTTCCAACAAATGCTAGTGGCTTAGAATTATTTTTTGCTCCATTCCACTCCATTGTTACAAGATATGATCCTCTGATACTTCCCTGACCTACACCCAGCAAAGCATGCATACCAAGTTTTTTTAATTTTTTTTCATCATATATATTAATTTTTAATCCATCTTTTTTGAGTGAGTTTAATCTTTTTGCATATTCATCAGGATGTAGAACATTACCAGGTTCAGAAACCAAATCTCTTGCAAAAAAAGTTCCCTCTTCCAAAGCTTTGAATTTTAATTGATTTTGAATTGAAGGCTTATTTTTATCACCCACTACATTTATTAAAATAAGTCTAGTATCTTTTTTTGTTTTATATTTTTTAAACTCATAAGATTTTAATTTCAGACCATGAAGAAAATAGCCTAAAAAATTATCATACTTTCCAACTATACTGTCAGAAATAACGAAGTATTCACTATTTTTTCCAGAGTTAACTCTTTTGTAAAATTCTGCTCCTAAATTTTCGATATCAGAAGTTTTTAAATTTTTTTTAATTGATACAAATACTATCTTCTTTTTCGAGTTAACCTCAAAAACAAATAAATTTTTTTTTAAGTCAATTGTTTTTAACAATTCACTTATGTAGGAAAACTCAGTATTAGAAAGATATTTTTTTAATCCATTAGTGCTATATTTTTCATCGCAAAATAACACTAGGTTCGATGATATTTTGTCACTTAATTTTTTTGAATAATTTAATTTAATAGACATAGTTTTTTAAAATGATTTAATAAAGCTTACCCCGAGGTATAAAAAAACCCAAATTTTCGCATTTATCGTCAATTTTTCAGTAAAATTTATCATTTGGTCTACCTATGATTGAAATTCTTAATAAGTTGCTTTAATTATATACAAAAACAACAACAATGTTGAGTAATAAAATTTATAAGCACTTTTTACTGGAATTAGCTAAGTACTTTTTATTAGTATTATTCACTTTTAGCATAATAGTATGGTCAGTTCAGGCCGTTAATTTTTTAGATCTTATTGTTGATGATGGACATGGTATCGCAGTTTATCTAAATTACTCTTTATTAAATATACCCAAAATTTTAACTAAATTTATACCTCTTTCTTTTTTATTAGCTTTATTTTTAACCATATTAAAATTTGATGATGATAACGAATTTATCATTTTGTGGACATCTGGACTTAATAAAATAAGATTAGTAAATTTCTTTTTTAAAATTTCAATTATTGTAACTGCATTGCAGTTAATTTTCGCCTGTTTGATAAACCCAAAATTTTTAAATCATTCTCGATCATTAATTAAATCATCAAATTTAGATTATGTTTCTACAATGATTAAATCAAATCAATTTAATGACACTGTCGAAGGCTTAACAATTTATGTTGAAGAAAAAGATGAAAATGATTTATTAAAAAATATCTTTATACGTGACGATGGTAAAATTTTAAAAAGTTTAAAAAATTCAGATGATACAGATAATATAACTATCTTTGCAAAAGAAGGAAAAATAAAAAAGCGGGGAAATGATAATCATTTACTATTAGAAAATGGTATAATTCAGAAAGAGACCGATAAAAAACAAATTCAAACAATTAATTTCAAAAAAACTAGTTTGATTTTGGAAGGGCTAAAAACGAAATCAATAATAATGCCTAAAATTCAAGAAACACCGTCATTAATATTAATAGATTGTATTTTTAAAAAAAATCTCACTGAAAAATTATACAACTGTCCTAAAGCTAAAACTCAAATAGATATTTTTTCGGAATTAAACAGAAGATTTGGGATGCCTCTGTACATTCCATGTATAAGTCTAATTTTATCGTTTCTGCTTATATCGAGATATGAAAGTAAAAGGAAAAACTTATATAAATATTTTTACTTTGCAATAGCTTTTACAATTTTAATTACAGCTGAGATTTTAGTAAGGTATTCTGGAAAATCTTTTTTATATTCATTAATTTATTATTTTATTCCAATAATTTCAGCGCCCATACTTTATCTTTTTTTATTTAGAAATTTTTACAACGAAAACCTAAAAAAAATATGAATAGCTTTATAGTAAATAAATATTTGATTGGATCATTTTTAAAATCATTTCTAAATATAGCTCTAATTTTTTGTTGCTTAGGTTTAGTTTTAAATTTATTTGAGGAAATTAATTACTTTAAAAATTATGAAGTTGGAATATTGCTACCACTAGGATTATCTTTAATGGTGATTCCAAGTATTTTGATTGATCTCTTACCTTTTATTTTATTTTTATCTTCTATGTGGGTTTTTATTAAGATGAAAAATAATAGAGATATAATTGCTTTAAAAACTTTTGGGTTTTCTAATTTAAATTTTTTATTTTTATTTTCGTTTGCTACTATTTTTATATCTATCATTATAATGTTTGTTTTAAATCCACTTACTTCAGCAACTGTAAAATATTATGAAGATATTAAAGGCAAATATGATCTTGATAAATCTCATCTCGCATCAATAAATGCTAATGGTATATGGATAAAAGAAATTCAAAAAAATAATATAAATATTATTAAATCTGAAAGATTAGAAGGAGATAGATTAATAAATCTTTCAATTTATAAGTTTGATAAAGATTACGTTTTGCTGACAAGAATTGAGGCTTCTGAGGCCACAATATCATCAAACCCATGGATTTTACAAAATGGAAAAGAAATAGACTTTAAAAATGAGAATAACATAAAAGAATTTCTTACAAGTGAGTTTGACTCTACCTTTAGCAAAGATAAATTAAGCTCAATTTACACAAATCTTAATACTATATCTTTCTATAATTTAATTACTAACATGGATAAACTTATTGGTAAGGGATACAATCAAAAACTTTTACAAGAAAAAAAACATTTTTATTTATCACTGCCTTTTTTCTTAATTTTAATGGTTTGTTTAGCGGGAATTTTTACTCTAAATTCAAATGATAGAAGACAAAATACTTACTACATATTACTTTCTATTATTGTCTGTGTAATTATATTTTATTTTAAAAATTTTTCTACAGCTTTGGGTACCACTGAAAAAATACCTTTATTAGTTTCTGTATGGTCACCTGTTATTATTTTGTCTTTGTTTTGTTCAGTAGGAGTTATCCAGATAAATGAAAAATAAATTTTTTAAATATATTTATGTTTTAATCGTTGTGCTAATTCAACAAAACGTAAATTCTGAAGAGCTCAATATTAATGCCTCAACTATCGAATTAGATAAGGCTTCTAAGGTAGTTTATGCTAAGGGAAACGTCGAAATATCTGATAAACAAAAAAATATTATTTTTAGTGAAAATGCTGAATACGATAAATTAAATGGAATAGTTAAAACAATTGGACCAACAAAAATTTTAACATCAGAAAAATATGAGGTTCAAGGAGATAATTTGTTTTATGATAATAATAAAAAAATTATCTATTCAAATAATTTAACAGTTATCAAAGATCTTAATGGAAACAAAATAACAGTAGATATGTTCAATTATTTGACGCTTAAAAAAATGTTTTTCTCAACTGGTGAGATAGAAGTGGTAGATGTTAGAGATAATCAATATTTTTTTTCTGAAATTTATATAGATGAAAAAAATAATAAAATAGTTGGTAGTGATATTAAATCATATCTTAATTCAGCATCATTTAAAGAGGATAAAAGAAATGAACCTAGATTCTATGCTAATAGTGCAACAATTACAGATCAGAATTCGGTTTTTGAAAAAGGAGTTTTTACATCGTGTCAAAAAAGAGAAGGTGAAAAATGTCCTCCTTGGGCTATAAGAGCAAAAAAAATTGAACATAATAGTGCAAAAAAAACAATTTATTATCATGATGCTGTAATGAAAATTTATGATTTTCCAGTTTTTTATTTTCCAAAATTTTTTCACCCAGATCCTACTGTTAAAAGACAATCTGGTTTTTTAGTACCAAGATTTACAGACAGTTCTATGGTTGGTTTGGGATCGACCATTCCTTATTTTTGGGCAATTTCAAAAGACAGTGATATGACTATAACACCTAAACTGTACGCAAATGAAAATATTTTATTTTTAAACGAGTACAGACAAGCATTTGATAATGCAGATTTAATTGTAGATAGTGGTTATACAAAAGGTTACAAAAAAAATTCAAATGCTAAACTTCCTGGATCTAGAAGCCATTTTTTTGCAAAATACAATGCCAATTTTGCTGAAACAGATGATTATTTCAGTGACCTAGAAGTAAATATTCAAAGAGTTTCAAATCCAACATATTTAGAAGTTCATGAGATTGAAACAGAGCTTGCTGACTATAAAGAGAATATTATTAAAACTAATTTAAATTATGAGTTTCAAGATGATACCAATTATTTGGGACTTTCAGCCAGTGTTTATGAAGATTTAAAAAAAACAGATAGGTCAAGATATGAATATATAGCACCAAGTCTTACTTTTGAAAGAAACCTCTTTGCCGATAGTAGACTTGGTTTAGTTAATATATTAAGTAACGCTTACATAAAAAACGTAGAGGTTGATCAAACTACTAAGATGTGGGTCAATGACTTCAGTTGGAAATCAAGACCTTTCGGTAATTTTAAAGGAATTAAAAATGAATTTGAAGGTTTACTAAAAATTGTCAATTATGAAGCTGATGCAGACAGATTTAAAACAGAAGGTTTGAATTCTGAAATTTCTAGTGCATTAGCTTATAATGCAAGTCTTCCATTAACAAAACAAAACAAAGATAAAAATACGGTTAATTTTCTAATTCCTAAAATGTCTTTAAGATTTGCTCCAAGTGATATGAGAAATATTCAAGACGATGAATTAAAACTTTCTTATTCAAATATTTTTTCTTTAAATAAAAATTCACAAGCTGACGTCATCGAGTCAGGAACAAGTTTGAGTTTGGGATTTGAAATTTCTAGTAATGAGTTAGATAAAAATAATATTCCAGGAGATAAAAACTACTCTTTTTCAGTTGGGCAAATATATAATTTAGATGAAAATGAAGATATTCCTTTAAGAAGTTCTTTACATCAAAAAGCATCTGATATTGTAGGAGAAGGATTTCTCAAATTGAGTGATAATTTAAAACTTACAAATGAATTTTCCATAGATCATAACGTTAATGATATTAATTATAATGAATTTGGCGCAAATTTAATAATGGGCAATGCAAATTTTAATTTAAAATACTTAGAAGAGAATAATCACATAGGTAATACAAATTACATTAAATCAGATTTGAAAATTGAAATTAATGAATCTAGTGAAATGAATTTTGATTTTAGAAGAAATCTTGAGACAGAATCAACTGAGTTTTATAGTTTAGCTTATAATTATTTAAATGATTGCTTGAGAGCTGGACTAGTTTTTAGAAGAAAATTCTATGAGGATCGAGATATAGAACATAGTGATACTTTGATGTTCAAAATTTCTTTAATACCTTTAGGTGATGCATTTGGTCCTACAATTAAATAATGAAACAAATTATAAAAATTTTAATAGTAATAATTTTTTTATCGATTCCATCTAAAAGTTTTTCAAATATAAATAATTCAGTAATTATATCTGTAGGAAATTTGCCTATTACATATGTTGATCTAATAAAAGAGATGCAACTTATTTCATTACTTACAAAGAATACAATTGATTCTTCAAATAAAGAACAGATTAAAGCAATAGCAGTTCAATCGATTATAAAAAGGAAAATAAAAGAAATTGAAATAAAAAAATTTAATATAGAAAATTATAATAAAAAAGATTTGGAGACTATGATTTTAAAAGCTTCTCAAAATATTGGTACTAACCCGGAGGGATTAGAAAAATTAATAAATACTAATAAACTTAGTTTTGAATTATTAAAAAAAAGATTTATGATCGATTTAAAATGGAATACCTTGATTTTTCAGTTATATAAAAACAAAATAGTACTTAATACATCTGAGGTTGAGGATAAAATAAATTCCGAAATCGATAAAACCAAATCTCAAAGAATATTTCTTCTATCAGAAATAGAAATTAATAAATCTAATGATAATATCGACAAAGTTTTGAATGAAATTTTTGATGATATTAAAAAAGTAGGTTTTGAGGAAACAGCCAAAAAATTTAGTATTTCAAAATCTGCTGAATATGGTGGAAATATTGGATGGATAAATAAGCAAAAATTATCAAAAAAAATTTTTAATAATATAGAAAACTTGAAAGTTGACGATATTAGCAAACCAATAATACTTGATAATTCAATATTAATAATAAAAAAACTTGGTGAAAAAGTCTTTGATAAAGATATAGAAAAAATCAAAAATAGAATTATAAGACAAGAAAAGGAAAAAAAATTACAAATGTTTTCTAATGCACATTTTGCAAATTTAGAAAGAACTATACAAGTTAATTTCTTATGAAAAAAATAATTGCAATAGTGGCAGGTGATCCTGATAGTATTAATTCAGAGATTATAGCAAAAACTTGGAAAAATAAAAAACTCTTTAAAAATTTAAATATATTTGTTATCGGAAACTTCCAGCTAATAAAGAAACAATTAGAAGTTTTAAAAATAAAAATTAAATTAAATAAAATCAGTAGTTTAAAAAGTAATAATTTTAAAAATGGATTATCAATTCTTGATGTTCCCTTTTCATTTAAAAAACCTTTCGATTTAAAAAAAAAAATAAAAAAAAACTATGTTATTGAGACGTTAAATATTGCAATCAAACTTTCAAAAGAAAAAAAAATTATAGGATTTGTAAATTGTCCAATTAACAAAACCGAAATTTTTGATAAAAATTTAGGGGTGACTGAGTTTCTAGGAAAAAAATTTAAAACTAAGGGTAAAGAAGCTATGCTAATTTATAATAAACAATTATCAGTTTGTCCAATTACTACCCATATTAGTCTTAAAAAAGTTAGCAAACATTTATCAAAAAAAATGATTTTTAATAAAATAATTGCAATTAATAAGTTTTATTTAGAAAAATTGAAAATAAAACCCAAAATAGGTGTGATTGGATTAAATCCACATAATGATGAATTTAAAAAAAATTCAGAAGAAAAAAAAATTATTTTACCAGCAATTTATTCATTAAAAAAAAAGAAAATTAAAGTTTTTGGTCCTATTCCGTCTGATACCGCATTTATAGATTTTAGAAATAGAAATTTTAATGTTTTAATTGGAATGTACCATGATCAGGTATTATCTCCTTTTAAGGCATTATTTAAGTTTAATGCAATCAATATTACTTTAGGTATTCCAATACTTAGAATATCACCAGATCATGGAACGGGTAAGGATATTATCAAAAAAAATTTAGCTAACCCTTTAAGTTTAATTGAGGCAATTAAATTTTTTAATAAAGTTAATGCATAAACTTAAGAAATCATTAGGTCAAAATTTACTTATAGATAAAAATATAATTAATAAAATTATATCGTTAGAGGATTTAAAAAATAGAAATATTTTAGAAGTAGGAGGTGGAACTGGAAATTTAACAGGTCCCATTATTAACAACAATGTTAAAAATTTAGTTATTATAGAAAAAGATGATAATTTTTGTAAATTACTCAGAGAAAAATTTATAAATCAAAAAAATATAAAAATTTATAATCAGGATATCTTAAAATATAATTTAAACTATACAGGATTAAGTAAAGCAATTATTTTTGGAAATTTACCTTATAATATTTCAACTCAAATTTTAATAAATTTTATCAAAGTAAAAAATTGGCCACCTTTTTATAAAAAAATAATATTTATGTTTCAAAAAGAAGTGGCTGATAGAATTTTGGCTAAATATGATTCGAAACAATTTGGTAGATTGGCAATAATAACTAATTTTCGTTTAGAAATAATTGAAAGTTTTAAAATTTCGAAAAACTGTTTTTATCCAAAACCAGATGTTGATTCAAAAATTATTGTTTTTAAACCTCGTGCTAAAATTAAATATGAAATTTCTGATATCAATAATTTGGAAAAAATTACAAATATATTCTTTACTAATAGAAGGAAAATGATTAATAAACCTTTTGCAAAAATTTTTAAAGACTATAAAATAGTTGCAAAAAAACTAAAAATTAATCTTAACGCAAGACCTTCCGAGTTGTCATTTGAAGATTATTTTAAATTAACAGAATATTTTGAAAAAACTAAAAAAAAACATTTTAGTTAAAGTCTTTCCGAAATTATTTTCTTTATTTCATTAAAACAAACATCCACATTGTCATTAACTATTACATGATCATATTCATTGGCATGTTTTATATCTTGTGAGTATGCGTGAAGCCTATCTTTTATTGAATCTTTTCCATCCTGATTTCTGGCTATAAGTCTTTTTTCTAGTTCTTTTTTGCTAGGTGGTAAAATGAAAATTTTTAGCAAATTTAATTCTTTGAATTCACTTAATTGTTTTGCACCTTTCCAATCAATATCAAATAAAACATTACATTTTTCCTTTATTATGGCATCTACAGCTTCTTTTGATGTCCCATAATAATTTCCAAATATTATTGAATGCTCGTAAAAAGCATTATTTTTTAGTAAATCTTTAAATTTTTGTTCATTAATAAAATGATAGTCGACACCATCTACTTCATTTGGTCTGGCTCTTCTTGTGGTATGTGAAACGGAAATCTTAAAAGCGTTATCTGATTGTTGGATTTTTTTTGAAAGAGTAGTTTTGCCTGCGCCAGACGGTGATGATAATACAAGCATTAAAGGTTTGCTGCTTGGGTTTTCCATCGGTAAAAGCTTTTAGTTTATTTAGATTTGCTCTCTATAAACTTTATAGCGTCTCCCACAGTTAAAATTTTTTCAGCCTCGTTGTCGGATATTTCTGAACCAAATTCCTCCTCGAAAGCCATAACTAATTCTACTGTATCTAAACTATCAGCTCCAAGATCATCAATAAAACTTGCTTCTTCTGTTACCTTGTCTTCCTCTACACCTAAATGATCTACAACTATTTTTTTAACTGTTGCTGCTACATCTTTTGACATTTGAATCCTTTTTTTTGATTTTTCCTTAAGTTGGTTATTAAATTATTTTTTTTCTTTGTCAAGACATATACATTCCTCCATTAACATGGATAGTTTCTCCAGTTACATAAGAGGCGGCCTCTGACGACAAAAATGCTACACAATTTGATACATCCTCTCCAGTACCAAGTTTTGCCATTGGTATTCTTGAAATTAAAGATAACTTTACTTTTTCTGCTATGTTTTCTGTCATCTCTGAAGTTATGAAGCCAGGGGAAACACAATTAACTGTTATGTTTTTTTTTGCATACTCTATAGCTAAACTTTTAGACATCCCAATTATACCTGATTTAGAAGCAGAGTAATTTGCCTGACCAAGATTTCCAGTATGACCAACAATTGATGTTATATTTATAACTCTTCCAAATTTGTTTTTTAACATATTTTTAATAGCATATTTAGATAATAAAAAAGTAGATGTTAGATTTATATCAATAACTTTTTTCCATTCTTCATCTTTCATTCTCAAAGATAAATTATCAACATTGACACCAGCATTATTCACTAAAATATCAAGTCCACCCAATTCAGACATTGTGGAATTTACAAACTCTTCAATTGTTGAATGCTCTGAGAGATTAAACTTTTTAACTTTTACATTAGGATAATTTTTTTTAATTAAATCTAATTTTTCAGATTTCGTGCCTGTACCTAGAACTGTACCGCCTAGAGTGACAAATTTTTTTATAAGCGCCCCACCTATTCCTCCGGTCGCACCAGTTATCAAGATTTTTTTATTTTTAAAATCAATCATTTAAGATTTTTAATTTCCTCTATGGTATTTATACTTTTAGTTGAAACTTTGTCACTAATTCTTTTTACAAGCCCAGACAGTACTTTTCCAGGGCCTATTTCGATAAATTCATTAACGCCATTTTTTATCATAAATAAAACGCTTTCTCTCCATCTAACTTTAGAGAAAATTTGTTTTACTAAAAGATTTTTAATTTTTTCAGAATTATTCTCTGATTCTGCTGTTACATTACAAACTAAATCTACATTTGGATTTTTAAAGTTTGTATTCATAATTTTTTCTTCCATCTTTTTTGCTGCTATATTCATTAAAGAACAATGAAATGGGGCGCTTACAGGTAAAAAAATTGACTTTTTTTTGTTTAACTTTAAAATTTTATTAATCTCTTCAATCGCAGATTTGTCTCCACTCAAAATTACTTGGCTGTCTGAGTTATCATTTGCTATTTCGCATATCCCTTTTTCTTTGCCGATTTCAGCTATATGTTTTTCTACATCTTTAATTTTTAAACCCATAACTGCAAGCATAGAGCCTTTTCCTTCAGGTACCGCTTCTTGCATTGATTTTCCTCTCTCATGAAGAAGGAATACTGCATCAGAAAAAGTTAAAGATTTTGCAGACACCAAAGCGCTATACTCTCCCAAAGAATGTCCTGCAAAATATTTTATATCCTTTAGTTGAATATTGAATTCTTCTGTAATCAATCGAAATATAGAATGGCTTATAGTCAATATTGCTGGTTGGGTATTCTTTGTTAATTTAAGTTCGCTCTCAGGACCTTCTAGAATTATTTTTGAAATAGGGTAATTTAATTTATCGTCTGCTTCTTTAAAAATTTTTTTAACTAGGTTAAAACTATTAAATAATTCTTTGCCCATACCAACCGTTTGTGAACCTTGGCCTGGAAATATTAAAGTTTTCATATCAATCTAAAGTGATTAAACCCTATTATTACTATTGTCTAAACAAAATTTAAATAGTATAAGTCCGCATTTAAATAATAATTCAATAGCAAAATGGCATTTTACGAACATACATTTATCGGAAAACAAGATCTTTCAAATAAGGAAGTTGAAAATTTAGTCACAAAATATTCAGATTTAATAAATAAATCTGGAAAAATATTAAAAACAGAAAATTGGGGATTGCTTAATCTAGCATCGAAAATTAAAAAAAATAGGAAAGGCATTTTTATTCATTTTAAGATAGAAACAAAAGAAGAAAGCTCATTAAAAGAATTTGAAAAGAAACTTTCTATAGATAATAACGTATTAAGATATCTTACAGTTAAATATAATAAGCTGGATTTAGAAAAAGAATATTTTAGAATAACAAAATAAATTATGAGAAGAGATAAAAAAAAACAAAGAAAAAGAAGTGGATATAACAATAAATTAAGTCTTTTTCAAAAACCTGAAATTAGATTTAAAAAAAATTGCCCTCTATCTATTAAAAACGCGCCGATAGTAGATTATAAAAATATTAAACTTATTAGAAAATATATTTCTGATACAGGTAAAATATTACCTTCAAGAATAACTTCAGTTTCTCAGAATAAACAAAGGCAGCTATCTTTGGCTATCAAAAGAGCAAAAATATTGGGGCTGGTTTAAATGCAAGTAATACTATTAGAAGACATAAGAAATTTAGGAAAAATTGGAGAAATAGTTAAAGTAAAAGATGGGTTCGGTAGAAATTTCCTACTAAGACTGGGTAAGGCTTTGAGAGCTGATAAAGAAAATATAAATTTTGTTAATAAAAAAAAAGACGAAATAAATAAAAAAAATATTGAACAAAAGAAAATAGCAAAAAAAGTCCTTGAAAAAATTAAAAACAAGAAATTAATCTTTAAAAAAGAAACTAAAGAAAATGGTGATCTTTTTGCTCCAATAAAACCAAGGGAAATTTCAAAATATTTCAGTGAAAATTTCAAAGAAACAATACATCCATCTCAAATTGATTTAAAACAAGAAATTAAAAAAGTAGGAAAATTTATACTTACTATTAATTTACACTCTGATCTGACATCAGAATTACATGTTTTGGTTGAAAAAAAAGATGCAAAATAATCTTTTAAATTTTCCACAATAAGAAAAAAAAGTTAATAACTTTTGTGTTTCAATAAAGAGTGATTCCTATAGTGTCATTTTTCCATGGAAAAACTAAGAGTTGATAATTTAAACATAAATAAAGAAAAAAAATTGCCCTCAAACTTAGAGGCAGAGCAGGCATTAATTGGATCAGTTTTGGTTAATAATGATATAATTGATGAGATTTCAAATATTATAAATAAAAATGAATTTTACGATCCGTTACACTCAAAAATTTATGGTTTAATTGAAAATTTACACAATAAGGGAATGATAGCAAACCCAATTACTCTAAAAAACTCTCTAGAAAAAGACGAAGGTCTTTCCGAGATCGGAGGGGCAGAGTACTTGGTAAAATTGACACGATTTTCCTCTTCCACAAAACAATCAATTGATTATGCAAAAATTATTCATGAAAAATTTGTAAGACGTGAACTTGTTCAAATATCCCAAAATTTATCTGATGAGTCGTTAGACGATACAACGGAAAAATCTGGTGAAATTATTATACAAGATACTGAAAAATCATTATTTGATCTCGCAGAGAGAGGTGCATTTAATCAATCTTTTTTAAAATTTAATGAAGCTTTAGACCAAACTATTGAAATGGCAACTAATGCCATGAAAAATGATCAGGGTATAGTCGGTATTCCCACTGGTCTTGATGATCTTGATGAGAGACTAGGTGGTCTTCATAAATCTGACTTAGTTATTATTGCTGGCCGACCGTCTATGGGTAAAACATCTTTAGCGACAAATATAGCTTATCATGCAGCAAAAAAGATTTTGGATAAAAATAAAAAATCATCTGTTGCTTTTTTTTCTTTAGAAATGTCTTCAGAACAGTTGTCTACTAGAATTTTGTCTGAACAGGCCCGTATAAAATCAAACGACATAAGAAGAGGAAAGGTTTCTGAAGAGGAATTTAATAGATTAATTGAAACATCTAGAAATATTCATGAACTTCCACTTTACATTGATGAAACTCCAGCAATAACGATTGCTGCATTATCTAATAGGGCAAGAAGAATAAAAAGGCTTTTTGGATTAGATTTAATAGTAGTTGATTATATCCAACTGATGACAACTGGAAGTAAGAGATTTGAAGGTAGAGTGCAAGAAATATCAGAAATTACACAGGGCCTAAAAGCTCTTGCAAAAGAATTGGGAGTTCCAGTCTTAGCTCTATCACAGCTTTCTCGTGCAGTTGAACAAAGAGATGATAAAAAACCTCAGCTTTCTGATTTAAGAGAGTCTGGTTCAATTGAACAAGATGCTGATGTAGTAATGTTTGTTTTTAGAGAAGAATACTACCTTGAGAGAAAAGAACCTAAGTTGGGAACTGTTGAACATGGAGAATGGCAGTCAAAAATGAACGAATTACTTGGATCTGCAGATATAATAATTGGGAAGCAGAGACATGGACCTACAGGAAATGTCAAAGTAGAGTTTGAAGGCATCTATACTAGATTCAAAAATGCTTCTAATACTGGGCAAAAATAAGTAATTTTAAATTATGCTCTTTTAAGCTATACCTAATTATAGTGATACTCTCTAATATATACAGAAGTATAGTAATAGAAAAACCAAAAATAACTTTAATAATATTAATTATAACATTGTTAAGCTTTGGATATTTTTCAAAGAATTTTCAATTAGATGCTTCTTCGGATACTTTGCTATTAGAAAATGATCCAGATCTAAAATATTTAAGAGAAATAAATAAAAGATATGGATCTAAAGATTTTCTGGTTTTAACATATACTCACGAACCTAACGAGACATTTAAATCAGAAAATACAATTAAAAACCTCGCATTACTAAAAAATTCATTAGAAAATTTAGATTGGGTAAGTAATGTTATTACTATATTAGATGTTCCTCTTCTCAAAAATAATGACGACCCCTTAGCAGAAAGAATAAAAAACTATAAAACTTTATCTACTTCAGATGTAAATTTAGATAGAGGCTTTGATGAAATTATCAATAGCCCAATATATAAAGATTTTGTTGTTAGCAGCGATGGAAAAACAAGTGGTATTTTAGTCTACATTAAACCTGATAAAAAATTTTCTAAATTAATTGAAAAAAAAAACGATTATTTAGATAGAAAAATTAAAGGACAACTTTCTTCAAAAGAAAAAAATTCATATAAAGCTTTTTTGAAAGAATATGATCTTTACAAAAAATCTTACAATAAAAAAAATCATGAAAATATAAATGAAATTAGAAAAATTATAGAAGAACACCCTGCCCCAGGAAGTGTTAAAAAAAATTTATCAGATATATATCCAATAATCCATCTCGGTGGCATACCAATGATAGCTGACGATATGATGACATTTATAAAAAATGACATAATTGTTTTTGGAGCAGGTGTATTTTTATTTATTGTTTTTACACTTTGGTTTGTTTTTAGAAGTTTGCTTTGGGTACTTGTGCCACTACTAAGCTGTTTTTTTTCAGTTTTAATAATGATAGGTTTTCTTGGATTAGTCGGTTGGAAAGTCACCGTAATATCATCAAATTTTATTGCTCTTATGCTAATTTTAACAATGGCAATGAATATTCATATGAGCGTAAGATATCTACAGTACAGGAGAGAAAATCCTGATGTATCAAACAATGAATCTCTTCTCTGGACATCTGAAAGAATGTTTTTACCAATTCTATATACGGTTCTTACAACCATATGTGCGTTCCTATCTCTAATTTTTAGCGGTATTAAACCTATCATAGATTTTGGTTGGATGATGACTGTTGGTTTATTGGTTTCAATGTTTGTTACTTTTACCCTTTTGCCCTCAATATTAAATATTTTAAGCAAAAATAGCACAAATTACAGGGATCAAAAAAAATCTTTTGTAACCACATTTTTGAGTAATGTTGCTCAAAAAAATACTAAAACAATATTTTCATCAGCTGCTTTAATCATAATAATTAGCATTATCGGTATTACTAAATTAGAAGTTGAGAATAGTTTTATTAACTACTTTGACAAAGAAACTGAAATATATAAAGGAATGAAATTAATAGATGAAGAACTTGGGGGCACAACTCCTCTTGACATAATAATAAAGTTTCCAAAAAAAGAAAAAGAAATTGATACTGATGATGATTGGGGCGATGATGAAAGTGATGACTCAAAATATTGGTTTACTAGAAATAAAATAGACAGAATCATTAAAGTACATGATTATTTAGATGAGCTAGACTCGGTTGGTAAGGTAATATCTTTTGCTTCAATTGTTAGGGTTGCGGAGGATCTAAGCGGTGGAAAAAGATTAGAAGGTTTAGAAATGGGGGTTTTATATACTAAATTACCTAACTCTATTAAGAAAGAAGTTATAGATCCTTATGTTTCCATAGAAAATGACGAAGCCAGAATTGGTTTAAGAGTTCTAGACTCTAAAGAAAATCTTAGAAGAAATGAACTTATAAAAAAAATTGAATATGATTTAGAAAATAAACTTGGTTTAGATAACAAAGAATTTAAGCTAGCTGGTGTTCTAATCTTATTTAATAATCTTTTACAGAGCTTATTTAAATCTCAAATTCTTACTTTAGGTGTAGTAATGGCAGGAATTACCTTTATGTTTTTGATTTTATTTAGAAATATTACATTGTCATTAATTGGAGTGGTTCCAAACTTTATGGCTGCTTTTTTAATTTTAGGAATTATTGGCTTACTAGGCATTCCTTTGGATATGATGACCATAACAATTGCTGCAATAACTATAGGTATAGCCGTAGATAACAGCATTCATTATATTTACAGATTCAAGGAAGAATTTAAAACAATTAAAGATTATAATAAAACTCTTGAGAAATGTCATAACACAGTCGGTGTCGCAATATTAAATACTTCTATAACAATAGTTTTTGGCTTTTCAATTTTGGTACTTTCAAATTTCATTCCTACAATTTATTTTGGTGTTTTCACAGGCATAGCCATGTTGTTAGCTATGATATCTGTTTTAACTTTATTGCCTAAATTGATTTTAACTTTCAAGCCATTTAAAAATGTTGGATAATTTAATCTCTTCTGTAAGAGAAAATATTGTTTTATTTGACATAATATTTTTAATTTTTATTACTTATTTTTCAATTCAATGTTTTGCTAAAGGATTTTTTATAAGTTTGGTGTCTTTTCTAAAATGGGTTCTGGCTTTAATCATTACTATAATCTTGGTGCCTAAAATTGAACCGTTTGTATCTGATTTTGTTAATAACGAATATGTATCTGGAATTGGTTTGGGAATTTCTGTTTATATATTGTCATTATTTGTTTTGATTCTATTAGGAAAATCTTTAGGTCGACTATTCTCTTATACTGGGCTTGGATCAGTTGATAAAATATTTGGATTTTTCTTTGGTATTTTTAAAGGATATGTTTTTGCTGTGTGTATATTTACAATCGTGAATTGGTTTTATTCATTCGAAAAATGGGATATGTCTCTTAAGAATTCATACTTTTTTTCTATAACTGAAAAAGGTAGTAGTTTGTTAATTGAGGAATTCCCAGACAGAAATGACATAGAGGATACAAAAAACGAAATAGAAAAGATTTAAATGCAAAAAATTAGAGAAGAATGTGGAATTTTTGGAGTTTATAATGTAGTTGATGCTTCAGCATTAACTGCATTGGGTTTGCATGCATTACAACATAGAGGTCAGGAAGGTTGCGGTATTGTTTCTTTTGATGGAAATAATTTTCATTCGGAAAAAAGAAATGGTTTGGTTGGTGATAATTTTACTAATAAAGAAGTTTTAAAAAAACTACCTGGTAATTATGCAATTGGCCATAACCGTTATTCTACTACTGGAGAAACTTCTTTAAGAAATATACAACCTTTTTTTGCAGACCTTTACGGTGGTGGCATAAGTATTGCTCATAACGGAAACCTAACCAATGCAATTCAATTAAGAGAAAATCTTGTAAAAAATGGAGCTATATTTAGAACAACATCTGACACGGAGACAATTGTTCAATTAATTGCCAGATCTAGTAGATCAAAGATTGTTGACAAATTAGTTGATGCATTGTTTCAAATTCAGGGTGGCTATGCACTTGTTATAATGACAAACAAAAAACTAATTGGTGTAAGGGACCCGTTGGGTATAAGGCCTTTGATTTTAGGAAAAATTAAGAATTCCTATGTTCTTGCTTCGGAAACTTGTGCTTTAGATATTATTGGAGCAAAGTTTGTCCGGGAAATTGAAAATGGAGAAATAGTTGTAATTGAAAAAGATATGATCCAAAGCTTTAAGCCTTTTCCTCCAAGGAAAAGTAGACCATGTGTTTTTGAATATATATATTTTGCAAGACCAGACAGTCTTCTCAAAGGCAAATGTGCTTATGAATATAGAAAAAAACTTGGATATGAATTAGCAAAAGAGTCTGGTGATGCGGGGGAAATTGTTATTCCTGTCCCTGACTCAGGTGTTCCAGCAGCTATAGGGTTTTCTCAATATAAAAAAATAAATTTTGAACTTGGACTTATTAGAAATCATTATGTAGGCAGAACTTTTATTGAGCCTTCACAAAATATTAGAAGCTTAGGTGTCAAACTAAAACTTAGTGCGAACATGTCCTCAATAAAAAATAAATCGGTGGTTTTAATTGATGACTCCTTAGTAAGAGGAACAACTTGTCACAAAATTGTTAAAATGCTTTACAATTCCGGTGCAAAAGAAGTTCATGTAAGAATAGCATCGCCGGAAATAAAGTTCCCAGACTTTTATGGGATTGATATGCCTACCAGAAAAGAACTATTAGCGGCTAATAAAAACTTAAAAGAGATTAGAGATTATATTGGTGCAGACTCAATTAAATTTCTTACTATAGATGGAATGTATAATGCTTTATGTGATGCTAATCGTAATAATGTTTACCCTCAGTTTACAGATCATTATTTTACTGGCGAATATCCAATTAAACCTGTAGATCAAATAACTGATGAAAAAGTAACTCAATTATCATTTTTAAGTGGCAAATCTAATAACTAATTTAATTAAAAATTAAAACTCTCATTTTTTTATCAATAACGTAAATGTTTTTATCTACTATGATTGGATTTGAAAAAAAACCAGATTTTGACGCTTTTGTATAATTGATAATTTTTCCGTTTCTGTAATCTAAAAATAAAAAATATCCATTTGATGTGGAAGCTAATATTTTATTTGATAGAAGTAATATAGAAACAATGTCTCCTATCTTTTCTTTTTTTAATTCTTTTTTGTTCTTGAATAAATTGACAGACCAAAGAACTTTACCGGACATTAAGTCAACATTTAAAAAGAAACCATTTTTTGAAGCTAAGAAAATAAATTCATTTGTAATTATTGGTCTTAGATAAGTAGAAAACGGAAGTTCCCATTTTATAACTCCGTTTTTTGTGTCTATTGAATATGTGGATTTGGAACTACTGAATAAAATTTCATTTTTTTTATAGATAATTGGGGATGAATAAAATAAATCAGAACCCCTGTTTAAACTATAAAACCAGTTAAGATTTTTCATTTTGTAATTTAAAGAATAAACTTCTCCGTTTGAGGTTATAAAATAAACATTATTGTTATCTTTATCTGCAACAACATTTGTTTGTTGATTAGATTTTAAAAATGAAGGAAACGTTTCTAGGCCTATATTTTGTGTGCCATCTTTTTGATTTATTGAGTAAAACTTATTATCTTGATTTAAGATAAAAATATTTTCATCATCTGTTTTGATATTTGATTTAAAGGGGATCCCATAATTTTTTGCCCAATTAAGTTTTCCTGTTTCTATTTCTAAGGAGTATATATAGCCCACATTGTCCGCAATAATTAAATTATTATTTGATAAAATAAGCTTTTTAATAATTGCCATATTTTTATATCTTTTTTTATAAAAATTATATTTCCATTTAAGTTTTTTATTTGGAATAGAAAAATTATAAATATTACCTGAAAAATCATAAAAAATTATTTCATTATTTAATATCAACGGTTCAAAAAATTGAGGTGGTAATTTAAATTTATTTTTTCCAATTTTTTTACTTTTGTAAATTAATTGGTTTTTATTTTCATAATTTAAATGGGGAATGTAGTTACTTGAGTCATAGTTTCTTTCGGTCCAATTTATAATATTAAGAGGTTTATTAATTTTTTTTGCTATAGTACCCGAAATCTCTTTTGTAAATTTCTTCTCTTTTTCGAATACAAGTTTTGAGTTCTTTTGTACGTTTTCTCTTTCTAAATCAGCCAACCTATCATCAAAAAAACCACCAGGATTTTTAAATGAGCAACTGCTTGAAATAAATAAGATTTTTAATAAAACAATTAGCTTAATATATCCAATCATTTTTTGATTAATTTTAATTTTCTTTCAATATCGTTTTTATCAATATTGAGATTATCCTTATCATTTAATAATTTAAAATAATATTGTTCTGCCTTATTAAATTCTTTTTTTTCAAAATAAAAATCTGCTAAAAATTTAATAGACTGAATTTTCCAAACTGATTCTGAATTGATTATTGGATTAAGTAAATCTAGTAATTCTTTTTCGTTTATGCCTTCAGATATATATATGGCTTTCTTTAATTTTAAAAGATTTAGATCTTCTTGATTTAATCCTTTTATAGACAAAACTTCATCAAAATATTTAGAAACTATAGTTTTGTCTTTTTCTAAATCTTGATCAATAATTAAAAATAACGAAAGAGGTGAATAAATTATATCTTTTTGATAAATAATATTTTTTAAAATTTCAAAAGACGAACTAAAATTTTTATTTATTAAAAAAACTTTTGCCTCAATATAATTTTCAGAAATTTCTATTCTTTTATTCTTCTTGCTATGATCAAACCAAAAAAATAAGCATATAATTAAAAAAATAATTACTAAAATACTGATTATAATTTTTTGGTTAGATTTAATATAATCTTTAAAACTTTTTTTATCTATATTTTCTGTGTTCATACTTTTAGTAACTATTTTTTTTATTTGGAAACTTTTGTTGTAATACTTCTCTTTTATATTTGACAAAAGTTTTCTCAAGAATTTTTTGTAGATTTAAATATTTTTTAACAAATTTTGGATAAAAACCGCTTAGTCCGATTAAATCATCAGTGACTAGAATTTGACCATCACAATATCGCGATGAACCAATTCCAATTGTTGGTATCTTTAAAAAATTTGTTATTTTTTTTGCAGTTTTTTCGGCGATACACTCTAAAACTATACTGAAAGCTCCTGCTTTTTCAATTTTCTTTGATTCTTGTATTAATTTAAGCTCTTCTTTATTATTAAATCCAACGGGTTTAAAACTTCTTTTAAATTGTGGTGTAAATCCAATATGACCCATCACAGGTACACCGGATTTTACTAATTTCTTAATTAATGAAAAATTTTTCCCATTACTTTCCAATTTTACTGCATCACAGTTAGTTTTTTTAAAAACTTCATTTATATTTTTTCTTGCTTGAGAATAAGTTTTATAAGTATTGATTGGCATATCAACAACAAACAAACTTTTTTTAATACCTTTGCTAACAGCAATTGAATGATTAATAATTGTATTAAGTTTTATGTATTTTGTACTTTTCATCCCATAAAAAGCTGTTGCAACAGAATCTCCGACTAAAATTAAGTCGCAATGTTTATCTAATATTTTGGAAATTGGTTTAGAGTATGCGGTTAAACAAACTATTTTTCTTTTGGATTTAAGATTTTTTATCCTAAAAATTTTTTTATTCATTTTTGATTATTTATTTAGGCTTTAAATTTTCAAATTTTTTGTTAAGCTCTGTTTGTTTATCACAAATTTTAATACACACTTTTTTAAAAGTTCCAATTAACTTCTGAGAACTTTCGTAATCTGATTTATTTAACTTTAACAAAGTTAGTAGATACAAAGCTTCTTCATTTTTTGGGTCTAAAAGAATAACTGTTTTTAAATTTTGCTCCTCAAGAGATTGTTTTTTTTGAAATTTAAAAATTTTTGCAAGATATAGATATGATTTTTCATTTTTTGGATTAAAAACAATATCTTTTTCAAAATTATATTTAGATTGAGAAAATTTTTTCTCTTTAAATAACTTTTCACCTTCATTAAAATAGCTATTTTTAGCATATGTAATTTGGATGAAAAATATTGTTAAGATAAATATTAAAAAAAAATTTTTTATTTTATTCATGGTTAGATCTCTATTTATTATGTACTTAATTCTGAACAATGTATATATGTTTCTCTTGATTCACCTCGGCTAGACTTTGGCTTAAAAAAAATGATTTTTTTAAAGGTTTTTTTTGCATTAATTTTAATTTGGTCAAAATCCTCGCCCATAAAAAATTTAGATAATAAAATGCCCTTTTTGTTCAACACTTTTTGGGAAAAAAGAATTGTAGATAAACACAGCTCGTTAGTTCTAATAGTATCCAAACTTTTGTTTCCAGTGGTATTAGCTGCCATATCAGATAAAACCACGTCAATTTTTGTATTAAAATATTTTATCACGATTTGTCTCAAATCTTCATCTAAAAAATCACCAATAATAAATTTAACCCCTTTAATTTCTTCAACTTTTTTTTTATCTATTCCTAAAATTTTCCCTTTTTTTACTTTGCCTGCCACAACTTGACACCATCCTCCTGGGTGGGATCCCAAATCTAATAATTTTATTCCTTCTTTTAAAAATTTAAATTTTTTATCTATTTCTAATAATTTAAAAGCAGATCTTGACCTATAACCTCTTATTTTTGCTTTATGAAAAAAATGATCCTGGTAACTTTTACTATCCATTTTTTTAAAATTAAATTATAGAATATCTTGCTGGTCTTCCTCAATTATAGAGTGTTTAGCACTTTTAAGTTTTGATCTATAATTTAAAATACCAAATGGAATTAAAGATAAATAAATAAAAATACAGATAGATAATGTTTCAAAGGTAAATTGTATAATAGAAACAAAAAATAAACCTACGCCTAATAAAAGAAATACAGTCATATTTCTTCTAATAGCAATTTTTTTAAATGAAAAAGTCGGAATTTTGCTTATAAGCAGAATTGAAACTAAAACCATAAAATAAGGTGTGATCGCCCTTAAATCTATAAAATTTGAAAAATTTGATAATTCAAACATCAATGGAAAAAGTATCAAACATCCACCTGCGGGAGAGGGAATTCCTTGAAAAAAATTATTTTTCCATTCATCTTTATTTTCAAACTTTGTCAAATTAAACCGGGCAAGCCTTAAAACACAACATACTGAAAAAAACAAAACTATTAACCAACCAATTTTACCAAATTTATTTAGTTCCCAAAAATAAACTATGAAAGCAGGTGCAATACCAAAACTGACAAAATCTGTGAGTGAGTCTAATTCTTTCCCAAAATCTGACGTACCTTTAATTAATCTAGCTACCCTTCCGTCTAAGCCATCTAATATTGCAGCTACAACTAAAAACAAAACTGCAAAAGCGAAATTTCCATCCATGGCAAACTTGATAGAGCTGATACCTAAACAGACTCCTATTAAAGTTAATACACTTGGTAAAATGTATCTAGATTTATTTACTGAAACTACGTTTAATTTATTTTTTTTTTCCATTTAATTACTTGCTATCAAACTTTCACCAGCGATAACATTCTGTCCTATCTTAACCATTGTTTTTCTATTTGAGTAATATACATCAACTCTACTCCCAAATCTAATCATACCGAGCCTTTGCCCTTGATTAACACTCTCAGTTTTTTTAACTGTTGTAACAATTCGTCTTGCAATTAAACCTGCGATTTGAACTACAACAATTTGTTCACCTGCTTTATTTTCTTTAATTTTAAAATAGTTTCTCTCGTTTTCCTCACTTGCTTTATCTAGGGATGCATTTAAAAATTTTCCAGGTTTATAAAAAATATCTTCTATTTCTCCGCTAGAAGGTGATCTGTTTACATGGCAATCAAATACATTCATAAAAATACTTACTCTTGTAAATTTTTTATTTTCCAAACCAAGTTCGATTGGCCCATTTACTTCTCCAATAGCTGAAATTCTGCCATCTGCCGGGCTAACTAAAAAGCCATCATCTTCTATAATTACTCTTTCAGGATCTCTAAAAAAATAATAAACCCAAATTGTGATTAATGTGAAAATAAATCCAAAAAAGTCAGATATTAACCAAAGAATCAAGGTAAGTACCGCGGATATAACTAAAAATTTATACCCCTCCTGGTGTAACTTTGGAAATATTTTATCAAGCATCATAACTTATAATTTGATAATCTATGGGTAATATGTATAAAAATCCTTAATTATCAAATTAAATTTTTTTATGTCAAAAATAAAAGTAAAAAATCCAGTAGTTGAGCTCGATGGCGATGAAATGACCCGTATAATTTGGTCATTTATTAAAGACAGGCTAATAAAACCTTATTTAGATATAGAGCTTAAATACTTCGATCTTGGGATGGAGAATAGAGACAAAACTAATGATCAAGTAACAATTGATTGTGCAAAAGCTATTCAAAAGTATGGTGCCGGGGTAAAGTGTGCAACAATAACGCCTGATGAGGCTCGTGTTAAAGAATTTAAGTTAAAAAAAATGTGGAGATCGCCAAATGGCACAATAAGAAATATAGTTGGTGGAACAATTTTTAGAGAGCCAATAATTTGTAAAAACGTTCCAAGATTAGTGCCACATTGGACAGATAGCGTTATAGTAGGAAGACATGCTTTCGGAGATCAATATAGAGCAACGGATTTTAAAGTTCCTGGAAAAGGTAAAATGACAATTAAATGGGAGTCGGAAGATAAAAAAAATAAAATTGAACATGAAGTCTATGATTTCAAAGGACCAGGTATAGCGCTTTCTATGTATAATCTAGACGACTCTATTAAAGACTTTGCACGTGCCTGTATGAACTATGGTTTGGTTAGGAAATGGCCTGTTTTTTTTTCAACGAAAAACACAATATTAAAAGCATATGATGGAAGATTTAAAGATATTTTTGAAGAAATTTTTCAAAAAGAATTTAAGAAAAAGTTTGAAGACGCCAGCATTACATACGAACACAGATTAATAGATGACATGGTAGCTTGTGCTATGAAATGGAGTGGAAAATATATTTGGGCCTGTAAAAATTATGATGGAGATGTCCAATCTGACACTGTTGCACAAGGATATGGTTCTCTTGGATTAATGACAAGCGTTCTTAGAACACCAGATGGCAAAATAGCAGAGGCTGAGGCGGCTCACGGAACGGTTACGAGGCATTATAGGCAGCATCAAAAAGGGAAAGAAACTTCAACAAACCCTATTGCTTCTATTTTTGCTTGGACAAGAGGTTTATCACATAGAGGACATTTAGATGGTAATAATGAATTAACTAAATTTGCAAATACTCTTGAAAAAGTTTGTATAGAAACTGTTGAGGGAGGATCTATGACGAAGGATTTAGCAATACTAATTAGTAAAGATCAAAAATTCTTAACAACAAATAAGTTTTTAGAAGCAATAAATTCTAATTTAAAAAACAAACTTAACTAATTTTTTTATTTAAGGCTTCAAAAGCTTTTTCAATATTATCTTTATTTGACCCGCCTGCCTGGGCGAAATCTTTTCTACCGCCACCACCTTTACCTCCAAGAATTTCAGAGGCAGTTTTAACTAGCATTACAGCATCATATGTTTTTGTTAATTTATTTGTGATGCCAACTGCTATACCAACTTTTTCTTCAAAAGTTGATATACCGACTACAATACCCTCTTTGATATCCTTTTTGCCTTTATCAATTATACCTCTAAGTTCTTTAGGAGGAAAATCTGTGAGAACTTGTTGTCTCAAAATAAATGTACCAACTTTTTTATCTTTAATGATATTTTTATTTTTATCTTTTAAAACGTTTTCTATTTTAACTTTTTCAAGGACTTTGTTTAAAGATCTAAATTGTTCAGATAAATCTCTGTTTTCTTTAGATTTCAAAAATCCATCGATATAACTTGGTTCTATTTTAAGTTTTAAAAGTTGATTTTTAATTTCATTTATTTGATTTTTTAAAGTTTCTTCTTTTGAGGATTTGTTCTGTTTAAGAGATTTTTCATAATCTTGTAAATGCTCATCTCTTAAAGCTTCTATTCTTCTAATACCAGATGCAATCGAAGATTGGCTGATAACCTTAAACTTTCCTACTTCTTTTGTATTTTTAACATGAGTGCCGCCACACAACTCGGTAGAAAAGAAACTATTATTTTCTTTTCCCATAAATACTACTCTAACTTCTTCGCCGTATTTTTCACCAAACAAAGCTAAAGCCCCCATACTCACAGCTTCTTTTGGTGTCATTATTCTAGTTTGTACATCGCTTGATCCGTCGACTATATCGTTAACAACTTTATTTATTTTGGTCATTTCATCTTTTTCAATAGGTTTGTTATGGCTAAAATCAAATCTAAGTCTATCTGGACTTACTAACGAACCTTTTTGAGTTACATGTTTACCTAAAATCCTTCTTAGAGATTCATGTAACAAATGAGTGGCTGAATGATTAGCTCTTGAATTATTTCTTTTATTTATATCAATTTCTAAATTTACACTTTGGCCAATATTAATTGGTCCTTTTTCGATTTTTCCTGTATGAACATAAAGATCTCCCATTTTTTTTTGTGTGTCTTTTATATTTATTTTACAATCCGAATTATAAATAATTCCCTGATCCCCAACTTGTCCTCCGGATTCTCCATAAAAAGGGGTTTGGTTAGTTATAATCTCAACTTCATCTCCTGTTTTTGCATTTTCAACAAATTTATTGTTTTTTGATATTTTTAAAATTACTCCTTCAGCTTTATCAAATTCGTACCCTAAAAATTCTGTGGGGCTAAGCTCTTCTCTAACTTTATACCATTTTTCTTCAACAGATTTATCGCCTGAACCTTTCCAGCTTGCTCGAGCTACTTCTTTACTTTTTTTCATTTCTTTATCAAAAGTATTTGTATCAATTTTAATTTTTTTATTTTTTAGAATATCGGCAGTTAGATCTAATGGAAAACCATAAGTATCATAAAGCTTAAAAGCTATTTCACCTGGCAAAATATTATTTTTTACTTTTTCTAAATTTTGATTCAAAATCTTCATTCCTCTATCTAAAAGTGATGAAAATTTTTCTTCTTCATTTTTTAACGTTTCAATAATTAAGTCTTTGCCTCTTTTAAGTTCGGGATAACTATGTGACATTTCGCTTAATAGAACATCAAATAATTTGAAAAATATTGGTTTGTTACTTCCAAGTGTATGTGCGTGACGCATACCACGTCTCATTATTCTTCTAAGAACATAACCTCTGCCTTCATTTGAAGGCAAAACTCCTTCGGCAATTAAAAAGCTGCTTGCTCTTAGATGATCGGCGATTACTCTATGACTTGCGATTGTGTTACTGTTAATTTTACTTTTTGTAATTTCTGATGAAGCTGAAATGATTTTTTTAAAGTGATCGATTTCATAGTTATCATGTGTACCTTGTAAAACTGCTGTCATTCTTTCTAAGCCCATACCTGTATCAACAGAAGGTTTGGGTAAATTAATTCTTTTGTTTTTGGAAATTTGTTCGAATTGCATAAAAACAAGATTCCAAATTTCAATAAATCTATCTCCATCTTGATCTTTTGAGCCCGGTGGGCCACCTTTAAGTTTATCTCCATGATCGTAAAATATTTCAGAGCAGGGACCGCATGGACCTGTATCTCCCATTGACCAAAAGTTGTCTGATGTTGATATTTTTACAATTTTACTCTCTGGCAGACCTGAAATTTTTTTCCAAAGATTAAATGAATCTTCGTCTTCTGAATATACTGTTGTAAACAATTTATCCTTTGGAATTTTGAAATCTTTAGTTAACAAATCCCATGCGTATTTAATCGCTTGCTCTTTAAAATAATTTCCAAAAGAGAAATTTCCTAACATCTCAAAGAAGGTATGGTGTCTAGGGGTATAACCTACATTCTCAAGATCATTGTGCTTACCCCCTGCTCTTACGCATTTTTGTGAGGTAGTAGCTTTATTGTATGACCTTTTTTCTAATCCAGTAAAAACGTTCTTAAACTGAACCATTCCAGAATTTGTGAACATTAACGTAGGATCATTATTTGGTACAAGGTTACTAGATTCAACTTTATGGTGATTATTTTTTGTAAAAAAAGTTTGAAATTTTTCTCTTACACTTTTTAGTGGAAAACTTGTCATATTTAATTATACCACTTTAATATAATTAAATAGTTTTTCCCATAGACATATTATTGAGAATTTGCAAAAATATTTCATGACCAAATTTTATACAATGGGTTGTTACACAGAAAAAGGACTAGCTGGATTTGTGGGTAATCCTTCAACAAATAGGAAAGCTGCTACACAAGCCTTAGTAGAGTCTGGTGGTGCTAAGCTAACTGACTATTCTTTATTAAGAGGTGCATTTGATTTTATTGCAGTATGTGAAGGCACATTTGAACAAATGGCTGCAGCAAAGATGGTTGCCGTATCTAGCGGAACTGTAGAAAACTTCACTATATTAGAGTCTGCAGATCTTAACAAAATAGCTGATACAGCAAAAAAAATTGCATCTGGTTTTAAACCAGCTGGTAAATAAAATATTTAATTAGAGTTTGCGAAAGGCCGAGGGAGGCCTTTCGCAGTATATCTCTCCTTATTCTTTTGGAGATTCTTTGGGAGATGAAGGATTTCCTTCAATTTTTTTTGATATAAGCCCAGCTTTTGTTCTAATTGCTGTTTCAATTTCACTTGCAATTTTTGGGTTTTTTTCTAAATAGATTTTAGCATTTTCTCTTCCTTGACCTATTTTTTCCCCTTTGTAAGCATACCAGGCTCCAGATTTTTCAACTATTTCGGCTTTAGCGCCAAGATCGATTAATTCACCAGATTTACTAATTCCCTTGCCGTACATCAGATCAAATTCAACCATTTTAAATGGGGGCGCTACTTTGTTTTTGACTACTTTTACTCTTGTGCTATTTCCTATAATTTGATCTTTTTCCTTAATAGCACCAATTCTTCTAATATCCATTCTAACCGAAGAATAAAATTTTAATGCGTTTCCACCTGACGTAGTTTCAGGATTACCAAACATGACACCAATTTTCATTCTAATTTGATTTATAAATATTACCATTGTATTAGATTTTGATATTGACCCAGTTAATTTTCTAAGAGCTTGGCTCATTAATCTAGATTGTAAACCAACATGATGATCACCCATTTCTCCCTCTAGTTCCGCCTTGGGAGTTAATGCAGCAACTGAGTCTATAACTAGAACTGATAGCGATCCCGACTTAATTAAAGTATCTGCAATCTCTAGTGCTTGTTCACCTGTGTCAGGTTGAGATATTAAAAGCTCATCAGTTTTAACTCCTAATTTTTTTGCATAAACTGGATCTAGAGCATGTTCAGCATCGACAAAGCCACAAATCCCTCCTGCTTTTTGTGCTTCTGCAACGACTTGTAAAGCCAAAGTTGTTTTTCCTGATGACTCAGGACCATAAATTTCTATTACTCTACCTTTTGGTAATCCGCCTATTCCTAATGCCAGGTCTAAACTTAAAGACCCTGTAGAAATTGACTCTACGTCCATAGCCTGTTGTTGACCTAAACGCATTACAGAGCCTTTTCCAAAATTTTGATCAATTTGGCTGATAGCTGCGTTTAATGCTTTGTTTTTCTCTTTAATTTCCTGCTCTTTTTTATTATCAGATTTAACTACTTTTAAATTATTTTTAGTCATTTTTTATCCTTTTTTTTAATTACGAATCAATGACTCAAATGTACACATTTTGTTCTTTTAATCAATCTTAAAATAATATATAAATTTATTTGATGTTCTCTAAATAGAGATCGCCTGTAGACGCAAGTAGATTGAACTGCGCTATTGCAAAGTCTTTTTGTGCCTTAGCATAACTTGTTCTGGCATCTAATAGTAAAGCTCTGGACTGTATAACCTCAAGGGTGGTTCTGCTGTTTCCAGTATCATATTCTAAAGTGATTCCCTCGTTAGCAATTTCTGCGGCTTTTAGCTGTGCGCTAGTAGCATCCAAGACGCTCCTGGTTGAATTATAGGAAGTCCATGCATTTGCAGTGTCTATTTGTACCTGGTCTGTAATGTCTTGTAGGATTAGCTCTTTTTCTTTTAGTTTAAATGAAGCTTTTTTAACTGATGATATGTTTTTGCCTCCTTTAAATAATGGCCATTTAACTGTCGCTTTTACTTGCTCCTGTTCTCTTTCATCAACTGAAGTACTTAAATCATAATTTTTCTTTTTTTCGTATGTTATTGAGGCAGAGGGGGACATGTCGCCTCTAGCTACGTAAAGTTCTCTTTTGGCTATTTCTAAATCTATTTTTGCTAAATTTAATCTAGGGTTAATTTGATCTGAAATAGCTATAGCTGTATCAAGACTAGTTGGCATACTTAAATTGGGAAAAAGAGAGAGATCTATTTCATTTGGGGCTGTTGAACCTATTATCTTTTGAAAATTCTTTTTTCCTGAAATAAGTTCATTTGTAGCCGTAATTAGTTTAGCCTGTGCTCCTGCTAAAGAGGATTCCGATTGAGCAAAGTCTGTAAGGCTAATTTCTCCTCTTTCTAATCTAGATCTATCACTTTCAACCTGTCTTTCAAAAAGTTCAACATTGGATTGATTGAATTCTAAATTTTTAAAATTATATCCAAGATTATAGTATACTTTTGCTGCACTGAGTATTACTTCCTGCTCAAGCTTATTTAATTTAAATTTAGCGTATTCAAATTCGAGTTTTGATTTTGCTAAATTGTTATAGTTGCTGAAGCCATCAAAGATTTTCTGCTCTATTAATAATGAACGGTTTTCAGGTGTAGACTCTGCATCTTGTAAAGACACTCCTGATTGATTTATTCGATTAGTATCTTTTTGTGTCGCGGCATCTCCGGATAATGTAACTGATGGCAGGAATTCTCCTATTGAAATATTAACATCTTGTTTTTCAGCGTTTAAACTTGCTCTTTCCGCATTAAGTTTTGAATTATTTTTAAAAGCATCAGATAAAGTATTGAGCAAATCTTGAGCGTTAAGATTCGAGTTAAATAAAAAAAATATTAACAAAATAAAAAGCTTTTTCATTTTTTAGTAAAATTTCATTTTTTTTGACCTGTGACTTTTGTCTAAAAAAATAGTTAAATCTGATATTTTCGAAGAATTTTTCATCATATGTTTAGTTATTCTATCATAAAACATTATAAAGTTTTTTACTTGAGATTTTGACATAGTCTTTTTATTTTTTAATGTCAATTTCATTTTTTGTTCCTGAAGCCACCGCCATTTAAGTATATGGCTAAAATTTGGTGCTTGTAAATACACTAATCTATCAATTTTATTAAAGAGTTTTTTGTATCGATTTTTTAACAAATTATTTACTGTTTTTCTCCATTTACAATCAGGATCATATTTTTTTTCGATTAAATTCAAAGGTTTTTTTAGTTCAGTATTTGTTTGGTGTTTAGCACCAACACACCATCCCTCAAAAATAATCACGTCAGGTTGGTTTTTAATTTTTTGCCATTTACTCCTTTTGTGTCTGTCGTCTATAGATTTATTAAATCTTGGAATAAATACAGTCTTAAATTTCTTTTTTTTTTAGTTGTTTAATAGTTTTAATCATTAAATTAAGATCATGTGTACCTGGAACTCCTCTAGTTAAAAATAATGGATGAATCTTTTTTGACAACAACTTTCTTTCTATTTTTGTTTTATAAAAATCATCTATAGAAAAAACACAAAGATTTAGTTTGTATTTTTTTTTTAAGATAAATTTCAAAATTTCTGTAATAGTGCTTTTTCCAGCTCCCTGTCCACCAGATAAACCAATAATTTTTGTTTTATTGTCTTTTTTAAAGATTGAATAAATCCAGTCAGCTAAAGGTAAATAAAATTTGTTAAGCTTTCCTAATTTATCGACAATAGGTTTTCCTGCTACCTCTTTCTTTTTTAAGAATTTTAAATATTCACTTTTTATCATGCGGATGGTTTTCGCCATCGTTAACAGGAATATTTTTTATATCAAATGGTTTTACTCCTTCTATGCACGCTATATTTATTCCATGTAGTTTTGGGTCTATTCTCGGTCTATTGTGTGTATGAATACCACAAACTGAACAAAAAAATGCTTCGCAGTCTTTGTGTGATATTGATAAAGTTTCAAAAGATTTTCTCCTTTCACAATTTTAAAATCATTTGGACCAAGTACTCCAATTATATATCCTTTTCTTTTACATAATGAACAATTGCATCTCATAATTTTTTTAAAACCGGCCTCAGGCATTTTTACTTCACCCTCAATCCCGCCGCAGTGACACGTTAATTTCTTTATTTCCATTTCACCTCCAATTTTGTTAATTTGTTAAAAGATATCCACATAAAATCCTTAATATTTTCAAATGTTCACGTTTTGATTCACAAATGATTCAGTTTCAGACTCATTTTACAACCTATCAGGTTTAATGCTTATCACATTATCAATTTGATTTATACTATTGGCCAGACCTGTCTCGCTCTCCCTTTTTGAAACAGTAAAAACCATTAAAACAAAAAGTATAAGCATAATTTGTAAAAAAATTATAATTGGATTTGGAAATGTTAGTAGCAAAAGTAAAAATAATAAAATCGATCTCAATAAAACTCTATATTTAAAAATTGCTAAAATTGAAAATGAATGAATAATAAGATTTACGAATGACATTTTGGATGGCTGGACGTATCTTGTTCCTCTTTCACAGGGAATATGATCTAATTGTTTTATAGTTTTTTTTAAAGTACCTGAGAAATTACACCAAAGACCTTTTTTTGTAGAAATTTTATCTACATCGCTTTTAGTTAAACAAGTATAGTGACCAAAATTCATATTTTCTCCAGTGAATATAAATGTAATTAATTTATGTATATTGTACAAAATTTCAAAAAACTTACCTTCAGATCTTTTTACTCTTTTCGCAACAACAGATTTATTTTGATTATTTAAAATTTTATTCACTAGTAATTTAATTTCTTCGGGACGATCTTCTCCATCCGCATCCATTACTATAAGGTAATCAAAATCTTTTTTTTGTGATAAAAATCTTATTCCTGTAGCATTACTTCTTGTGTGTCCTTGATTTTTTTTCATATTCATAATTTCTACAGATTTTATATTTTTAAAGTTTTTTTCAACTTCATCTATTTTTTCTGTTGATCCATCATTTACTATCAATACAGAGAATTCGTTTTTTAAATTTTCGATTTCGAAATCGATTTTTTCTAACAGTTTAAAAATAGATTTCCAATCATTATAACAAGGTATTAAAATTTTAAATTTTTTCATTTTAAATCCTCAATCATTAAATTAAATCCGTTAAATTTTTCAGTTTTAACCTGAATATATTGATTTGATTGCCCAATGAAACATTTAGGCCTAGATTTTAAATGATAACATAAATTTCCAGCATACCATTCATCGCCCCAGATTATCTGAATTTTTCCATAACCACCTCCCTGACTTATTCTTTCAACTTCTGCAGCAATTGCTTTGCCTTGGTAATCGGTCCTCTTTTTATCATTTGAAATAGAAATGTAGGCGTAAACAAATGGAGATAATAAAAATAAAAATATAAAAACTGAAATAAATTTTTTGAGTTTATTTAGTTTGATATGCAATTTAAAAATATAAATAATTAAAGTACCAACAAATAGATAAAAAGGAGTCATCCACATTGTTCTTATTTTCACTCCCATTATCATAGAGGTTAATAACATTAAAAATATTGGAGCTAAAGTAGTAAAAAGAAGAAATATAAATTTTTTATCTTTAAAATTAATTTTAATTTTTATTTTTTTTATAAGAAAAAAAGACATTAAAAGAAAAGGAATTAAAAGACTGATTTGTTTACCTAAGAATACTAAGGGGTAAATTAAATGATCTAGAAAGTCTCCTACCCCACCAGTTCTTTGAAAACCATAAAATATAGTAACGTAATTATTTTCAGTTAACCAAATTAAATGGGGTAATAAAACTATTAAGGTTATCGGACCCGCAATGAAATAGTGTGAGGATTTAATTTTTTTTTCTTTTCTAATGAAGTAAATAAAAACAAGTTTTATTCCTACAATTAAGTAAATGAAAAGGTATTTAGATAAAATTCCTAAACCAGCAAATAAACCCAAAAATACATAGTCGGTTGCTTTATCATACTTAATACATCTCCAGGTGTAATAAACTGTTAAAGCCCAAAAAGGTAACTGGGCAACATTTACGTTAAATTCTGGAGTTGTGAAGTTGTAAAAGTAAATTCCCTCTAAAAAAAGCACCGATAAAAGAGCAAGTTTTTTATTATTAAAAATTTCTTCTGATAATTTATAGACTGCAAAAAAAGCAATTATTACGAAAATTTGACTTAGCAAATAATAAGCCCAGTCCTGACTTCCAAAAATTTGATAAAATATTTCGACAGCAAAAGCACTCAATGGTGGATGTTTATTGAATCCCCAATCCAAGTTGCTGCCCCAGGCAAGAGCCTCTATAGTATCAAGTGGTAAATTCAAGTTTGTTAAAGAAGGTACTAAAACCCAAATTAATAGGTGTGCAAATAAAAATAAGAAAAATATCTTGGGAACGCTTTTGGTCATAAAATTCTCATATATCAATAATTTAAATTATATTGACACTAATATAAACGTTTATATACTGCCGATCTTTAAAACATGGCAAAAAAGTCAGTTAAAAAATACATTCCAAACAGTAAAGAGAAGTATATGTGTTCAAAACACAAAAAGTATTTCAATGAAAGATTGATGAGTTGGAGAAAAGAGATTATTCAATCTAACACTGAAAGTGCAATAATTAATAACCTTGATGACAACTCGGCTTCAGCAGACATTGTCGATCAGGCATCATCTCAAACTGAAAAAACTGTAGAGTTAAGAGCTTCTAACAGAAGAAGAAAACTTGTAAGCAAAATTGACCATGCTCTAAAAAAAATAAAAGATGGAACTTATGGTTTTTGTGAAGAAACGGGCGAACCAATAGGTTTAAAAAGATTAATAGCGAGACCAATAGCAACTTTGAGTATTGAGGCACAAGAGAGGCATGAACAAGAAGAAAAGATTTTTGCCGAAAATTAAGGTTTAGGTATTTTTTCCTCTCTATTTAAAATATCATACCCTTTAATAACTGAAGCCCTATTTGAAATTTCATTATACCACCTTGTTAAATTTTTAAATTTTTTTAAACCTATGTCGTGCCAGTCATGTCTTGCAATCCATGGGAAAGTAGCGATATCGGCTATTGAGTACTCTCCAGCTAAAAATTTGCTTTTTCCTAGACGTTCATCTAAATCTTTATAAATAGTTTTTGCTATTTTAAAATATCTGTCTTCCCCCCAGTCACTTTTTCCATGATTATAATGATGAAATTGATGGTGTTGTCCTAACAGAGGTCCTACGTAGGCCATTTGACCCATCAACCACTGATTAATTAAATGCTTATTCTTTTCAGGATAAAATTTTCCGCTTTTTTCTCCTAAGTACATTAATATCGCTCCTGACTCGAATAAACTTACATTATTATCATGATCAATTATTACTGGAATTTTGCTAAATGGACTTAATGATCTAAATTTTGGTTCAAATTGTTCGCCTTTATTAATGTATACTTTAGTAACTTTATATTTGTAATTTATTTCTTCCAACATTATTGAAATTTTTTTCCCATTAGGAGTGTTTGCAGTAAGCAATTCAATCATTTAACTTTTATACCAAGTCGTGCTTGAATCTCTTTGGAAGATGTTGTGAATTGAAATTTATATTTTTCATTAGGCCTTGCATTTTTAAAACAAGCTCTTGCAGCAAGTGCGGCTTCGTGAAATCCTGACAAAATAAGTTTTAATTTACCTGGGTATGTACAAATGTCACCGATAGCAAAAATACCTTTTTTATTTGTTTGAAAATTTTCAACATTAACCGGAATATGCTTTTTATCTAAATTAAGTCCCCACTCAGCTATCGGTCCAAGTTTCATTATCAATCCAAAAAAACTTAATATAAAGTCTGTCTCTACCTTTTCTGATTTGCCATCATCATTTTTGAGTATTATGGACTTTATGTCATTGTCCCCTTCTATTGAGGATAATTGGTATTTTGTTTTAATTGATAATTTACCTAATTTTTCCAATTTTTTAATCTCATTCAAAGTATGAGGGGCTCCTCTGAATTCTTCCCTTCTATGAATCAATGTAACATTAGAAGTTTTTGACAACTCTAAAGCCCAATCTAATGCTGAGTCACCGCCTCCAAATATTGATAATTTTTTACCTTTAAATTTTTTTTTATCAGAAATAGAATAAAAAATATTTTTACCTTCATATTTTTCTGCATCTTTTATCGATAATTTTCTTGGTTCAAAAGATCCTACGCCGCCTGCAATAATTATGTTCGGTGAAATAAAAATTTTATTTTTATTAGTTTTAATTAACCAATTGTTATCCTTGCTAGATATTTCTTGTACTCTTTCATTAAAATGAAAGTTTGTTTTGAATGGCTCAATTTGTTTTAATAAATTATTTGTTAATTCTTCACCTGTACAAACTGGTAATGCGGGAATATCATAAATTGGTTTATCTGGGTAAAGTTCAATACACTGGCCGCCAGCTTTATCTAGGTTATCAATTATTTCGCATTTCAATCCAATAATACCCAATTGATGAACAGAAAATAATCCGACTGGTCCTGCTCCCACAATTACAACATCTGTTTTTATCATTTTTAATTTTGTTTAGAGGGGGTAGTTATAACTAAACCGTCTAATTCTTCCTTTACAATAATTTGACAACTAAGCCTGCTATTTTTTTTTGGTTCAAAGGCCATATCAATCATATCTTGTTCGGCGTCTTCTATTTTTTCTAATTTATTTAACCATTCTTCTTTGACATAAACATGGCAAGTTGCGCACGCCATTCCTCCTCCGCAATCAGCGTCTATCCCTGTAATATTATTTTGAACAGCTCCTTCCATTACAGTAAGTCCTTTGGCAACTTCTATTGTTTTTTGATTACCCTCGGAATCAATATATGTAATTTTTGGCATTAATTTAATATATGTGCAAAAAAAAATAGGGCAAGTTATAAAACTCGCCCTATTTTAAATAATTAGCTATTTAGACTATCTTTTTGATAAAGAAGTGCTTTGTATAGCAGCAGCCCAAATTACTAGACCGAATGCTAATTTGTTTACAAAGTCAGCTAAGTTATAAATGATGTTCAACGTGTTAGAGTCAATTCCACCAGCTAAGTAACCAAATACGTAACCTAGAGGGTAAATTGCCCAACCAATTGTAACTATCATTCTCATAGCACCGAAGCACGTAGCAACAGCTTTGTTACCACCTTTTGCCGCAGCTCTTCCAGCTTCACCTGAAAAGATTTCAAATAGTATGTATATCCAACCTGCCATTCCAATTATGAAACCGACAAATTCTTGGATGTAACCAGCTTCACCTAAATATCCACCGATTAACATTACTAATGAAGCTATTAGCAGTCTCCAGAACATTGAGCTTGGAACTTTTCTAACAGCAGCTAAGATTAGATAGAATTCAACAATCTGCATTGGAACAGTGATTAACCAATCAATATATCTGTATACTGTTGGTGTTTCACCTGTATTAACCCAGATGTCTCTCATGTATACGTAGTGAACAAAAGCTACGAACTGAATTAATCCAGCCACAGTTACAGATGTTCTCCACGATGCAGCGACTGTTCCTCTTTCTAAGAAGAAGAATACAGCGCCCGCTAACATCCCCATAGATACTAACCAAAACGTAATTCCTACGAAATCGTCAGTAGCTAGGATTGCTGTAGCAGCGTTAGCTGAACTCGTTACGCCTATAAAGGCTAGAGCAGCTAGTGCAATCATACCTAGTTTTTTCATGAAAACCTCCCTTTATGTTTAGTTTTCTTTTAGTTTAAATTTAAACCATTCAAAGTTAGAGTTTATCTCCCTCTCACTTAGAACATGTCGGGGACGGTATCCAAAAAGAAAGTTAATTTGAAGCTTTTTTTTTTATAAAAAGTGTTGATTTTGTTGACTTTTTTGTTTTTTTTTGGGGATAATAGTGATTAAATTGGGTTAAAAGGGGTATCTGAATTGTCTGAAAATTACAAAAAAACTTATGATTCGTCTATTAAAAATAGAGAAGATTTCTGGAAGAAAGTATCTGAAGATATTTTCTGGTTCAAAAAACCATCAAAAATCCTAAATTCTTCAAATCCACCATTTTACAAATGGTTTGAGGATGGTGTTACAAATACATGTTACAACGCTGTAGATGTGCACATTGATAATGGTCGTGGAGATAAGACTGCTATAATTTACGACAGCCCTATTACAGGAACAAAATATAAATTATCATATAAAAATTTAAAAGAAAAAGTTTCCGCTTTTGCTGGCGCACTTAAAAATCAAGGAACTAAAAAGGGAGATAGAGTAATAATTTACATGCCGATGATACCTCAGGCGGTTATAGCTATGCTTGCATGTGGAAGAATAGGTGCAATTCATTCAGTTGTTTTTGGCGGTTTTGCAGCTAACGAGTTAGCAAGCAGAATTGATGACTCGAAAGCAAAAATTATTATTTCTGCCTCATGTGGTTACGAGCCAGGAAGAACTGTCCATTACAAACCTCTTTTGAATAAAGCTATCGAAATAGCAAATCATAAACCTGAAAAATGTATAATTTGGCAAAGAGAAAAGGACAAAGCTGAGCTAGATCCTAAAATGGATATTGATTGGGTCGAAGCTTTAAAAGGAGCTAAACCTGCTGAATGCGAAAAAATGAATGCAAATGATTATGCTTATATTCTTTATACATCTGGAACTACTGGAACTCCAAAAGGAATAGTTAGAGACATAGGTGGACATATCGTGGCCTTAAAATGGACCATGAAAAATATATATAACATAGAACAAGATGATGTTTGGTGGTCTGCAAGTGATATAGGTTGGATAGTAGGTCACTCATATATCGTTTATGCTCCACTCTTTTATGGCTGCACTACAGTTCTATTTGAGGGAAAACCAGTGGGCACTCCTGACGCAGGTGTTTTTTGGAAAATAATATCAGAATATAAAGTAAAATCTTTATTTACAGCGCCTACAGCAATAAGAGCAATCAAAAAAGAAGATCCTGATGGAAAATTTTTTAAAAAATATGATTTATCTAAATTTGATACTTTGTTTTTAGCAGGTGAACGTGCTGATCCGGATACTATTAAATGGTTTGAAAAACTTTCAAATGCTCCTGTTATAGATCATTGGTGGCAAACAGAAACAAGTTGGGCAATAAGTGCTAATTGTGTAGGAATAGAAAAATTTCCAATTAAATATGGTTCTGCTTTTAAACCTGTTCCTGGTTATGATTTAAAAGTCCTTAATAACGAAGGTAAAGAAAATAAACCAGGCCAGATGGGTGACATCGTTGTAAAATTACCCTTGCCTCCTGGAACATTTCCGACTTTATGGAATGCAGATGATAGATATAAAAAAGTTTATATGTCTACTTACAAAGGTTATTACCAAACTTATGATGCGGGGCATATTGATGAGGATGGTTACGTTTGGATCATGTCAAGGACAGACGATATTATTAACGTTGCTGGTCATAGATTATCCACTGGAGCAATAGAAGAAGTTTTAGCAGAACATAAAAATGTTGCTGAGTGTGCCGTGATAGGAATTGCTGATAAATTAAAAGGTCAACTTCCAATTGGATTGATAGCTTTAAAAGCAGGAGTTGATAGAGATAATAAAGAAATTACTAAAGAGTGT
>MDTB01058266.1_pt1 | contig 116231 bp, 128 predicted proteins | sample 811161 | NCBI WGS metagenome assembly MDTB01 (sample SAMN05326650, study PRJNA326480) | marine metagenome | isolation source: seawater | place: Mediterranean Sea | collected 2009 | reverse complement strand
ATCTTCCATTTCTTGTCTAAAAGCTCCTTCAGCACCAACAAAAAAAGTTGTTTTTAGATGTAGTGGAAATTTTTTGCCAAAAGCACCCGCAGTATCATATCCTATACCAGTTCTGTGCCCCCAGTTCATTGCTTCATTATGCATTGGTCTTTCCATGAAAAGTAAACTGTTAGAGCTTGTATTCTCCCACATTCCAGCTGCAGCCTTTTGGTTTCCTACAGAGATTTTACCAAACCCTTTAATTTTCTTGCTAATAATTGCATCTTTAACGTCAACACCCTTTGGTCCAGATGCTGAACCACCAACATTATCAGACACTGTTTCTGCAAAGTCTGGTTGAAAAGCAATACCCCAGCCATCTCCTACATTTGCTTTGATACTAAATCTTAATCTTCTGAACTCGGAACCAAAAGAGTCTTGACCTTGTAAAGCTCCAAATCTATTTGCGGTAATTAAACCCATATCATACATGGCCCTACCCTTAATTTGAAAGGAATATTTCCCATCAGTACTTTTGATACTCAAACCTTTTCCTTTTTTAAAATATGCTTTGCTTTTTTCCTTAGACATCTCTGTCTTCATTTTAAGCAATTCATTTTGCAAGGCATCAATTTGTGCATCATAGTCCTGAGATTTTCCTTCAAAAGCTGTAAGAGTAGTAAGAGAAAATATCAGAATCAATATAAATCGTTTTTTCATTTCACATCCTTTATCAATAATTAAAAAAATAAAAAAACAAAGTAGATAGTAATTATTACATTTTTATGACAGTAAATACTTTTTGAAAAATTTATTTAAATTATATCTTTTGCGAAAATTCAACACTAAATTTTGATCCCTTGCCAACAGTTGATTCAATATCAAGTCTTGTATTATGTCTACTAAGTATATGTTTAACAATTGACAAACCCAGACCCGTACTTCCAAAATCTCTTTTTCTCGAATTATCAACTCTATAAAATCTGTTTGTGAGAAGAGGTATATGCCTATTTTCAATTCCTTGACCAAAATCTTGAACCTGAAATATAAATTTTTCATTTCTCTTTCTAAGAGAGACTTGTGAGGATTCCTTTGATTTTCCATATTTGATAGAATTCTCAATTATATTAATAAAAACCTGTTTAAGCTCATTATAATCCCCAATAATCCACATTTGTGAATTTGGAAAATTAAATATAACTTCTTTTTTGATTATATTTTTTTCGAATAAACTTTTGGTATCATTTATTATTTCTATTAAATCTACTCGAGTCTTTGGTGATGAAAATTCAATTTGCTCTATTCTTGATAATGACAGAAGGTCTGAGACCAAAGAGGCCATTCTATCAACTTCTAATTTCATGATTTTTAAAAATTTCTCTCTAGCAATTTTATCATTTTTACCTATGCCTAATAAAGTTTCACAATAACCAACTAGTGCAGAAATAGGGGTTTTTAATTCATGACTCACGTTAGCAACAAAATCGGATTGAATTTTTTTACTTTTTATCTCAGCAGTAGCGTCGTAAAATCTAATGAATAAAAAATCAGCAAATCTTGACCGATCTATCGAAACCCAGACGTCAAAAGTTCTATCATGAGTGCTAAGAATCTGAAGTCTTTCGGTTTGTGAGGTATTTTGTTCTATTGAATTATTTATCATCATTATCAAGTCAGGCATTTTTAATAACGCATGAATATTCTTACCTTTAGCATTTTCTCCAACTATATCAATTCCCCTAACATTTAATTCAATGATGTTACTTTTTTTGTCAATAATTATTAGTGGGTCAGGAAACAAATTAAAGAAACTTTCATAAAACTTTATTCTTGATTTAAAAGACCTTAATTTATTTACATAAATATTTTTTATAGAATTTGAGTTATACGCAATTGGCTCAAATGTGCTAAAGAAAAAAAAATCTGAACTAGAAGCAGAATGTTCGTCTAAATTTTTGATTTTTGAATTTAATTTTCTAAAATCTAAAATTAGCTTATAAAGTAAAAATAAACATAAAACGGCAATAAAAATAAATATCAGGATAAATTCTTTATGAATAAACATGAAAGTATGTAAATATTAATTTATTAAATAGTTAAGGTTATTATAACAAAATGAAGCTTAAACAACAAAGTTTAATAAACTTAGAAAATTTCAATCAAAGAAAAAATATAAAAACCACTCCAATGATGGAGCAGTACTTAAATGTTAAGAGTAAACATAGGGATTATTTACTGTTTTATAGAATGGGAGATTTTTACGAATTATTTTTTGAAGATGCAATTGTAGCATCAAAAAATTTAGGAATCACACTTACAAAAAGAGGAAAGTTAGACAACGAAAGTATACCTATGTGTGGTGTACCTTATCATTCTGTTCAAAATTATTTATCTAGGTTGATAACATTAGGTTTTAAAATAGCGATTGCAGAACAGCTTGAACACAACGTACCAGAGGACTTAAATAAAAAAAAATCTCCTAAAATTTTTAGAAGAGACGTGGTTAGGATTATTACACCTGGAACTATTTTAGAAGAATCATTACTTGATTCTAAAAATTATAATTTCTTAACAAGCCTGTACATTAGCAAAGGTAAAGGAGCAATCGCATGGATTGATATGACTGCAGGCGATTTTAAAGTAATGTCCTTAGATAAAAATCTAATGGAAAAAGATTTAGCAGAGCAACTTTATAAAATCAATCCTAGGGAAATAATCACTACAGAAGATATTTCCAAAGATATTTTATTAAAAAAAGATCTTAAACCTTGGTCTGATAGAATCACATTATTACCTTTTAGTTTTTACGATGAACAAAATTGTATAGAGAGGATTTTATCTTTTTATAAATTAAAGAATTTAGATTCTTTTGGAAACATTGAAAAAACTGAAGTTTCTACAGTTGCAGCACTGATTGAGTATCTAAAGCTTACCCAAAAAGATAACGTGCCGTTCATCCCAAAACTTGAAGTTATAAAAAATAAAAATTTTATGGAGATTGATAAAATTTCAGCGGTAAGCTTAGAACTTTTTGCAAGAAATAAAGATGACAAACAAGGAACTCTTTTACATACAATTGATTTTACAAAAACTTCAATTGGTGCGCGGATGTTAAAAGAGTTTTTAAATAACCCTCTGACTGAAATCTACCTAATTAACGAAAGACTGGATTATGTGGAACAGTTCCTAAAAGCAGAAACTTTGGTTTCAGATATAAGAGATATCTTAAAAAAAATTCCAGATCCAGAAAGAGCTCTATCAAGGATAAGTGCAAATTTAAAGAATCCTAGAGACGCATTTATTATTTTTGAATTTATATCAGAAAGCCTGAAAATTTTTAAACGAATCAAGGAGGAAAATAATAAAATTTTAAACAAACTTTTGATTTCGGAGAACTTAGAGCAAAATTTCAGTAAACTAAAACAAAATATAAAAATTTTGTTAAAAGAAAATCCTCCAATAAATTTGAATGAGGGAGGAGTGATTAATGACGGAGTTTCAAAAAAACTCGACTACTTAAGAAATATTAGGCTCGAGTTTCAAAAAAAAATTGTCAGTTTTCAAATAAAATATTCTGATCAAATAGGGTTAAAAAACTTAAAAATAAAATACAATAATTTTCACGGTTATTTTATTGAGACTAGCAATAAGAATTCTTATAAGTTAAATCAATCTGAAGAAATAGATTTTCTATTAATTCAAAATACAGTAAATAATTCAAGATATCAAACTCAGGAACTCAAGAATTTATCATTTGAAATTGAAAAAGCTGAGAGCGATTCGGTAAAATTAGAAAAAGAACTATATTTTAATCTTTGTAAAGAGATATTAAAAAATTTTTCAAAACTAAATTCCATGAGCAAATTAATTGCTTTCGTTGATGTTTTAAATAACTTTGCACATATTTCCAAGGAGAGAAACTATGTTAGACCAAAATTTTCTTTGAAAAAGAAATTAGATATTATAGATGGACGACATCCAGTAGTGGAAGAAAGTTTAAGAGGGTCCGGAAATCAATTTATTCCAAATAATTGTAGTCTTGAGGCTAAAAACCAGACATGGTTGATGACTGGACCTAATATGGCAGGAAAGAGCACTTTTTTGAGGCAAGTAGCTATTATTTGTATTTTAGCACAAATGGGTTGTTATGTTCCTGCAAAGAGTGCTGATCTGAGCATATTAGACAAAGTGTTCACAAGAATAGGTGCATCAGATGACTTGTCAAGAGGTCTATCAACCTTTATGGTTGAGATGATTGAAACTGCAAGAATTTTAAATGGTGCTACTGATAAATCGTTAGTAATTTTAGACGAGTTAGGGAGAGGTACATCCACTTCTGATGGATTAGCTTTATCTTGGGCAATTTTAGAGTTTATTGTTCTTGAAAAGAAATGCATTACATTTTTTGCAACACACTATAAAGAGTTGACCAAAATCAAACAGTCGTTTAAAGAGATTTCTTTGAAAACACTACAAACACAAAAGTGGGGCGAAGATATTATTTTTTTATATAAAGTTATTGACGGTATTTCTGAGAGTTCATTTGGACTTCATGTAGCTAAAATTGCAGGTATTAAGAGTTCAATAGTCAAAAGAGCAGCAGAAATTATTACAAAATTAAAAGTTTTGAATCTAGATGATGATTTTAAAAAGCAGCAGGGCCTGACAAATAAAAATTATGAAAAAAATGAAGATTTTAGCGAAATCATTGAAATTATAAAAAATTTAGAGCCTGATAGTTTGTCTCCTAAACAAGCTCTAGAGATTATTTACAATTTGAAAAATAAAACTTAGACATTAATGGTTAATTCGAAGAATTTGAGTTTAATTAAAAAAAGAGATTTTAAAAACTTGATAAACTCCTTTTTTAAAAAAAAAAGTGAAATAGAGCATAGCTTTTATAAAAACAATAACGGTCTAAAAACTTGCCTTGATCTATCAAAAATTACAGACGTACTTATCCAAAAAATTTATAAAAAAATTTTAATTAAAAATAATTTAACAGAAAATGATCTTATTATTACCGCTGTAGGTGGATATGGTAGAAAACATTTAGCTCCATTTTCAGATCTAGATATAATGTTTGTTCCTTTTTCCAAAAAAAAAGAAATTAAAGATAGCATTGAAGCGATCTTATATTTATTTTGGGATTGTGGATTTCGCGTGGGTCACTCAGTTAGAAAATTAGATGAATTAATAGGAGAAGCTCAAAGTGATCTATCTACCCAAACATCCGTGATTGATATGAGAAAAATCTGTGGAAGTGAAACAAAATTTAAATTGTTAGAAACACGGTTAAATTTTTTCTTTAAAGAATACCCTATTAAAAAATTCTACGATTTAAAAATTACTGAAAGATTAGCAATAATTAAACAAGAAAATAATTCACTCTACTTTTTAGAACCAAATATTAAAGAAGGTGCAGGAGGCTTGAGAGATTTGAATATTTTATTTTGGTTTTTAAAAAGATTTTTTGGTACTGATGATTTACATTTGCTTGAAAAAGAAAATAAAATTTTTAATTCCGAAAAAAAGAAAATCCTAAAATCCTTAAATTTCTTAATGACAGTAAGATGCTATATGCATTTTATTAACAAAGGGGAAAAAGAAAAACTAACTTTTCATTTACAGCAAATAATTTCAGAAAAGATGAGGTATAAAAATCGCAAATTAAATCTTCAAGTTGAAAGATTCATGAAACATCTTTATTTGCAGACAAGAAATATCCAGTTTTTATGTAAACACTTGCCAAAATCACTTTTATTTCCTTCAGAAAAAAATCTTGAAAATATTAAAAAATTAAACGACGATATAATATTGTCTGGAAATTTTATTCGTATTAAAGATGAAAATATTTTTCTAAAGAAGAGTGAGAATTTGATAAATATTTTTTTTGAATCCGTGAAACTAAAAATTCCAATTCATTCCTCTGCTTTTAGATTCTTTTTTGATAAGATGACTTCATTTGACCAGATTTTGATAAAAGATATATCAACTAGATTGAAATTCGAAACAATAATTTTTCAAAATGTTTTCGAAGATACTATGGATGTCTTAAATGAATGTGGAGTTATCTCAAAATTGATTCCTGATTTCTCAAAAATAAATTTTAAAACACAATTTGATCTTCACCATGCTTATACCGTTGATCAACATACAATAAATGCTTTAAATTTATTAAGAAAAATTAACTCTGACAATATCAAGATTAAATTTTTAGCTCATCCTTCAATTGTCTTCAAAAAGGTAAGGCATCCGAGAAGACTTTTTTTATCTGTTTTGTTTCATGATATTGGAAAAGGGTTTGAAAAATCTCATCAGGAAAAAGGAGCCGATATTGCACGAAAGGTTCTGCCAAAATTAGGTTATTCTAGAAAAGATATAGGTGAAATATGTTGGCTAGTACAGAACCATCTAATTTTTAGTGAGTTTGCTTTTAAAAAAGATTTAGAAGAAAAATCTGAAATTAAATCATTTACTCGAAAAATTCAGTCTTTAGAAAAATTACAATTGCTTTATCTTTTGACAGTAGTTGATGTTGCTTCTGTTAATCCCAAAAGTTGGAATAGTTGGAAAGGCTCACTATTAGAACGACTTTACCAAAAATGTTTAGAAGAAATACAAAAGCCATTATTCCTTAGAATCGAAATTTTTGATGAAAAAATAAAAAAAAAGATTAAGAGAATCCAAAAGAAAGTTTTTTTTAATTTAGAAAAAAATACTGAAAAAGACTTCAATAATTTTTGCAATATTACAATTCCAGAATTTTGGACTTCACAACCAATAGAGAAAATTGCACATCAAATAGATTTCTTTTTTCTTGGGAGTGAATTATTAAAAGAAGACAACGTTTTAATTGAGAACTCAAAAGTTAAAGGAATTTTAGAAGTCTCGGTTGTCACTAAAAATAGAAGAAAACTATTATTAGATATTATAGAAACATTTATTATTTTTGAAATGAATGTTCTAGAGGCAAGAATTTTCACTTTTAAAAATGATCTTGTGATTGACACTTTTAAAATTACACCGTCTTCAAAATTGAAACTTAATGAGAACGATCTTGAGGAAAAAAAAAAAAATTTATCAAAATATATGAACGAAAACCTAAAAAAACAAAAGAAATTAAAAAATTTATTTGCGGCTGAAGAACTAGTAAATAGATCAATAAAAGATTCAAAATCAGTAGACATTGATATAGCCTCCTCAGAAATTTACTACATAATCAAAGTTACTTCCAATGATAGGCAATTTTTGTTATATGATATATTACAAATAATTTTAAAAGAAAAATTATCAATATCAGTCGCTAAAATTTCAACAACCTTGGATTACATTGAAGATATTTTCTATATTAAAAAAAAAGAAAATAAAAAAGTTTCAAAGAATAACAATCTTTCAAAATTAAAAGAAAGTCTGCTAAGGATAATTTAGAGGATAAATATTTGTTTTTTAAAATTTTTTCAATTATAGGGTCATTAACTTTTTTAAGTAGATTGCTTGGGTATTTTCGAGATTTTTTTATTGCTAAGTTGTTAGGAGCAGGATTAGTTTCAGATGCTTTTTTTGTCGCCTTTAAATTACCCAATTTATTTAGACGATTATTTGCTGAGGGCTCACTGAACTCAGCATTTATTCCGGTCTTAGCTGGTGTAAGAGAAAAAAAAGGAAGAAACGAAGCAAGTAATTTTTTATCAAAAATATTTTCTATCACATTAGTTTTTTTATTTTTCCTAGTTATCTTTTTTGAAATTATGATGCCATTTATAATTTCTATGATTTCTCCGGGTTTTAATGAAGACTCTGAAAAGTATGAATTAACAATTTATTTGGCTAGATTAACATTTCCATTTTTACTTTTTATTTGTTTATCATCTCTTATTGGTGGATTTTTAAATACTGTTGGTAAGTTTGCAGCAATGGCTTTTATACCAGTAATTTTAAATCTCACTATGCTAACAGTTTTATTTTTTTTTTCTTTTAATGAAGATTCTAAACAAACTATCTCACTTTTTTTATCTGCTTCTATTTCTTTGGCCGGTATAATTCAATTAATATGGTTGGTTTTAAATTTAAAAAAAAATCATTTTAATTTGAATTTTAAAATCAAAAATCTTTTTAAGATCTCACCTGAAATAAAAAAACTTGCAAAACTTTTTATTCCAGCAGTTTTTGGAAATGGTGTTTATCAGTTAAACCTTTTAGTAGACATGATTCTTGCATCAACACTAGTTCATGGTTCTATTTCTTATTTGTATTTTGCTGATAGAGTAAATCAACTTCCTATCGGGGTTATTGGAATTGCACTCAGTACCGCCCTTTTACCAATTTTATCAACACAAATAAAAAAGAAAGAATATAAAGAAGCTAATTTTACTATTAATAACTGCCTGCAAATAGGAATTATTTTTGTACTGCCTTGTGTTATTGGGATTTTGACACTCTCAAATCAAATTATTGAGATTCTATTCGTCAGGGGTGAATTTAGTAATGAAGATGGCTTATCCACAAGTCTTGCCTTAACGGCTTTTTCATTTGGTTTACCAGCTTTTATTCTGATAAAAATTCTTGCGGCTAATTTTTTTGCTAGAGAAGATACAAGAACGCCTGTGAAAGTAGCTCTTGTAGCTGTAATTATTAATCTGATTCTTAATTTGATCCTTATTAAATATTATCTTCATGTTGGCCTAGCGATAGCAACATCAATTTCTGCATGGGTAAATTGCTTACTACTATTTTTTATTCTTAAGAAAAGACAATTTATTAAAATTAACAAAGATACTTTAAATGTTTTTATTAAATGTTCGTTTGCATCTATACTCATTGGAGTTTTCATAATTATTTCAAAAAAATCAATCATTATATTTAATATTAATGATTTCTTTATTGTTAAATTTTTTAAATTATTTGGAACAATATTCATGAGTTTTAGTTTATACTTAGCTATGTTGTATTTGTTTAAAATCAGTCATTTTTTAAGATTTAATTTTGGAGGTAAAAATTAACAAAAAAAAAATATTTTCTGGAGTTCAACCTACTGGAAATTTACATCTTGGAAATTATTTAGGTGCTATCAAAAATTGGGTTAATTTACAAAAAGAATCTGATTGTATTTTTTGTATTGTTGATCTTCACTCAATTACAAATTCAGATCAAGTCCAAGATTTAAAAAGTAACACTTATGAAGTGCTTTCTGCATATATAGCTGCAGGTATTGATACAAAAAAAAATATAATTTTCAAGCAATCATCAATTTCTGCACACTCTGAATTATCCTGGCTTTTGAGCTGTAGGACACCAATTGGATGGTTAAATAGAATGACCCAATTTAAAGATAAAGCCGGGAAAAATAAAGAGAAAGCTTCTGTTGGACTTTACTCATATCCGATACTAATGGCAGCTGATATTCTTTTGTATAAATCTACTCACGTTCCAGTTGGTGATGATCAAAAACAACATTTGGAGTTATGCAGAGATATTGCTCAAAGTTTTAATAGATTTTATAATGTTGATTTTTTTCCGATACCAGAACCGATAATTTCCAAAAATTTTTCAAGAATAATGAGTTTAAAAGATGGAGAAAAAAAAATGAGTAAATCAGACGAATCTGATTTTTCAAGGATTAATATGAATGATAGTCAAGAACAGATATTAAAAAAAATAAAAAAAGCAAAAACCGATTCAAAAAACTTCCCTGAAAATGAGGAGGAATTATCTCAAAGACCAGAAATCAAAAATTTGATGGGTATTTATGCAAGTTTATCAAAAATTACTACTAAAGAAATTATAAAAACTTATAAAAATAAAAATTTTTCAGAACTAAAACTTGACCTTTTTGAAATTATTAGCTCCGAGTTATTACCTATCTCAAAAGAAATGAGCAAGTTATTGAAGGATAAGAGATATCTTGAAGGTATTCTTAAAGAAGGACAAGAAAAAGCCTTTGAGATCTCCGAAAAAAATCTAAAAAAGGTTAAAGAAATAATAGGTCTAATTTAATGTACTATTTTCTTCCTATTGCTGAGATTGAAATAAATATTTTAATAATTTTATTTAGTGGCTTTTTTGTAGGTTTTTTGTCGGGGTTGTTTGGTGTAGGGGGTGGGTTCTTAATGACTCCAATTCTTATCTTTTTAGGGATTCCACCAGCAACTGCAGTTGCAACAGAGTCAACACAGATCTTAGGTTCATCTGTTTCAGGTGCTACAGCTCATGGTAGAAAAAATAACATCGACTATGAGATTGGAATATTTTTGTTGGTGGGTGGTATTTTCGGATCTACTCTCGGTGTTGTTTTTTTTAAGTTTATGAGGGAGTCAGGTAATATAGATCTTATTATTAGCGTAATGTATATAATTTTTTTAGCAATCATTGGAATTTTAATGTTTATCGAAAGTGCACTTTCACTGTTTAAGGATTCTGAAATAAAAAAGAAGACTAAAAAAAGAAACCTCTTAGATGCACTGCCATTAAAATTAAAGTTCAGAAAGTCAAAAATTTACAAATCAATTTTGCTACCTATTTTAATTGGTTCTTTTGTTGGGATTTTATCTGCATTGATGGGGGTTGGAGGTGGGTTTGTTATGGTTCCTGCGATGATATATTTATTAAAAATGAGTACTGTTACAGCAATCGGAACCTCTTTATTTCAAATTGTTTTTGTGACGGCTAATGTAACGATTCTTCAAGCAACTTATAATCAGTCCGTTGACTTGATACTTGCCATTTTCTTATTGATCGGCGGCGTCATTGGGGCTCAGATTGGTTCAAGGTATACGTCAAGATTTAAAGGCGAACAATTGAGAATTCTGCTTGCATCTGTCGTTATTATTGTTTGTTTTAAGATGTCTTTTGATTTAGCAAGAGAGCCTCTTATGAACTCAAGAATAATAATTCAAGATATAAGCTAATGCTAAATATACTCTCTTTCATTTTTGTATTTCTTTTTTCGAGTTGTTTAGATTCAAAAAATTTTAGTTTTGATGTCTCAAGGAATTTAATTCATTTAGATAAGAATTTTGAACCTACATTTAATATTTTTGGTTACAACAATTTTAATAACGAAATTTTTCTCAAAATAAAAGGACCTACTCAGTCGGTCATACTCCAAAAGAAAAAAAAAATTTTTAATATATGGACCTGGAAAAGATCGGGAAAATTTACTTTTCCTTCCTTATTTCACTTTTACACTAATAAGTTATCACAGACCTCTGAATTTAAAATAAAAAAACAAATGTTTGATGAAATAAAAGTTTTTGGAAAGGATAATGACAATTTGAAAAGAGATTTGATTGAAAATAAAATGAAAAGTCAGCTTTTTTTGATAAAAAACGATGCATTTGAGGATGTTGATAAGAATATTAAAGGTTTTTTTAAAATACCAGTGAACATCCCATTTAATGCTAATCCAGGAAAATATGTGATTTCTCTAGAAACTCTGAACAGCAAGGAGATTTTGAAAAAAGAAAAGATAATTTTCATAAAAAAGCCTGGAATTAATTCATTCATTTATAAATTTGCCCATCAGCTTTCACTTCTATATGGTTTATTTTGTGCTATAATAGCAATAAGCTTGGGTTTAGCTGCAGGCTATTTTTTTAGAAGAATATAATAAATTATGAAAAAAGAATTAAATTTTTTGGTTATCATAGATAATTCTAAAGAAATGTTTAATGCCTTGAGGTACGCTGCTTGGAGAGCTTCTAGAGCAAATGGAAAAGTTGTGATTCTTTATACGTTTGAAAGTTTAGAATTTAGTCACTGGAAAGCTGTTGAGAGTATAGCTGAAAAGGAACTCAAGGAAGAGGCGGAAGATAAAATTAAGGAGTACGAAGCCTTAGTATTTTCCATTTGTAGGAAGAAACCCAAAAAATACATTATGAAGGGTGATCGGCTAGATTGTATTTTAAAGTTTTTAGATTCTAATAAATTTATTTCAAATTTAATTTTAGCTGCGTCTTCTAGCACAGGGGGCCCTGGTCCTTTGATCTCAGGCTTTACCGGCAAGCATAGGACAAAATTAAAAGTCCCACTAACAATTATACCTGGAAATTTATCAGAAGAAGAAATTGACAATTTATTTTAATTCATTATTTTAGATTTATGTTTATACAGACAGAAACAACACCTAATCCATTAACTTTAAAGTTTATTCCTGAAAGGGTTGTACTTAAAAAAGGTACATTGGAATTTAAAAATAAAGATGAAGCAAAATCTTCCCCTCTTGCATTGTCACTATTTGATAATGACATGGTAAGAAATGTATTTCTTGGAAAAGATTTTATAACTGTTACCAAGTCTGAAAAATCAAGCTGGGAATCTTTAAAACCTGATCTTTTATCGAGAATTATGGACTTTTATTCTCATAGTACTGACGTGGTTAACGAAGATGTTTTAGAACAAAATAATAATGTAGAAGAAAACTTTGATGTAAAAGATTTAGATATTGTAAATCAGATTAAAACTCTTTTAGAAGAAAAAATAAAGCCTGCTGTTGCTCAAGACGGAGGTGACATAAGATTCAATGGATTTGATGCTGGGATTGTTTATTTAGAATTGAGAGGAGCCTGTGCTGGTTGCCCTAGCTCTACATTAACTCTTAAGTCTGGGATAGAAAATATGCTGAAATACTATATTCCTGAAATAAAATCTGTCGAAGCTATCAACTAAGTAATGACCACCCGTGATAGCCCTTATAAATATTATATATATTCACTCATATTTATAATCTTTTTTAGCTATGTTTTTGCAGTCGGAAAGTTTTTTTTTTTCAAAACGGATGAGCAATATTTTAAACCTATAAGCTACCAAATATATACCTCTAATAATGACGTTTTCAATCAATCGCCAGAGATAATTAATCTCTCCTCTGAGATGAAAGAAATTTTTGATAGAGAGAATTTCAATCTTGAAAAATTAGTTAATGGAAATTTTGAAAGTTTAATAATTTTCTCTTCTTTACCAGAAGATTTTTTCGAACTAGACCTCAACATTGATAAGCAAGAACTTTTTATAAAGGTTGTTACATCTATTTTATACGTGGAAAATAAGAAAGTTTTAAATCTAAGGAAACAAATATTGGAATGGTGGACTGAAAATGATGGAGAAATAATTGATAAGATTTATTGGCCTGAGTGGTTGAAAAATGTAAGTGAGGATTATATGCACAATGATAAAAATATCGGAAACCTTCTTATTAAGGTAGATATGGTTCCTACTTCGATGGCAGTTGCCCAATCCATAATAGAAAGCGGATGGGGGAACTCAAGATTTACCAAAGAGGGCAATGCAATTTTTGGTCAGTATACCTATGATCAAAGAGCCGGAATGGTTCCAGCTAGTAGGACTGATAGTGATAAGCATTTGATTCGAAAATTTTCAAATCTTTCTGAATCTGTAGAGTCTTACATAAAAAATATAAATACACACCCAGCATACGAAAAATTTAGAGAACAAAGGAAAAGTTTGAGAATGAATGGAGAAAAGTTAATCGGACATAATTTAGTTGAAAATTTATCAAATTATTCTGAAAAAAAAAATCTTTACATAAATGATGTAAAAAAAATTATTGAAGATTATGAATTTGAAAAATTTGATAACATTTTATTTAATTAATAAATTGTTAAAGGTTGGTCAATATCCTCGTCTCCTAGAAGAGGAAAGTTTTTAGAATTAAAAAGTTGATAGTGCCACCATTCATTTCTAAAAAAATCCCATCCTGCGGAAGTCATTAAGCCTAATAATAATATTCTATTCTCAAAGGCCTTTTTCGAAATATATTTTGACGAATGATACGAGAGAGAAGAAAATTCATCAAAACCTGTACCCATATCTAGCTCTCTTCCATTTTTATCAATTAGTGTTAGATCTACGGCGGCGCCCCTTGAATGTGGTGAACCCTTTTTGGGAGGTACTATGAAATTGGGATTAGGTAAAAAATCCCAAAGTTTTCTTTGAGATTGAACAGGTCTAAAACCATCAAAAATTTTAATTCTATAACCCAATTTTTTTGCAAGCTCTACAGCAATATGAAGATGCTCAAAAGCTATTGGATTTAGATATAATTCATTTCGACAATAAATTTTTTTTTTGGTAAAATTATCATTTGTAGAGTATTTTAGATCTATGTCTATATCAATATTTTTATTTGTGACTTTTACTAATTTTTTTTTAATCATTTTCAAATAAGTAGGAAAATAATTTTATGATATCACTATCTCTTTATTGTTCAAGTGACTCTGTTTCTTTAGCCTTATTTGATAAAGAAAAAGAGATTTTATTTCTCCAAAAAAAAACCGAAAGCAAAAATAAATCTGATATTTTAATAGCTTTGATTAAAAAACTTTTTGAAAATTTTAGTTCTAAAAAATTAAGGTTTATTTACTTTTCGAGAGGGCCTGGAAGTTTTACCTCAATCCGATCCTTAGTATCAATAGCACAGGGCATTAGGCTTTCAAATAAATCAAAAATCATGACAACCACAATATTTGAAATCTTTTTATATCAAATATTAAAAAATAAAAAACCAGTTTTATTTGTATATAAAGATTCAAGAAGAGATTTTTATTTTCAGTTTTTCGATTTTATTGATTTAAAATTTGTAAAAGTCTCGAGGATCTTATCAGGTGATATTCTGAAAATAAACAAAAAAGTTCAAGAATTTTTAAAAGAAAAACAAATGACTAAACTATTTACTTATTCAAATGAAACACATGACGAAATTAAAGAAATATCTAATATTAAATTCCAAGAGTTATCCATAGATGCAAGAAGTGTATTTCAGGCAATAAATTTTGGTTTTGCTAGTAAGAGAATTAGCATAATTTATCATCATCCTCATTATGGAAAAAGAATTAATAATTAGGAAAATAAAGATTAATGATCTAAAAAAAATTGAATCTCTTCAGAGAGAAAATGCTGATGAAATTAATAATATTTGGACATTTAATGAAATTTTCAGATTTGTTGAAAGACAAAATGGATTAGCATATCTTTCAGAAAAAAACAAAGAACTTAATGGGTTCATTTTGTGTTTGAGCAATGAAGATTTATTAGATGTTTTTATAATTTTCGTAGCTCCACTTTATAGAAGAGGAGGTATAGCAAAAAAATTCATTAATCTATGCAAAAAATACTGCGAGAAAAACTCCTTAAAGAAAATATCCTTAGAAGTTAGCGATCAAAATTTTGCTGCAAAAAAACTTTACAAAAAATTAAAATTCAAACAAGTTGGTCTTAGAAAAGATTATTATTCTATTAATGGAATAAAACAAGACGCAATTATTATGCAATTAAATATTTAAAGTCAAAAAAGTTGAATTTGAAATTTGTCTTTTTCTAAATTTTTGATTTTAGTTTTAATGTTCTTGGATAATAATGTATTATTTAAACTCTTCAAATTGTTTTTTCCTCTAACTATTATTATTTTTTCATCATAATTAGAATTCTGTTCTAAAAAAATCTTAGTTTTTACAAATATCATAGGGCATGTGTGATTTGATAGATCTAATTTACTTTTTTTATTCATATTTTTAATGTATCATTATCATTATATAAATAAAATTTTTTTTTTGGTAGAATTGTAACAATTTTGCCACATTAAATTATAGAATAGGTTAAATATGAATAGATTATTAGAAAAATGTAATTCAAAAAATCTTAAGATGACAGATCAAAGAAAAGTTATTGTGCAAGTCTTATCGGAATCAAAAGACCATCCAGACGTAGAGGCTGTGTATCAAAGAGCTTCAAAAATAGATAATAAGATTAGTATTGCCACTGTTTACCGAACGATAAGATTATTTGAGGAAAACAATTTTTTAGAGAAACACGAGTTCAAAGGATTTAAATCTCGATATGAACCAGTTAGTGATGATCATCATCATCTAATAGACATTAAGAACGGCGATGTAAAAGAGTTTAGAAACACCTTTATTGACGCAATGCAAAAACAAATGGCAAATGAGTTAGGATACAAATTAGTTGATTATAGATTAGAAATATATGCTGTCCCGATTAACGACAAGTAAGAAAAAAAGCAAAAGTAGATTTAGGAATATCTTATCAAAAGCGACTTTTATTGCAAAAAATGTAATTTATATTAAAAGTTTCACTCAAAAAATTAATAACAACATTTCTAAATCAAAGTCTATTTTTATAGACTATCCTTTAAAACCCAAAGTAAACTTTTGGGTTGATAAAATTAATGTAAAAATTGTTAAAGGAAGAGATCCACTAATAAGAGAGGCTCAAAAATTAAGATTTCAAAACTTCTTTGAAGAAAATAATAATTCCAATAAAGTTGACAGTGATATGTTTGATAATATTTGTGATCATCTAGTTGTTATTGATACAAATATTTCTGAAAATTTTGTGGTAGGGACATATAGATTATTATTAACAGAAGATTTTTCCACAAATTATAAAATGTATACTGAGACAGAATTTAATCTGAGTAATTTAAAGAAAGGTAATAGAAAAATTCTTGAAGCAGGTAGATCATGTGTTCATCCTAATTACCGTGATGGTAGAATAATTAGATTATTGTGGAGAGGTTTGGCGAGTTATATTTCCCAAACAAAAGCAGATTATATTATTGGATGTGCAAGTTTTAATGAAGTAAATCCTCAAAAAATAAAAAACGAGCTTTCTTTTTTGCATCATTTCCACAAAGCTCCAAAAGAAATAACAGCAACTGCAATTGAATCAAAGGCAGCCATTTGGGATATGGTTAAGATAGAGAAAATAAATGTAAGAAGTGTATTTAAATCTCTGCCACCATTGATTAAAGCCTATCTCAGGGTAGGTTCTTGGATAGGTGATGGAGCCGTTGTAGACGAAGAATTCAAAACTATAGACGTGTGTATTATTCTTGAGACTAAAAAAATTTTAGCAAAGTACATTAATATGGCATCAAAGAATTAAAATGTATTATTCCCCATATCTATCGATAGTCAGGTTAACCTTAACATTTTTTTGGACATTAACTTGTTGTTCAATTCAAGCATTATTTTTTTTCCTTCCTAAAAATTTTTTTTACTTTATTCCTAAATTATTTTTCAAAGTTTTGTTAATCATTTTTGGAATAAAAGTAAAGTTACAAGGAAAAATGGAAGATAAAAATATGTTATATATTTCCAATCACTCATCATATTTAGATATCATAATACTCGGTTCTAAACTAGATGCACTATTTGTTGCTAAGTCTGAAATTTCTAAATGGCCAATTATAAATAAAGTTGTTAAATTAGGTAAAACTATTTTTGTTGATAGAAAAAAAATTTTCAATACGAAATTTCAAGTATCTTTGTTAGAAAAAAAGTTGATTGCTGGTACAAATATTATTTTATTTCCTGAAGGGACTTCTAGTGATGGAAGTAAAGTTCTTCCTTTTAAAAGCTCTCTTTTTGCTGTAACTGAAAAAAAACTCAATAATCATTATATTCAACCAATTTCAATTTCATACACTGGTTTGGACGGTTTGCCAATGTGTAGAAAATTCCTACCTTTTTTTGCCTGGTATGGTGACATGGATTTAGCTCCTCATGCCTGGAAATTTCTTGGCTTGAGTAGTTGTGAAATTGATTTGAGTTTTCACGAAAAAATTCCTTTTTCAAAATTTAAATCTAGAAAGGACTTCAGTAAATATTGTTTCAATATAATTGCTGATCAAGTAACCAAAGATTTAAATAAAAAAAATAGAGAAAATAAATTTAACCTGTATAATGCAGAGTACTTATAAGTACATTAAACGAAACTTAATTTATATTCATGAAAGAAAAATTTTTTTATATAAAAACTTATGGTTGTCAAATGAATTTTTATGATTCTGAAAAAATTTCAGATTTATTAAAACCCCTTGGATTTAAACCTTCGGAAAACTTGGATATTTGTGAGTTAGCAATTTTAAATACATGTCATATTAGAGAGAAAGCTTCAGAAAAAATGTATTCAGATATTGGACGCCTTGCTAAATATAAAAATTTAAAGCTTAAAAATGGAAAGAACTTTAAAATTGCTATATGTGGATGCGTTGCTCAGGCCGAGGGAAAAAGAATATTGGAAAAAAATAAAAATGTAGATATGGTGTTTGGACCTCAAAACTATCATACTTTACCACAAAAATTAAAAGAAATTTCTTCAATCAATAAGATTCTAGATATAAATTTTCCGAAAGAAAGTAAATTTGATTTTTTTCCTAAGCCAAGTAATAAAGGAACGACCGCTTTCGTCTCGATACAGGAAGGATGTGATAAATTTTGTACATTTTGTGTTGTTCCATATACTCGAGGAGCAGAGTTTTCAAGACCTGTAAACGATATAATTTTTGAAATTAAATCTCTAGCTAGATTAGGAGTTAAGGAAGTAACACTGCTTGGTCAAAATGTAAATGCTTACAAAGGTAGTTTTAGATTGAAAGATGGAAGTAGAAAATTTATGGATTTAGCAAATCTTTTTTCAGAAATAAATCAGATTTCTGAAATAAAAAGAATAAGATACATTACATCTCATCCAGCAGATATGTCAGATGACTTAATTATTGCTCATAGTAAAATTAAAAAACTTATGCCATATCTTCACTTGCCAATTCAATCTGGTTCAAATAAAATTTTAAGAAAAATGAACAGAAAATATACTAAAGAGAATTATGTTAAAATAGTTGGAAAATTAAGAGAATCAAGAAAAGATTTAGCTCTTACTTCAGATTTTATTGTTGGATTTCCTGGAGAAACTTCTCAAGACTTTGATGAGACCATGGATATCGTAAAAGAGGTTAAATTTGCAGGTGCGTATTCTTTTAAATATTCTCCTCGACCTGGAACGCCAGCATTTGAATTGAAGAATTTGGTAGATGAAACTGAATCTAATAGAAGACTACAAACTCTTCAAAAAGAACTGCTAATCCAACAGAATAACTTTAACAAGTCTTTTATTGGTAAGAATTTATCTGTATTAATTGAAAAAGAAGGAAAAAAAAAAAATCAATACGTGGGTAGAAGTCAATACCTTCAACCTGTACATGTGTTTTCAAATGAAAACATTATTGGAAAAATTTTTAATGTTAGTATAAACGAAATTACATCACATTCATTACATGGAGAAATTAATTAATTTATGGATTCGTATTGAAAAAAAAGATAAGAGAACCTGGTAGATCACCCGATTATTCGGAACGTACTGTAGCTTTCGAAGATAATCAATATGTATCTATTATGTGCGGGGAACTAGATAATAATCTTAAATTTATAGAAAATGAAATTAGTGTAACTATAATTCCGAGAGGAAATTTCATGCTTCTTCAAGGCGAAAAATCAATTATCAGCAAAACAATTTTTATTTTAAAAAAACTTTACGAATCGGCAAAAGCCAATATTCAAATTGATTACGGTGAGATTAAAGGAATAATAAATATGTATGATGGTTTAAAAAAATCAGAAAAAAATTCAGAGGCTGCCGATGAACCACTTTTTGTAAAAGCTGGCAAAAAACTTTTAAAGCCAAGGTCAAAAAAACAAAAAAAGTATTTTGAATTAATTAAAGATAAACAAATGGTATTTTGTTGCGGAGCAGCAGGAACTGGTAAAACTTACTTGGCAGTTGCCTTTGCGGTTTCAATGTTAAAGTCGGGACAAGTTGAAAAAATCATATTATCAAGGCCAGCTGTTGAGGCGGGAGAGAGATTAGGATTTTTACCTGGTGATTTAAAAGAAAAGATTGATCCTTATTTACGTCCAATATACGACGCTTTAAATGAAATGCTAAGTTTCCAAGAAGTTATAAAAAAAATAGAAAGTGGCCACATAGAAATTGCACCATTAGCGTTCATGCGCGGTAGAACTTTATCTAACTCTTTTGTTATTCTTGATGAATCGCAAAACACTACCTCAGTTCAGATGAAAATGTTTTTAACAAGACTAGGAGAAAATTCAAAAATGATTATTAATGGTGATTTATCTCAAGTGGATCTACCCTCGGGGACTAAATCTGGATTAAGAGAAGCAATAAATATTTTAAAAAATACAAAGGACATAGGCTTTATAGAGTTTGATAATAAAGATGTAGTAAGAAATAGTTTGGTTTCTAAGATAGTTTCAAAATACGAGTCATTTGAAATTAGTCAAGGAATAGGTAATAAATATTTATCAAAAGAGTTAAATGAAAATTGACATAAAATATAAAGAGGTAAGAGACCTTGATCAAAAAAAGGTAAGCTTGTTAATTAAGAATACGATTAAATTAGTCCAGACAAAATTAATAAAAAAAAAAATTAATAACTATGTACTAAGTGTTTTGGTTACAAATAATCTGAATATTAAGAAATTAAATTTTAAATATAAGAATGTAAATAAAGAAACAAATGTACTTTCATTTCCGCAAGAAAATTTAATTGAAAGAGTTAAAATTAATGAAAATGTGAATTTAATTGGAGATATAGTTTTATCAATAGAAAAAATTGAGGAGGAAGCAAAGAGATATTCGAAAAAATTTGAAGAAAGGCTCACACATATTTTAATTCATGGTTTTTTGCATCTTTTAGGCTATAATCATGAAAATTCAGATACAAGAAAAAAAATGGAAAAAATTGAAAAAGAGATGATGTTAAATTTAAATATGTCAGACCCATACTGCTTTTAATGTATTTGAAATAAAGCTTGAAATGGAAAATTTTTTTAAAAAATTTAAAAATCTACTTCCCTTCTATAAAAAGGGAAAACAAAATTATAAAGAAGTTATTGAGGATTTAATTGATCAACAAGATATTTCAAATGAGAGAATAGATGACGGAACCAAGAAAATTTTTAGTAATGTAATAGACATACACAATAAATGTGTTGAAGACGTTATGGTTCCTAGAGCAGATATAATAGCTATTTCTGAAAACTCCTCAATGCAGGACCTTTTAAGACTAACCTCAGATTACAAACATTCCAGAATTCCTGTCTACAGTAATAATTTAGATAAAATAATTGGTATGATTCATATAAGAGATATTTTTTCTTCAATGAAAACTAAGTTTAAGCTTAATGCACAAAAAAAAATAAAAGAAATATCAAGAGACATACTTTTTGCAGCTCCAAGTATGAAAATATTAGATTTACTATTAAAGATGAGATCTGAAAAAATTCACATGGCTATTGTTGTTGATGAATATGGAGGTACGGATGGTTTAGTAACTATTGAAGATCTCGTTGAAGAGATTGTTGGAGAAATAGAGGACGAGCATGACATGGTTGAGGGTGTATATTTTAAAAAATTGTCTAAGAATTCTTTTGAGCTTTCTGCTAGAATGTTAATTGAAGATTTTGAGGATAAAATCGGGAAAGAACTTCAGTTAGATGAAAAAGAAAAAATTGACACTGTTGGTGGTTTAGTATTTTCTTTGGCTGAAAGGGTACCCGAAAGGGGTGAAGTTATTACACACCCAAAAGGCATAGAATTTAATGTTCTAGAAGCTGATAGAAGAAGAGTGAAGAAAATTATTGCTCAGATAAAAGATAGATGACAAGAATTTTTATTCTTTCTTTTTTCTGTGGTGCATTGTCATCACTCGCTTTCTCATTTTTTTTTTTAATACCCTTAAAACTAGTTGGTTTCACTTATTATTTGAAAAATTTATACATCTCTAAAAATTTAAAAAAAATATTGAACTTGTCATTAGGTTTCGGTTTTGGTTATTTTTTGGTTGGATTTCATTGGATAATATTCCCACTACTATATGACTCTTTTTTTAAATACTTTATTCCAATTGTAATAATTATTTTCCCGCTTTTTTTTTCATTATTTTTTTTATTGTCTTCGTATCTATTTGTTCTAGTTGAAAGAAAGTTCAAAATTCAAAATTCAGGTATTTTTACTAATTCCTGTATTATTGCATTAATATTTTTCTTTTCAGAGTATTTACGATCTTCAGTTTTGGGAGGTTTTCCATGGAATCTACATGCACACATTTGGGGATTTGATTATAGATTTATTCAACTCTGTAAATATATTGGAGTTTTTGGGTTGTCATTTCTAACAATTTTTTGGATAGTATTAGCTTCAAATTTATTTTTAAAAAAAAACTACCGTACCTCTTTTTTTATTTTTGTTATTTTTCCTATCCTATTATTCTCTTTTTCGAAAATCAATCAAATTGACAACACTGGTGACTTGTTAAAACTTCGAATTGTACAACCAAACATCTCTCAAGAAAATAAATGGTCTAGAGAATATTTTGTTAGGAATTTAAATAAAACGATAAATCTGTCTTTTGATAAAAACACAAAGCAGTCAAATTCGGAATTAATAGTATGGCCCGAAGTTGCAATTCCTTATGTGATAGAAAACAGTTCAGATTTTAATAAAATTCTACCTTTAAATTTGTTAAATGATTCTATTCTAATTATAGGTGCGTTAAGAAAAGAAAATCTAAAAAACAATTTTAAAATATTTAATACATTATTTGTATTATCAAAAAATGGAGTTGAAGATTATTATGATAAAAGAAAACTTGTGCCATTCGGCGAGTATTTCCCGTTTAGAAGTCTCTTTAACTTTAAAAAAATTACTCAGGGAGACATAGATTTTAGTTCAGGAAATGAAAATAAAAATATACGAATAAATATCAACAATAAAGATATAAGTTTTGAACCACTGATTTGTTATGAAGGTATATTTCAAACATTTCCAAAGCTTGATAGAAGATCTAACTTAATTGTCAATATTACTAATGACGCTTGGTTTGGAACTACTTCAGGTCCTTCACAACATTTAACAGCTTCAAGGTTTAGATCAATTGAAAAAGGCTTACCTTTGGTTAGAGTCGCTAATACAGGTATCTCTGCTGTCTTCAATGAGAAAGGAAAAAAATTAATTTCTATTCCATTAGATAAAGAGAAAAGTGAAACAATATTTTTAAAATTAGCAAAAGAAAATACAATATTTAGTAAGTATGGAAATAAATGTTTGATAATTTTAATTTTTTTAGTTTGCTTATTTTCAAATATTATTGATAATTTGCTTTTTAGAAAAAAATTAAGATTATAAAGGCAAATTTATGAGGTCAAATAAAGATTATGTTTTTACCAGTGAATCAGTATCTGAGGGTCACCCAGATAAAGTTTGTGACCAAATTTCAGATACTATTCTCGACCTTTATTTATCTGTAGATAGTTCTGTAAGAGTAGCTTGTGAGACATTAGCTACTACAAATAAAGTTATACTATCTGGCGAAGTAAGTAATATAGATCTAGTCGATAATATTAAAATTGAGGAAACCATTAGAAACAAAATAAAAAAAATTGGATATGATCAAGATGGTTTTAGCTGGAAGACAGTGGATATAAAAAATTTTCTGCATAATCAGTCAAAAGATATAGCCATTGGAGTTGATGAAATTAAGAATGTGAAAGAACAGGGTGCGGGAGATCAGGGTATAATGTTTGGTTACGCATGCACTGAAACTGAAAATTTTATGCCCGCACCTATTGAGTATGCCCATAATATATTAAAAAATATGGCTGTTTATAGGCATCAAAATAATACATTTTTAGGACCAGACTCAAAAAGCCAGGTAAGTATAATTTATGAAAACAATCAACCCATTGGTGTTTCCTCTGTAGTTGTATCAACTCAACACAGTGAGGATGTAAGTAATACAGAACTTAAAAATAAAGTTTTTGAATTGATAAAGACTTCATTACCTAAAGATTGGATGCCACATGAAAAAGATTTGTATATTAATCCCACAGGTAGATTTGTAATAGGAGGACCTGATGGAGACACAGGTTTAACTGGAAGAAAGATAGTAGTAGATACTTATGGAGGAGCAGCACCTCATGGTGGGGGAGCATTTTCTGGAAAAGATCAAACCAAGGTTGATAGGTCAGCAGCTTATATAGCAAGATATCTTGCAAAAAATGTAGTCGCTAGCAAGATTGCAAAAAAGTGTTTGATCCAGTTATCTTATGCTATTGGAGTATCTAAACCAGTATCTCTCTACATAGAAACTGATGAAGAATCAAAAGTAAATATAAACAAACTAACTGAAGTTATTAATAAAAATATGGATTTAACTCCTTCAGGAATAAGACAATTTTTAAAATTAGATACCCCTTTTTACTCAAATACGTCTGTTTATGGACATTTCGGAAGAAAGCCTTGTAACAGCACTGGTTGTTTTTCTTGGGAAAAACTAGATTTTATTTCTGATTTAAAAAAATATTACTAACAATGGATAGCAAAGTTTATTTATCATACAGACTAAGAAAAAAAAATATTTAAGTTTCTTTAAAGAATGGTATGAAGTTAAGTATATTAATTTTTTAAATTTATAGTTATTTATTTGTAAAACAGGTATAGATAAAACATGATTAAGTTGGAACATGAAGAAAACAAAGATTTATTTTCTATAGATCTTTTGGATATCGCCAAAAATATAGCGAAAGAAAAAGGTATCGACTCTGAAGAAGTTTTGACGGCGATGGAGACAGCGATTGCTAAAGCTGGAAGAACAAAGTATGGCCAAGAGTTTGATATCAGAGCTCATGTAGATAGAAGTTCTGGAAAAATTGGTTTGTTTCGATACCTTGAGGTTGTTGAATCAATAATGAATGAGCCAGACGAGGAAAGAATCAACAAGATCAATCTATCAGATGCCACAAAGAAAAATAAAGATCTTAAGATCGGAGAATATTTTATTGATCAATTACCGCAAATAGATTTTGGAAGAATAGCTGTTCAAACCGCAAAACAAGTTATAGTTCAGAAAGTTAAAGAAGCAGAGAGAACAATGCAGTTTGAACAATTTAAAGACAAGGTGGGTGAAGTTGTTAATGGAATTGTGAAGAGAGTTGAATATGGTAATGTAATAGTTGATCTGGGGAGAGCTGAGGCTCTTTTAAGAAGAGAAGAACTTTTAAATAGAGAGAGTTTTAGACGTTCCGATAGAGTCAGGGCATATATAATGGACGTTCGTGAAGAAACGAAAGGTCCTCAAATTTTTTTATCAAGAGCACACAATCAATTTTTGGTAAGTTTATTTACTCAAGAAGTACCCGAAATATATGACGGAATAATTGAAGTGAAATCAGTTGCCAGGGATCCTGGAAGTAGAGCTAAAATTGCCGTTACATCAAAAGAAAAAAGTATAGACCCAGTTGGGGCTTGTGTAGGCTTAAGAGGAAGTAGAGTTCAGGCTGTTGTAAATGAATTACAAGGAGAGAAAATTGATATTGTACTTTGGTCCGAGGATATAGCTACCTTTGTTGTCAATGCACTTGGTCCCGCAGAGGTTGATAAAGTTGTTATTGAAGAAGAGTTAAATAAAGTAGAAATTATTGTACCTGACGAACAACTAAGTCTTGCAATCGGAAGGCGAGGTCAAAATGTTCGTTTAGCAAGTCAAGTAACAGGCTGGGATATTGATATTATGACAATTAGTCAAGAATCAGAAAAGAGGAATGAGGAGCTTAAAAGATTGTCTCAAATCTTTATTTCAAGTTTAGATGTTGACGAAGTTATTGCTCATCTGCTTGTAACTGAGGGATTTTCTTCTGTTCAAGATGTATCTTTAGTCACTTTAGAAGAATTGTCATCAATTGAAGGCTTTGACGAAAACCTAGCTAAAGAACTAAAATCTAGAGCTGATAACTTTTTAAAGAAAATGGAAAATGAAGCATTTGAGAAACTAAAAGAGCATGGTGTTGATGATTATATGTTAAAAAATGAGTCTTTTTCTGCAACCCAACTTCTAATATTAGCTGAGAATGAGATTAAAACAAGAGATGGTTTAGCGGATTTGGCAAGTGAGGAATTAATTGAAATAATTGGGGAAAATATTTTAGAAAAAGTCAAGGCAGACGAGATCATTATGAGTGCACGTGAACACTGGTTTGATAAATGAGCTTAAAACATGGAAAAAGATACAAAGAATGAAAAAACACTTACTGGAACATTAGAATTAAAAAAAACTTTTGACGCTGGTAAGATTAAACAAAGCTTTTCACATGGAAGAACACGTTCAGTATCGGTTGAAGTTAAAAAAAAGCGTTCCTTTGGAAAAAAACCGGTTGATCCTATTCTAAAAAAAGAGAGTTTAGAACCTACTAAACAACAAAGCACATCAACTTCAGAAAAATCTGACAATGATCCATTACCAGATAAAAATATTTCTCAAAGTTCTGAAGTTCAAAGTTCTGAAGCATTAAAAAAGAGGTCTGATGAAATTTCAAAAAATGAACAATCAGGAAATTATAATAACCTAGGGAAAAGAGTTTCTGACAGAAATGTATCTGAGGAAACAAAAAAAGAAGAAATAACCGAAGAAAAAACAAAAAAGTAAAAAATCTAAAATTAATAAAGGTTCCAAAAAAACAAGATGAGAGGCGTAAGGGAAAATTAACTATTTCAGAAGCTCTTGAAGATAACAACGAGAGGGTAAGGTCCTTAGCAGCTATAAAAAGAGCTAGAGAAAAAGCTAAATTAAGAGTTTCACAAAATGAGGAACTTAAAGAGACACCAAAAGAAAAGAAGAAAAGAGAAATTATCATTCCTGAGTTTATTGCTGTTAATGAACTAAGTTCGAGAATGGCTGAAAGAACTCCTGATGTGATTAAATCATTAATGAAACTTGGTGTTATGGCTACCATTAACCAAACTATTGACGGGGATACCGCTGAATTGGTTGCCATTGAATTTGGTCATACTCCGAAAAGAGTAAGTGAGGCTGATGTGGAAATTGGGCTAAGTGATAAAAATGATAGTCAGGAAAATATGGAACAAAGAGCACCAGTAGTTACAATTATGGGGCACGTTGACCATGGAAAAACTTCTTTGTTGGATGCAATTCGAGAAAAGAGAGTGACTCAAACAGAAGCGGGTGGCATTACTCAACATATAGGAGCTTATATGATTGACACATCAAAAGGAAAGATTACTTTTTTGGATACTCCAGGGCATGCTGCTTTCAGCCAGATGAGAGCGCGAGGTTCAAATGTAACTGATATAATAATTTTAGTAGTTGCTGCGGATGATAGTGTGAATATTCAAACAGTTGAGGCTATAAGTCACGCTAAAGCAGCCAAGTGTCCAGTTATCGTAGCAATAAATAAAATTGACTTACCAAATGCTAACCCACAAAAAATTGAATCAGATCTATTGTCTCATGAGATTGTTAGTGAGAAAATGGGTGGTGAAAGCGTATTTGTAAATGTATCAGCAAAAAATAAGACAGGCTTAGATGAATTAATTGAGGCAATTTTATTACAAGCGGAGGTTATGGAACTGAAAGCAAATTTCTTAAGCAAAGCAGAAGGAACTGTAATTGAGTCAAAGGTAGAAAAAGGTAGAGGACCTGTAATATCTGTTTTGGTTCAAAAAGGAAAACTCAAGGTTGGAGATATAGTGATTGCTGGCAAAGAATGGGGAAAAGTTAGGGCTTTATCAAATGACGAGGCCGTAAGGTTAGATTTTGCTTTACCAAGTTATCCTGTTGAGATTCTTGGATTATCAGGAGCGCCAGAAGCTGGAGATGAGTTTGTTGTCGTAGATAATGAATCCAGAGCAAGAGAGGTAACACAGTACAGAGATAGAATTAAAAGAGTAAGAGTAAATGCCTCCTTAAAAAGAGGCTCTATTGAAGAAATGATTTCCGATGCTAGCGCAGAAGCCGCACTTGAACTTGCGGTAATAATTAAGGCAGATGTTCATGGTTCTAAGGAGGCCATAGAGCAAAGCCTACTTAAATTAGACGTGGGTGATAACGTAAAAATAAAAATATTACATACCGGAGTTGGTGAAATTAATGAGTCAGATGTTTCACTAGCTTCAGCAACAGAGGCCATGATTTTAGGTTTTAATGTTAGAACAAATGTGCAAGCACGAAATTTAGCAAAGAGAGATAATGTTGCTATTAAGTATTTTTCAATCATATATGAAGTTATAGATGATGTTAAAAAATCAATGCAAGGTTTAAAAGAGCCAGAATACGAGGAAAAAATATTAGGAATGGCTACAATTAAAAAAGTATTCAAAGTTTCTAAATCTAATAATATTGCTGGTTGCGAAGTTACTGAAGGTGTCGTTAAAAGTAAGTGTAGTGTCAGAGTATTACGAGATAATGTTGTAATTAATAAAACTGAACTGTTATCCTTAAGAAGGGAAAAAAGCGAAGTAAAAGAGGTATTGAATGGACAAGAGTGCGGAATAGGTTTAGTGAATTTTAATGATTTTAAAGAAGGTGATCAATTAGAACTATATTCTTTAATTAAACAATCTTCAGAAAATTAAATGTTTAAAAAAAGTAAGAGTTCAAGGAAATATAAAGTTTCTGAATACATAAAAAGGACACTTTCAGAAATTTTTCATCATCATAATTTTAGCGATAATAATGGAAACTCATTTTATTTAAATATTTCAGAAGTGAACATTTCGTCAGATCTAAAAAATGCTTTTGTATTTGTAACTCATTTTTCAAGAAATGGATTTGTTATATCTGATGAAGAAATTATTAGTATTGCTAAAAAAGATCTGCATTTGATAAAAAAAAAATTAGCATCAAATTTAAGTCTAAGATTTACCCCAAAAATAACTTTGCAAGTTGACGAATTACCAAACCAAACAAAAAAAATCGAAAAATTATTCAAAGATCCCAGAGTTTCTCAAGACCTATAAATTTAAATATGAAAAAAAACAATAATAAGTTTCAGTACAATGGCTGGATATTTTTAGATAAGCCAATAGGAATTTCATCAAATAGAGCTTTACAAAAAATAAGAAAATTATTTAACAACTGTAAGGCGGGTTATGTTGGGACGCTAGATCCATTGGCAAGTGGGTTTTTGCCGATCGCACTTGGAAAAGCCACAAGAACAATAAAATATATTGAGAGTTCAGACAAAGAATATTTATTTACAATTCAATGGGGAAAAAAAACAACAACTGGAGATCTTGAGGGAGATTTGATTAAATCAAATTCATTAATACCTAACGAGGAAAGAATACAAAATAATTTGAAAAAATTTATTGGAAGTTTAAAGCAAACTCCTCCAAAATTTAGTGCAATTAAAGTTAGTGGAAAAAGAGCTTATGAATTAGTAAGAAAAAAAGTAGATTTCAAACTCTCAAAAAGAGATATCACAATAAAAAGTTTTAATTTAGTTAACGTTATTGATAAAAGTAGAGCCATTTTTAATGTAAGCTGTAGTTCTGGCACATATGTTAGAACTTTAGCTGAAGACCTTGCTGAAAGCTTAGGCACTTATGGTCATCTAACCTCATTAAGAAGACTTGGATTTGGAAATCTTGATAAAAAACTAATTTCTCTGGATTCTTTAATAAGTTTAATGCATATTGACAACCTGATTAAATATATAAAACCAATTGATACTATATTTCAGGGTGTTAGAAAGATAAGAGTATTAGATGAAGAGGCAAAATTTTTATTAGACGGTAAGTCAATAATGCTGAATACAGATTTGCTAAATAATGAAAAATCGGTAAGATTGAAAAATAACATTGCTATGGCGTGTTTTAAAAACGATTTATTTGTTTTGGGTAAAATTAAAAAGGGAAATTTTTTTCCAAAAGTTGTGATGAATTTAAATAACTAAGAAAGGTATAAAATGTCTATAACAAAAACTAAGAAGCATGAGTTAACCAAGAAATATGCAAAAGATCCCAAGGATACTGGCTCAACTAATGTACAAGTTGCTATTTTGTCAGAGAGAATCAAGAATCTTACTGAACATCTGAAATTAAACAAAAAGGATCAAAGTACCAGAAGAGGATTATTGAAAATGGTTGGAAAAAGAAAAAAGTTGTTATCTTACTTAAAAGATAAGAGTAACGATACTTACAAAGGTCTCATAAAAAATCTTGGTTTGAGGCATTAAAACAGATAATGATGGGTAAAGGATAAAATGTTCAAAATTTATAAAGAAGAATTAAATTGGAAAGGTTTGAAATTAAAACTTGAAACAGGACAACTTGCAAGACAAGCAGATGGTTCGGTATTGGCAACATTAGGGGAAACAAAAGTGCTATGCACAGTTTGCGCCTCAAGAACAGTCGATCCGACATTAGATTTTTTTCCACTTTCAGTGCATTATGTTGAAAAAGCTTACGCAGCCGGTAAAATTCCTGGAGGTTTTTTTAAAAGAGAAGGGAGACCTTCAGAAATTGAGACTTTAAACTCACGTTTAATTGACAGACCTTTAAGACCTATTTTTCATCCAGATTACAAAAATGAGACACAGGTAATTTGTACTGTGATGGATTATGATAAGGAAAATGATCCAGCAATATGTGCAATGATAGGGGCCTCTAGTGCGTTAACAATATCAGGTATACCATTCTTAGGTCCTGTAGGTTGTGCAAGAGTAGGATATTTAAATGGAGAATACATACTTAACCCTACATCAGACGAAATGAAAGAAACTGAATTAGATTTAGTTGTTGCGGGAACAAAAAATGGAGTTTTAATGGTTGAGTCTCAAGCAAATCAATTATCAGAGGAGATAATGTTAGGAGCAGTAAAGTTCGGACACAATCATTTCAAGCCTGTTATAGATTCCATTATAAAATTAGCAGAATCGAGCGCGAAAGAGTCTTGGACGGTTGAAAAACAGACTAATCCTGATTATTTTGAAAAGTTAGAAAAAGAGGTTACACCAAAATTAGAAAAAATTTATAAAATAAAAGAAAAAGTCAAAAGAAACATCGAACTTGAGAATACTAAAATCCAACTTCAAGAGAAATATTTAGATGACATAGAAGAGAGCAAAAATAAATTCAGTCAATCTTTTAAATCAATTGAAAAAAAAGTTGTACGTTCATCTATTCTTAAGACTGGCTCAAGAATTGATGGAAGAGATTTAAAAACAGTCAGAAAGATTGACACACAAATTGGAATTTTTAAAAATGTTCATGGAAGTGCCTTGTTTACTAGAGGAGAGACTCAAGCATTAGTTATGACAACATTGGGAACCCCAAATGATGAACAAAGAATGGATACGTTGGACGGAGATCTCACTGAAAAATTTATGTTGCATTATAATTTTCCACCTTTTTCTGTTGGAGAAGTTGGTAGAATGGGCTCTACAGGTAGACGTGAAATTGGGCATGGAAAACTAGCTTGGAGAGCAATTAAACCGGTTTTGTCAAAAGACGAAAAGTTTCCATATACTGTGAGAGTTGTCTCTGAAATAACTGAGTCGAATGGTTCATCATCTATGGCTACTGTTTGCGGAACGTCTCTCTCTTTAATGGATTCTGGTGTTCCAATTGAAAACCCAATCGCTGGAATAGCCATGGGTCTAATTAAAGAAAATGAAAAGTTTGCCGTGCTTACTGATATACTGGGTGATGAGGATCATTTAGGTGATATGGACTTTAAAGTTGCAGGAAGTGACAAAGGTATAACTGCACTTCAGATGGATATTAAGATTAATGGCATTACAGAGGAAATTATGCATGTTGCTTTGGAGCAAGCAAAGGAAGCAAGGTTTCATATTCTCAACGAAATGGGAAAATCAATTAAAAAATCCAAATCAGATGTTAAGGATAATGCGCCAAAGATTATTCAGATGAAGATTAATAAAGAAAAGATTAGAGATGTTATTGGATCTGGTGGAAAAATCATTCGTGATATTTGTGAAAAATCGACTGCTAAAGTTGAAATTGATGATGAAGGTAATATTTTAATATCATGCTCTGATAAAGAATCTGGAGATATTGCAATGAAAATGATTAATGATATTGTTGCAGAGCCAGAAATTGGAAAAATTTATGAAGGGAAAGTTGTCAAAGTCATGGATTTTGGTGCCTTTGTAAACTTTATGGGAAGCAGAGACGGATTAGTCCATATAAGTCAATTAAGACCAGAAAGAGTGGAGAAGACAACAGACGTTGTAAATGAAGGAGATATAATCAAGGTAAAAGTAATTGGTATTGATGATAGAGGTAAAGTAAAATTATCATTGAAAGATGCTGTTGAAGAACAAGGTTAAGTATGAGAAATTTAAATTCTGTAAAGATGTCAGGTAAAGAAGTTTTACCTTTAATAGAGGGAGGTAAAGGTATAGCAGTTAGTAGCGGACAAAGCTCAGGAGCATGGGCGGAAGCTGGAGGAATAGGTACTTTCTCAGGAGTGAATGCAGATTCATATGACAAAGAAGGAAATCTAATTCCTCAATTGTATAAAGAAAAAACAAGATCTGGTAGACACAAAGAACTGGTAAATTTTTCTGTTGCAGGTGCTGTAGAACAAGCAAGAATTGCTAGGGACATTTGTGGAAATAATGCTGCAGTTCATGTGAATATTTTGTGGGAAATGGGTGCTGCAGAAACAATCCTAACCCAAACTTTAGAAAAAACTAAAGGTATTATCGATGGAGTAACCTGCGGAGCAGGAATGCCATACAAATTATCTGAAATTGCTGCTAGATTTGGAGTTTACTATTATCCAATAGTATCTTCTGCTAGAGCTTTTAATGCTTTGTGGAAACGTTCATATAGAAAGACCGCTGAATTTCTGGGAGGAGTAGTTTATGAAGATCCATGGTTAGCTGGCGGTCACAATGGACTATCAAACAATGAAAATCCTTTAAATCCACAACCACCTTATCCTAGAGTACTTGAATTGAGAAAGTTAATGAGAGAATTTAAATTGGAGCATATTCCAATCATTATGGCTGGAGGAGTTTGGAAACTAAATGAGTGGGAAGAATGGATTGATAATAAGGAGTTAGGTTTGATAGGTTTTCAGTTTGGTACTAGGCCTTTATTAACAAAAGAAAGTCCTATTCCTGAAGACTGGAAAAAAAAATTGCTCACAATTAAACCAGGAGAAGTGAGTTTACACAGATTCAGTCCTACTGGTTTTTATTCCTCAGCACTACGAAACGATTTTTTGCAAGAACTTGAACATAGGTCTGAAAGACAAACTCCATATTTGCGAGAACAGACGAATGAGTTTAATCAAAAAATAGAAATCGGTCCAAGAAAAAGAGCCTATTATGTAAAGCATTCAGACAAATCAAAAATAGAAAAATGGATGAAAAAAGGTTTTTTGAAACCTTTAACCACACCAAGTGATACTTTAATATGGGTAACTCTAAAAAAAGCAAGTGCAATTCTTAAAGATCAGATTGATTGTATGGGATGTCTTTCTTCTTGTTTATTTAGTAATTGGTCTCAAAATGAAAAAGGAACTACTGGAAAAAAAGCTGATCCTAGATCCTTTTGTATTCAAAAAACACTTCAAAGAATAAGTCATGGTATTTCTTCAATTGAAAATGAATTAATGTTTGCAGGCCACTCCGCTTACAGGTTTGGAAAAGATCCTTTTTATAAAAATGGTTTTATACCCAAAGTAAAAGAATTAGTTGAAAGAATCTGTAAAGGTTTGTAGCATATACTTTTGGATTTATGAATATGACAAATGATTTTTTAAAAGAAGCTATTAATAAACTTAAATATTCAAAACTTAAGATAACTCAACAGCGAATAGAACTTTTAAATATTATGTTTGCGGGTGCCGAAAATCATTTCACTCCCGAAGATGTTCATAGAAAAGTAAAGGAGACGGGACGAAGTATCTCGTTAGCAACGGTTTATAATTCTCTAAAGCAATTTACACAACATGGAATACTTAAAGAAATAAGATTGTCGCCTGACAAAATGTATTTTGATACAAATTTGAAACACCATCACCATTTCTATGACAAGTATTCAGGAGCAATAACTGATGTAAATTCTGATAAAGTTAAGATCCAAAAAATCCCTGAAATACCAAAGGGAAAGATTTTAGAGTCTGTAGAGGTTTTAATAAATATAAAATAATCTTCATAATCTAAATGAGAATAATAATCAATTTCTAAAGATTAGAATTATTCTAAATTAAGATTGACTTTTTTCTAAAAAAAACTATATAATATTTCAAAACAAGGAGATTACTATGTCATTAAAAGGAACAAAAACTGAGGATAATTTAAAAGAAGCATTTGCGGGTGAATCGCAAGCAAACAGGAGATACTTATATTTCGCGCAAAAAGCTGATATTGAAGGTCATAACGATGTTGCTGCTGTATTTAGATCGACAGCTGAAGGAGAAACTGGTCATGCTCACGGTCATCTTGAATTTCTCGAAGAAGTTGGAGATCCTGCTACTGGTGAACCAATTGGAAAAACAGAAGATAACTTAAAGGCTGCGGTTGCTGGAGAAACACATGAGTATACTGATATGTATCCTGGAATGGCGAAAACAGCAAGGGAAGAAGGTTTTGATGAAATAGCTGATTGGTTTGAAACCTTAGCTAAAGCAGAAAAATCTCATGCAGGGAAGTTTCAGAGAACACTCGACGATATTAAATAAATACTTAAATTTTTATCACTGTTATGAGTAACAAGGAAGGTGGGTTGTCTGCTCCAATAAGGCATGCCATTGATTGGAAAAACCCAGATTTTTATAACGAGGAAATTTTAGATGAAGAGTTAAGACGCGTTTTTGACATTTGTCATGGATGCAGACGTTGCTTTAATTTATGTGAAAGTTTTCCAAAACTTTTTGATTTTATTGATGAATCTGATTCTGGTGAATTAGATTCTGTCAATAGTAAAGACTTTAAAGAAGTTGTAGACGCGTGCACTCTATGCGATATGTGTTATATGACAAAATGCCCTTACGTACCTCCGCATGAATTTAATTTAGACTTTCCTCACCTGATGCTTAGATATAGAGCTATGGAGAGAAATAAAAAAAAGAACAGTTTGGTTGATGATCAGTTGAAAGAAACTGATAGAAATGGCAAGTTTTTCTCAAAATTTTCCAAAGTTGTTAATTGGTCAACCTCAAACAAGAATAAACTTACAAGACCGGTAATGGAAAAATTTCTCAAAATTGATAAAGAAGCTGAGTTACCTAAATATTATGGTAATACTTTTAAAAATTCCTCGATTCCTCAACCTAAAAAAAAAGATTTTAAAGATAAGGTCGCCTTATTCCCTACTTGTTTTGTAAATTACAACAACCCAGGTATTGGCGAAATAGTTTTGAAGTTGTTTGAAAAATTAAATGTTAACTCAAAGATTTTTTATGAGGGTTGTTGTGGAATGCCTCAGCTAGAGAGTGGAGATATAGATGCAGTCTCTAGAAAAGCTACTTCTATATCTTTGGCCGCTAAATCTCTAATTGATGAGGGGTATAAGATTATATCTGTTGTTCCTTCTTGCACCTTAATGTTAAAATATGAATGGCCACTCATTTTACCTAATGATAAACATGTGAAATTGTTATCAGAAAACACTCTGGATATATGTGAATATGTGGTTAATTATTTCAGAACTAATGATGTTGAAAGTGTCATTCCTGAATGGACTAGTGATGATGGCGTTACAATTCATATATCTTGTCACTCCAGAGCACAAAATATAGGGCAAAAGGCTGCTGAAATGTTAAAGATTATTCCAAGTTTAAAAGTTGACGTTATTGAGAGGTGTTCCGGACATGGAGGAGCTTGGGGTATAAAAAAAAATAACTTTGAAATGGCATTGAAAGTTGGAAAACCAGTTGCAAGGAAAGTAGTTTCTTATAAAAATAAAATACTCGTGTCTGAGTGCCCTTTAGCAGGTGTTCATATTAAACAAGGAATTGAAAAAATTGATAAAAACTTTAAACAAACCGTCTATGGTCATCCGATTGAGATAATTGCGAAGGCTCTAGGAATTCAAAGTGAGACTTAATTATGGAAAAAAATGTTATTGAAGAAAAAGATGTTATTGACGTTGAAGCTTATATAAAAATAAGAAAACAAAATAAAGAAAAAGTAAAAAGTATAAAAGAAAAAAGAAGAGTTATGGTTGGACCACATGCCACTTTTTATTTTGAGAATTTTGAAACAATGCTTTATCAGGTACAAGAAATGATATACATAGAAAGAGGTGGAAGGGAACAACTTTTAGATGAACTAGAAGCCTACAATCCGATGATACCTAAAGGAAAAAATCTATCTGCGACACTAATGTTTGAGATTGATAATCAAAAAAAAAGAAAAGAATTTTTAAATTCAATTGGAGGAATTGAGCACAAAATTTTTATAGAAATTAATAACAAAGAGAAAGTGTTTGCGATTCCTGAGGGTGATACAGAAAGAACTGATGATTCAGGTAAAGCTTCATCGGTACATTTTATACACTTTAACTTTACAGATGATCAGATAAAAGAATTTCTAAATGCTAATTCAAAAATTACAATTGGCTTTGAACATACAGAATATAATCATCTAACCTTGTTATCGGAACAAAATAGAAACTCTCTGGCAGATGATTTCCAAACTTAAAATATTTCATCTGCCGATGATCCCCAAAAATCTTCTTTTCTAATCCAGCCTTTTTTATTCTTTATCTCAATTTTGCACCAATCTTTTCTACATTTGAGAACATTAAAAATCACTTTTTTTTTAAGGATCAAAAAGTTTTGGACATTATTATCAGGTAGAAGTTTTACATAACACTCATCCTTTAAAGTCATTCCATATCTTTTATTGGTTAATTGCGACTTAGCTATCCATCCAATACCACCCTCATAATCTTCAACCATCTTCCAGTTCTCAAACTCCTTTTTAATTTTCAAAGGTACGCCCACTATTAGAAACTGATAAATTATATCGTATTTTAGACCAGGACCTTTTCTTACATTCACTTTGTCAAATTTAGTTGACATAAACACTTCTTTTTCTAAAGCATTAATTTGAACTATTGTAAAAATATATATTGTTAGTAGAATAATAGATAGTTTCATAAAATGACAAATTATAAATCATATAATATTCTTTTAACCAGAAAACTTCCAGAATTAATCGAAAGAGATTTATTTGATAAATATAATATTACTCAAAATAAAAATGATAAACCCTACAGCTACAAAGAGTTGAAAGCTAAAATTTCTAATGTTGATATTTTAGTTCCGTGTGTTAGCGACACAATAGATGCATCCATAATTAGGTCTGCTAAAAACCTAAAACTAATAGCTAACTTTGGTAATGGTGTTGACAACATTGATTTGATCACAGCTAGAGAAAAAAATATTTTGGTTACCAACACTCCAGAAGTACTTACTGACGACACATCAGATTTAGTGATGACATTAATTTTGATGCTTTGTAGAAAAGTAAAATCTGCAGAACAAAAGCTACATTTAGGACAGTGGTATGGTTGGGGTCCAAGTATTACAAATGGTGAAAGAGTATTTGGTAAAAATTTAGGTATTATTGGGATGGGTAGAATTGGTAAAGCTGTAGCAATGAGAGCTAAATCCTTTGGTTTAAAAATTCATTATCATAATAGAAATAAACTAAAAAAGTCTGTTGAAAAAATATATGAAGCTAAATTTTGGGGCGATCTTAATGAAATGTTAAAAAAAATGGATATAATTTCAATTCATTGCCCATACACTCCAGAGACCTTTCATTTATTATCAAAAAGAAGACTTAAATTACTGAAAAAAACAAGTATTATTATAAACACTTCTCGAGGTGAAATTATAGACGAGAACGCTTTGGCTGAATTGCTTAATTCAAAAAAATCCATGGAGCAGGTCTTGATGTTTTTGAACATGAACCACAAGTAACACCTACACTGTTAGACGCGCCTAATACAGTTTTACTTCCACATATTAGTTCTGCTACTAAACAAGCTAGGCACGCAATGGGACTAAGAGTCTTAAAAAATATTGATGAGTTTACAAAAAATAAAATTCCTAAGGACTTGATAAGAAATTTCCATTAAATGAAAATTATGGTATTTTTTTGATTGTTTTTCTCAGTAAAAATGTATGTCAGATTTTCAGATTCAACTTTCATTCCTTTTAAAAACTCAATAGGTTCAGAAATAAGTTCATCTATCATTGAGCAATATGAAAAATTAATTTTAAGTTCTATCGATGATGCAATGAGTTCTTCAAATGAAACTAAATTGGAATTGAATTTTTTGTCTAAAATGGTGTTATCATGAGTATTATTACTATAATTTTGATCTTTAAACTTAATTTTTTTGGCAATATACTTTATTGCTCTACCAGCAAAAAAAATTACAACTTTTTTATTTAGCGCTGCAGCAGTCGTTGCCATACAAAATGCATAATAAATTTTTTCAAAGTTTTCAGAATTTAAAACAAATATAGTTTTCATAATTTATGATTACAAACTTTACAATTTGAATCTTTTTCATAATTAAAAATATTATATACGTCATTTAAAGTATCATGCACATGAAAAGTAGAAAAAAGTTTTTCATTGCAATTTATGATCACTTTTATAGTAGATATGGCCTGCAATACCCCTCCTAACCCTGCAACAGGTGACAATACTCCAAGTTCATCACAGTTATTAATCTGATGGATTTTTTTATCTTCTGGAAAAATACATCTGTAACATGGGTATAGATTTTTATACCAAGGTTTTAAAATAAATAGTTGAACATCAAAACCCTGAATCGCAGCTGTTATTAAGATCTTATTTTCAGAATAACATTCATCATTAATTAAATATCGTGATTTAAAGTTATCAGTACAATCTAAAACTATCTTATAATCTTCAAATATTTTTTTGATATTTTTTTTTGATATTTTTTCTTCAAACACCTTTAGCTCAGTTTTACTATTAATAGTTTTGATTTTTTTTTTTGCAATTTGTACCTTAGATTTACCAATTTCTTTCTCGGTAAAAAGTATTTGTCTACTAAGATTACTAAGTGAAATTGAATCAAAATCGACAACTCCGATTTTTCCTATACCGCTCATGCTCAAATATGTTAATGCTGCTGTACCAAGTCCACCACATCCAATAACTAAAACTGATGAATTCAAAAGCGCTAGTTGACCTTCAAGTCCGAGCTCATCAATTAAAATTTGTCTGGAATATCTTTCAACTTGAACTTCGTCTAAGTTTTTATTCTTCATAGTCCTTAAACCTCAGAAAATAAGTCTGTGGATAAATATCTTTCAGCAAAAGAGGGAATAATCACCACTGTATTCTTATTTTTCATTACTTTACTTTCATTGATTTCTACAGCTGCAGCAAGAGCTGCACCAGAAGATATTCCAGATGGTATTCCTTCTAACTTTGCAAGTAGTCTCGAAAATTCAAAAGCTGTATTGCTATTGATTGATAGAATTACGTCAATAAGTTTTAAATCGAGATTTTCAGGAATAAATCCTGCCCCTATACCTTGTATCAAATGAGGCCCAACTTCTCCTCCGCTTAATACTGGTGAATCCTCTGGCTCAACAGCAAAAATTTTTATTTTTTTTTTTTTTTTAAGAAAATTTGCTATTCCAGTAAGAGTTCCACCAGTGCCGACACCACAAACCAAAGCGTCAATTTTTCCATTTGTATCTTCCCACAGTTCTTTCGCAGTAGTTTCAAAATGCATTTTAGGATTTGCCTTATTATTAAATTGCTCTAAAATTAAACTATTTTTAAACTCTTTTTGTAATTCTTTCGCTTTATTTATAGCACCTTTCATTCCATCTTTGCCAGGTGTCATAATAATTTTTGCCCCCAAGAATGAAAGCATTTTTTTTCTTTCCACAGACATTGTATCTGGCATTGTAAGAATTAAGTTATAGCCTTTTGATGCACAAATAAATGCTAAGGAGATCCCAGTATTTCCAGAGGTTGGTTCTATAATTATTGTATTTGAGTCTATCAAACCTTTTTCTTCTGCATCATTAATCATTGCAATACCTATCCTATCTTTAACAGACGACAAAGGATTAAAAAACTCCAATTTTCCCAATATATTTCCTTGAAGATTAAAATATTTTTTAACTTTATTAAGTCTTACTAAAGGTGTGTTTCCAATTGTTTCAAGTATGGAATTGAATATTTTTTTTTTTTTAAATGACAAAATCTATCTGCTCCACGGCTTTTTTTTTTGAAGTATTTGCGTTAATTTTTTTATATATATCTTCTACTGTGATTTTTTCTAATGAATTATAACAAGATCTTGTTATTTTGATAATAAGAGGGTTAATTGCTTTTTTTGAAACTTCAGAGACCATTAATTTATTTTTAATTGAATTGAATGAATTTTCTTCGACTGAATTAACTATTTGGGACAAGTTAATTTTTCTTCTCTCTTTTGCAAGTCTATATCCCCCCTTTGGCCCTCTAGAACCAATTAAAATGTTATGCTTAACTAAATTTTGCAGGGTTTGTTCAAGATATCTTTTAGGGATTCCCTGTCTTTTTGCAATATCAAGATTCTGCACAGGATTAATACCTGAATGACAAGCAACATCAACAACTGCTTCGATTGCATATATTACTTTTTTAGAAATCTTAAACAATTACCAATACCTATTTTAATCCTGTTGAACCAAACCCACCCTCACCTCGATTAGTTTCAGATAATTTATTTACTTTTGTGACCTTAAATTTAGGTAGTTCTTGAAATATGATTTGAGCAATTCTCATTCCTTTTTCAATTGAAAAACTTTTAAGACCATGATTGATGAGTATAACCTTAACTTCTCCCCTGTAGTCTGAATCTATTGTTCCAGGTGAATTAAGAACTGTAATAGAATTTTTTAATGCTAGTCCTGAGCGCGGTCTGACTTGAGCCTCAAAATTGCTTGGAAGTTGCAAACAAAAACCACACGGCACTAATACTGAATTAGATGGTTTGATTGTTATTTTTTTTTTTATCGCGGCAACTAAATCAAAACCCGCGCTTCCAATTGTAGCTCTTTTAAATTGATACAGTTCATTAAATTCATTTAAAACTTTTATAAAAATTTCATTCATTTTTAAAAAAAATTGATATTTCTTTTACAAGCCTTTTTGCGATATTTGATTTGCTAAGCGTAGGCCATTTTATTACTTTTCCATTTTTAATCAATATTATTTTATTCTTTGAATCACCAAAACCTTTTTTTTCAGATACTAAATTTCCTAGCATCCAGTCACATTTTTTATTTGCTCTTTTGTTAAGTGTATTTTTCAACAGATTATTTGTTTCTGCTGCGAAACCAACTACAAGTTTTGGTTTTTTACGTGAATTAGAGATAGTCTTTAAAACATCAATATTTTCTCGAAGATCAAGATTAAGTTCACTTTTTTTTTTGATTTTCTTGGAACTTATTTTTTCTACTTTCCAATCCGAAATTGCTGCAGCTGAAATAAAAATATCAGAAGGTAAATTCTTACTTACTTCTTTATAAAACTCGTTTCCGGTTTTAACTCTCACAAAGTCTACCCCTTCAGGAATACTAATATTTGTTGGTCCGCTTATCAGCTTTGTCTGAACTCCTGCTTTAGATAGAGCTTTTGCAATCTCATAACCTTGTATGCCCGTTGAAAAATTACTCAAGAATCTAGTTGGATCAATATTTTCTACTGACGGTCCACTTGTTACAATAGCCTTTTTTCCCTTAAGAGCTGTTTCGCTAAGATAAAAGTAATTATTAATACTCTCAAATATCTCATTTACTTCCATAAGCTTTCCTTGACCAAAATCTCCACAAGCAAGTTTTCCATAATTTGGGCTCAAAATTTTAATTCCTCTTTTTTTTAAAATTTTAATATTGTCAGAAACGGCTTTATTTTTCCACATATTAGTATTCATTGCAGGTGCTACAAAAACAGGGGATTTTGAACTTAAAATAAGGTTGCTTGCTAGGTCATCTGCAATTCCATTGGCCATTTTTCCAATAAAGTTTGCAGTAGCAGGAACAACCAATACAATGTCCTTAGATTTACTTAAATCAATATGACTCATTTTATTTTTTGCATTTAAGAGAAATAGTTCTTTATGAATTTTTTTACCAAGAAGACTGTTAAATGATATTTCTGAAACAAATTTAAAAGTATTTTTAGTCACGACACATTCTAAATTATAATTATTCTTTATGAATAACCTTATTAAATCAAGCGATTTATAAGACGCTATACCCCCAGTGATAATCAAGAGAATATTTTTTTTAATACTTTGTTCCAAGTTATTTTACTCCAATATGAATACTTGCAATTCCGTCTAAAAGATCAAAGCAATCAACTTTATTAAATCCAGAATTATTAATTAACTTTGTTAACTCAATTTGATTTGGGAAAATTTTGATGCTTTCAGCTAAATATTTGTATGCATCATAGTTATTTACAAAAATTTTTCCTAAAAAAGGAATCAAATTTAGATAGGCTTCAAACATTTTTTTTGTTACTGAATTATTTACTTCGCTAAACTCTAGGCATATAAAACTTCCATTTTTTTTTAAAACTCTAAAAATTTCTTTTAGAGAAAGTTTCATATCTGTAAAATTTCTCAAACCAAATGCTACGATAATAAAATTAAATTCTTTATTTCTAAACGGAAGCTTTTCTGCAGAAGCACATTTGAACTTTATACTAGTTCCGGATAGCTTTCCTTTTGCGATTTCAATCATTTTCTTGTTACTGTCAACAAGGATACATTTATTATTTGGAAATTTTTTACAAATTAATTTTGATATATCTCCAGAACCGCCTGCAAGGTCAAGGAAAGTGTCGTTTGCTGAAGGAGATATTAACTCGAAAATTTGTTTTTTCCAAACTCTATGAAATCCAAAGGACATGATGTCATTCATAAGATCATAATCTTTATAAACATCCGAAAAAACTTTTTTCACTAGTATATTTTTATTTTTAGATGATATATTTTTTAGATTCTCAATATTATATTTTGTCATGCCTGAATTACCTGAAGTAGAGACTGTTAGATTAGCATTAACTAAACATTTATTAAAATGTAAAATTTTTAAAGTAAAAATAAATTCAAAAAAATTAAGATATACTATTCCTGAAAACTTTACCAAATTAATAAATGGATGCAAAATTATTTCAATTAAAAGAAGAGGGAAATACATAATTTTAAATTTTGATAATATGTGTTCATTACTTGTTCACCTTGGAATGACTGGTACTTTTAGAGTTAGTGAAATTTATAATCCATTAAAACATGATCACCTGGTATTTAATTTTAAAAGTTTTTATTTGATTTATAATGATATTAGAAAATTTGGATTTCTAAAAATTTATAACTCTAATGAGGTTTTTGATTCTAAGCATTTAACAAAATTAGGACCTGAACCATTTAGTGAAGAATTTAATTTAAAGTACCTTTCTACGGCTTTAAAAAAGAGAAAAATTAATATAAAGAACTTTTTAATGAATCAAAATGTCATCGCTGGTTTAGGAAATATATACTGTTCAGAGGTGCTCTTTGAGTCAAAGATTTCTCCTGTGAGAATAACAAATAAGTTAAACGCAAAAGAAATTTTGAGTATTTATATTTCAATAAAACGAGTTTTAAAAAAGGCTATTAGTTATGGCGGAACGAGTTTAAAAAATTATAAAGATCCAAACGGAAAAATAGGATATTTTAAAAATAAACTAAAAGTATATGGTAAAGAAAATAAAAAATGTTCTTTTTGTAATAAAAATATTAAAATAAAAAAAATCACTCAACAGGGAAGGTCTACTTTCTTTTGTGATAATTGTCAGATTTAGTGATGTACATTGTTAAAATAATCATATTTTTTATATTACTTGTAAGTACAGAACCCATAACTGCTTCAAAGAAGCTCATTTTTATAAATGGCCTAGATGATATCCCTTTACATCAAAATTTGAAAATAGTTAAGGACAGCCTTATTATATTTGATACAAATGAGGGAAAATATATAACTACAGAGCTTACAGGTGAAATCAAGCTTACTAAGGTTGAGGAGTATTATACAAAAATTTTACCAAATTTAGGCTGGAGAATAATTGAAAAAAATAAATATTTGAGAGAAAATAAAACTTTATCCATTCAATTTATTCAAGAGAACGAAGTATTAAATGTAATTTTTATTTTAATAGCTAATTAAATATTTGAAACTTGACGATTTGGTTAGTGCAAAGTATAAGTTACTTAATTGAATTATGGCTAATATTAAATCTGCAAAAAAAAGAATACTTCAAAGTGAAAAAAAAGCTGTTTATAATAAACAGAGAAAATCTTCATTAAGAAGTCTTGTAAAAAATATAAATACTAGTATCGATAAGAAGAACTCTGGTGATGCTGAAAAATTATTTATTAAATTAGAACCAGCGCTTTCTAAATCAGTAAGAGCGGGCCTTTTTAAGAAAAATACCGTATCAAGAACATTATCAAGGATTTCAAAAAAGATTAAGTTACTTAAATAATTATATTTATTTTTATTTGTTCTATTGATTCAATTTTTTAATAAGATATTCTAATAAGAATATCTGTTACGAGGGAATATGAACAAACTTGATTATGCGGGTGATCTTTCACCTGCTGAATGTTGGGATATCTTAAAAAAAGATAAAAATTCTCAACTTATTGACTGCAGGACAAAAGCTGAATGCCAGTTTACTGGAGTTCCCAATCTTGAAGAACTTGAAAAAATTACAAAATTTATAGAATGGCAAATTTATCCGTCGATGGTTTATAACGAAAATTTTTTATCTGAATTTGAACAATTAGGCTTTAGTAAATCTGATAAAATTATTCTAATCTGTAGATCGGGAGGAAGATCTAAATCTGCTGCTGAATTTTTAAGCTCAAAAGGCTACGAATCCTGTTTCAATTGTTTGAACGGTTTTGAAGGTGCACATAATTTGAGCGGTCAAAGAGGACAAAAAGATGGATGGAAATTTGACGGACTTCCATGGAAACAAACTTAATGACTAAAGAAATGGAAGATAGTTTTAATGAAGTTCAGGCACAATGGGCTGCAGTGCGAGGCAAAATAAGACAAAAGATTGGAGAAGGCCTATTTAAGAGTTGGTTTAAACCTCTTAGCCTTGTAAGTTTTGACGCAAACATACTAGTTTTAAGTGTACCTAATAAGTTTATTAAAACCAGAATTATTGAAGAATATTTCGACTTACTCAAAGAAAATTGGTTCAACCAAAATAAAAATATATCAAAAATAAAAATAGTAGTAATTAAAGGTGAGAATTCATTAGCAATAAATTCTGATAAAAAGAGAGCAAAGATTAAATCTGACAGTTTAAACGAGAATATAGGTGCAAATTTAGATCAAAGATTTACTTTTACAAATTTTATAGTTGGAAAACCGAACGAGCTTGCGTTTGCTGCAGCTAGAAGAGTTGCAGAGTCATTAGACGTTCCTTTTAACCCTTTATTTTTGTATGGCGGTGTGGGACTAGGTAAAACTCATCTTATGCATGCAATAGCTCATGAAATAAAAAGAAGAAATCCCCTTAGAAGAGTTATATACCTCTCAGCTGAAAAGTTTATGTATCACTTCATTAAAGCTCTTAGATTTAAAGATACAGTTGCTTTTAAAGAACAGTTTAGAACGGTTGATGTATTAATGATTGATGATGTGCAGTTTATATCAGGCAAAGAATCAACTCAGGAAGAATTTTTTCATACTTTTAATGCTCTTGTTGACCAAAATAAACAACTAATAATATCAGCTGATAAATCACCTCAAGACTTAGAAGGCATTGAAGAGAGAATGAGATCAAGATTAGGTTGGGGTTTAGTTGCGGACATTCATCCATTGAATTATGAATTACGATTAAGTATTTTACAAGCTAAAGAGGAAAAATTAGAAGTAGAAATACCTGAGAATGTTTTAGAGTTTTTAGCGCATAAAATTACTAGTAATGTAAGGGAATTAGAGGGTGCTTTAAACAGAATAGCAGCATTTTCGTCTTTAGTTGGAAGAAAGATAAATATTGAAATGACTCATGACCTGTTAAGAGATTTGCTAAAATCCTCACAAAGAAAAGTCAATATTGAACAAATACAAAAAAAAGTTTCGGAACATTTTAATGTAAAAATGTCAGATATGAGTTCAGCTAGAAGATCAAGGACAGTTGTGAGACCAAGGCAAATAGCAATGTATCTCTCTAAAAGTTTAACTTCTAGGTCTCTTCCTGAAATTGGAAGAAGATTTGGCAATAGAGATCATACCACAGTTATACATGCCGTAAAGAAAGTTGAGGAACTTAGAAATATTGATGTAAGTCTTGATGAAGATGTAGAACTTTTAATAAGGATGTTAGAGTCTTAATATGGATTTAAGCGTTTCAAAGAAAATTTTCTTTCAGTCTTTAAGTCATTTTCAAAGTGTTGTAGAAAAAAGAAATACTATACCAATATTGTCGAATTTAAAATTGAAAGCTTATAATGGTAGTTTGGAAGTTACCGCTACAGATCTAGCTTTAGAAATTTCAGAAAAGATATTAGCGAATATCAAAACAGAGGGAGAACTAACAATACCTTCTCAGTTACTTTTTGATATAGTTCGAAAGGCACCGGAAGATTCAAGAATAGAACTTCGTGAAGAGAGTGAGTCAGGACAAGTATTTATTTTTTTTGGTGATTCAAAATTTTCTTTACCTTATTTACCAACTTCCGATTTTCCGGAAATGGAGGAGGAGAACCTGAATCAATCAATTTCTTTGGACTCAAAAAAGCTTAGTTACTTACTGAATGATACTAAGTTTTCAATGGGAGTTGATGAATCAAGGCAGTATTTGAATGGTATATATTTTCATCATATTGAAAATAAGTTAATTGCTGTTGCAACGGATGGACACAGGCTATCAAAGTGTCAAGTGATTTGTGAACAGAATTTTGCTGATTTTGAAGGCATTATAATTCCTAAAAAAACCGTATTTGAAATTACAAAGATCTTAGAAAATATTAGTGAAAGTATTAAGCTCTCCTTTTCAAAAACTAAAATAAAATTAGACTTAAAAAATCTAATTCTAACCTCTAAATTATTGAATGCTAACTTTCCAGATTATGAGAGTGTTATTCCAAAAAAAAATGAACTTATAATGAAAACTGATTCAGACTCTTTTGCAGAGACAATTGACAGAGTGTCAACAGTATCTTCAGAAAAATTCAGAACTGTAAAATTAGATATTTCTAAAAATTTGTGCGTAGTAAGCTCTTTTGGACAAGAAAAATCAGCTGGAACTGAACAATTAAAAGTAGAATACTCTGGGCCTAATATAAACATTAATTTTAATGCAAAATACATATTGGATGTGTTAAGCATTTTAAAGAAAGGTGAAATTAGTTTGTCTTTTTCAATAGATACTGCACCAACTGTTCTTGAATCAATTGAAAGCCCTGATTCTTTATACTTAATAATGCAGATGAGATCCTAAAGTCTATTTTAATGAGCTTTTCATTAAAAATCAAAAAGATAATACTTTCTAATTACAGAAACCATAGGTCTTTGAAACTAGATATCAAAAAAAAAATTATTTTTATCTATGGAAAGAACGGGTCCGGAAAATCGAATATTTTGGAGGCTATATCACTTCTTTTTTCAAATACAGGTTTTCGAAATTCTAAATTAGAAAATATTCCAAATAAATCCGTAATTTTTAAAACACCTTTATTTGGTGCAAGTTTTACGTTTTCAGATAATATTGAAGATACAAAAATTGGGATATCGTTTATAAAAAAGAAAGATAAGTTTAATAAAATCATAAAATTTGAAGATCCAACTATTAAAAGTAAGAGTTTTTTAAATAGGATTAAAATATTTTCAGTTTTACCCTCAGTTGGGAATTTTTTTTTAGGAAATGCCTCGCATAGAAGAGACTTTATAGACTCTATGATTTTTACTCAAAACTCTTTGCATTATGATACTTTAACAAAATACAATAAATTACAACTAGAAAGAATAAAAATTTTAAAGTCGAAAAAAGAGAATGACTACATTCATAATTGGTTGTTATCTATTGAAAAGAAAATGTCAAGTTTAGGAGTAGTATTATGTGATAACAGAAGAACTTTTTTAAAGATAATAAATGATTTTTCGATAAAATACAGTGAACAATTTCCGATTTTAAATATTTCATTAAGTGGAAAGCTAGACAAAAAACTAATCAAAATTCCTGCTTTAGAACTTGAGGAGTATTTTCTGTTTCAATTAAAAAAAAATAGAGAAATTGATAGATTATGTGGCAAGACACAATTTGGAGCAAATAAAACTGATATATTGATTTTTAATAAGGAAAGAAATGACTTTGCCAGTAATTGTTCTACTGGAGAGCAAAAAGTAACTTTAATAATTATTTTATTCTTATTTTTAAAAATAATAAAAGAGTCTAAAAAAAATTTTATTTGTCTTTTCGATGATTTATTTTCAACTCTTGATGAAAAATATATAGATTTAATTTTAAATGAAATTTTGTCTCTTGAATCACAAACTTGGATAACTGGTGTGGATTCCTCATTTTTAAAAATAAATTCAAAATATTTAAAAGAAGTAATGTTTGTGAACTTATGAGAATATGGATATAATAACATATCAAATAAATAAACAATTTATTCAAGGGCAGATAGTTGAGTAAAGAATCAGATGATATGCTAGCACATAAAGATTATGGTGCAGAATCTATAAAAGTTTTGAAGGGTCTTGATGCTGTTAGAAAAAGGCCTGGCATGTACATTGGTGACACTGACGATGGGTCTGGACTTCATCATATGATTTATGAAGTAGTTGATAATTCGATTGATGAGGCAATGGGAGGTCATTGCGACACTATTGATATAAGAATAAATAAAGATAATTCAGTTACAGTTAAGGATAATGGTAGAGGAATACCGGTTGATATACATCCAGAAGAAAAAATATCAGCTGCTGAAGTTATCATGACTCAATTACATGCTGGCGGAAAATTTGATCAAAATTCATACAAAGTTTCTGGTGGACTTCATGGTGTAGGAGTTTCTGTTGTGAATGCTTTGTCTAAATGGCTACAATTAAAAATTAATAGGAATGGAAAAGAATATTTTATCGAATTTGAAAATGGAGTTTCAAAAGATCCACTAAAAGAGGTTGGAAATACCTCAGAACAATCTGGAACTGAGATAACGTTTTTTGCATCTAATGAAATCTTTTCCAATATTAAGTATAATTTCTCAAAACTTGTGACAAGATTAAGAGAACTAGCTTATCTAAATTCTGGAATAAAGATTAATATTTCTGATTTCAGAGACTCTAACAGTTCAACCACTCAGCTATCATCAAGAGGTGGATTAAAGGCATACATAAACTTTTTGGACAAATCTAAACAATCTTTAATTAGTGAAACTGTTCTTATTAAAGGGGAGGCTAATGAAATAAAGGTTGAGGTTGCTTTGCAATGGAATAATAGTTTTCATGAAAATTGTCTAATTTTTACAAATAATATACCTCAGCGAGACGGTGGAACACATTTAGCAGGATTTAGAGCAGCCTTAACAAGAACCATTAATTCTGTGGCTTCTCAAAATCCTGTTTCAAAGAAAGAAAAAATTAATTTAGTTGGTGATGATGCACGAGAAGGGTTGACGTGTGTTATTTCGGTAAAGGTTCCCGATCCAAAATTTTCTTCTCAGACTAAAGATAAACTTGTTTCTTCAGAAGTTCGGCCTGCGGTAGAATCTATTGTGTCTGACAAATTATCCCAATGGTTCGAAGAAAATCCAAAGGATAGTAAAAATGTTTTAACCAAGATTTATGAAGCAGCCTCTGCAAGGGAAGCAGCGAGAAAAGCAAGAGAGGTCTCTAGAAAGAATTCTGCGTTGGAAATAAGTTCTTTGCCTGGAAAGCTAGCTGATTGTCAAGAAAAAGATGCTTCAAAATGTGAAATTTTTATAGTAGAAGGAGATTCTGCTGGTGGTTCTGCTAAACAAGCCAGGAATCGAAAAAATCAGGCTGTTCTACCTTTAAAGGGTAAAATTTTGAATACCGAGAAATCAAGAAGAGATAAAATTGCAAGTTCAGCCGAAATAGGTACACTTATACAAGCTTTGGGCGCTGGTTACTTTAATGATTTCAACATAGAAAATCTGAGATACCACAAGGTTGTAATTATGACAGATGCAGATGTTGATGGTTCACACATAAGAACTCTTCTTCTTACATTTTTTTACAGAGAGATGGAGGAACTAATAAGTAAAGGTTATCTTTATATTGCGCAACCTCCGCTTTACAGAATAAAAAAAGGAAAATCTAATCTGTATTTAAAAGATGATCAAGAATTAGAAAACTTTATTATAGACGATGTAACTAAGTCTTGTATTTTGAATAAAGATGATGGTACTCAGATTACAGGGGTGGAACTTTTTGAAATTTACAAAAAATCTTTAGAAGTATCAAACTTTTTAAAAAATATAGCAACAAATGACTTAGGTCTTTATAAAATTTTAGAGCAATCTGCCATATCAGGAATTTTAAATTCCCAAACGCTCCAATCTGAAAAAAAAATTGACGATTCTTTAGAGTACGTTGTAAAACGATTAAATTATTTAGAAAATGAACATGAGAAAGGTTGGAAAAAAAATATCGATAATCATGGAAATTTTGTATTTTCTAAACAATATAGGGATGTAGAAGAAAAGTTTACTTTAAATGTGGAGGAAATTAGAAATGGTAAGTTTGATTCTGTTGATAAAACCACCAAATTTCTGCAAGAGTATTTCTTATCAACCAATATATTGTTAGCGGGAGACGAAAAGATTAAAATTCAGGGTCCTTTAAATTTGGTTGATAAAATGATTGATTTCGGAAAAAAAGGACTTACTTTTCAAAGATATAAAGGACTAGGTGAAATGAATCCTGAGCAACTTTGGGAAACCACTCTTGATCCTGAGTTTAGATCATTATTGAAAGTTACTGTTGAAGAGGCACAAGGAGCAAGTGCAATATTTGAAGACCTAATGGGAGATAATGTTGAAAAAAGAAAAGATTTTATCCAAAGTAATGCTCAGAAAGTCGTAAATCTGGATGTATAGAATAAAAAAATTTAAATTTTATGACAAAAAATTTCTTTGGAATACCATTTTTTTTTAGATGGTTCTTGGTTCTTTCAATATGGTTTACACTGATCGTAGGTGGAACAGTTATTTGGGCTCTTTTAAATCTTCCTGAAACTGAATCAATTCAAATTACAAGGCAACCGAGTATAACTTTTTTAGATAGAGAAGGAAGAATATTGGCTTCTTTTGGTGATATTTATGGACAATCAATCAGATTTGAACAGTTGCCAGAAAATTTAGTAAATGCAGTGATTGTCACCGAAGATAGAAGATTTTTTGAACATATTGGAATTGATTTAAAAGGAATTGCTAGAGCCTTAGTAGTAAATTTTAAAGCTGGCAAAATTGTTCAAGGCGGAAGTACAATTACGCAACAATTAGCTAAGAATCTATTTCTAACACCTGAACGTTCTCTTACTAGAAAAGTTCATGAAGCAATTTTAAGTTTGTGGCTTGAATTTAGATTTTCAAAAGAACAAATTTTCAGTATTTACCTCAATAGAGTTTATCTAGGTTCGGGAACGTATGGAGTGCAAGCTGCTTCAGAAAAATATTTTAATAAAAAAGTTGAAGATTTAAATTTGTATGAATGTGCTTTAATAGCCAGTTTATTGAAAGCTCCATCAAAATATAATCCGATCTCTAATTCAAAATTATCTGAAGAAAGAACTAAAAAGGTACTTGATAATATGGCTTTGAATGGAACGATAAAGTCAAAAGAATATGAGAGTTTTACAAAGGTTAGTAATTTTAAAAATATTTCTGAGCCCCCTAAAAGTTCAAGATATTTTGTAGACTGGTTATTACCAAGAGTAAGATCATATTTAGGTGAAATAAATGAAGATTTAATTGTAAGAACAACATTGGACATTGAATTACAGAGAAAAGCTGAGGAATCCCTATCAAAAATATCAAAGCAATTTCCTTCAGCCAATCAATCTGCAATAGTTGTTTTAGATTTAAAAGGAGGCGTACTTGCAATGGTTGGTGGACGAGATTATGGTGATTCTCAATTTAATAGAGTAACACAAGCTCAGAGACAACCAGGTTCTGCCTTTAAACTTTTTGTTTATCTTGCCGCTTTAGAAAAAGGAATGAGTCCAGATGAAATTATTGAGGATTCAGAAATATCTATTAATAACTGGTCACCTAAAAATTATAAAAAAGAGTTTTTAGGTGAAATTTCTATTACAGAAGCATTTTCAAAGTCAATTAATACTGTAGCTGTCAAAATTTCCGAAAAAACTGGTAGAGAAAATGTTATTCAAAAAGCTAAATCTCTGGGAATTAAGAGTAAGATACTAAATTCACCATCACTAGCATTAGGTACTTCAGAAGTTAATCTCCTAGAACTTACAAATGCATACAATGTAATTGCAAACGGAGGTAAAGGGGTTTGGAGTTATGGAGTAAGATTAATTGAGAACCTTGATGGAGAATTATTATATTTAAGAAGAGGATTTGGGCCTGGTAAAATTTTAGAGCCTAAAATAACACAAGATATGACTTATTTATTAACTGAAACGATTGCAAATGGAACTGGTAGAAAGGCTAAGATTGATAGACCTATTGCCGGTAAAACTGGTACTAGTCAATCTTTGAGAGATGCATGGTTTGTAGGTTTTTCGTCTTATATGGTAGCTGGAGTCTGGTTTGGAAATGATAATGATTCACCGATGAAAAAAATTACGGGTGGCAATGCTCCTGCCATATTATGGAGAGAGTTTATGCTTAAAGCTCACAAAAATAAGCCTGTCAAAAAATTAGTCGCCAATACGTTAGTAATTAAAAAAAACAGCAGAACTTTTCAAGATTTAAAGAAAAAGAAAGAGGATAATCTATTTGAGAAACTTATTGAAAATATGTTTTAATTCATAAATTTTGATAAAATTTTAAAAAGTCATTTTTAAAATTGTTCCTACTAAAATGTTTTACGTATTCATCTTTCTCATTTAAAAGATAAAAAAGAGAAGTATGGTCAATCAGATAGTCCATATCTTCTTTCGAGACCTTATGATTTCTTTTGTAAATTTTAAAATTTTTGAGTACTCTTTTTATTTGTTCTTCCGTACCAGTTAACCCAACTATATTTTTGTTAAAATTAGATAAATAGTCAGATAAGATCAATGGTTTATCACGGTTAGGGTCTAAAGTAACAAAAATCGGAAGCACAAAGGATAATATTTGTTCATTGTTATCAAGTATCCTGCTCAACTTCATTAAATCAATTGGACAAACATCTGGACAATATGTATACCCAAAATAGATGAGTTTATATTTTTTTTTTTCTATAGAATTGAATTGTTTGTTGAATTGATCTACTAGAGAAAATGAACCTCCAAGCTTAATTGTTTCTGAACTTTCTGTTTGTGATTCATTGACTAATTTGATACCCATATTAATTAGATAAAGAGAACCTAAGATTATGAAAATAAGTATCAGATTTTTATATATATTGGGTCTAAATCTATTCATTGAGCTCAAAGATAAAATATTTTAGATAGGTTTTTTTCGTTAAATTTTTATTTAGACTGAGGAGTTTATTTTTATTAGTTACAAAAGAAATTTTAAAGTTATTGTTACGATTTAGTTCTTCTAGATCTTTTGATTTAAATAGTATTGTATTGTTTAACACAAAAATAACTTTTTCCTTGTTACTTTTTTTAATTAAAAAGGCTATATCTGATATTTTACTTATTTGAAAAAAATCAAGAGTTGAATTTTTTCTTCTGTCTGTTAGAGAGAAATTACTTTTATTAAAAATATTTAATATTTCTAATGTTTGATTTAAAAAAAAACAATGAATTTTTTTTTGCTCAAAAAAGCTAATTTTTGAGTTTAATGAACTAATAAATGGAGTAAGGTTTGAAAAAAAATAGATTATTGAGTTATTTTTCTTAAATAACTCTAATGTAACTTTTTTGAATTCTTCTTCATTTTTTACTATTTTTAATGAGGAGGTTTTGTTTAGAAATTGTAAATCATTTATGAATTTTTTATTAAATCTGTCATCAACGAGAATATAATTAGAAGATTTTACAATATCAATTGTCTCAATCGTTAAATCTAATATCTCATGGCCATTAATTTCAACTAAGTAAATTTTTTTTTTCAAAACGTAGTTTTCATTCAAATTATTATATAAAATAATATATATGCAAAAGTTGAAAATATTGCCATTTTTTTTTGTCATAATTCTTCCTCAAAAAATTAAAGCAATTATTGAAAGCGATGTTTTTCCAGAGCTCACGTTTTACTCAGCTCTTAGAGAGGATAATTATGAGAGAGTAAAAGCTTTATTGGATTCAGGCAGTGTTAATGTAAATGAATACGATTTTGATAAATTTACACCCTTGGCGTACTCAATTAAAAATAATAATGAACAGATGTTTTTTTTACTTATAGAAAACAAAGCAAATTTAAATATGACAATTTTAAATAAAATTTCCTATTTAATTTATTCAGTCTTGATAAGTAGGGAAAATTTTGTACCACTTCTTGTTAAAAATGGTGCAAATATAAACTTTCAAGACCAAATCGGAAGAACAGCTTTGATGATTGCAGTTGAGGAAAATAACCTAAGTGCTGTTATTGAATTACTTAAATTTGACAATAATCTTGGAATTAATGACTATTCTGGAAAAACGGTTTTTGATTACGCAGAACTTTCTAGAGTTCCCCAAATAAAAAAAATTTTATCCTCTTTGAAGAATTAAACTAACTTTCTTGTATACGTAATAAAAAAAGTGTTCATTTTGAAGAAACGGTTCAACAACAAAAAGCCTCTCTTTAAATTCTTTTGTAAATTTTTTCACTATAGAGTCATATAAAAATCCGTTAAAGAGAAATATAGGATGTAGAAATATTTTGACTTCTTTTTTTTTTTTAATTTCTTTGATTATTGAATTTTCATTACCGAAAGAACCAATTAGGCAACCATTAAATTTTAAATTTTTTAATAATAATTTAGAGTAATAATATATACTATTATAAACAGATCTTTTTTTGCTAAAGCTTGATAAAAGGATTAATAAAGAACTTTCAGTATTTTTAAGTTGTGTCTTAATATGGAACTCAGTTATTGATGCAACTTTTTTGCCTAATTTTAAATTCTTAGCAACTATAATTTTTGATTTTTTTTGCTTATTAAACGTAGAAATATTATTTAATATATCTTCTTGATAATGTTTTCCTTGAAAGATTAATAACGGAATAATAATAATTTTACTAAATTTAAAATAAATTTCAGATAAACAATCTTTTATCATGGGGCTATCTTTTTCAATGAAACAGTAGAAGATTTTATTATTAGGAAATTTTTGTTTTATCTTGTTAATAAAATTTAGAAAATCTAATTTGTAAAGCTTGCTACTTGAGCCGTGTCCACAAAAAACCAGTGCAACTTGTGACCTCAAAGTCTTATCTTTCATCTAATCAGTGATCTCTTCTAGGGTATTAATTATATTTTGAGCGGATTGATGTAGTTCTTGACTATTAAGAATTTGTTCTGAGCTAAATTCTTTTTTGAATAGTGCCAGATTGAAGTCATTTCTTGGCTGAATGTATGAGCCATCAAAAGAACCACCAATAAATAAACCTGCGTTATTTGAAAATGTATATACGTCAGCTAGTCTAACTGTACTATCAGCAGAAAGACCCATACCCTCTGTAGCTATAGCACTTTCTATGTCAACTCCAAATTTTAATCTTTCTTTTAGAATGGATTCTAGACCTCGATATGACATTACAGTCATAACTAATTCCCCAGTCTTAACACCTAATTGTAATCCAAGACTAATACCTCCCATTGTATAAAAAAAAGGACCTGTCCAACTTTTTCCTTTTTTTATCATTAGGACGCCGTTGCCTCCTTTTGCTCCAAAAAAAAATCCACCCTCAATCAGCTGTGGAAAAATTAGAACTGCTTTTGCGTTTCGGAGGTACTGTTTAAAAAATTTCAAGTTTTCATTTGACGCAACAATTTTTAAAGCTGAATTAGACGACCTAATTAAATCAGTTGCATTAATATACTTTTTATCATTTGCAAATAGATGGGAGGAAAAAAAAATCAATGAGAAGAAGAATAATATTAGTTTAATTTTTTTATACATATGTCTATAAGCTTTTTTTATTCAATACTATCTCAAATAAAGTATTATCGGTATTATTATATAAATGTTTTTTAATTTAATAACTTTTTTTTTTTTAATATTTAATTTCTCTTTTGTTTTCTCAGGAGAATTGTTAATAATTATAAAAAATATCAAGAATATTGATGGCTTTATGCACATTGCATTATACAATGATAAAAATAACTTTCCTAAACAAGAGGGAAAATTTTTAGGTTTGAAAAAAAAAACTGAACTCATTTTAAATGAGGGTGCAAAAATTGAAAACTTAGCAAACGGCAAATATTCGGTAGCAATTTTTCACGATGAAAATGGCAATAACAAATTTGATTCAATCTTAGGCATTCCTTTAGAAAACTTTGGTTTTAGCAACAACCCAACTATTTATTTAAGTCCACCTTCATTTGAGGAGACTAGTTTTTTCTTGAATGAGAAAGAGAAAAAAAAAATTGAGATATTTTTAAAATGAAAAAAAAAAGAATTCTTATAACAGGTGGAGCGGGTTTTCTCGGTTCTTTTCTTTGTGAAAAACTGATTAATGAAGGTAATTATGTAATTTGTTGCGATAATTTTTATACCGGTACAAAACAAAATCTCTTGAGTTTAATAGATAATATAAATTTTGAAGTTATACGGCACGACATAACCTTTCCTCTTTATTTAGAGGTGGACCAAATTTATAATTTAGCTTGCCCGGCTTCCCCTATTCACTATCAAAACGACCCAGTTCAGACCATAAAAACATGTGTTCATGGAGCAATCAATATGCTAGGCCTTTCAAAAAGGACTGGAGCACGAATTCTTCAAGCCTCAACGTCTGAAATTTATGGTGACCCTGAAGTTCACCCACAAAAAGAATCTTACAAGGGTGCTGTAAGTATTAATGGCCCGAGAGCATGTTATGATGAGGGAAAAAGATGCGCTGAAACTATTTTTTGGGATTACAAAAGACAACATTCTCTGGATATAAGAGTGATAAGAATTTTTAATACTTTTGGTCCAAGAATGCAAATTAATGATGGAAGAGTTGTATCAAACTTTATAGTTCAGGCTCTAAAAAATAATGATATAACTGTCTATGGTGATGGTCATCAGACTAGGTCATTTTGTTATGTTGATGATCTAATTAAGGGGATGATTCTTATGATGAATAAAGAAAATTTTTCAGGTCCAATCAATCTTGGAAACCCAAACGAAATAACTGTAAAATATTTAGCAGAAGAAATCATAGAGTTAACAAATAGCAAATCAAGGATAGTATACAAAAAGATACCTGCAGATGACCCAAAACAGAGGTGTCCAAATATTGAAGAGGCAAAAAAAAATTTAAATTGGGAACCTAATATAGATAGGACAATTGGATTAAAGAAAACCATAGAATATTTTGATAAGTTACTAAAAATAAAAGAAATTTAAATTATGAGAACTGATTTTTCAAAATCAAAGATCTTATGTATAGGAGATGTTATTCTTGATTCCTATGTAATAGGAGATGTAGACAGAATTTCCCCGGAAGCGCCGATACCAATTTTTAAATTTGGTTCAGAAAGATTTGTTCTCGGTGGGGCCGCAAATGTCGCTCGAAATATCATATCGGGTGGAGCCAAATGCACACTTCTATCTGTAATTGGAAAAGATCAAGCAGGCAAAACTATAAGGAAATTAATTGGAACACACAAAAAATTAACACCGAAATTAGTGGAGGACGCTAGCAGGATTACTACAAAAAAAACAAGATTTATGTCTGGACAACAACAAATTCTCAGAGTAGACGAAGAAAAAAAAAATGAAATTTCCAATACCATTGAAAAAAAAGTCTTCTCAACTTTTAAACAAATAATTAATGATTTCGATATCGTTGTAATTTCAGATTATGATAAAGGAATCTTAACTTCAAACATTTTACAAAAAATAATAAATTTTTGTAACTCTAGAGATAAAACAACAATTATTGATCCCAAAAAAAAGAACTTTTTTTTGTATTCTAATGCTTCTATTATTACACCAAATTTTAAAGAGTTATTATCTGCTTCAGACGTTCTCCAAGAAAATCAAGTTTCTGAAAATAAACTTGTTGAAAAACTTTCAAAAAATCTAATAAAAAAGTTTAATTTTAAAGCGGTACTTACTACTCGAAGCTCATCAGGAATGAGTTTGATTTCAACAAAAGATGAAACTTTTCATCTATCATCAAGAGCACTTGAAGTTTATGATGTTTCCGGTGCTGGGGATACGGTTGCAGCCTATTTATCATTAGCTCTCACTAAAGGTATGAAACTAAAAGAGGCCTGTGAAATTGCAAATACCGCTGCAGGTGTTGCTGTTGGAAAACTTGGTACTGCAAGTGTCAATTATGAAGAAGTTTTTAGAGAAAGTACTACTCAAAGTAAGTTATATAATTTAGAAGATGCTAAAAAGAAAATTTTGAGATTAAATATCAAGAAAATAGGCTTTACTAATGGTTGTTTTGACATATTACACTCCGGGCATTTAAACTATTTAAAAGAAGCAAAAAGAAATTGTGACTTCCTTATTCTTGGTTTAAATAGTGATAGTTCTATTTCAAAGCTTAAAGGGAAGGGAAGACCAATAATCAACTTAAATGAGAGAATATTAATGCTTTCAAATTTCTCTTTTATAAATATGATAATAGTTTTTAAGGACTTAACGCCTTTAAAGTTAATAAAAAGTTTAAAACCTAAAATAATTTTTAAAGGTAGAGATTATAAATTAAAAGATGTGGTAGGTTTTGAAGAATCACGTTCATGGAATGGTAAAGTCATGTTAATTAATTATGAAAAAGGAAAATCAACATCTAACTTAATAAAGAAAATCAAAGATGGAACTTAGTGCTGTATTATTTGAAGTAAATGGAACAATAGCAGAGAGTGAAGAATTTCACAGGTTAGCTTTTAATGAATCTTTTAAGGAATTTGGACTTGATTGGTTCTGGGATGAAGCAATTTATAAAGAACTAACTTTAATTGAGGGTGGAAAAGAAAGAATTAAACACTACATGGAACGAGCATGGCCGGAAATGCTGAAATTTAAAAATTTATCAAGTTACATAAAATCAATACATGATTCAAAAAGTCAAATATTTGAAGATTATTTACTTAATGAGAAAATAAAAATGAGACCAGGTGTGCTTAGATTGATAAACGAACTTAAAAGCAAAAAAATAAGACTAGCTCTTGTTTCATCTACAACAGAAAAAAGTATTTTAGATTTGTTTAGAAAAGGTTTAAATATGGAACCATCTGATTGGTTTGAAGTTATAGCTCACGGTGAGTGCACGCCACATAAAAAACCGTCATCCGATATATATTTATGGACTTTAAGCCAATTAAAATTACCTGCTCAATCATGCATAGCTATTGAAAATTCACCAAGAGGTTATGAGTCTGCAGTTGGTGCAAATATAAATGTTATAGTAACACCTTCTCGATATTCAATTCAGGAGAAATTTAAAAATGCATTGATGGTTATCTCCGATTTAGGAGAACCGAAGAAGCATTTTAGATTCTTAAATCTTTCCAAAGTAAAACCTTCTTTCGTTAATTACAAACTTTTAACTGAGTTACATGATTCAAACACTAAAGAATAAAAAAATCAATAGGACCAGTTGAACCAAAAAAATTGCTACACTTGTGTTATGTAAATAATTAAATTTTTTTATTAATGATTTATCTGTTTTCATTTTATCTGAAATATCATTTATTTTTATTGTTAAAACCTGTCTGCTAAAGACGAAACCAACTAAAATAATGATTGCTATAATCTGATTTATAAGGCTACTTTGCAAAATAAAAAATATAATAAATAAGCTAAAGAAAATTCCCCATAAGTATAATTTAGGGAATACTAAACGTAAAAATGCTCTAGCATTTTTTTCATCTAGAACTTTAAAAACACTTGGAGCAATTATAACAGAGAAAAAAAGCATACTTCCAAATAAAGATGCTAGTAAAAATTTTGAAGCCATTTCACTACTATTATAAATATTTAAAAAAAAATCCATAGTCTATACTTTTTTATAATTAATGATGTATATATATATATATGGGAATTAAATTATTATTTTTCTTGCCTTTTATTGAAATAATTTCCTTTATCTTTTTTGGAGATATTTTAGGTTTTGCTAATACTTTACTTTTTATTCTGGTTTCTGGTATTTTGGGGTTGTGGTTATTTTTTCCCAATAGAAATTTGAGAACTCTGTCCTCTATTTCAAGAGATCCAAAGGAATGGTTAATCAGACGAATGTGTGGTATTTTGTTAATTATACCAGGATTTTGTACAGATTTAATTGGTTTATTATTTCTTATGAAACCCCTAAGATTTCTCATAACGAGATTTTTTCCAGAAGCAAATTATAATTTTGAGTTTATGAGATTTAAGACCGAAGAAATGGATATGACTAAAAAAAAAGATAAAGTAATTGATGCAGAATATAGAAATTTAGATGAATAATTATTTGATAATTCTAGTTAAAATTTAATTGATTTCTTAAATTGAAAATTTATCTACTTAGACATACCACTTTAGATATTGACAACGACATTTTTTATGGACAGTCAGATGTTGATGTGAGTAAGGATTTCTATAAAGAGGTCAAAGATATAAAAAAAAAAATTAATAAAGAAGGTATAGATTTTAATAATTTAAAAGTATTTGTAAGTCCTTTGAAGAGATGTGTAAAACTCGCTGATGAGATTTTCACTGGCTATGAAAAAGATGATAGATTAAAAGAATTAGATTTTGGTGATTGGGAAATGAAAAACTTTAATCAAATTCCTGAGCTTCAGATAAAAACTTGGGAAAAGAATTTAATGAACTATCAGATACCAAATGGAGAAACCAACTCACAGTTTTTTAAAAGATTAGGCTCATTTTGTGATGACAAGATACGAGATTCAAATGATACTTTTATCGTTGCTCATGCCGGATCAATAAATTGTATTATTTCATATTTAACAGGTGTTCCTTTTCAAAAACTAATAAAAGATAATTGGAAAAGAATTAGTCATGGTTCATTATCTATGATTGAGAAACAAAAAAATTATAAAACTATGTACTTGGGGAAATAAGATTTTTATTGAAAAGTTTTTAAATAAATTTATTAAGAAAAAAAATCTTGAATTAAATAAGAATAAATTTGCGTTTGATTTTGAAATTTTTATTGAAAAAAGCAAAAGAAGAACAGTAAGTCTAATTATAAAGGAAGGAAGATTATTTTTTAAATGCCCTTTTCAAATAAAAGATGACGAGATAAATGAAATTTTAAAAAAAAAAAATAAATGGATACAAAAAAAAATAAATTTTCAAAAAAATAGGATCAAGGAATTAAAAAAAAAAATAAACGAAAATATCATTTTATTTAAAGGAGAGGAGAAAGCTGTAAAATTTATTAAAAATGAAAAGAATAAAATTTTATTGAATGAAACAGAAATAATAATTTTCTGTAATTCAGAAAAGTCTGCTAATCTTGCTTTGACCAAATGGCTTAAAATCGAAGCACACTACTTTATCGAGAACAGAGTCAATCGTTTGTCAAGTAAAACAAAAATAGACTTTGATAAGTTAGAAGTAAAAGAGCTCAGAACCAAATGGGGGGCCTGTTATTTTAATAAAAGAAATATTGTAATTAATTGGAGGTTGATAATGGCTCCAATTTCAGTAATAAACTATGTAATTATACATGAGTTATGTCACTTGATTCAGCCTGATCACTCAAAGTATTTTTGGAGAGAAGTAAGGAGATTTAAACCGGATTATAATCAAGACAGATTATGGCTTAAAGAAAAAGGTTACTTAGTACTAAACCTTGGTGCGTCCGAAAGGATTTGAACCTATAACCTTTTGAGTCGAAATCAAATGCTCTATCCAATTGAGCTACGGACGCAATTTTTATTTTTCGGCGTTATGAGATAGCCTATTTAAAATTTTTTTTAATACTATTAAAACACTTCCAAAAACTGTGCAAAATAGTGTTATTGAAATAAAGGTTTCTGCTTCTCCGAGATTTTGTGAATACTGACCAATTACTCCTGCAATTTTATTACCAAACCCCATCATTGCAAAGTATAAGCCCATAATTGTTGAGATCAATCGTTGAGGTGATAATTTAGTGATAAATGAGAGGATTACAGGTGAAGCACAAAGTTCTCCAATTGTGTGAAAGAGATATGCTAAAAATAACCAATACATACCAGATTTACCAAATATTTCATATTCTTTGACAGCGAAAAACATAAAAACAAACCCAAGCCCCATTATTATCAATCCAACACTCATTTTGAACAAGGCTGAACATTCTTTTTTATTTACCTTACGCTTAAGCCAAAAGTGAGAAATAGGTATTCCCAATAAGATTATTAAAGCTGGGTTAATGGATTGAAACCAACCAGCTGGAACTGTCCAGTTACTTAACCATGAGATAGTTCTATTTGTTTTTTCAAAAGCATAAATGTTCATAAGGCCTCCTGCTTGTTCAAAAGAGGCCCAAAAAACAATAATTATTATAAATGAGATAAATAGAAGTTTTATTCTATCTTTTTCAATCTTAGAAAACTTTAAAGAATCTATCTTGATGTTTATATCTTTTGTCCGATTTTCTGAAATAAAATTTGAACCTTTTATAAAAACTAATTGTCCAATAATCATACCTATACCTGAAATACCAAACCCGTAGTGCCAACCAAATGTCTCACCTATATATCCAACAAGTAAACTTGCTAATAAAGCTCCAAAATTAATTCCAATATAAAAGATTGTGAATCCTTGATCAATAATTCCATCCTTTGTTTTGTATAAATTTCCTACTAGAGAGGAGATACTGGGCTTTAAAAGACCAATCCCAAATATTATGAAAGAAAGACCAAAATAAAAGAAATATAATCCCTCAAAAGCTAATAACAAATGTCCTAAGCACAGAAGAAAACCACCTAACTTTACTGCTCTTTTCATGCCAAGGAACTTGTCGGCAATCAATCCACCGGGTACACACGAAAAATATACTAAAGCTGTATACCAGCCATATAATTTTATAGCCTCAGTATTTGTCCAGTTTAAACCTGGATTTTTACCCTCTGCTTCAGAAATTAGATATAAAACCAATATGGAGCGCATTCCGTAGTAGCTAAATCTTTCCCAGAGTTCTGTAAAAAATAATACGAATAAACCTTTTGGGTGCTTATTCAATTCTGAAAAAAAATTTAAACTCATTATAATTCTTTTATTAAATTTCTTCTAAGTCCTCAATGTGTTTTTGGAGTGCGATACTACTCAGTTGAATCTCAACCATGAATAGAATCATAGCAACACAGAAGAATATCAAGGCAAAAACAAACAAAAGTCCAGGAATATAACTGTTGTTAAATATACCTATTAATATTGATAATAGATTAAAAAGAAATGCAAATGCTGAAATTGTTTGAATTGCTTTAACAAATTTTAATCTTTTACTAAGAATTTTTAATTGAGAAAGATATCGAGATGCAGATTTATCTTTTGAGGTAATTTTTTTATTTATAAACTCATCATGGATCTTTCTTATTAAAATACTAAGCGATGAATATCTATTTCCAAAAGAGATCATCATAAGTGGAATTGCTGGAAATAGAAGTGCGGCATATGTTAAATCAAAATTTTCCATTTACACAAATATATTTAAAAATTAATTTCATTGATAATTTTAGTTTGGTACAAAATTTGCTGCATTTATACATTCCTTCCTTAATTCAGGTTACTAAGGAGCAAGCTGCAACTCCCTATAAAAAGTTTGCTCCTATAATTTAATTTTTGATATCTTGGATGAAAAATTTTACGTTTTCAAACTCCTCATCAGAAATCTCTTTATAAGAATTATTAAATTTTTGTTTGACCATCTGACAAACGTGCGCATAGGAATTTCTTCCTTTTGGATGTGATAGATGCGGAGCAAGTCTTCCTTTTAGCTCGTCACCTTTTTTTTGAATTATTTTCCATAATTTTTTTTTATTCTCTAAATTCATTTTTTATTTTTTTTATAAATTTTAAGGTTTCTAGTAATTCCGTTTTATTTAAGTTTTTTAATGCAACTAAAACTGTTCGCAACTCTGATGTTTTATTTTTTGTTTTTGGTTTAATCTTATTTTTTAAGCTTTTTATTCTATTTATAAGTTCAATTGGTTCATCTTTTTCTTTTATAATATTATTATTAACAGAAAAATTTAAAATTGTTTGCAAGTAATTGAGAAAATTTTTAGCTGTGGCAATTTTTTTTTTTTGAAGTAAGATTTTGCTATTATTATTAATAACTTTAAAAGTTAGTTTTGTAATTGGTTCATAATAAAAGTCTTTAAGATTATTTTTTAAGTTATTTTTGATATCATTGCTATATTTTTTTCCGCTTTTTTTTTTTTGCAGAAAAATTTCTAAAATTTTCTGTAAACTAAGGTTATTTAAATTATTACTATTAAGTTCAGAAAAATCATTAAAAGAATTAAAAACAAGATTAGGATTGTTTCCATTTTTTGAAATTTTCTGAGCTACCTCGAACTTTGCATAAATTTCATCTAAAGAACATTCTGGGAAATCTCCTAATTTTACAGTAGTCGTTTTATTCTTTATTCTGATAGTACTGAATATGGCTAAAGATTTTTTTCTTTTAAATGCCCTTATCAAAGGGTTTATTCTATCAACAATGTATTGATTATTTTCTCCAATTAATAAAAATCTATCTAATTCGTGATTTGAAAAAGTTACTTTTGTCATTAACCTTTCTAGGTCTAAGTTAGTTATTTAAGATCTCTATTACCTTTTTGATTTTGTGTTTTTGCGGTTCTAGTATCTATTTTTTTGTTCTTTTTAACAGTTTTGTATTTATTTTTTATATTGTTATACTTTTCTTTTTTCTTTAAAATATATTTATGCCCAGGTTTCGGTGGTGGTAGCTTTTTGTAGGTGCCATCTTTTTTTATTAGAAAATAATTTCCATTTTTGTCTTGAACAATTTCATTGCTATCTAGGTTTTTTACAAAACTAAGAAAAATTAAAAGTGAAAGAAAAATAAAAAATTTTCTGTAGCTATTAATACTCATTGTTGAACATCGAACTTAAATTATACATATTTAGAATAGTCTTTTTACTTTTTTATTCAACTAATTTAAGTGTATTAATTTAATAATTTTAAAAATATTTCTTCTAAATCTGTTTCCTTTGTAGAAATATCTCTAATTTCATAATTATTGCTATTAAGTATTTTAATTATCTTTCCAACATGAATTTTATCTTTGTTATATCTTAACGTTATAATATTTTTTTTTTGGGATATATAAAATGGTTCTAAATCACTAGGTAGCTTGAATAAATCTGAGACCAACTCAATCAAAATTGTTTTTGTATTAATCATACTTAAAAGTTTTTCTTTTGTATTGCAGGCTACAATTTTTCCTTTATTTATGATAGCTATTTGATTACATAATTCTTCAGCTTCTTGAAGATAATGTGTTGTTAGTATTATAGTCATGCCTTTTTTATTTAACTTTTTTATGTAGAACCAAAGTTTTTTCCTTAATTCGACATCTACACCAGCTGTTGGTTCGTCAAGTACTAAGACTGGGGGCTGATGAACCAAAGCCTTAGCCACCATTAACCTTCTTTTCATCCCTCCAGATAAACTTCTAGAATAAGCGTTAGCTTTTTCAATCAAATTAAGATCTTTTAAAATCTCTTTACTTTTTTTATTTTCATCCTTGATCGCGTAAAAACCTGCTTGAATGTCTAGTACTTGTAAAGGGGTAAAAAAGGGATCAATGTTTATTTCTTGAGGCACAACACCTATTGCGCCTTTCGCAGTTTTTGGATTATTATCTATATCTACATTACATATTCTGACTTTACCTGAGTTTTTAGTAACCAAGCCAGCGAGAATATTAATAAAAGTACTTTTCCCTGCACCGTTTGGTCCAAGAAGACCAAAAATAGATCCATAGGGTATTGTTAGATTTATGTTATCTAGTGCAATTTTATTTTCATTTTTATACTTTTTGAATAAGTTTTTTACTTCTATAGCACTTTCAGTTTTCATAAAGTTTTATATATCATACGTTTTGATAATTTATCTACTGCATTTTAATTTATAATTTGAATTTTAAAAATTTATTTTTATTTAATTTTATGTAAAATCCATATATGAATAAGTTAGTATTAGTGGATGGTTCAGGATATATTTTCAGGGCATATTATGCTCTTCCGTTTATGAAAAGATCTGATGGTACTCCAGTAAATGCAGTTTTTGGATTTACCAATATGCTTTTAAAATTACTTGAGGATATTCAACAAGAAAACGGAGGAAAAATAGCTGTGGCAGTTGTTTTTGATGCAGCTAGAGAAACATTTAGGAATAAAATATATAAAGATTATAAAGCAAATAGAAAAGATGCACCCGATGATTTAATTCCACAATTTGAAATAATAAAGAGAATTCCAAATATTTTAAATTTACCTGCGATTGAATCTTATGGATATGAGGCAGATGATTTAATTGCAACTTATTGTAAATCAGCGCTTCAGAATAATTTAAAGGTTACAATTGTTACTTCTGATAAAGATTTTATGCAACTGATGAAAAAAAATGTAACAATTTTAGATCCAATTAAGAAGAAGGAATTATCAGAGTCAGATGTTTTAGAAAAATTTGGCGTAAGTCCAGAAAAAGTAATTGATGTTCAGGCTTTAGCAGGAGATGCTTCAGACAACATACCTGGTGTTCCTGGGATCGGAGTAAAGACAGCAGCCTTGTTGATAAATGAATATTCTTCATTAGAAAATCTTTTAAATAAAGCACAAAATATAAAGCAAGAAAAAAGAAGATTAAGTATATTAAATAATAGTGAATTGGCAATTTTATCAAAAAAGTTAGTTATTTTGAAAGATGATATTGAATTACCAATTAATATAGAAAAACTATTCTTTAAGCCGCTTGAAATTAAGAAACTAATTTCGTTTTTAGATGAGATGGAATTTGTAAAAATTAAGTCGCAAATTATATCAAAATATGGAAAAAATAATTTGGGAGAAAGTAAAACCGAGACAAAAGAATTAGATAATCTATCAATTGAGAATTCAAATCAAAATATTAATTACAAAAATTATAAGCTAATTCAAGAAATTGATGAGCTTGAAATATGGTTGAGAAAGGTTGAAGAATTTGGTGTGTGTTCGATAGATTGTGAGACTGATAGTTTATCACCTACTGAGGCTAAATTAGTAGGTTTTGCAATTTCTTTAGAGAATAGCGAGGCATGTTACATTCCTCTTCAACATAAAGGAGATTTAAACAAAAAATTTAATCAGATTAAGATCAAAGATTTTGTAGAAAAAATAAAGGTAATTTTAAATGATAAAAGTATTTTAAAAATTGGGCAAAACATAAAGTATGACTTAATTATTTTAAAAAACTTAGGTATCGACGCAGAAAACGTTGATGACACAATGTTGATGTCATACGTTCTAAACTCAGGAAAACATGGACATGGACTAGATGAATTATCTGAAAAGTATTTTGATCATAAAACAATTAAATACTCTGAGATAACCAAAATTGAAAAGGGGAGAATAACTTTTGATTATGTTGATATTAATAAAGCACTAATTTATTCAGCCGAAGATGCGGACCTAACTTTTAGGCTGTGGAAAAAACTAAAAAATGAACTTATCACAAATAGTTTGTATAATTTTTACTTTTATATTGAAAAACCTCTTGTGCAAATAATAATGCAAATGGAAATATTTGGATTTAAGGTTAATTTTGAATCTTTGAAAAATTTGTCATTTATATTTGAAAAAAAAATAAAAAATATAGAAAAAAAAATATTCGATATCAGTAAAGTTGAATTTAATATCGGGTCTCCGAAGCAACTTGGCCAGGTTTTATTTGATAAATTAAATTTACCATTCGGAAAAAAAGGAAAAAATGGAAATTTTCAGACTGATGTGAGTATTTTAGAAAAATTGAAAAACCAAAAATTCAAGATTGCTGAGGAAGTTTTGCTTTGGAGGCAATATAATAAACTTAAAACGACATACTGTGACGGACTTATCTTGAGAAAAAATAATGTTACAAACAGAGTACATACCTCATATGGAATGGCTAGTACAATTACAGGAAGATTGTCTTCAAATGATCCAAATTTACAAAATATTCCGATTAAAACAATTGAAGGGAAACAGATAAGAAGTACTTTTATTTCAAAAAATGGAACTAAAATTGTATCAATAGACTATTCGCAAATTGAATTAAGAATTTTAGCTCATGTAGCTAATATTAAAACCTTAAAGAATTGTTTTGTTAATAATGATGATATTCATCAAATGACAGCCATGGAAGTTTTCCAAGTAAATAAAGATGAAATGACTGATGAGTTAAGAAGAAAAGCAAAAACTATCAATTTTGGAATAATTTATGGTATATCACCTTATGGTCTTGCTAATCAACTTGATATTTCGAACTCTGAAGCAAAAGATTACATAGATAAATACTTTTCTCAATATCCAGGTATTAAAGAATATATGAGTTCGACAATCAGTGAATGTCGAGAAAATGGTTTTGTAAAAACTCCTTTTGGAAGACAAATACACATACCATTTATAAACGACCGACAAGCAGGAAGAAGAAATTTTGGAGAAAGGTCTGCCATTAATGCGCCGATTCAGGGCGGTGCTGCTGATATGATTAAAAGAGCTATGATAAAAGTTTATGAATACATAAAAACTAAAAAATTAAAAACTAAAATGTTACTTCAGGTTCATGATGAATTGATTTTTGAAATGCCTTTTGAAGAGTTAAAAAATGTACCATATGAAATAGCAAAAATTATGGAGATTGCGCATGAACCAATGATAGAGTTAAAAGTACCTATGAAAGCTGATATCGGGATTGGAGAAAACTGGTCTGAAGCTCATTAATTAAATTTTGGCTCTATAATGTAGCTTTACAAATATTTTCCTAAGCTCAGAAGTATCTTTAATTTTTTTTTCAAAGTAGTATCTTCTTAGGCTATCTTTTAGTCTTATATCGAAGCCTTCAGGGTCGATTCCAGTAATTTTCCAATCTCCTTTTCTATGTTTGCCTAACACTAAATTTTTAGAGAATAAATTTATACTTTCTTGATGATGGTCATTCATATGTGCAATTATCTTTTCCTCATCACTTGCAAAATTTTTAAAGTCTTTGATTGTAAGTTCATTTTTTTTAAACCAATTTACTTGAGCAAAACCACCCGTTAAATGACCTCCTTGAATATGAAGTTTATAAATATTCATATCGCTAAAATTTGCATATAAATTTGAGGCTGGATGTCTCAAAAGAAAACGCTTTTTATGATTAGAATTTTTTGTTTTTTTTAATTTCCCTACCACCGTTATGCGAGGTCTAGACATAGGGTCTTCATAATATATTTTTGGATTAGGATAATAACGTTTAGGAAATTGTTGGAATAATTCTTTGTTTTTTATTTCTTCGTAAAACATAAGAGAGATCGTGTTGTTTTCATTGATATTTTTTGTGTGTTCTGAAAGGTTTGATAATAATACTAAAGGCGAACAATCATAATCAAAGGCTACCATCAAGAAAGTAACATATGGTGTGATAGTCTCATCTATTGATAAGCCCATCTTTGTTTTATTCTGATTAGATAACTTAGTTGCCATGTAGCATTTACTGCTACTTCTCATAAGTTGCCTGCTCGCAAAACTTATTTTTTCATTTTTCATGTAAAAATTTTAAAAATAATTTATATTAATAGCAATAGTTATTAAATATGAGATTTTTCAAAAAAAAGAAAAGGTTTTATTGGTTTTTTTTACTTTTACTATTTTTTTTTAGTCAAAAGACCATCGTTTTTAGTGAAAAGAAAATCGAAAATAATTTGAGTTTTCACGGAGGATATATTTTCCAACCTTTTCCTCAGCAAAAGTCATTAGCGATTTACATATCTATTTTTAATAAATCTAGTGAGGATATTTATATTGAAGGATTTGAATCTAATATTGCTGAAAATGCCATGATCCATGAAACAAGAACTGTTAATGATATTACTAAGATGAGGATGATAAAGAAAATAAAAATTACGGCTAAAAGCTCTTTCTTTATGCAACCAGGTGGCACCCATATAATGTTATCGAAACTAAACAAATTACCTAAAGAAGGCGAATTATTTGAATTAAAAATATTTACAAATTCAGGTAATACATATTCTACAAATATAATGGTTGTAAAGCCATTTGAAGATTCTTCAAATAAACTCTTTGATGAAAAATTCTAAAAATATTCATGGTACCTCAGTTGCAATTGAAAATAATGGTATATTGATAATTGGAAAATCTGGAGAAGGAAAATCAGACCTTGCTTTAAGACTGATTGATTCTGGTGCGACTCTCATAGCAGACGACATAACTGTATGTGTTTCAAAAAAAAATAAAATCTTTCTTTATCCTGATGAACAAATTAAAGGAATTATTGAAATAAGAGGGGTTGGCTTAATGAAGGTTCAATATATTGAAGGTATAGAGTTAAAGCTTGTAATTGATTTAAATAGTAAAAATTTAGACAGACTACCTAAGAAAAGCGAGAAAAAAAATATTATGGGTATTAAATTACCGATTATATTTTTATCAGCTAAGGAAGCTTCGGCTGTAGCAAAAGTAAAATTTAAATTATATGAGGAATACGTTGAAAAGTAAAAATAAGGTAATAATTGTTACTGGACTTTCGGGAGCAGGTATGACTTCAGCTTTAAAGATTTTTGAAGATTTAGGGTACGAAGCTGTTGATAACCTGCCTTACTCACTCTTGCAGAACATAATTAATCAAAAGTTTGATGGAAGCTTCGCGATAGGTATTGATGTAAGAAGTAGAGATTTTGACGGAAAAAAATTAGCTGAATTTATTAAAAAATATAAGAAAAGTCTTAGAATTAATTTAATATATTTTGATTGTGATACCGATATCATAATTAATAGATATAAAGAAACCAGACGTCCCCATCCTTTGAAATTAGACTTACCAATTAAAGATATTATAAAACAAGAAAGAATCTGGCTTGAACCGTTAAGCAAAACATGTGACCATCTTATTGATACAACTCATTTAAATGTTATAAACTTAAAACAGATTCTTTCAGGCAACTTTTTAATTGATAAAAACTTGAGACTAAATATTAGAATTTTGTCTTTCGGTTATAAATATGGTATTCCCAGGGAAGCTGACATGATTTTAGATATGCGCTTTTTAAAAAACCCATTTTACCTCTCAAGTTTAAAAAACTTAACAGGAAAAGACGAAAAAATTATTAAATTTATTGAAAATCAGGATGCATTCAATTTTTTTTTTAAGACATTTATTAAACTTTTTAAAAAAATTATACCTTTGTTTTTGAATGAAGGAAAAAACTATGTAACTATTGCTTTTGGATGTACTGGTGGTATACATAGGTCAGTAATGATCGCTGATAGATTTTCAAAAGCAATGAAAAATAAGCTAGTTCATATACATGTGGCTCATAGAGATTTAAAAAGATGATTGGTATAGTAATTGTCACTCATGGTAATCTTGGAAAAGAATTCATTGTTGCATTAGAACATGTTGTTGGTTCTCAAACTGATATTGAAGCGATCTGCATAAACCCAGATGATGATATGGAAAAAAGTAGAAAAAAAATTTTAACTTCCATCAAAAAAGTTAACTCTGGTCAAGGTGTTATTGTAGCAACTGATATGTTTGGGGGCACTCCGTCAAATCTTGCAATTTCTACTTTAAAGGAAAATCAAACTGAGGTTATAGCTGGAGTAAACTTACCTATGTTAATTAAAATGGTCTCCTCAAGAAAAGATCTAAAATTAAGTGAATTGATTAAGGTTTCTCAGGATTCTGGAAGAAAATATATAAATGTTGCTTCAGCATTTTTTGGAGAATCAAAGAGTTAATTTTGCAGACAATTAAGAGTAAAATATTAATTACAAATAAACTTGGACTTCATGCTAGAGCTGCAGCAAAGTTTGTAAAGTTATCATCGCAACTAAAATCTAAAGTTATTGTGCGTAAGGGAAAAAAAAATGTTAATGGATTATCGATACTTGGTTTGATGACTTTAGCTGCAAGTAAAGGCTCAGAGATTTTGATTTCTTGTACAGGGAAATATGCGAAATCGGATTTAAACGTTTTGCTTGAGCTAGTAAGAGGTAATTTCTATGAAGAAGATCAATTACCTAAAAGCGATTTTAAAGAAAAAATATACAAAGGAATTGGGGTCTCTCCAGGAGTAATAATTGGATGTTGCAAAATTAAAGAACAATTAAGCTTGGTTTTTCCAAATTATAAAATAAAACCTAAAGAAATACCAATTGAAATTAAAAGGCTAAAAACTGCTACTGAAAATTCAATCTCGGAATTGAAGTCTTTAATTAAAAGAAACGATAGCAATGAATATTTCGGTCATAAAGCAATGGGTTCTATTCTGGAGGCACATATTTCAATGTTAGAATCTTCCTCACTCATTGATGATTCTTCAAAAAGTATTAAAAATAATTTAATTAACGCAGAGGTGGCAATAAGTGAAGAGTTAAAAAAACATGAATTAGTTTTTAAAAGAATAAAAGACCAATATCTAAAAGAAAGATTTGAAGATGTAAAGGATGTATGTAAAAGATTAATCAACAATCTCAAAAGGAATAAGAGAAGCTACAAAAAAAACTTTTCTTTAAATAAAGAAATAATTTTGTCTGAAGATTTAAGCGCAGCTGACCTTTTATCTTTTAAAAAGGATACAATTATTGGTTTAGTGAGTGAGGCTGGTGGTCCAGAGGGACATTTTGCAATCGTTGCCAGATCTTTATCTATTCCTACAATAGTCGGAGTAAAAAATCTTCTTAAGGACATAAGAAATGGAGAAAAAATTATTCTTGATGGTAATAATGGAATTTTAATAAGAAATCCATCCATAATAAACTTAAAAAAATATGAAAACAAAATAGACGACCAAAAAACAGAGTCAATGAATTTAAACTCTTTTAAAAAAATAATACCAAACACTAAAGATAAAAAAAGAATATATTTAGAAGCAAATGTTGATAACTCAGAGGAAGTTAAAAATTCTCTTGACAAGGGAATAGATGGTATTGGTCTTTTTAGAAGTGAGTACCTCTATATGAAAAGAAAGACAATTCCTACCGAGCAAGAACAGTTTAATTTTATAAAAAATTCGCTACATAAATTAGGAAAAAAAGTTTTAACTATAAGAACCCTTGATATTGGAAATGATAAACATGTAGAGTTCATTGATAAACTAATTAATCCTTCTCCCAATCCAGCATTAGGCCTTAGGGCTATAAGATTAACTTTAGCATTTCCAAAAATTTTTGAGAAACAGATTTCTGCAATTTTAAGAGCTAGTGACTTTGGTAATATAAGAATAATGCTACCTATGGTTTCAAATGTATCAGAATTAAAAGAAGCCAAAAAGATTATAGAGAAAGTAAATCAAAAACTAATTAACTCAAAAAAGAAAAAAAAAACTCGAGTTCCGCCCTTGGGTGTTTTAATAGAAACGCCTGCAGCAGCTTTAATTGCAGATTCTTTGGCTGAAAATTGTGATTTCTTAGCTATTGGAACAAATGATTTAACAATGTACACACTTGCAATCGATAGGGGAGATGAAAGTGTTGCAAAAATATATGATCCGGCGCATTTATCTGTACTAAAATTAATAAAAATGACAAATGATGCTGGGAAAAAAGCCAATATACCTGTAAGTGTTTGTGGTGAAATAGCAGGCGATACTTTTTACACGGCTTTATTGATTGGAATGAACATCAAGATTCTATCTATGAGCACCTCTAGAATTTTAAAAATTAAACAGCTTATTAGTATTTTAAGTTTTAAAGATTCAAAAAAACTTGCTGATAGCATAATGTTAGAAAATAATAATGAAAAAGTAAAAAATAAACTTATGAATTTTAATAATAATTTAAGAATAACTTAAAGAATAAAGAAAGGAAAAAAATGAGAGATTTTAAAATAAAAGATATAAGCTTGTCAGATTGGGGTAGAAAGGAAATATCGATTGCAGAAACAGAAATGCCAGGACTTATGAAACTAAGAGAGGAATACAAAGGAAAAAATCCACTCAAGGGAGCAAGAATAGCCGGTTGTTTACACATGACAATTCAAACAGCCGTTCTTATTGAAACTCTGCTTGAACTTGGTGCAACAGTAAGGTGGAGTTCATGTAACATATATTCAACTCAGGATCATGCGGCAGCCGCGATTGCTGAAAAAGGAATACCAGTCTTTGCATGGAAAGGAGAGACAGAAGAAGAATTTTGGTGGTGTATTGAACAAACCATTAGAGGACCTAACGATTGGAAACCTAATTTAATTTTAGACGATGGAGGAGACCTAACAAAATTGATGCATGACAAATATCCTAAACAACTCAAAGAAGTTAGAGGTTTGTCAGAAGAGACAACTACGGGAGTTTTAAGATTAGTAGAGATGGAAAAAAATAAACAACTTTTAGTTCCTGCAATAAATGTTAATGACTCCGTTACGAAGTCAAAGTTTGATAATAAATATGGATGTAAGGAAAGCTTAGTTGATGGTATAAGAAGAGCAACCGATGTAATGATGGCAGGAAAGGTAGCTGTAGTTGCTGGTTACGGTGATGTTGGAAAAGGTTCAGCTGAAAGTTTAAAAAATGCAGGTTGTAGGGTTATAGTAACAGAAGTAGACCCAATCTGCGCCTTACAAGCAGCAATGGACGGATATGAAGTTAACACAATTGAAAATTCTTTAACTAGAGCAGATATTTTTGTTACCGCAACAGGTAATGTCGATGTGATTACAATAGAACATATGAGAGAAATGAAAGATAGAAGTATAGTGTGTAATATTGGTCATTTTGACTCTGAAATACAAATTGAATCACTAAGAAATTTAAAATGGAATAATATTAAACCACAAGTCGATGAAGTAGAATTCCCTGATGGTAAAAAATTGATAGTTCTTGCAGAGGGAAGACTTGTAAATCTTGGATGTGCTACAGGGCATCCTAGTTTTGTAATGTCTGCTTCTTTCAGTAACCAAGTTCTCGCACAGATAGAGTTATGGGAGAATCATAAAAAATATGAAAACAAAGTTTATGTTCTTCCAAAAAAATTAGACGAAAAAGTAGCTAAGCTTCATCTAGAAAAAATTGGAGCTATGCTAACACAACTATCGAAAAAACAAGGAGATTACATAAATGTTTCAGTTGGTGGGCCTTATAAAAACAATGAATATAGATACTAAATTTTGTTAATTCCTTTTGAAGTTGAATATTCGAAATGTAGAACCTTATCTGGGAAAATTAAATTATAACAGGAGTATGCAGCAGTTGCAGCCTCAGAAAAACCCGTAAGTATAAGTTTTAATTTTCCTTTGTAATTACAAATGTCACCGATAGCGAAAATTCCGGATTGAGACGTCTGACAACTAGATTGGTTAATTTTCAGACTATTACCAAAGATATCAAGTTCCCAGTCTTTAATCGGACCAAGGTCAGACGAAAGTCCATAAAAAGGAATTAAGTAATCAGCTTTGATTTGCTTAGGTCTATTTTCAAAATCCCTTAGTAATATTGATTCAATATATCCTTGTTTTCCATTAAGTGATTCTAATTGAAAAGGAATAACCATTTCAATTTTACCCTTTTTGGATAAATCTTTAAGAATCTCCACATTATTTGGTGCTGCCCTGAGTTTGGCTCTTCTATGAATAAAATAAATTTTTTTGGCATAACTGCTTAACTCAATAGCCCAATCTACAGCTGAATCACCACCCCCTGCAATTGCGATAGTCTTATCTTCAAACTTGGACTTATCAGTCACAGAGTAAAAAACTGACTTTTCCTCATACTCGTTAATATCCGGTATGGGTGGTTTGTTTGGTCCAAAGGCACCGCACCCTGCTGCAATTATAATGCATTTAGCAAATATTTTTTCACCATTAGAGCTTTCAATTAAAAATCTATTATTTAATTTTTTTAATTTTTGAACTTTTGTATTCAGAATAATTTTTGGTTGAAAGGGTTCAATTTGCTTACATAGTTGTTTGATTAAATTTTCAGCAGAAATTTTTGGATAAGCAGGGATGTCATAGATTGGTTTTTCTGGATAAAGAGCTGTACATTGTCCTCCTATATCGGGCATACTGTCGATTATGCAACTTTTGATACCTAGTTGACCTAATTCAAAAACACTAAATAAACCAACAGGTCCAGCACCTATAATTAAAACATCAGTTTCGTAATCATTCATTATTAATTAAAATATATATTATTTGCATAATATATTGTAAATTTTTTTTAAAATGAAAGATGAATTAAAAATAGTTTTGTCTAGTTTGAAAAAAACAAAACTAATAGCCAATATTTTTTCAAAATATTCTAAAAAGGGATTATTTATTTCCTTATATGGGGCGTTAGGTACTGGAAAGACCACTTTTGCAGATTTTTTGATAAATTCAATATCAAAAAAAAAAATAAATGTTACAAGTCCAACATTCTCTCTTGTAAATATTTATCAAATTGAAGAACTAAGAATTTGGCATTATGATCTTTATAGACTAGATAATAAATTAGAGATCTTCTCTTTGGATTTTGAAGAAGCTCTAGATGATATGATAATAATGGAATGGCCTGAAATTGCTACTGAATACTTACCCAATGATAGAATTGAGATTAAGTTTGAAGAAGATTATAGGTCAAAATTAAATATGAAGATATATTTTCAAGGAAATATTACCTTCAAAAATAGTATTTATGAAAGAATTAAAAGAATTAATTAAACATAAACTTAAAAAAAATAAAGTAATTTTCAGCAAACTGCAGTTCCTTGCAGGAGATGCTTCAAATAGAAAATATTTTAGACTATTTCAAAAAAATACTTCAAAAGTTGTAATGTACGATAATTTAGGATCAAAAAGCATTGAGAATTTTGTCAATAAATCTTCTTTGTTCTTCGAATCTGGAATCAGAGTTCCAGCAATTTATCAGTCTTTTCCAGATGATGGAATATTGTTAATGGAATATTTTGGAAATTCAAAATTTAGTAAAATACTTAACAATTCTAATGAATATAAACTTTATAAATTAGCTACAGATACACTTATTTCACTTCATAAAAAAAATAGAAAAGAAGAATTAGAATTTTACAGTAAAAAAAAATTCATAGATGAAGTAAATTTATTTTTTGATTGGTTTTTACCATTATACTCTAAATCTGTATCTACAAAAAAAAAGAAAGAATTTATAAAAGAATTTAAAAAGTTGTTAGATATTCCGATGAAGTTACCTAGAGTTACTATTCACAGAGATTTTCATGTTGATAACATATTTTATTTAAAAAAAAAAATAAATATTAGTCAATGTGGTTGGATAGACTACCAAGATGCTTTATTTGGAACCTGTGTATATGACTTGATGTCTTTACTTGAGGATGCAAGAAGAGATATTTCAAAAAACTTAAAAGGAAAAATTATAAAGTATTATATTGAACATTTTCCTAAGATAGATGAAAAATTATTTATTTACTCGTTTAAAATTATAGCTGTTCAAAGGCACTTAAAGGTTTTAGGTATTTTTTCTAGATTATTTGTTAAAGATAAGAAGAATGAATATTTAAACCATATACCAAGAGTTATAAGATTACTGAAGCTTAACTTAAAGTTTGAAAAGTTAAAAAGCCTGAGTGAATTCATTTCACCATTAATTAAAAACAAAGAGAGTTATGACTAATCAAAAGAGACAAGCGATGATCTTTGCGGCCGGTTTTGGTAAAAGAATGTTGCCTCTAACAAAATCAATACCTAAACCACTTATCAAATTTAATGAAAAGATTCTTTTAGAAAATTTGATTGAAAAACTGTTTGAATTCAAAGTAGATAATATAGTAATCAATACACATCATCTATCTCAAAAAATTGCATCATTCATAGACAAGAGATTTAAGAATAAAATTAGTCTAATACATGAAGATATAATTCTCGAAACTGGAGGTGGACTTTTAAATGCTCTCAATAAAAAATATTTATATAAAAACAGTAATCCTGTAATCCTCGTGAATGGCGATATTTACTGGCTAGAAAATGTAGATCCAGTTTTACCTAAATTGATAAAATTTTGGGATCAAGAAATCATGGATATATTAATGATTTTAAAAAAAAAAAATGATATTGTAGGATATTCTGGAAATGGTGATTTTCATTTCTTGAATGGTGATAATTTTTTTGGATGCATGTCTGATAAACACAAGGAAAATGAGTTTGTATTTACAGGTGTTCAACTTCTTAACTTAGAAATTGTAGAAAAAGTAAAAAAAAAAAAGTTTTCATTGAAAGAAATATTTGATCAAACTCTAAGAAATGGAAGGCTTTATGGTTTGGTTGATTCAAATAAATGGTTTCATTTAGGAACACTTAAAGACTTAGAGGTCGCTAAAAAAATCATCTAGGTGTAAATGGCGTATTATATAATTTATGATTTTGAAACTACGGGAAGATCCGCAAGATTTGATCAAATCTTACAAGCAGGATTCGTGTGTTTTGATGAAAATTTAAATGAAGTTAAAAGATTAAACTTAAAATCAAGGATTAATTCGGATATTGTTCCTTCTTTTGGAGCGTTGAAAGTCAATAAATTATTGATTTCAGAATTACTAGAAGAAAAAAAATCATCATATTATATGCTCAAGGAGCTAAATAACTTTCTAAGTTTTTATAAACCATCAATTTTCTTGGGATATAACTCTATAAACTTTGATGAAGAGTTTTTAAGACAAGCGCTATGGGAATTTTTTAAGTATCCGTATGTTACAAGTACACAAGAAAATAAAAGAGGTGATGTGTTGAATCTTGTAACAATGGCGCATGCCTTTAATCCAAAAGCTATTAATGTAGAAAAAAATGATGAGGGAAGATTAATCTTTAAATTAGAGAGTTTAGCTTCAGTCAATAATTTCAAAGTTGAGAATTCACATGAAGCTATTTCTGATGTCTTAGCTACAAAAGACTTGCTAAGATTAGTAAAAAATAATGAACCCACAATATTTAAAAATTTTTTTCAAAATACAAACAAGTTGAGCTTAGTAAAAAAAATTGTTGAAAATGGACTTTTTACCGTTCATGGATATTTTTTTAGTAAACATTTTATATATTTAGCTACAAATTTATTTGAACACCCCGTCTATAATAATTACTTTTTAGCTTTTGATTTAAAATATGATCCGGAGGATATAGTTTTTTTGGAGACGGAGCAGCTAAAAGATATTTATTATACAAAAAAATTTAATGGCAAAAATTTTAATTGTTTTAAAAAACTAAAGCTCAATAAACAACCCTCAATTTTAGAAGCTAGTTATTCCATAAATTTATCTCCTTATAAGCAGATTGGATATGATGAAATTAACAAAAGAAGAAAAAAATTATGTAATGAAGGATTTTTAAATAACTTAAAAAAAATTTTAATATCAGAATCTGAATCTTACGAGAATGTTTATGAGTATGAAGAAGAAACAATATATTCAGAAAATCTTATTTTTCAAGATAAAATTATAATGGATGATTTTGAAAAAGTTGACTGGATTGATAAATGGAAATTTGCAACAAAATTTAAAGACCCAAGATTACAGTATTTTGCTGCAAAGCATATTTATAGAAATTATCCTGAAACTTTACCAGAAAATGTATTTAGACGGATACACCAAAAAATTTCAGATAGATTTAATTCGATGAAAAAAGAAAAGTTTACAACTATTCCTTCAGCAATGGAGGAAGCAGACAATTTTTCATTTGAATTTGAAAATAAGGTTGTGAGTGACTTTCAAAAAAAACAGCTAGAACAGTATAATGTTTACATTAATTTTCTAAATGATTATTATAATAATCCAAACGCAACTCCTATAAAATTTGATAAAGAGTTATCAACAAAATTATTTTATTAACTTTAAGAAAGGGTATTATGTCAAAAATATTAAACTTAAACAAAAGTAACTTCAGCAACACAATTGAGTCAAGTGGAGTCCCAATAATTGTTGATTTTTGGGCTGAGTGGTGTGGACCATGCAAAATGTTAGCACCAATTCTTGAAGAACTTTCAATCGAACTCGAAAAAAAAATAGTAGTTGCTAAAGTGGACTTAGATTCTAATCAAGAGTTAGCAATGCAGTATTCAATCAGAAGTATTCCATCTATCTTATTATTTAAAGGAGGGAAACACGTTGATACAAAAGTAGGACTTTGTTCAAAAACTGATCTGTTGGGTTGGATAGATAAAAATATTTAATTAATTATATAATTTTCTTGATCTAAAACTTCTCCTGCTAAATATAATGATCCACAAATTAAGATTTTACCCTCCTTAAAATTAAGTTTTATTTCTTTGATGACATCATCAATTGATTTACCTTCTTTAATTTTATTATTGAAGAGTTCTGAAATTTTTCTTGGTTCAATACAACAGCAATTTTTAATTGGAATTGCAAATGTAATTTTTGCTAGACCAATAAGATTTTCAAGGAATGATTTCGGATCTTTACCGTTGACCATTCCTACAATTAAAATTACATTATTTGATTTCCATTTATCTAAGATTTTTTTTATTTTTTTTGATGCATCAATATTGTGTCCACCGTCGAGCCAAATCTCGAATTTTTCTCCCAAAAATTTACTGATTTTCCCTTTGTCTAACTTCTGCATTCTAGCTGGCCAGAATGTCTCAACTATTCCTTCCTTTATTAAGCCATCTTTAAGCTTAAATCTTTTTTGTTTTTTTACTAGTGTGACTGCTGAGGCTGCATTAAAAATTTGATGCTTTCCAAGCATCTTTGGAATTGGGATCAACAACTCGTTTTCTAAAATCTTTAGCTTAAAGCTTTTAGTTGTAGTTCTTAAAATATTCCATTCTTTTTTGTATCTGTAAAGTTTAACATTCTTTAGTTTTGCCTCTTTTGTAATAACGCTCATAGCTTCAGTATTTTGAGGTGATATTACAGCTGGTACATTATTCTTAAAAATTCCTACCTTTTCTTTTGTTATTTTATTTATTGTATTTCCTAAAAAAATCATGTGATCCATAGAGATAGGTGTTATTAGGTTAAAAAATGTAGAACTAATTATATTTGTTGCATCAAACTTTCCACCAAGACCGGTTTCAAGTAAGAGTATATCTGCTTTATTTCTGCTAAAAGCCAGATAAGCAGCAGCAGTTGTAATCTCAAAGAAAGTTATTTCGCATTTTTTGTTGTAGTATTCACATTCTTCTAATAAAGAGTTTAAATATTCATTATTAATTAAATTCGAGCTAATTCTGATTCTTTCATTGAAGTTAACAAGATGTGGTGAAGTATAGACGTGAACTTTAAATTTGTTTTTCTCAAATATTGAACGTAAGAAAGCAATAGTTGAGCCTTTTCCGTTTGTACCTGCAACATGTATAGTTGGAGGTAAATTTAAATGAGGATTTTTAAGCTTTTTAAGAAGTCTTAAAATTCTGCCTAACGAAAGATCAATCTGTTTTGGGTGAAGAGATTCAAGTCTCTTTAGAATGTTTTTAGATTTGTTTACCAATTTTAATTAAGTACAGGTTAATTTAATAATTTTTGACAAAGTTTTTTTCAAGTTCTTTCTATGAACGACGATATCAATCATACCCTTTTTATGTAAATAATCAGATTTTTGAAAATCTTCAGGTAGTTTTTCTTTAATAGTCTCTTCAATAACTCTACTGCCTGCAAAACCAATTATTGCGCCTTTTTCTGCAACAAGAATATCGCCAAGCATTGCAAACGAAGCTGAAACACCTCCCGTAGTTGGGTCAGTTAAAACTGAAATGAAGGGAAGCTTTTTTTTTTCAAGCTTTTTAATTGCAATTATGGTTCTTGGCATCTGCATAAGTGCTAATATACCTTCCTGCATTCTTGCTCCTCCCGAGGATGAGATAATAATAAGAGGACAATTATTATTCTCACAATAGTCAGAAGCTTTAAGAATTGCCTCACCGGCAGCAAGTCCCATAGAACCTCCCATAAAATTGAAGTCAAAAATAGCTAAAACTACTTTAATATCTCCGAGAAGCCCTGTAGCCACAGTCACAGTATCGTTCTTATTGAGTTTTTTTTGTGATTTTTTTAATCTATCTGAGTATTTCTGTTTGTCCTTGAATTTTAGTGGGTCGGATTTAATTGATGGTGTTTCTATTATATCAAAATTTTCTCCAAATAAATGATTTATTCTAACTTCAGATGAAACTCTGAAATGATGATCACAACTTTTGCAAACATAATGGTTTAATTCTAAATCTCTTTTGAGTAGCATCTGACTACATGTTGGGCAAGTTTCCCATAGATTGTCTGGCACCTCTTTTTTGCCGACTATTGCTCGAAGTTTGGGTCTTACAAAATTTGTTATCCAGTTCATTTTTTTACTAATTTGTATAGCAAGAAGATTCTAAAATTTTAATAAATTTTTCAAGGTTTTCAATAATTTTGTTTTTATTTGAATCTTCTATAATCTTAACTAAAGATGACCCTACAACAGCACCGTCAGCAAACCTTGAAATTTCTTTTATTTGGGATTTATTATTTATTCCAAATCCAACAACGATTGGTACCTTGGTATTTTTTTTTATTAAACTTACTGCGTTACTCACTTTCTTTAAAGATGGTTTTTTTGTGCCCGTAATTCCCATTATTGATACATAATATAAAAATCCAGAAGCATTTTTTAAAATAATTTTAAGACGCTTTGAATCTGTTGTGGGTGTAATTAGTCTTATTATATCAATCTTGTTTTTTTTATGATGATTTTCGAGAAGTGCATTTTCCTCTGGAGGAAGATCTACAATTATTAGGCCGTCAACTTTAAATTTTTTCATTGAATAAAAAAAATTTGCAATACCATATTGAAACATTAAATTAAAATAACCCATAAGCACTATTGGTGTTTTATCGTCTTTCAACCTAAATCTTTTAATCATATCAAAAGTTTTTTTAAGTGAGAATCCAGATTTTATTGCCCTTTGACTTGATCTTTGAATTGTAGGTCCATCTGCCATTGGATCTGAAAATGGCAACCCCAACTCAACAATATCAATTCCAGATTTAGGAAGAATCTTCATTATCTTTTCACAATATTCGAAATCAGGATCTCCTGCAGAAATGAAACCTATCAAAGCTTTCTTTTTAATTTTATTTAGTTCGGCAAACTTATTTTCAAGCCTAGACATTTACAATTTTTCAAGTTTGAAATTTAGTCTTTCTGCAACTGAAAATATGTCTTTATCGCCTCTACCGCACATATTCATAATTATAATATCCTTTTTTTTAAAAATATTCTTATTTTTCATCAAATATCCTAAAGCATGCGCTGGTTCTAAAGCCGGGATAATACCCTCAAGTCTTGAACACACTTTGAATGCATCTAAAGCTTCTTCATCAGTCGCACTTACATAGTTAACCCTATTGATTTCCTTTAACCACGAATGTTCTGGACCAATTCCTGGGTAATCTAAACCAGCAGAAATTGAATGTGCATCAAGTATCTGGCCAATATTATCTTGAAGTAAATACGTATAATTTCCATGAAGAAAACCAGGTTTGCCATCACTTATTGAGGCTGCATGTTTTTTTGTTTTGATTCCTTTTCCTCCCGCTTCAACCCCTATCATTTTTACTTTTTCATATTTTAGAAAAGGAAAAAATAAGCCCAACGCATTTGAACCTCCACCTATGCATGCAACTAAATAGTCTGGTAATCTTTTTTCGGCTTTTAGTATTTGTTTCTTTGTTTCTATACCAATAATAGATTGAAAGTCTCTAACCATCATAGGGTATGGATGTGGACCTGCAGCGGTTCCTATTATATAAAAAGTATCATCTACATTTGAAACCCAGTCTCTGAGAGCTTCATTCATGGCATCTTTTAATGTTGCTGTCCCAGACTTTACAGAAATTATACTTGCACCCAATAATTTCATTTTAAATACATTAGGGGCCTGTCTTTGAATATCTTCTTCGCCCATATAAACAACGCACTTAAGATTAAATAACGCACAAACAGTAGCAGTTGCCAAACCGTGTTGGCCTGCACCAGTTTCAGCAACAATCCTTTTTTTGCCCATTCTTAGTGCGAGTAATATTTGACCTACACAATTATTTATCTTGTGAGCCCCCGTATGGTTTAATTCATCCCTTTTAAAATAAATTTTAGTTCCAGAGAACTTTTGTGATATTCTTTCAGCATAATACAGAGGACTTGGTCTTCCAACAAAATGTTTTAGATAATAATCTAAATCTTTTTTAAAATTCTTGTCTTTCTTTGCTCTTAAATATTCTTTGTTTACTTCAATAATTAACGGCATTAAGGTTTCAGCTACAAATCTTCCCCCAAATTTACCAAAATGACCTGATTCGTCTGGGTATTTATCGTAATAAATTTTTTTTTTCATTTTACATTTCTACTTTTTAACAATATTCAAAAATTCTTTGATTTTCTTTTCACATTTTACTCCTTTTTTTACTTCTAGACTAGATGAAAGATCAATAATAGGCGCCTGGGTGATTTTAACAGCTCTGTGAACATTATTTTTGTTAATCCCACCTGCTAGCATCCATTTTTTTTTGGAACTATAATTTTTAAGAATATTCCAGTTAAATGCTTTCCCATTTCCACCTGGAAGCTCTTCCGAAGGCACTGCATCAAATAAAATCATATCACAGACTGTTTCAAATTTTAAAACATTTTCGAGATCCTCTTCAGTTGAAATTTTTATAGACTTAATTATGGGTTTTTTAGTTTTTTTTTTTAATTTCATCAATTTCCTCTGTTCCTTCTTCTCCATGGAGTTGGATATAGTCTAAATTAACATACTCTGAAATAAATTCTATGACATTGATTTCAGTATTAACGAATAATCCTACTTTTTTTTGAGTTTTTGGACTTAAGTTCGCCAAATATTTAGCATTCTCTGCGTTTATGAACCTAGGAGATTTTGGAAAAAATACAAAACCAATAAAATCTGCTTTGTTTGATGCTTTCATTGATATCACAGAATTAATACCGCAAATTTTTACCTCAATATTCATATTTCTAACTTTCTATAACTAAATTTTTAATAATATCCTCCTTAATAATTTTTATAGCACCTATCGGATCAATAGATTCTGTAATAGGTCTACCAATTATTAAAATATCAGAACCATTTTTTAATGCTTTGCCTGGGGACAAGAAACGCTTTTGATCATTAATTTTGTGGTCTGAAATTCTTATACCGGGAGTAATTATTTCTACATTATTTGGAAGAATTTTTTTAACTTCGATTATCTCTAATGGTGAGCAAACAATTGCATCTACTGATGAATTCTTTGCAACCGTTACTAAATGTTTTACAAATTCTATTGGTTTAAGTCTTATACCAAAGCTCCTAAGGTTATCAGAGTTTAAACTTGTAAGCATAGTAATGCCCACGATCTTGATTTCATCTTTTATCTCTTTCAATTTTTTTAACATTTCAGTACCACCTGTTAGATGAACTGAAAAATAATCAGGCTTTACAATGGATGAAGCATTAAAAGCTTTCAAAACAGTATTTGGAATGTCATGAAGTTTTAGATCAAGAAAAATCGGCAAACCAAAGTCTTTAATTCTTTTTACACCTTGAAGACCGTTAGCTACAAAGAATTCTAATCCTAATTTTATTCCACCAATTTCATTTTTCACTATATTTATTTTTGAAATTGCATCTTTTATTTCAGAGTAATCAATTGCGCAAAAAATATGTTTTTTGATATTCATAGAACTTTTATTTAAAGATTCTTTTTATATTTGCAAAAATAAAACCTAAAATTAACCCTAAAAAAAAAATTATTATAATTAATAAATATAGTGATATATCAAATTTAATTGGAAAAGGAAAAAGATTTATTGTTACAGAATCTTTATTAGATAAAGAAAAAGGTATTATGACTAATAATAAAAAACAAAAAAAAAAAATTTATATAACATCCTCATTTATTTTTTTTCATTTAAAATTTTTTGCATATCCTTACTTGATTTAAAATGTATAGTTCTTTTAGCTGGCACTTGTATTTTTTCTCCTGTTTTTGGGTTTCTAGCATCTCTCTCTTCTCTTTTTTTTACAGAAAAACAACCAAAACCTCTTATTTCTATTCTTTCGCCTGTAGATAAAGATTCTGAAAAAGTAGATATTATTTTTTCAAAAATTTTTTCCACCTCAACGTTTGGCAAATGTCCGTATTGTTTGGCTAAAGACTCGATAATTTCTGATTTATTCATAATATGGTGTCCATATAGCAAAAATACCACTTGTGTAAGTATAATTTCCAGAGAAAAATTTTTTTATTGAAAAATGATTTAAAAAATTTTTAAATTTTTCGTTTGAATTGAAATCGATTATGTTAATTTCACCAGTTATTTTAGCTTCATCTTTCAACCAGTTCACAGCATCTTGCTCACTTCCAAGTTCATCAATTAGGTTGACTTTTTTGGCTTGAGTGCCAGTAAATATTCTTCCATCTGAAATTATCTTTAAATGTTCTTCATTTTTTAAATTTCTTTTTTTAACAACTAAATTTAAAAATTGGGAATGCATCTCTTTTATTATATTTTGAATTGATTCATTAGTATCTAATTGAGAATCTTCAAAGGGATTAGGAGTAGCTTTCATTTTTCCGCTTTTAAAAATTACCGGTTTTACACCTAATTTTTCTAATAGATTTGTTATATTAGCTGATTGTAATATAACACCGATTGAGCCAGTTATAGTTCCAGGATAGGAATAAATTTTATTTGCTGCCAGTGCTACTAGATATCCACCTGACGCTGCTACCTCTTTCATGGAGACCACCACCGGTATTTTTTCTGCTATTGTGCTTATTTTTTGAAATAATTCTTGACTGCTCACAACTGTCCCACCAGGGCTATTTATACTGATAAGAAGACCTTTTATGTTCGAATTCTCTTTGATGGTTTCAAGAGCTATTAGATAATCTTCGTTATTTAAAATTACTTCATCTATACTTATTTTTGCAAAAGAAGATTTCTCAATATTGGAAATGAAATTTGCTAGAAGTAAAAATACAAGTAAAGAAATGAATAAAATTGTACCTTTAAAAATACGTCTTCTTTTTTTTTTGAAATAATCATTCAAAAAATTGTCCTGCATTTTTATTTTTTCTCTTTAGTTGTATTTTCAGATGCGCCTTTAGAGGATTTCCCCTCTTCAAGAGCTGCTCCCAAAATATCTCCTAGGCTTGCTCCCGAGGAGGAGGAGCCATATTGTTTTAAAGCATCTTTTTCTTCTTGTATTTCCAATTCTTTGACTGAAAGTTCATACATTTTTTTCTTTTTATTTAAGGAAACAACTTTAGCATCAATTTTTTCTTCAATAGCAAACCGCGAAGTTTTCTGCTCCGATTTTAACTTTGCTAAGCGGATTCTTTTTATAAATCCATCTTTGTTATCGTCAAATAAGACTTTAATTTCATCCTCATTAATTTCTTTTATAATTGATGTAACTACTTTACCTACGAGTTCGTCATTTCTATTTTTGGAAGCAACTAATTGTTTGATTCCAAGAGCAATTCTCTCTTTCTCAACATCTATTTCAAGTATTTTAATTTTTAACTTTTGATCAATTTTATAATTCTTTATAGCTACTTCTCCACTTAATTCCCAGTCAATATCTGATAAATGCACCATTCCGTTTAACTCGTATGGTAGCTCTACAAAAATCCCAAACTCAGTTATATTTTTGACTGTTCCTTCAATTATGTCTCCAGTTTTATTTTCATTGTTAAATTTTTCCCATGGGTTTTCAGAGCATTGTTTCAGACCAAGACTAATTCTTCTTTTATCCATATCTACCTCTAAAACCTTCACCTCAAGCTCATCTCCAATTTTCATAAAAGTACTTGGGTGTGCATTCTTATTAGTCCAACTCATTTCAGATACATGGATTAGACCCTCCACCCCTTTCTTTAGTTCAACGAATGATCCATAATCTGCTATATTTGATATTTTTGCCTTTATTTTTTTACCGGTCGAATACTCTTTTTGAATATTTTCCCACGGATCTTTTGTTAATTGTTTCATTCCAAGACTGATTCTTTTATTTTCTTGGTCATATTTTATAACAACTACATTGATCTCATCACCAACTTTTAGCATTTCTGTTGGATGATTGATTCTTTCCCATGAAAGATCTGTTACATGAAGTAGCCCGTCTAATCCACCAAGGTCAACAAACACTCCATAATCAGTAATATTTTTTACTATGCCACTTAATTTAGCCCCCTCACTGATATCAGATAGTAGTTTTGACCGATCAGCTTCTCTAGATTCTTCAAGTATCGCTCTTCTCGAAACGACTATATTTCCTCTGAATTTATCCATTTTTAATATAATCATTGGTTGAGGTTTATTTATTAATGGTGAAATGTCAGTAATTGGTCTCAAATCAACTTGACTTCCTGGAAGAAATGCAACAGCCCCATTAATATCTACTGTAAAACCACCTTTGACTCTCCCAGTAATAACTCCTGTGATTTGCTCTTTTTTTTCAAGACATTTTTCTAGGTTTATCCAGGATTCCTCTTTTCTAGCTTTTTCTCTGCTAAGCATGGCCTCTCCATCCTTATTTTCTAGCTTTTCTAAAAGCACATCATATTCATCACCTGGTTTTATATTTCTTTCTTCACCCGGGGAAAAAAATTCTCTTAAAGGAATTCTACCCTCTGATTTAAGACCAACATCAACTACAACATTATCATTTTTTATGAATAAGACTTTACCTCTTACAATTTGTCCTTCTTTCTTTGTAAAACTCAATAAGCTTTCATCAAGGAGTTTACTAAAATTTTCTTTGTTTTCTTGCGCCATACTTAATTTTTTAAATTGAACCCATACATTTACAAAATTTTATCTACAAGTGCAATGTTTAATTGGTTTTTATTTTCAAAATATTTTTAATTTTTGACAATGCCAATTTTAAGACCTGATCGGGAGATAGTTTTGTAGTATCAATTAAAATTGAATCTTTAGTTATTTGAAGGGGTGCGATTTTTCTATTTTTGTCTCTTTTATCTCTCTCTTTAAGCTCAATTAAAATTTCATTATAATCATGTTTTTTTTTTAAATCTAGGAATCTTCTCTGAGCTCTTGTTCTAACATTCGCATCTATAAAAAATTTTACTTCAGCTCTAGGAATAATCACTGATCCAATGTCTCTTCCATCAATGACTGAACCAATCCCATTGGGTGGAAAATTTGCAAAATTTCTTTGAAAACTTTTAAGAAAATTTCTAGTAGAACTTAATTGTGCAATCTCAGAGGCTTTTTTACTTACTTTTTCAGTTCTTAGTTTTTCAATATTGATATGCTGAATGTGTTTAAAATTTATTTTTTTTGTTAAGGTATTTCTTTTATTATTTTTCCCGCTAATGTCTTCCAAATTTAAATAAGCTAAATATCTATATAAAACTCCTGAATCCAGATGATCGAAATTAATTTTTTGAGAAATATTTTTTGCTAAAGTTCCTTTGCCTGAGGATGCAGTGCCATCAATTGAAATTACTGGTTTAAGATTTTTAAACATAATTTATTTGCGCTCCAATAGTAAAAAGTAAATCATAAAAATTTGGGAAAGAAGTTTTGATCATGTTTGCCTTATCAATTTCAACAGGGTTTTCTGCGTTTAGGCCAAATATGAGCATGGCCATAGCAATTCTATGATCATTATATGTATTAATTTTACAACCACCTTTTTGAATTCTTTTTCCAAAAATTTTAATTTGATCGTCGCTTTCCTCTACCTCTACACCACATTTTTTTAAAGCTTCGGACATTGCTGAAAGTCTATCACTCTCTTTAAATTTTAACTCTTGTAAATTTTTAAAAATTGACACCCCTTCAGCGAACGACGCTGCAACAAAAAGTATTGGATATTCGTCAATTAATCTTGATGTTAATCTATGTCCAACTTTGCAACTTTTTAATTTTGAGGATTTAATTTCTATATCTGCTATTTTCTCTCCATTTTCCTTTCTAGTTTTAGTTATAGAGATATTTCCATTCATTTTTTTTAAAACTTCTAGAATTCCCGTTCTAAAAAAATTTATACCCACTGAATTAATTTTAATTTCGCTTCCTTCACAAAGTAAAGCAGCTACAATGATGAAAGCCGCAGAGCTTATATCTCCTGGTATGAATATATTTTTTGCCTTCATAGTATTGGGTCCTGTAATTGAAATTTTTTTGTAATTTTTTTCATTTTCAATTTTAATGTTAGCACCTAAAAATTTTAGTAAAATTTCGCTATGATTTCTGGATGTTCTGTGTTCTTGAATAGTTGTTGTTCCTTTAATATCAAGTGAAGCCAAGATAATTGCAGATTTTACTTGTGCTGAACCAAGTTTCTCTTTTAAAGTACTTTTGTGCAAAAAATTACTTTTGTCTATTTTTAGAGGAAGAAAACCATCATTATGCTTAATGTTTGCTCCTAATTTTTCAAGTGGTTTTATGATTCTATACATTGGTCTTTTAGACAAAGATTTGTCACCAATTAGGGTAGCTGATATATTCTTTGAAGCTAATAATCCTGAAAAAAGTCTTACGCCTGTTCCAGAATTACCAAAATTTAAGGCACTTTTAGGCTCTTCAAAAGAACCACCGTTTCCAAATACCGTATAGTGTCTTTTTCTTTTGACAATTTTCACCCCAAGTTTCTTTAGAGATTTTAATGTGTTCAGTACATCATCTGCTTCTAAGAGTCCGAAAATTTCTGAGCAACCGTAACACAATGAGGAAAAAATTAATGCTCTATGAGAAATGGATTTATCTCCAGGAATATCTATAATTCCAGAAAGGGATTTACTTTTCGAGGATTTAAGAGTAATAATTTTTTTCATAAGTATAACTTATATTGATTTTTGAATTTAATCTATGGTGATAAGATGAATATAACCGATTTTGATAAAGGCACAAAAAGAAAATGTGGTAGCTGTTCCACACTTTTTTACGATTTTAATAAACTACCTCTAATTTGTCCGAATTGTGGTGCAGATGTAAACTTGTTGACTAATATATCAAAAAGAGGAAGGCCACCCAAAATTAATAAAAACGATACAGCTGCTTCAAAGACAAAAGATGAAATTAATATTGATGACATAGAAAGTAGTGAAGACGAAATTATTCATGATGACGAAAATTTGGATCAGGAAAGTCTAGTTGATGATGATTTAGACGAAAAAGAAAACGTTGAATCAATTCTAGAAATCAAAAGAGAAGAAGATAATTAATAAATGTAAATCAAAAAATATTTTTATTAGCTGGGTTAATATATTAATTAGCTCTATTGCCTCGTAAGGCAAAGAATAAGCCACCAACACATAGTAATACATGTAGATTGTCATATAAAATGACATCTAATAAGCTTTCAGGTTTTGATAAAATAATAACACCGCATATGATGTTTACTATTATAAATCCGGAGAAACGTGTTAAAATATCATTAAACCAATGTTTTACTAAACCTCCCAATAATAAACCAAAACCAGCAATAATTTCACTCCAAGCAACTAAAAACCATATAAAAAAGGGTAAACCAAATGATTCGGCTTCAGAAATATTGAGAGGTAGTTTGTAAAAACCTTGTTGTATGAAAACTATTGAAATTGGAATTCTTAAAAACCAATGAGCAATTTGAAACTCAGGCATGCAGTTGCTAATTTTTTTTAAATAATTTATAAAGTTAAACATAATGAGTATGTTTTTAATGTATTAAAAATTTATTATTTATCAAATTTATTATAAAAATTTTGTAAATTCATTTAATGAATAATTATCTACAATTTTGGATATGAACTGCGCTAATGAATTTATAACGTTGAATTTTATGGGGCTGTAGCTCAGTTGGGAGAGCGTCTGGATGGCATTCAGAAGGTCGTCGGTTCGATCCCGTCCAGCTCCACCAATAAAAATGTTTTTTCAGTTGAATTTACATATGATTAGATTATATTTTAAGGGATGCTTAATTATAAGGTCATAATTTATATCGCTTATTTTAAAGGATAAAATGACACGATTATCTCTATTCAATAGCCCCTTTTTGTTAGGATTTGATGATTTCGAAAGAACAGTCGATAGAATTTCAAAACTATCTTCCGATTCTTATCCGCCATATAATATTGAACAGATCTCAGAATGGGCACTCAGAATAACTTTAGCGGTAGCAGGTTTTGAAAAAAAAGACTTAGACATCTCTTTAGAGGGAAACCAATTAACTATAAAAGGTTGTAGAACAGAGCCTGAAAATGAGAGAATTTTTATACATAGAGGTATAGCTGCAAGACAATTTCAAAGAAATTTTGTACTAGCTGATGGTATAAAGGTAAATGGAGCAACAATGGAGAATGGTTTGCTTTCTATTGATCTACTTCAACCTAAGTCTCAAGATAAATCAACTAAAATTGAAATTGATGATCTTCCAAAAAATGAAAATAAGAATCTTATCAACCTTGATTTGAGCGCCAAAAATGAATAATTATAAATTGACCGAGGAGGAATTTCTACAGTTTGCGAATTCAGGATACGCATTCATTAAAAAAGAGCTGCATTCTGAAAATAGCATTAGCAATAATATATTTTCTGTTTATTCTACTGATGGAACTTTACTAGCAGCATTTGAAAATAAAGATACAGCTTTAGCAGCCATTATACAGTCTGGGCTTGAACCTATCTCTCTTCACTAGATTGAACAATGAGGTTATATATCTGTCCAACGTTTTTGGCTTTACAAGTTCTATTTATAATATTCTTTTTCTTTAAAAATTTAGATATTACGGATAAAGCCAACAAATGATCTGTTTGTTCATTTTCAGGGGCTATAACTACAAAGACTAATTCAACATTTTTGGGATCATCGTTAGAAAATCTGATTGCTCTCTTTAATTTCAATAGCAAAGCAAACACACCCTCTTGACCATCAATTTTAGTATGGGGAATAGCTACGCCATTTCCTAGTGATGTGGTTCCAAGCTTCTCACGTTCATTTAATTTTTGAAGAATAAGATTCATATCAACCTTAATTAAATGCGATATTTTGTTTGCGATGAATTTAAATAGTGTTTTTTTACTTTCAACTTCAAGATCTAGGTATATATTATTTTGTGATATTAAATCAGTAAGTTTCATTTATTTTTTTTTTCTGTATCTATCCACTCAATATTTCCATCTGCTCTCTTTGACAAAAAGTTAAGTTTATTATTAGATGCGTTTTTAAAAAGAATAGCAGTTTGTTCATTTAATTCCATAATCATAAGAGCCTCACTTATGGAAAGAGTCTCAATCTCATATTGTGTTTCAGCTATAATTAAGGGATTATCAAGACCCTCATTTTTTTTCGTAATATCTGGATTTTTGATGATATACTGACTGGTCTTATTTAAAATTACATTTTTCTTGGTTTTTTTTCTATGGTCAGTTAACTTCCTATGATACCTTCTCAATCTTTTTTTTATCTTTTCATTGGCAATATTAAAGGCACCATATGCGTCATTGCTAAGACCGTGAGACTTGATAAATATATTATGCTCTACATTAATATTAATCTCGCATTTAAAATTAAATGTATCTTTTGAGAATAAAATATTTGCAGAAACAATTGATGAAAAATATTTATTAAGGGAATTAAGCAAATTTTTTTTTGAATGCAATGTGAGAGCATTTCCAATTTTTGTTTGTTTTCCAGAAACAGATATATCAGTCATTACCTAAAAACTTGATCCCAGATACACTCTTCTTACTTCATTATTTTCTTTGATTTCATTTGGGGCACCCTCTGAAATCACCTTTCCCTCGAAAATAATGTAGGCTCTATCAACCATTTCAAGTGCGCTCCTTACATTGTGGTCTGTAATTAGAATGCCAATATTTCTTTTTTTTAACCCTAAAATTAATTCTTTGATTTCATCAATAGCTATCGGATCTATTCCTGCAAGTGGTTCATCTAATAAAATAAAAGCTGGGTTTGATGCTAGACATCTGGCAATTTCTAATCTTCTCCTTTCTCCACCAGAAAGAGATAAGGCTGACGCAAGTCTTAAATGTTCAATCCCAAATTCACTAAGCAGTTTCTCCAAGATTTGGTTTTGTTGAATTTTATCCGCATAATTTATCTGAAGAATGGATGATATGTTCTGTTCAACATTTAGACCTCTGAATATGGAAGATTCTTGTGGCAAATAACCTAATCCGAGTTTGGCTCTTCTGTACATTGGTAATTGAGATATTTCCTCTCCATCGAGGCTAATCTCTCCAAAATCTGATTTTATTAACCCAATAATTGTGTAAAATAGTGTTGTTTTTCCTGCACCATTAGGACCGAGTATTGCGACCGATTCACCCTTTTTAACTTTAACATTTATATTATTAAGTACCCTTTTTTTTCAAAAAACTTAGAAATGTTTTTTGCAATTAATCCTGTATTTGATACTGCTAAAAAGGGATTTTGTTCATTCATCGGTTTTAATAATAGCCTTAACTCTATTTTTATTTACAGCCTTGTTAGATGGATATGGTAGGAGTTTACTTATGCCAGTATTAAGATTTATCTCAGCATATTCACCAGTTAAATAATTGTTATCTTTTTTAAGCTTTACATTTCCATAAAGTTTGCAAATCTCATTTCCTTTATTATACAAAGCTTTATCACTATATGCTACCTCATTTTTAGTTTCTATTACAACGTTATCGTAAGCTATCATTTTTTTTATTTTATATTCATCGGTAGGTGCATCTTTTTCATTTTTTTTTATATGCCAAACAAGCTTATTTGCTTTAATTATGTAATTATTTTCTTTTTTTGCAACAGCATTTCCTGTTGCTATAGCAATATTATCTCTCTTCCAATACTCTATTTTAGAAGTTGCCCTTAATTCATCAAGATCAGATACTACTTTGAGCTGATTACCTTTGACTATAATATATTCTTTATTAACATCATATATTGCGTCTTTTCCTCCATTAATTTCAGCAGTTTCGTTTTTAATTACAACATTTCCAACAGCCTTGATAAATGTTATTTTATTATCAGAATTCTTAGTTTCAATATATTTTGCTTGCAAAAGATCCGAACTTATAGACGCGTTACCTCTAATAGCTTTAGCATTACCTTTGGCTATATATACTTTTCTTTGTTTATTCCATTCAATTCCGTCATCGGCGAAAATTTCGATACTTTTCTCCTCCCCTTCTTGAATTTTTGGATTTGCTGAGGTATCTGTTACAAAATAAAAGAGAAAATATATTACATATAAAAAAATAATTTTTCCAAATAATTTCATTTTTTTTTAATTATAAGATTAGTTTTTCCAGTAAAAAAAATTTTACTACCTTGTTCAGTTATTTTAAAGCCCTCAGCAATTATTTTGCCTTGTTGATTTTGCCCCATTATTTTTTTATTTCCAAATATTTCATTTGACGTTAAATCAATGTAAGCGGATTGAGTTTTAAAATTTAAACCATTAGAATTAATTAATTTTACATTTTTAAATAGATGCACTTTTTGCTGATTTTTATCAAATTCTCCCTTTAAACTCTCTATTAATATCTTACTTCCCTCATTATCATTTAATGTACCTTTGGGCTCATCCAATTTATAAAACGAGTTATTTGAGTCAAAAGTCCTAGCTTGAGAGGCAAAAATTTGAAAAGGCCTTTCTTTTTTGTCTAAACCAAAAAATTTTGGATTAATTACTATTTGCTCATTATCCTCAACATTCAGTTCGTAATTTAATTGACTGATAATTGGCTGTTTGACACTTCTTCCAAGAAAAGTCATTATTATTAATATAAATGAAATACAGAATAATATTATTTTCAAACTGTTTATACAAAAGCTATAATTAATACTCATATAATTTTCAAAATTAATATTTTAAAATATCATGCATATGTATTATTCCAACTGGCTTTTTTTTTTCTGTTATGAAAATACTCGTTATGGATTTTTTATTCATATGTTTGAGAATATCGATTATTAAAATATTTTGTTGAAGAGTTTGTGGTTTTTTGGTCATTACATTTTTGACAGGTTCTGAAAGTAGTTTTGAATTCATATGCCTTCGAAGATCTCCATCTGTAATAATTCCAACTAAATGTTTGCTCTTTTTTGAAATAATTCCAACACAACCTAGACTCTTTGAAGACATCTCAATAATTGCTTGATCCATATATTTATCATCCTCTATTATTGGAATGAATGGTTTACCTTTCATTATGTCTTTGGCTTTCAAAAGCATAAAACCTAGTTTTCCTCCTGGATGAAGATTGGAAAAATCTTGTTTTGTAAATTTATTTTTTTTTAACAAAGTTACGGCTAAAGCGTCCCCAATTACTAGTGAAACTGTTGTAGAGCTTGTTGGTGCTAATTCAAGTGGACAAGCCTCTATTTTTTTTGGGATTTTTAAAACCACATCACACTTTTTACCAAGTGTGCTTTTTGTATCACTAGTAATTGCTATCGACGGAATCTTTAGTTTATTGCAATGTAGTATAATATTTAATAACTCTGAGGTTTCCCCAGAATTTGAAATCAAAATCATGCATTCATTTCTTGTAATCATTCCAAGATCACCATGATTTGCTTCGCCAGGATGAACAAAAAAAGATGGTGATCCTACAGAGGATAATGTGGAAGAAATTTTTTTTGCAATATGACCACTTTTACCCATACCACTAACTACGATTTTACCTTTTACTTGATCTAAAATATTAATTGCTTTGATAAAATTTTTTCCAACATTCTCTTTCAATATTTCTAAAGCTTTAATTTCTTTCGTGATAACTGATTTTATAGTTTTAATTTCCATTACTATGAAGAATGTGAGAAAATGTCATGTTGATCCCAACCTAGCAGATCCAATTCAACTCTAAAATTTAAAAACTTAAAAATATTTTGGGCTAGCTCAAATCTATCCTCCCTTTTTAACATTTGCACAAGTTTTTCTTTGACCTTAATTAAGTAAATAACATCTGACGCCGCATACTTGATTTGACTTGCAAGTAATTCTTTATTAGACCAATCAGAAGTCTGTTGTGATTTATTTAAATCAATATTTAGCATTTCTTTGCACAAATCTTTTAATCCGTGTCTATCTGTATAAGTCCTCACTAGTTTAGAAGCAATTTTAGTACAGAATACATTTTTGCACTCTACTCCTAAAAACTTTTTAATAAAAGCAAGATCAAATCTAGCGAAATGAAAAATTTTTTCAATGTGATCATTATTCAATAAATTAATTAGATTAATTGGAGTTTTTTTTTTTTTAAAAAAATCGTGATCAAATTTTACTAAATGGCAGTTATTATCCTCATCAGCAATCTGAATTAAACATAATCTATCCCTAACAAGTGATAGTCCTGTCGTTTCAGTGTCTAATGATATCGTTTTTCCACATGTAACGTTTTCAGTTAAATCATTCTTATATATTAAAAATTCTTTTTTATTAGTTTTTAAAGATTTCATTTTATTTAAAACTTACTATAGTTTATATACTAAGCAAAATACTAATAATTTTTTTAGTCTAACACAGTTTTATGAGTTTATATCTAGACGGTAAAAGAATAGTGATTTTTGGAGGCACAGGTTTTATTGGAAAAAATCTTATTAATCTTTTGTCTAAATCTTCTTGCTCAATCAAGATTATTACCAGACGACATGTTAGGCAAAATGAATTGAGATTTCTTGGCGGGCTCGGGCAAATTGAAGTAGTAAAAATTAGTGATTTTTCTGAAAGTGGTATCGAGCAAATATTAAAAGATTCTGATGTAGTTATTAATCTAATTGGAATTTTATATGAAAAAAAATTCCAAAAATTTGAGTTTGTTCATTACGAAATACCAAAATTGATTTCAAAATTATGCAGAAAATATAAAGTTGAGAAATTTATTCACATGTCCTCACTAGGAGTAGAAGATTCAAAAGAATCTAATTACGCATTATCAAAATTAAAAGGAGAAAACGTTATTAAAGAAAATTTCCCAGAAGCAATAATCTTAAAGCCTAGTGTTGTTTTTGGAGAGGACGATAATTTTATAAATTTTTTTAATCAACTTTCTATTTTTTTTCCTATTTTACCTATTATGGGTACTCCGAAAATTTATCTAAAAAGAAAATATTTACCAGTTTTTGATTTTCAATCAGGGGTGCGATTTCAGCCAATTTATGTTGGCGATCTTTGCGAATATATTATTCAAACAGCTTTTGAAAAAAATAAAATTATCAAGTTAGCAGGACCAAATATAGTCTATTTTAAAGAAATAATTCAAATAATTTTAAATATTAATAAAAGAAAAAGATTATTAATCCCCATACCCTTAATATTTGCAAATTTACTGGCCACTTTTACTGAAAAATTGCCTAAGCCTCCTCTAACACGTGACCAAGTCAAACTTTTAAAAAATGATAATATTTCAAATGAAGGTCTTAAAAACCTCAAAAAATATATTGAGTTTCCAAAATCTTTGGAGACCGTCCTACCAACCTATATTTTCTAAATCAAAATAAAAAATAGATAAGATAATAATACCAAGAATTATTCTATAATACATAAAAATTGCAAATGAAGAATTTCTTACCCAAGTGACCATAAAATGGATAAAGACTAATGAAAAAATAAAGCTAAAAAAAATAACAAAAAAAGAGGTAAAGTTAAAAAGTATAATTTTTTCCTCTGAATTATAAATCATATAACCCATCGCACTAAAAATTGCAGGAATACTGAGTAAATTTGAGAACTTAGCTGAACCCACTCTATTATATCCAAACATTCTCATACCAATAATTACCATTCCTGATCTGCTTGCACCTGGAATTAGTGCAAAGGCTTGAAGAATTCCGATCTTAAATGCTGTATTTAATGGTAAATAATCTAAATTTTTGATGGTCAAAAACGATTTATCAATAACAAATAAAAAAATTCCAAATATCAAAGTAGTCCAACCTATTAGATGAAAGGAATGAAGGAAGTCAACTTGCACAAACTTCGCTATTAGAAAACCAAATATAATTATCGGTAAAGTAGCAACAATTATGGCATAAAAAAAGTGAACAAAAGGATCTAAATCACCTCTAAAAAAATTCTTTAATGAGATTAATAATCTTAAACAATCACCAAAATAGTAAACAACTATTGCCAAAAGAGAGCCAAAATGTACCAGAATATTAAGTTGTCTAATTGTAAAGTTTTCATTTGTTATAAAAAAAAAATTGTTAAATAAAAGTAAGTGGGCTTGCGAACTTATTGGGAGGAATTCTGTAATTCCCTGAATGAGACAAAAAAGAAAAATAGTCAAATTCATTTATATTTTTTATATAATTGAGATTGCAATTAAATTTTATATTAGTATAAATTTATAACAATAGTTTTAATTATTTTTTTTATGAATATAAATTCTTTTGATCTAAATCTATTAGTGATATTCAGAGCATTATTTGAAGAAAAAAATGTAACCAAAGCAAGTATAAAGGTTGGAATAACACAACCTGCTATGAGTAATGCACTTAATAGATTGAGATATCTTGTTAAAGACGAACTTTTCATACGAGGTCCAAAAGGAATGAGACCTACACAACGTGCTGTTGAATTGTCAGGCCCAGTCAAATTAGCGTTATCAAATATTGAACTTTCATTATTTTCAGCAAATTTTGATCCATTTACTTCAAAAAAACTTTTTAAATTTACTATTTCTGATGATGTGGCACCCTTAATTCTTCCTAACCTAATAAATTTCCTTTCTAAAAATTCTCCCAATAGTTCTTTGTCTATTAGTTCTGAACAAGGTGAAGAAGCTATCAAACTTATTGATGCTGGTGAGATCGATTTTTCAGTTGGAAGATTTGAAACTGTTCCTAGTAGACTTGGTTTTAAAATTTTATTTAATGAAGAATACGTTGGAATGATGAATAAAAAACACGAGCTTTCTGGGGAAAAACAGTTGTCAATGGAACAGTATTTAAGTTCAAAACATCTAAGGGTTGCACCTATGAACGCGCAAACTTCCCCAATAGATCGAGAATTAAGTTTACTAAGTTTGGAGAGAGAAATTTTAATAAGGATTGATTTGATTACTCTTGCACCGTTTATACTAAATAACTCTAATTTAATTTTAACTTTACCGAACAAAACTGCAGAAAGACTTGCTAAAGCTAACAACTTTGCTATCGTCAAGTTACCAATAGCTTTGGAGAAAAGAAAAACAAAAATGATTTGGCATAAAGAATTAACTAATCATCCAGTTTATGACTGGATTAGAGATAAAATTAATTAACAAATGAAATTTATTTTTTTGGGAGAAGGTTATACTGCTAGTTTTCTGGCACCATCATTAGAAAAAGATTTTGAATTAATTGGTACATTCAAAAATATTGATAATTTAAAAAAAAAAAAAAAACAAACATACATTATTAAAAGATTCCAATTTGATGAATTTATTTTAAATAAAATTCAAATCTTAAAAGAGACAAGTCATATTTTGGTTTCTATTCCACCTAATGATAAAGGTGATTTAGCACTAAAAGAAATCCAAAACGAGTTGACAAAGAGTGATAGAATTAAATGGATCGGATACTTTTCTACTACGGGCGTTTATGGAGATCACAAAGGAAATTGGGTCAACGAGGATTCTAAACTTCGCACAGAAAACTTTAGAAGTTTAAATAGAATTAAAGCTGAAAATGAATATCTATCACTTTTTAAAAAGTTCAAAAAACCAATACATATATTTAGATTGCCAGGTATTTATGGACCTGGAAGGTCTACCATTGACAGATTGAGAAGTGGATCTGTCAAAATAATTAATAAAAAACATCAATTTTTTTCTAGAATTCACGTTGAAGATATTGCCTCATGCATAATAGAAAGTATAAAAAAACCCACTCCAGGAGAGATATTTAATTTGACAGATAATAAACCCTGTTCATCAAAGGAGGTAATCTTATTTACATGTAAATTGATGGGAATTAAACCTCCAGAAGAAATTGATTTTAATGATGAAAGTTTAAATGAATTAACAAAAAGTTTTTATATTGAAAATAAAAAAGTATCAAATTACAAATTTAAAAAAATGTTTAAGTGGAACCCAAAATTTTTTTCATACAGGGAAGGAATAAAGGACATTTTTGAAAATGAAGATTTATGACATATAGTAAAAAAATTCAGTCTACATGAAAACAGTTATTCAAATTTTACCTTCTTTAGACCATTCCGGAGGAGGTGTTGAGAAAGGCACACTTGATGTTGCTAAAGAGCTTGCCAAAAAAAAATTTAGATCAATCATCATTTCATCTGGTGGAAATATGGCAGAAAAACACAAACACAAGGGTGTTATTCACATTAAACTTTCGTTAAACAAAAAAAATATTTTTAGTTATTTCAAAGTAAAAAATAAGATTGTAAAAATATTTTTAGAGCAAAAGCCAGATCTAGTACATATTAGAAGCAGATGGCCCGCGTTTTGTATAAATAAAATAGTTAAACAAATGCAAATTCCATTAGTAACAACATATCATGGTACTTACAGTGGAAATACAAATTTTTTAAAAAAAAAATATAATTCTTTGATGACTGAGGGAGATAAAGTGATAGCAATTTCAGATTTTATTAAGGAGGAAATAAAAAAGCATTTCCCAAAATCACTAAAAAGGACAGTATTAATTAATAGAGGGATTGATATAGCTTATTTTGATAAGAATTCGATAAATGATTATAGAAAAGAACAACAAATTAAAAATTTATTTTTACCAGATAAAAAGCACATTATCCTTTTACCAGGAAGAATCACAAGGTGGAAAGGTCATGAGGTAGCAATTAAAGCTGCCTTTATAATAACGAAAACAAATCCAGAACTTAATTTTTTACTAATTTTTGTGGGCTCAGAGCAAACTAAAAAAAAGTATTTAAAAAGCTTGAAAGAAAAAATTATTGATTTGAATTTACAAAACAAAATTTTGTTTGCTGGCACTCAAAGTGATATGCCCTCTATTTACTCGTTAAGTGATGTGATTATTAGTACGTCAATAGAACCAGAGGCTTTTGGTAGAGTTTCAGCAGAGGCTTGTTCAATGGAAAAACCAATAATCGCTACCGATCATGGAGGTTCTAAAAACATAGTAGTGGATCAAAAGACTGGCTTTTTAGTAGAACCGGACTCACCTGAAAAACTTGCTAAATTAATAGTTTCTACGATTAAAAAAAGTCAGAAAGAAAAAGATATTATGGGTAAGAAAGCAAGAGAAAGAATTTCGCAAAAATTTAATTTAAATAAAATGTTAAAACAAACTCTTAATTTGTATGAAGAACTCATTAATAAAAAGTGAAATATTAATTATAAAATTTGGAGGCTTAGGAGATTTTTGTTTGTCTTTAAATGCAATGTACAACATAAAAAAAAAATTTTTCAGAGATAACTTAACGTTGTTAACAGAAAAAAAATTTGAAAAGATTGCTGCTAAAAGCAATTGGTTTAATAAAATTATTTGCATGAAAAGAAATTTTTTTCATTTTTTTGATAGATTAGAAATAAAGAGAAAGATTGATTACAAAAATATAGATGTTGTTTTTGATCTTCAAACTTCAGAGAGAAGCACTGGTTATTTTGAAGTTTTTAAAGAGTTTGGAACTCTATGGAGTGGGCTTGTTGAAGATTCGACTTTATTTCACAGTAATCCAAAAAGAGATTTAATGCATACTTTTCAAAGGCAGAAAGAGCAACTATCAGTTGCAAATATTAAAGGATATTCTAAACCAGATTTTAATTGGTTATTTGATGGAAAATCAAAAAGATTTGAAAATTTTATTCTAATTGTACCCGGAGGTTCATCAAGAAGAAGAAATAAAAGAATCCCAATAAATATTTACAATTCAATTATAGACAAAATTTTGAAAAGAAATTTTTTGCCAATTTTGATTGGTGGCGCAGATGAATTTGAATTATGTTCAACAATAAAAAGTAATTTTCCAAAAAGTGAAAATCTCTGTAATCAGTTAGATATTCTTGAATTAGCAAGGTTGTCTAAGAATGCAAAATTCATTATTGGAAATGATACAGGACCAATGCATCTTTTTTCTCTAAAAAATTTGAGAATGTTAGTCTTTTTTACAAAAAATTCTGATCCAAACTTATGTGCACCAATTGGAGATAATACTGAGATTTTTGAATATAATGGAAATGATTCATTTTTTACAAATAAAGTTTTAAAAATAATCGATAAATTATGATTTCCTCCGCTTTGAAGTTGACACTTTTAGCAATTTAACTTAATTAAATGTAAACGTTAACATGTTCATTAAAACAAACAAATAAACCGAATATGATGAAAAATAATAATAAAAAAGTTGTAATAAGTTATCCTGATGGAAATTCGAAAATTTTTTTAGAGGGAGTGAATGGACAATTAATAGCTCAAGATATTTCCAAATCACTTGAAAAAAAAGCAATCGCAATAGAAGTTGACGGAATTCAAAAAGATTTATCTGATCCTATAAATAAAGATTCAAGAATCAAAATTATCACAATTGATTCTGAAGAAGGTTTGGAAATTATGAGACACACACTTACTGCACAAGTATTAGCTAGAGCGGTAAAAAATCTTTATCCAGACTCAAAATTAGCTGTTGGTCCTACAATAAAAGATGGATTTTACTATGACGTTTTATTTAAGAAAAAAATTTCAATAGATGATTTATCAGTGATTGAGAAGGAAATGAAAAAGATAATATCAAATAAGACCAAGATTTATAAATCGCTAAAATCAAAACGTGAAGCAATTGACATATTCAAAAAAAAAGGTGAAATTTATAAGATAAAAATTATTCAAGACAGTTCTCAAGAAGATAACTTTCAACTTTACAAACAAGGTGACTCTGACTTTATTGATTTGTGTCGTGGACCTCATCTCCCAAATCTAGGTCATATTGGTTCTTTTAAGTTGACAAAGCTGTCAGGGGCATACTGGCAAGGTGACTCTAAAAATGAAATGCTCCAGAGAATATACGGAACTGCATGGAAATCAGAAAAGGATCTTGAAGATTATTTGAATATGTTGGAAGAGGCAGAAAAAAGAGATCATAGAAAATTAGGAAGAGAACTTAACTTGTTTCATATTCAAGAGCATGCAGTTGGCTCAATTTTTTGGCATGAAAAAGGCTGGCGTTTATATAGGATTATAATGGACTATATAAGAGAAAAATTAACTCAGGATGGTTATGGAGAGGTTAACACACCGCAACTTGTCGATAGCGAATTATGGAAAAAGTCTGGTCATTGGGATAAATTTAGAGATTATATGTTTACCTCTGAATCAGAAGAAAAAACATTAGCAATTAAGCCAATGAATTGTCCGTGTCATGTTCAAATTTTTAAACATCAAATTAAAAGTTATAAAGAATTACCAATTAGAATGGCTGAATTTGGTTCTTGCCATAGAAATGAACCATCAGGAGCATTACATGGTCTCATGAGAGTAAGAGCTTTTACTCAAGATGATGCTCATATATTTTGTACAAAAGAGCAAATTATTTCTGAAACGGAAAAATTTTGTAAATTACTGATGAGTATTTACAAAGATTTTGGGTTTGAGGATATCATAATTAAATTTTCAGATCGACCTCAAAATAGAGCCGGTTCAGAATCAGTATGGGATCAAGCTGAGAAAGCATTGAAAGAGGCGGTAGAGATTGCAGGATATGACTATGAACTTAATCCAGGTGAAGGGGCTTTCTATGGACCAAAATTAGAATTTATTTTACGTGATGCGATTGGAAGACAGTGGCAATGTGGAACACTCCAAGTAGATTTTGTTTTGCCGGAACGCCTTGATGCAAACTTTATTGGTGAGGATGGAAAAAAACATAGACCTGTAATGTTACACAGAGCAGTTTTAGGTTCTTTTGAGAGATTTATAGGAATTTTAATTGAAAACTATGCAGGAAATTTTCCAACTTGGCTGGCCCCTATACAGGCTGTAGTACTGACCGTTAACAATGATAGTTTAAATTATGCAAAAAAAATTAAAGAAAATTTAGAAAAATTAAAAATTAGATGTTCTTTAGATTTAAGAAATGAGAAAATTAATTATAAAATTAGAGAACATGCTTTGCAAAAAATACCTTTTACAATTGTCGTAGGAAACAAAGAAGTTCAAAATAAAACTGTGACTGTACGAACATTTGGTAAGTTTGAACAAGAGACAATAAAATTTAGTGATTTTTTAAAAAAAATAAAAATCTCTTGCAGTTTGGTATAAATTTCGTTTATTTATTTACTAACTATAATCAAATTAAGGAGTTTTTATTATTATTCTTAAAGTATTGGCAATTCATTAAAAATGAATAAATCCAACAAGTCTTTTGACCGCGGGACAGCAGTTAATGAAAATATATCTTCAAAAAAGGTTCGCGTCATATCAGAAAAAGGTGAAATGTTAGGTATATTAAATATAAATGATGCTATTGAAAAAGCCTTTGCAGTAGGCTTAGACCTAGTGGAGGTATCACCGAATGCTAATCCGCCCGTGTGTAAAATAATAGATTATGGTAAATATAAGTATCAGTTACAAAAAAAATTAGCTGAAGCAAAAAAAAAGCAAAAGACTTTTGAGGTAAAAGAAGTTAAAATTAGACCAGGAATTGAGGATCACGATTATGAAGTTAAATTAAAATCAATAAATAGATTTTTAAGCGATGGTGATAAGGTTAAAATAACCTTAAGGTTTAGAGGGAGAGAGATGGCCTATCATCAGAGAGGAATGGACATTCTTAAGAAACTAGAAAATGACATTGAACTAGTAGCTAAAATAGAGCAATCTCCCAAATTAGAAGGTAGACAAATGACAATGGTTGTTGCACCAAAATAATTAAATAAAACTGACTTGATTTAGATATAAAAAACATCTATAAATACACAAATTTAACTTTGTATAAACTTTTAAAATGCCCAAAATTAAAACAAAAAGCGGTACAAAAAAAAGATTCAGATTAACATCAACTGGTAAGGTAGTTATGTTCGCGAGTGGCAAAAGACATAATCTTTCAAATAAAACTAAAAGAATGAAACGCGGAACTAAAGGTCCTATGATTATGTCTAAGCAAGATTCTATAATTGTTAAAAAATATATGAATTTAAAAAAGTAATGGTCGTAAAATGTCAAGAGTGAAAACAGGTGTAACCACAAAAGCAAGACATAAAAAAATTTTAAAGTTAGCTAAAGGTTACTACGGAAGAAGAAAAAATACTTTTCGTGTTGCAAACCAGGCTGTTGAAAAGGCCGGTCAGTATTCTTACAGAGATAGAAAAGTAAGAAAAAGAAATTTTAGGAGTCTTTGGATACAAAGAATAAATGCTGGATGCAGACTTCATGGGCTTAAATATTCTGCTTTTATTAATGGTTTAAAAAAAATAAATTTAAACCTAAATAGAAAAGTCCTAGCTGACCTAGCTGCTCAGGAGCCTGAGTCTTTTAAAAAAATAGTTAACCAAATACAAGAATTAAAATAATCCGGACTGTAATTAATGTCTAATCTTGATAAAGTTTTTCATTCAGCTATGAATGAAATTCATAATTCCAAAAACCAAAAAGAGCTGGAAAATTTCAGAATAAAGTATTTTGGTAAAAACGGAATTATAAATCTAGAAATGCGAAAAATTTCTTCTTTGTCAATTGACGAAAGAAAAAATCTAGGAAGAAAGTTAAACATTTTTAAGGAAGAATTCAGAGTAATTCTGGATAATAAAAAAAATCAATTTGAAGAAGAAAATCTTTTAAAAAATTTTGAAAAAGAATTTTTGGACCCTACTATGCCTGGAAGATTTGAAAATCTTAATGACGCAAAGATTCATCCTATTACTCAAACGACTGAGGAAATAGTTTCAATATTAGGTTCAATGGGATTGTGTTTAGTTGAAGGTCCAGACATTGAAGATGATTTTCACAACTTTACAGCTTTAAATATTCCAGAAAATCATCCCGCAAGACAAATGCATGATACTTTTTATTTGGAAAAATCAGAAAATAATAATGTTAATGTACTGAGAACACATACTTCACCAGTTCAGATTAGAGAAATGAAAGAATCAAAATTACCGATTAGAATCTTTGCTCCTGGGAGGACTTACCGATGTGATTCAGATATCACTCATACACCTATGTTTCATCAAGTTGAGGGACTTGTAGTTGACAAGAATATAAGTTTTGCAAATTTAAAATGGTTTGTTTCAAAGTTTTGCAGAATTTTTTTTGAAAAAGATGACTTAAAGCTAAGATTTAGGCCGTCTTTCTTTCCATTTACTGAACCATCAGCTGAGGTTGATATAAATTGTTCTTTTAAAAAAAATCAAATTATTTTAGGTGAAGGAGATAACTGGTTAGAAATAATGGGTTGTGGTATGGTACATCCAAATGTTTTTAAACATTGTAATCTAGATTCTAAAAATTTAAGTGGATTTGCATTTGGGATGGGGATTGAGAGAATTACTATGTTAAAAAACGGTATTTCTGATCTTAGAGATTTTTTTGATAATGATAAAAGATGGCTATCTCATTACGGATTCAATTTTTTTGACATTCCAGATCTAAACTGGAAATAAAATGAAATTTTCTATTAAATGGTTAAAAGAACACTTGGATTTTAATTGTAGTTCTAGTTTTTTGTCAAAAAAATTAACAAGCATCGGATTAGAGGTTGAATCATTTGTTGACAAGTCAACAGGACTTTCTGATTTCGTAATTTGTAAGATTACAGAGATAAAAAAACATCCTAATGCAGATAGACTCAATATTTGTGAAGTTTTTGATGGTTCAGAAAATTTACAAATAGTTTGTGGGGCTCCTAATGCGAAAAAAAATCTTATAACTGTATTAGCAAGGATTGGTACCATATTACCTCCAACTCAAAATAACAGTAAATTTAAAATAAAGAAAAGTAAAATTAGAGATGTTTTTTCAGAGGGAATGCTGTGTTCATGGGAAGAATTAGGTATAGAATCTCAAAACGATGGAATAATAGATCTAGGCTCAAATTTAGAAATAGGAAAAAGTTTGCAGACAGTTTTTGATGATGAGTCAAAAGTATTTGAAATCGCAATCACTCCTAATAGAGGAGATTGTTCAGGAGTTCTTGGTATCGCAAGAGATCTTCAGGCTAGTGGTTTAGGAAAATTAAAAAAAAAAAACATAAAAGATGAACTTTTAAATAAAAATTCAAAAGTTGTTTTAAAAAATCTCCTTAAAAAAAATGATTGTCCTGAATTTGCACTTAAATTAATTGAGGGTGTAACAAACAAAGAATCTCCCCAATGGTTAAAAAGCAGATTTAGAAATTGTGGCATTAAACTTATTTCTTATTTAGTAGATGTAACAAATTATTTAACTTTTGATATATGCAGACCTTTACATGTTTTTGATTATGATAAAATAAAAGGAGAAATTATAATCAGACATTCATCCGATGGAGAAAAATTTAAAGCACTTGACGGTCTGGAATATATATTAGAAAAAAATATGATTGTAATTTGCGACGATCTAGGGATTATAAGTTTAGCTGGAATAATGGGTGGTGAAAGAACTGCATGTAGCTTGTCTACAAAAAATGTATTGATAGAATCAGCTTATTTTAATCCAGAAAAAATTGCTTACACTGGAAGAAAATTAAAGATTGATAGTGACGCTAGGTATAGATTTGAAAGAGGAATTGATCCAAATTCTACTATTGATGGTCTAAATATAGCAACAAATATGATCAAAGATTTTTGTGGTGGAGACCCCCATTCTGTGGTTATTGACAAAATAGACAAAAGAAAAAAAACTTTGATTAAGTTTGATTGTAACGAGTTAAATTCATTTATTGGTTTTAAATTCGAAAAAGAGTTTATCAAAGAAAAACTTTGTCTTATTGGATGCAAGATAATTATAAATAAAGATTTTATAGAATTGACTGTTCCTTCTTGGAGGCATGATTTAAAAATAAAAGAGGATTTATATGAAGAAATAGTAAGATTATATGGATATGAAAAGATACCTGATGAGCCTATGAAAGTTGATTTTTTATCTAATAAAAAAATTACTTCTAAACTACAACAAAGAAAAAGAAAGTTGTGTCGCACACTTGTTAGTCGTGGATTTAGCGAACTTATTACATGGTCATTTGTAGATGAGAAATATGAGAAAATTTTCGAATCTCAAAAGAAAGGAAAATTAATAAGAATTAATAATCCAATAAGCTCAGAGTTGGCATGTATGCGCTCTAATCTAGTAATCAATATTCTTAATGCTATAAAAAAAAATCAAAACAGAGGTTATGAAACTTTGAAATTTTTTGAAATTGGACCAATTTTTTTTGGGCATGAACCAAAACAACAAGATATGCATTTGGCAGGATTGTGTGTGGGCGATTTATTTTCAAAAAATTGGTTACAAAAAAAAAGAGAAATTGATCTTTATGATATTAAATCTGATATTTTAGCTGCTATTTATTCATTAGGAGTAGATGTTAACGATTTAAGAATCACTAACCTAAACATTCCCAAGCACTATCATCCAAAAAAAAGCGGTATCGTAAAAATTGATAATAAAAATCTAGGTTCTTTTGGAATGTTAAATCCAAATTTATTAAAAAAATTTGGTATTGAAAATAATGTAGCCTGTTTTGAAATCAACATTTCTTCCATAAAAAACAATCAGGAATACGAATTAAAAAAGAAAAAAGCCTTTAATGTTTCAAAATTTCAACTTTCTAAAAGGGATTTTTCATTTGTATTAAGTAAGTATTTTTTATCAACCGACTTGATTGAAATTATTAAGAAAGTCGATATTAATAATATTAAAAATGTGACAATTTTTGATAGTTTTGAGACCAAAGAGATTGGCTTAGAAAAAAAAGCCCTGGCTGTCGAGGTTATATTACAATCGGAGATAAAAACACTTACCGATAAAGAAATTGAGAGAATTTCACAAAAAATCATATCCTCTGTTGAAAAATATTGTGGTGGTAAATTAAGGGTTTAACAATGTTAAAAAAAATTAGAAATTTTTCAATAATTGCTCATATTGATCATGGAAAGTCAACTTTAGCAGACAGAATAATCCAACTTTGTGGGGGACTTACTCAAAGAGAGATGAAACAACAAGTTTTAGATTCAATGGATATTGAAAGAGAGAGAGGAATTACTATCAAAGCGCAGACAGTATTTTTAAAATATACATCAAGAAAAAACGAAATCTTTAATTTAAATCTTATGGATACACCTGGACATGTTGATTTTTCTTATGAGGTAAGTCGTTCATTGGCAGCATGTGAAGGTTCATTATTAGTTGTAGACGCATCACAAGGTGTAGAGGCGCAGACTTTGGCAAATGTTTATCAAGCTATTGAAAATAATCATGAGATTATTCCAGTTCTCAATAAAATAGATTTGCCTTCAGCAGAACCTGAAAGAGTGAAAAAGCAAATTGAAGATGTAATTGGTATTGATGCTTCAGAGGCAATTTTAGTATCAGCAAAAACTGGACAAGGAGTTGAATCTCTATTAAATGCTGTTATTGAGAAGTTACCCTCACCCAAGTTAATTTCCTCTAAAACATTAATCGCAATGCTAGTTGATAGTTGGTATGATCCATTTTTAGGGGTTATAATTTTAGTAAGAATTATAAGCGGCTCCATTTTTAAAGGAATGAAAATAAGAATGATAGGAACAAAAGCTAATTATATTGTTGAAAGATGTGGATTTTTCACTCCGAAGATTAATTATAGTGAAAAGTTAAAAGAGGGAGAAATTGGTTTTTTTACTGCAGGAATAAAGCATGTCTCTGATTGTAAAGTTGGAGATACAATTACGGACGATTTAAATCCAACAGATAATATTTTGCCTGGTTTTAAACCAAGCATACCAGTTGTTTTTTGTGGATTATATCCAATTGACGCAGATGATTATGAGCTTTTGAAAGATAGCTTATCAAAACTAGGTTTGAACGATGCTAGTTTTTCCTTTGAGCCAGAAAGTTCGTCAGCTTTAGGTCTTGGATTTAGATGCGGTTTTCTTGGGTTATTGCATCTAGAAATAATTCAAGAAAGGCTTAAAAGAGAATTCAATTTAAATCTTATGACAACCTCGCCATCAGTTGTTTATAAAATCGAAAAAGTAAATGGAGAATTAATTACAGTCCATAATCCCTCTAATTTACCTGAGGTTTCGCAAATTAATACGATACGTGAACCTTTTATTAAAGCAACGATACTTTTACCTGATGAATATCTAGGCCCTGTAATGAAGTTATGTAACGAAAGAAGAGGAATCCAAAAAGACTTAACATATGTAGGAAATAGAGCCATGTTGGTATTTTCTCTACCATTAGCTGAGGTTGTTTTTGATTTTTATGATAGACTCAAGTCAATTACCAGTGGGTATGCAAGTTTTGATTATGAGTTTGAGAATGAAAAAATCAATGACCTAGTCAAGGTTAATATTCTTGTAAATAACGAACCTGTTGATGCATTATCTTTTATATGTCATAGAATATCAGCACCTACAAGGGGGAAAGTTTTTTGCGAAAAATTAAAAGATTTGATACCTCGTCAACAATTTAAGATACCTATTCAAGCCGCAATCGGTGGAAAAATAATTTCTAGAGAAACAATTAATAGTTACAGAAAGGATGTCACGGCAAAGCTTTATGGAGGGGATGTTACTAGAAAAAATAAACTTCTAGATAAGCAAAAAAAAGGTAAAAAAAGAATGAGGCAATTTGGAAAAGTAGAAATACCACAGTCAGCATTTATTAATGTTTTAAAAACAGACAGATAATGGAGAGGTGGCCGAGTGGCTGAAGGCGCACGCTTGGAAAGCGTGTAAACTTTAATTAGTTTCGAGGGTTCGAATCCCTCTCTCTCCGCCAAATGCCAATAAAAACATCTAAAATTTCAGCTCATCAATAGAAACTGTTAGAAGTTTTTTCTGTGTAAATAAAGAATTTAAACCTCATAAAAAAAAATTTCTTCCAAGTACCTATTTTACAAAACCAAATTACATATCAAATTTAATAACACTTAGTTAAGGAATAAATTCAATGTAGTAATTTAAAGTTAGAGTTAAACTTTATCTTTCTCAAATTCTTTTAAACTTTGAGTTAATGCCAAATTATTTGAACATATAAATAATATACTTAGCGGTTATATTAAAAATTTCTGAATTTTACATTAGTTTCATCACTCACACCAGAAATCATGTAATTTATTTAAACTGTGAATTCTTTTTTAGAGAATAAATACTTTCAGAGAAAAAATGTATGGGACTAAAATAAAAATGTTTAAGAAACGTTTCAAAAAGACTTTCTAAATTAAATCGCATATTTGTAAAATATTTATATATATTGAATTTTTTGATAATTGAATTATGGTTATTAAATGTACAAATATATATTATCTTTAACAGTTTTCTTATTTTTTAGCTCAGTACTTTCAAAGAATGGAGATAACGCAGATCTTGATGATATAAAATTATATAATATTGTTAAAGTTGAGCAATGTTTAGACCAAGCTTATGATACCATTCCAGGTCATGCTAGGAAACTTGAATTTAAGATCGAGGGAGATGATCCTGTTTATGAATTTGATATTGAGTCGTCCAGGGATCAATACACGTATAACGTTGAGTGTAATGCGGAAGAGGGACTAATAACTGAAATTGAAAAAGAGGTTAGCGAGGATGATCCAACTTTCAAGAGCGGAGCCAAAGTTTCTATTGATAGCGCAAGAAAAACTGCTTTGTCTATTCATCCTGGCAGAGTAGTTAGCGAAGAAAGAGAAATTGGAATGGATGGATCTCTGACGTATGAATTTGATATTCAAACAAAAGTAGGTTATGAAATTAAAGTTGATGTGGACGCAGTTAGTGGAAAAATAGAAGAAGCTAACATTGAATTATATGAAATTGGTGTTGAAAAAGAATAATATGCTTAACAATTACATGCAGTTATTTCTATATTTTTATTACGCTATAAACTAACCCAATCATTCCTCCGAAAAGAGCACCCCAGACTACCAACCAGCCAAGATGGTTTTTGATCATATTTTCGATAATAATTTTAACATTTTCCGGCTCTAACGTTTTCATTTTTTCGTCAATCAATAATTCAATGTCTTTTTGATAATTAATAATCAAACTTTGCTCAGTTGATTTATTTTGAAAATTGTAAAAAGTTTCTTTAATACTTCTTAGTATGGGCTCTTTTAAAGTTGATAGGACCTTTTCACCACCAATTATATCAAGCATTGATCCTAGTGATGATTCTTTTATTGCCTCAATTAAATTTGAAAAAATTTTTTCCTCTCCTGTCTGATCAATAATCTTATCAAAGTTTAATTTATTTTTCTTAAAAAATTTTTCAATATTTTGATCATCAAAAAATTCATGAATAATTAATTTTTTAATACCTCTCTTAAATTCTTCAAATTTATTTGGAATGACACCCGATCCGTAAAATAAGGGAACTTTTTCGAATAACATATGAATAGCTATCCAATTGGTAAGACTTCCAGAAAGTGAAAAAATTCCAATCAAAAATAATTCTTTGCCGTAAATCGGTGAAAATGAACCCAAAACCGTAAAAAACAACGCCAAAAAATTCGTTGTATAAATTTTATTCATATATTTCTCCTTAAATAAAAAAATGAATTTGCATTATATTTTTTAATAGTATAATAAAACAATATGAGTTTTCTATTTACTCTTAAACAATATTACTTCGAGAGTAATTTTATTTGGATGTATAGTTTAATTAAGAGTATTATTAAAGTAAATATAAGATAAATTTGACGACTCTGGTAAAAAAACTTAGCCAAATGTAACATTCAATATAAGTAAGGAGAATAAATGGCAAACGGAACAGTAAAATGGTTTAACCCGAATAAAGGATACGGATTCATTCAACCAGAGGATGGTAGTAAAGATGTATTTGTTCATATTAGTGCAGTAGAAAGAGCTGGCATTCAAAGCCTTAATGAAGGACAAAAAATTAGTTTTGAAACTGCTACAAATAAAGGAAAGATTTCTGCAGCTAACTTGAAGCTTTTATAATAATCCAATAATTTCATTAACTTAAAATTTGATTATTAAAATTCTAAAGTTATAAATTTATGGTTGAGATTCCAGAAAAATTTAAAGATTCAAAAAAAGTATATGTTGATACCGTTAATATTGCCACTCAGGACGGACATCCGAGAGTTTATTATAAAATTGACCCAAAAATAGGATATGTTGTTTGTGGATATACAAATACGTGTTTTGTACTCTCTGAAAATTTAACTAATTATTCTGATAATTTGTTTATCTACGAGGGGGATTAGTGATTTCAAAAGAAGATATAGTCAAATCTCAAAAAAAATGGGCCGAATGGGTAATAGAAATAGGTAAAAAGCTTCAGAATAATGAAGATTATGTAAGTTTTGTAAATAATACAATTGATGATATTTATGGTTTAGAATTTAAAAACGTCCTATTTAAGCCGACAAAGGCATCTATTAAACAGTTTAGACTAAAGAAACCAGAAATTGTATCATATTTTGTTGGAGCTAACGAGAGTTTCCCTGAGGATTATGGTTTTGCATTAGAGCCATGGAAAGAAATCAGATTTGAGAATGAATCATTTTTTTTTGATGAAAAATTTGGAATAGCAATGGGTAATTATTTTTTTAAAAATGCATCTAATATAGAAATTAAAGTTGAATATACATTTGGGTATATGCGAACTTTTGAAGAAGAACTAAAAATCTTCCTACATCATTCCTCTATTCCTTTTAAAAATGATAAAGTTTAGTAATTGCATTGTAGCAATCTTTTTTTTATTTTTTTTTATGAAGTCCCTGAATAGCGAAAATATTAATCATATGAATTGGAAAGTAATCACAGATGAAGTAATGGGGGGCAAGTCTAAAGCAAATTTCAAGATTTTAAACGAGAATAATCAGAGTTATTTAAGATTAGAAGGGCATGTTTCAACTGAAAATAATGGAGGATTCATTCAAATAAGAACTAGAATTAATTTGAAAAAAAATATTTATTCAATACATTTTCAAGCAAGAGGAAATAATGAGGATTATTTTATTCATATTCGAACACCATTTACTTTTCTACCCTGGCAATATTATTCATCTAAATTTTATGTTACTAATGAATGGAAAACATATAATTTAAACTTTAAAAATTTTACTAAATCCCATATTCTTCAACCATCTAATTTCTCTTCAGAAACAATTAAAACAGTTGCATTCGTGGCTTATGGAAAAGATTATTCAGCAAATCTTGAACTTAAAGAAATTAATTTTATTGGTGCTAATTGACGATGAAAAAAATTAACATACCTGAAACAAGAGTAAAAAATCCTGAACCTAAAAATATATCTTCAGAAGATTGGATCATATGGGCGGCTTGGGCAGATAGAATTACATTTGAACAAATTTTCTACAAAACTGGTGTGAAAGAAAAAGAGGTTATAAAGATAATGAAAAAAAATTTGAGTTTGTCGAGTTTTAAGCTGTGGAGAAAAAGAGTAAGTAAAAAATCTATTAAGCATTTAAAACTTTTCAAATTAAAAAGAAAAAATTTAAAGCCAAAACACAAAAAAACTATTTTGTCGTTTTAAGATTATTTTGTGCAATTTTTTTTGCCTCAGCTGAATCAAAGTCTGTAAGATTAAATAGACCAACCGATTTTCTCATTAACGCTGCCTCGAAGTCATCAATAACTCCATCAATAAGAACAATCTCCCACATTGAAACAAATAAATTAGATATTTCTTCAGGACTAAAATTATTTTTAATATCTCTGATTAAAGAAAATAATTCTACCCTTGTTTCTGAGAGTTCAATGCCATACTCCATGAGTTTAATAATTTCTTCGTACTGAAGTTTAAATTTTTTGTTAAGGATATCTTTAATTTTTTCTTTTTCAATATCAGATATTTTACCATCTTCTTTTGCACACTCAATTAATATTGATGCAAAAATTACTTTTTTCTCTTCTTGTGGGATCTCTTTTAAGCTGTTATGGTTTTTACCGAATAAATTGAACATAATTCAAAAGCACAGTTATATATTTAAGTATATATAGATATATAGTAAGGGTTAGCAATGAATACTAAACTTTTTTTTACTTTTTTTTTTTTT